>TARA_R110000796_G_scaffold62616_6_pt1 | contig 18717 bp, 16 predicted proteins | sample TARA_R110000796 | Tara Oceans TARA_R110000796 (sample SAMEA4397815) | marine metagenome | biome: Polar Biome; feature: [SRF] surface water layer (ENVO:00010504); material: water (ENVO:00002006), including particulate matter (ENVO:01000060) such as... | depth 5 m
TGGCGGTATAAGCAAGCAGTTTCTTATGCTTTCTGGTTATATAAGCAGGAAAGTTCTTATGCTTTTAAGTTCTAAGAACTCCTGAGTTCGAGCAAGAAGTTCTAAGAACTTATAAGTTAGTCCAGGAGGTGGCCCTAGGGTAGATTCGGCTTGTAGTTGTTCTTGCTTCCTGCCCTTTTAAATCGTAGTAGAGTTTTAGAGTTAATAAATTTAATAACTATAGTGTTAATAAATTTATTAAACGTCTCCTCCTTGTGGTATAGAGTTGTCGTTAGTAGACTTAGCAGCGTAATGGAAACTTCTATCAGTAGCAAGCTGCCTGAGACAATCAGCTCCGTGAGAGTACTTATCGTGTCTAGGAGTCTTCTTCCATATTCTCAACTTTTCATCCCACTCCTTAGTGTACTTGTTTATACAACTAATTAGATAGGTGCAGCTTGGGTCGATGTACATATTAGGTATAATACTTCGCACGTGCTCGATGCCGTCTAGTAAGTCACCTTTAGGTATGACGTCTATGAACCACTTCTGATAATTGTCACGCTTGTAGTCTTGCACTATAGCTCTTCTCTTCTTAGCTCGTCCGTTGCTGTGAGATGCTCCTTGCTCTCGTACTTCTATGTCGTGAGGGAACTTAAGAGAGTAGACGTTGCCACTCCACTTATGGTTCTTTATGTAGTCTAGATAGTGCACGATAGCGTATCCATCGTTGTAGTACTCATCGAGTATCTTCCACTCACCCTTATAGAACTGAGCAAAGATTAGCACAGTATAGTCGTCTACACCTAAGTCAAAGAACACATACAGCTTAAGGTTAGGGTCGTACAGGTCCTTAGCTACTCTATTCTTACGTACACATGTCTCGCTGAATATGCGTGAGAAGTATGTTCCGTCTTTGGAGGCCATGAAAGCTTCCTCTGGAGTTCCCGGGTACTCTTGAAGTATGTCGCTGCCGAGTTCACGCCTCTGAGCTACCCAGAAGTTTTTCTGCTTTACAGTTAGCTTATAACCTGTTAGCTCCTCTAGTTTACTAAAGTAAGTTGCAGCTTCCTCGTCTATAGACTGTAGTATGTCTAACTGGCAGTCAGGGTCATCTAGCCACGATAAGAAGACAGGATAGAAGTCTTTAGGTGACATCTCACCAGAATGCAGAGCTAAGACAGAGTTTGTCCACATAGTTTTAAACTCATTGTCACCTTCAGCAGTTGACTCGATTACACCTGTGTTGCCAGCAGCTAGCGCCTGTAGTGTACCGGTCTTGACTTCTCGAGCACGCTTCGGGTAGCTGTTAGCAATTTTGCCGAACTCAGATATGTGCAAGCGTTGAAGTGTAGCAGAACGAAAAGACACACGTATGAACATAGAAGAGTTGTTGCTAAAGCTGTATTCCTTCGTATTGTCCTTCTGGAGTGATACTTGTATAAATGCTTTGATTTCATTGCTTACGTTGTCCCATAAAAATTTAGTTCGTTCAAGTAGAGTAGACGCCTCATCAGTACCTTGAGCCATCAGTCCTACATTTAGGTGACTTCTAAAAACTGAGTCATCGAAGTAACTAACAAGCCAGAACGTGCTTATGCCCTGCTGTCTAGACTTAAGTATTATTACACGAGGGTGAATTCTAGAAATAGCATACACTCTGTGCTGGGCGTAGTTCATACGGAATACTACTACTTCACCCTTCTTGTTTATAATCTTATATATGTTGTTAAGGCGCCAGAGTTTGTTACTTAGGTATAGTCGCTCGAACTCTTTCTTGCTTATGCCTGCAGGTGGTGAGTCGTTGAAGAAGTCAAAGTAGCCTTCTAAGTCAGGGTATAAGTAATTAAACTGTTTCTTAGTTATCGATAGCAGGTTTGTTAACAGCGGGTTTGTCACTTAGATACTCCTTATAGCCAGATTCACCAGAGTCAAAGTTATTGTTTTGTACATTAACGTTAACAGAGTTTTTGTTAAAGAAAGAATTCTGCAAGTCACACAGAAGTTTAGTGCAGCTCATAAGGTCAACAACATCGTCTGGACCTACATTAGCTATTACTGTTTTTAGCTTGACTAATATTAGCTCAGCAGACAGTTGCATGTTAACGTTAAGTCTGTCTAAGCCTTTTATCTTGTCCATAAACTCAGAAGCATCTTCAGGCAGCTCTCCAGCTATGTGGTCTATTAGTTTTAAGTCTTGTGAAAGTATTAAATCTAACTTACCTTCTTTTTCTGCTATGTCATACTCCTTCTTATATTTTAGTACTGTAGTATACCCTAGTCCAAGAGATGTAGCTATGTCAGCGAAAGGAGCGCCTTTACTTATTTCTATAAAGACCTTATCTCTGTTTGTCATTCTCTAACTCCTTATTCTGCTTGGTTATAGCTTGTACTACCATTGCACTAAAGTTAATGTAGTTCTTTTTACAGTACAACTTTAGCTTAAGTACTTCTTTTTGTGTCTCTTCTTTAGTTGAGAAAGTGTGTATAGCCATATGACCTCCGAATATTTTAATAATAATAATATTTTTGTTTCTTTTTGTACACAATTATATTATAATGATTTTTTAACCATGAGGGTACCACGATGGCAACTTTTGAAGAAGAAGTAAATGAGATTGTAGCAAATTCTACCGTAGATGAAGAAGGTAACTTGCAACTCCCAGAAGGCGCAGAAGCTAATGAGCAAGTTCTATACGCTGCTAAGCTTGAAAAAAGACACAGAGATACTCAAAGTTCTTATACTAAGAGCCAGCAGAGGAATAAGCAACTAGAAGCAGAAAATGCTAGACTAGTTGAAAGCTGGGAAGTTGATGCTATAGAGTCTCTAACATCCAGTCAGAAGTCTAAGCTAGAAGAACTAAAATCTCAAGACGTAGACGCGTATGTCAAGAAGATAGCTGAAATTAAAGATGAAGCAAAAGTAACGTTTAAAGAAAAGCGAGAAGCTGTAACTAAAGAAGTATCAGAGTCAAGCGAATTAGAATTGCGTCAAGCAGAGTTGGACACTTATAACGCTGAAAACCCTGAAGCTCAAGTAACCCAAGAGTCTATTGACAGCGACGTCCCCCCTAGAGTCGTTAACCAGCTTAAAGAAGGCAAAATAACCTTTACAGAGTTTTTAGAAGCAGCTAAAAAGTACCTGACTTCAGGTAAAGCTGTTAAAAAAGGTGAAAAAGTCGAAGACGAGCCTAATTTAAACAAGTCTAGTGGCTCAGACTCTCCTTCTGGTGAAGCTTTAAAAAATCAGTCAGCTAAAGACTATACTAAAGAAATATACTAACCTTATTTATTATATAATGTTGTACATTACTGCAAGGATGCGGTAATATAATACAGTAATAGTAAATTATTAGATGACTCGGGTTCCCCACCATCGCACTCCAATTTACTGGCCAAGGACTCCTAGCGGATTCTCCTAAATAACACTTATCTTATAATCAACTTGGAGAATTATCATGACTACAGCAGTCGTAGATATTGGCTCAGACTTAGTACGTAAGAAATGGATGAGAGAAGGTCTCGTTCAAGCTGCTTCTAAGTCTTTTTGGGGTGCATATACTGGAACATCTAAAGATGCGATAGTATTTCAGTCTAATAACGAAAATTCGGGGTCTGGACATACAGTAGTATTCGATTTTGATGGCAACCTTAGTGGTAAAGCTGTCAAAGGTAAAGACACAGCGTTCGGTAAAGGCGAGCAGAAGAAGAAATTCTCTGACAAGCTTACTGTAGAGCGTTATCGTTTAGTCGCTGATAATGGCGATAAATTTGACGGTGTGAACATCGGCGATTTAAGCATCAATGAGCACAGTGACTCTCGTAACAAGCTCGGCGACTTATTTGTCCGTTTTAAAGATCAAATGTTGTTTGATGCAGCTTCTGGTGTAGTAAACACTGAAAGTAAAAATGTTCAGGCACCTACTCACGTAATTGACTTAGGCACTACCTTTACTTATAACCAGTTGTTAAGTATCGGAACGACTTTGAAAACGTCTCAAGGTTTCAGCACTGGTACTATTCGTGCTCCACTTAAGCCATTTACTATGGACGGTGACAAGCCAATGTGGGTCATGATGATTGACGCTTCAATGGCTAACATCTTGCGTAAAGACGCTAACTTCCAAACTGTTGTCTATAACGCTGACGTTAGAGGTAACAACAACAGACTATTATCTGGCGTAATGGGCAAAATCGGTAACCTAATAATTGTAGAAGCTCCTCAGTTCTTTGGTGCTACTTCAGGAACGGCTCCCGGCTTTGGTTATGACGACTCAGAAGTAGAAATTGCAGGTTTACGTCAGTATGATGGCGCAAATCCAGCTACAGCTAAATGGACCGGTCAAACTGGTTTTGACTACACATCTAGTGACTTGCATTCTCGCGGTTTTATACTAGGCGCCGGTGCTTTACAGATTGCTTTTGGTAAGCAGCCTGATTATAAGTATAAAGGCTCTCAAGATTTTGACATCAAGTCTGAATCTGCTGTTGAGTTCTGGACTGACGCTTGTAAAACTAAGCTTTTAGCAGAAAACAAAGACTACAAAGCAGCCAAAATCTCAGGCATAGATTATGGCCTAATTGCTGTCGACGTTAAGGTAGGGAGCTAATCATGACTGATTTAGTACGTAAGAATAACAACATGCAGAAAAAAGGAATCTGTGTGTTTGCCGCTGGTATCGTAGAAGGTACTGCTGATGGTAACGTATCATCTGCTGCTGGTAATCATTTACTTGGTTACTTGCCGCCTGATTCACTTGTACTTAATACACATATACAAGTTCAAGTAGTCAGTGATGCTGCTACTTCCGCCTCAGCTACCATCGGTACTGCTTCTGCTGGTGCACAGTTAATGACTGGAGCCAACTTAAAGACTGCTGGAAAACAGGGAACCTCTGTATCAGGAGTTGAAACAGGAACAGGCGTTCCTATTTGGCTTAATGTAGCTAAGGCTGGCGGCGTTACTGCTGTAGCAAAGTACTTAGTATACATCCAGTACTTAGAGTATGAGAAAAACACTGGTGAGTACACCAAGTTATCTTAATCTAATAGCCTCTTTATGGAGGCTGTTTATTAAAGAGCTTTAAATTAGAGCTCTTCAATAATCATCAGGAGTTAAGAATGGACATAACAGCTGTAAACGGCACTTATATAAGACCTTCACCTGAAAGTAACATGCGTTACCATGATTTCGCTATAGACGTACCAGCTTCAGTAACAGGTGGTACTGTAACAATTACAGGAAGAAAGCCCGGCTCAAGTTTTTTTGAAGCTATAAGTGCTATAGACTTAGCATCTCCTTCCTCTTTACAGTTTACTGGGACTGTAGAAGAGTACAAGTTTGTTGTAACAAGCATTGCAGGCTCCGGCACTCTGTGCTTCACAGACACGGTGAACTAATATGTTTAGTAACATAATAAAAGGTTATAGTAACGAACCCGTAGATACTGTAGAAAGCACTTACTGGTTTGTTACCAAAAGCAATGCTTCAGCTATATCTCATGTAGGTGGTGCTGCTGACACATACCTAACTAATAACGCTAACACTACAGTATCGTATAATCCAAATTCGAAGCCAGTAATATGGAATCCCGCAACTAGTAAATTTGACGTCTCTAGTAATAAGATTGGCGACGTCATCCACTTTACAGCAAAAGGTAGCTTTAACAACCTAGCTGCACAAGAGATTGATTTGTTCATTAGTGTAGCAGAAGGAACATCTACGGCGCACGAACACCAAATTAATCATGCCTATTATAAGACCGCTAAGGTCGGTAGCGGTATTGTGTTTACTTACCACATGGTCATAGAAGATGCAGATGAAAGAGACGGCGGAATCAGATTCAGATTTGCGTCTACAGAATCCGCATCTATAACTATAGACAACTTCACAGTCATAGTAACAGAAGTATAATATGAGCAGAGTAGAAGACATACTAGCTAGAAGCAGAATAACTTTATCAGATGTCAATAAAGATAGGTACTCTGATGCGAATTTACTTGTTGTACTAGACGAAGCTCAAAAAGATTTTTGTGAATCTACTAAAGTACTTAAAGAATCTAAGTATTCTATTCTGTCTGTAGGAGTTAATACTATAACTCTACCAGAAGACTGCTGGATGATAACTAGAGCAATGTACAAAAACAGTAAGCTCCCTCTTCTAAGCTACGCTGATGTAGACTTCATACTAGGAAATTGTAACGTAGAGTTAGACTTTGGATTAACTCAAGGCTGGGAAAGCGATGTAGGCACTCCTAGAGCTATCATATATGACAAAAATAACTTAGGAACTCTTAGACTGTACCCTATTCCGGACGATAGCATTTTAGAAGACGATTTCACTATTGACACCTACGGAGTAGTAGCAGACTTAACTAACTTCGGAGTATTAACAGAGTTTTCTGGTCCTTTAGGCGTTGCTACAGGCTTGGAAGGCGAGAATAAACTTATAAAGATTTACTACATCAGAATGCCAAGTGACGTTACAAGTATTTTTAGCACTTTAGACACCCATAAAATGTTTGACAAAGCTCTTAAGTACTATATAGTAGGTCAAACGTTCTTAAATGATTTAGACGCAGGTTGGCAAGCAAAAGGCCTTCAACAATTACAGTTCTATGAGAGAGACTTAAAAAAAGCTAAAGACTCGGAATCTGTAAACCACACTCGCTCTGGTGAGTTTCATACTAACTACAGAAGTTCGTTCTAATGAAACTCCAGAAATTTGATGGCGGTTTGTCTACTAGACTAGAACCTCATCTAATTAACTTAGACCAAAGCACTGTTAATATTAACATAGACAATGCTAAAGGCTCACTAAGCCCTGTTAAAAGTAAACGTAGCACAGGACTAGCTGGAAGCTTGTACATGAAGTGGTATGATAAAGGCAATGAATGGATTCAAAGTGGTAATAGAACTGACTTTGTAGAGTTTCAAGGCTTCATGTTTACTACTGACGGTACTCAGCCTAAAAAAAGAAGGAACGGTGTTACAAGCAACTTAGGAATAGCAGCTCCTCTAGCTAAGCCTACTGTAACTCACTTGTCAGGAGCTAACCCTATAACAGGAGTTAAAGTTGTACTAAAGACAGACGTAGGTGGCTTAGACACGTTCAACCATAACTACTTGCTGTTTAACGTCAAAAATGGGATAAAATCAAGAGCTTATAGACTTGTAGAAAGTTCTCTAGGCTCTAATGAAATAAAGGTTATAGTAACTGATTCTTCTTTAGACACACCTGCTATAGCTGTAAGCTCAGGAATACCTAGAACTCTTTACAGAAGTATAGAATTTAACGACTTCTTAGGAGAAATTGGTGATTCTGTAGAGTTGTACAAGTATTTAGGAAACGAGTGGATGCGTATAGGCACTACTGTAGACGCTTCTGTAGCTGTAGTAGACAGTACAGAGAACCCTAATACTGTAGGATTTATACCGTTAGACAAATCTACTATAAGCCCATTTGATGGCACTTACCAGTATGTCTATACTTACTACAACTCTCTAGACGGTTCTGAATCCGCTCCCTCTCCTTTATCTGATGAGTTAAAGTTAGATAGCGGTCAAATACAGTTAGACTTTGTAGCTTCTACAGACTCTCAAGTAGACAAGATAAAGCTTTACAGAGTAGGTGGCAATGTAACAATATTTACACTAGTTATAGAACTTGATGCTGCAATAGCAAGCTACACAGACAGTGTGTTAGATACAGATTTATTAAGCGAGACACTCACATCTGAAAATTATAACCCAGCTCCTACAGACCTATTATACTTGACAGAAGCTTATGCTATGCTGTTTGGAGCAGTCGATGACAAGCTAAGATTCACTCCTATAGGAGTCCCTGACGCTTGGCCAACAGAGTACTTTCTTCAGTTCGGTAGTGACATTACAGGCATAGGCGTTGTTGCAGCTGGTTTATTAGTTATGACCAAAGGTGAGACTTATTTAGTAACAGGTTCTGGCCCTTTCTCTTTATCTCCTCAACCTCTAAGTGGAGACCAAGGTTGCATTTCTCAAGAGTCAGTTCAAAGAGTTGGCAGAGGAATGCTAATATGGGCTTCAGAAGACGGCTTGTGTATATCATCAGGTAACGATGTTAAAAGTATAACTAAGTCAGACATAGGCGATATAAGATTCAGCGTTAAAACTTCTACTGTTGTAGGTGAAGTATACTATTTGCATCTAACAGATAACACTACTTTTGTTTGGGATTATAGGTTCAAGCCTGTATTTAAAAAGCTTAACTTAGATGTTATTTCTTTGTACAAGAAAGAAGGCGTGCTATATGGCACTTACGATGACATAATATACACTATGCTATCTGCAGCTACAGGTACATTCCTTAGTATGTCTTACGTGTCACCAAATTTTGTAGAAGGCTCTTACACTGAGCTAAAATACTACATGAAGTTTTACTTTCGTACTGAGGGAGCATTAGAAATTAAGGTACTCATAGACGATGCCGTAGTATTGACTAAAGCACTTACTACAAAAAATACTCACATGATTAAGGTTCCTCAAGACAGTCAGTCAGGATACAGTTGCAGCATAAGAGTAGAAGGTACAGGCTCTGTGTACGAGATAGAGTATGAAGTATCTAGGAGGAAGAATGCCTAATCAATCAGTAGTAGCTATTCCTGCAGACTTATCTAATGAAACAAGTCTTAGAAGAGTTTTAAGAATACTAGTACAGAACATAGATTCTATACTGGGTCTTAAGTCTGGAACTGACAACTTACTTAAATTAAGAGAAAGCATAGACGCTCTTGAAGCAGTTACAGTCTCTACTGAAGAAGAACCTGAAGTAGAGGAGCTTAACAGAGCAGAGCTAAGCACAGTTAAAATTGATTTTGATTGCAGAGCTACAAACGGTGTTGTAACTATAAACAAGTCTAGCCGTGTATTATCAGGAACAAGAACAGCTCAAGGTGTTTATTTATTCGTAGTAGAAGAAGACATTAATAGAGATAACTCTTACTTTACATCTAACAAAGAAACTACAGTTACTCTAGCTTCATCAACCTCTATGGAAGTTAGAGTTTACACAAGCGGAGCTCTTGATGATTCATCAACACAGGTAACAGTGAGCGGAACTTATGTATCCTAGTTTAACAAAAGAAGAATTGCACACTATTGTAGCAGTAGACTTTTTGCTATTCTCAAACAAGAGCTACGCAGAAAGAGTGTACTCTTTTGAGAGGTACTTAACTACTTTACCTCAAGCTACTATAGAGCCTACTCATGAGTTCATAGACGGCTTATGTAAACGTGAAATAGTTTTTGAAGAAGGCATGTTAGCTACAGGTAAGGTTCACGCTACAGCTCATATGGATGTTATGCTAGAAGGTGAAATGATTGTAGCTACTGAGGACGGGTTTAAAAGACTTATAGCTCCTTGCACTATGATAACTAAGCCGGGAACTAAGAAAGCTGGTATAGCGATTAAAAGAACTAGATGGATAAGCTACCATCCTACATTAGCTACAACTAGAGAAGAACTAGAAGCTGAAGTAGTATTTGACGAGAGGAAAGAATTATGGCTGTCATAAATGTAGTGACTGCTGGAGTAGCTATTGTTGGGGCTGTTACTTCTAATAAAGCAGCAAAGAAAGATGAAAGAAGAGCTGATGCTGCAGAAGATAAACAGTTAGCTTTTGACCAAGAGCGTTATGATGATTGGAAAGAGACTTACGGTGACCTAGAAGATAACTTAGCTGACTACTACGGAGGTTTAACTGGCGAATACTATGAATCTATGGGTCTTGAAACTTTCCAGCAAGAGTTTGAAACTAGCATGACTAACATGAGAGAAAACCTTGCTCAAAGAGGTATAACTGATTCAGGTGTTGCTGCTAGTCTAGAGTTTCAAGGCGAGATAAGTGCAGCTGAAAGTAAAGCTACTATAAGACGTGATTCTGACAGACTTGCTGCAGAAGACAAAGCTAGCTTCTTAAAAGTAGGCCTAGGTCAAAACCCAGCTAGTAGTTTAAGTTCTACTATGGGTCAGCAAGCTCTATCAGCTAGAGATAGAGCTAGTGCCTCAGGTGCAGCAGCAGGTAAAGCAACAGGAAGCGCTATAGGAACAGTTGGTACAGCTATATCAGATTACATGAGGAAATAATAATGAGCGCTTACATAGGACAAGGTATAGCTGAAGGTGCTAGGTATCTTCAGAAGTATGAACAAGGCAGAGTTACAAGAGAAGCTAATCAAGCTGACGCTCTTGCAAGAAGAAAAAAATCTGAGCTGCAGCTTAAAGACTATGAGAATCAACAGCCTTTAAGAGACCAAGAGCACTCTAGAATGATGGCTGAGTCTAAGTTAGAGACTAGAAAAGCTAATCAGCAACTACTTAAATCTGTTACATTTGATGCTTTCGATAAGTATGAAGTTGATGGTGATACTAGACATCTTAACAACATGCTTTCAGCGGTTAAAAAGAACCCTATAGGAGCTAAAGCAAACAGTCCTATAGTTAGGTATGACTCTTTATCAGACACGCCTGAAATTAGACAAAAAATGAAGTCTGCAGGCTATGAAGATTTTGATGGCATACTAGCTGATAAAGAACTAAACAAAAGTTTTGTAGTAACTACTGATGTAGAAGGCAAAAAGAGTGTTTGGGACGTTGATAAAGTTTACGCTATGTCAGGTTATGGCAAGCACATGTCAAATCAGAAGCTGGATGAAAATAAGAAAAGAGCTGAAATATCTGAGCTTGTTCGTAAAGGTATGTCCGTGTCTGAGGTTCAAATGACTAATAAAGCTGTAGAGTCTATGATTAAAGCTAATCCCGGCATGCCTTACTATAAAGCTTTTAAAGCTGTAACAGAGATTAAGCAGGGTGGTTCTAAAGGTCAAGACCTAGAAGCTATTAAGATTATAGCTGAAGATGCAGGTATGCCGATTCTAGAAGCTACTGAAAAGTACTACGCCCAAAAGAATTCTGGCCAAAGTATGACAGACCAAGAGCGATATGTACAAGCTTACATGAGTGACAACGAAGGTTCTACTCGTGAAGAAGCTGTAGGCAAGTACAAAAATGAGAACAGGTCATCTAAGTCTAAAGACATAGAAGAAGCTAACTTAGCTAAAGACTCTCTTGATGAGATTGACTTCCTAGATATGGACATGTCTAGTCTAAGTTCTAAAGAACGTGCCGGTGTACAACGTAAGGTAGCAAGCATTCAAAGGCTACTAGGCGTAGAAGTAAGCACAGAAGATAAACGAGTTCTAAGAGACCTAAATAATCTGACTATGCTAGGTGGCGTTGCTGGTGAAGAGCTTACTCCTAATGAGACAGGCTTAATGGACAGCATGCTAAGCAACGTTAAGAAGTACATGTTCGATGAAGTAGGTGGAGCTAAAGGCACATCTTCATACGAGACTTTTAGAAATATATTTCGTAATTCTTTGTACGGAGCTACACTAACTCCTGCTGAGATAAAAGCTTTTAACAAAGCAGCGGGTACATTAGGTCAGAAGTTTCAGCCTGTTATGCAAAGACTTAATACTCAAATGACTACTATAAAAAGTCAGCTTGAGAGTATACGTGATACTAACGACCCATATGTTGCCAAGTATTACTTAGGTAATAGTGTTGATAACATAGATGAAGCTATAAGACAGATAGACTCTCGTATAGACATGGTTAGCTCTGCTAGGCCTGCTAAAGTGACCACAAAACAGGTTATGGACAATTCTTGGCAAGACGCATTTGAGGACTTATAATGAAAGCTACAGTTAAGCATTGTAGAGATGCATTTAAAGAAGGCTACTACGCTTTTGAAGACTCTAGAATAGAGGCAAGAGAAGTCTGGGACATGTACCACAATAGGCAGTACACGTCTGAGCAATTAGCTGTACTCTCTAACAGAGGTCAACCTGCTGAGACTTTTAACGTTATCAAGCTTTTTGCAAGAATGCTCGTTGGGTATTATTCAACTGTCGTTAATACCGCTGTGGCACGTGCGAGGCATCCTAGAGACGTCACCACGGCCACCGTTTTAAATGATACGATTCAATATACGTTTGAACAAAATAGATTCGACCTAGAAGGCGATGAGATTAAATTAGGCGGCCTAATTTCTGGTTTGATGTGCTGTTCTACTAACATTAAAGACTCAGGCGCCAAAGACGAGTTTGGTAGGTCTATACACGATATAGATACCAGACATGTACCTGATTATCAGATTGTGCTAGACGCTAACAGTATGGAGCATGACTACTCTGATGGCATGTACTTACACAGATTTAAGTGGATGCCAGAAACTGAGCTAGCCAGAATGTTTGGTAAAGACGCTGCTAAGTCGCTTAATCCTCAGTATAATCATTTGGCTGTAGATGAAGCTGAATATACTTACGCTGAAGAAACTTACAAAGGTGATAACTATAGCAGCAGCTCTTCTTACAGTGGTTATAGCGGTGAGTTTAGAGTTGACGATAACTACTTAGTTGTACATACTGTATTAGTTGATGACCAAGATAGACGTTGGTCTATGTTCTGGTGTGACGATAAACTACTAGCTAAGAAAGAAATTACTTATCGTAAAGTTAAGTGGCCTTACAGAGTGCAAAAGCTACATAGTTCAAACAAAAAAGAGTATTACGGCATCTTCAGAGAGATTATACAATCTCAGAAAGCTATTAACCAAGCTCTTATACAGATACAGCTTATGGCTAACACTACTAAAGTGTTTGTTGAAGACGAAGCTGTAGATAATATTGAAGACTTTAAAATAGCTGTTAACAGAGTTAACGGAGTAATTCCTGTAAGAAGTCTGAGCGGAATAAGACTTGAGCAGATGTCTAGAGAGTTGCTTGACCAGTACACGCTTATTGACAAAGCTCTTGACCGTATACAGCGAGTGCTAGGTGTTAATGATTCATTCTTAGGTATGGCTTATGCAAGTGACTCAGGACGTAAAGTAAAATTGCAGCAAGCTGCTACTATAATGTCACTAAGATACATAACAGCTAGAATAGAATCGTTCTATACTTCAGTAGCACTTGACGTTGGGTATTTAGCTAAGCAGTTTTACAGAGCTAACCAGTTCTTAAGATTGACTGATTCTATGACAGGCGACAGATGGGTAGAAATTAACAAGCCTATAGAAGAAGCTACAGGTGAGTTAGACGAACAAGGTCAGCCCATGTACAAGCCTGTTATGATGGAAGTTATTGACCCTGATACTCAAGAGCACGAGATTGACAGTGATGGCAACTACTTGTATGCTCCTGTACCTGAAGCTGGCACAGACTTTGAATTTACTGACTTTGATATTAAGGTAGAGTCTTCAGCTTATAACGATGAAGATGAGAAAGGTCAGCTAATGTTAGAGTCTGTCATGTCAGGCACTATAGGGCAGATGCTGTCTCAAGTCAACCCTGCTGGGTTCTTTAAAATCTCTGCATTAGCTATGAAAACTATGGGCACTAAGTATAGTCCTGCAATATCTAAGATACTTGAAGATACTGCAATGATGCTGTCTCAAGACCCACAGAAGGAGCAAGACGCTTCAGCTATGGCTCAGGGTAGTGGACCTGCTACTCAAGGTCCTCAGAGCTCTGCACTTAAATTACCACAAAATACTAATGAGGGCATGTAATGGCTGGCTCACTTGTAAAATCGTTGCTTAAAGAAACTATTACAGAATTACCTGATGACTTTTCTATGAAGTCACAGTCTGTTATTCCTATGCTGACAAAGAAAGGCGTTAAGCCTGAAGAACTTGAATACTCTCAGTTTACTATTAAAGACGGTAAGATAACTAAGGCTGACATGGTTGAAGCTGAAAAAGCTAGAGTAGACCAGTTCGATGTAGTAGACGCAGATGCAGGCTATCAAAGTATAAGTTTGCCTAGAGGTCAAAACAATCCTACATACAGAGAGAAGATTCTTACTTATAGCAGTAACAGCAACAGTAGGGTTGACATTCCTGAAGCAAGAGAAAAGTTTACGGACGCGTTTGTAAAGTCCGAAGATGAAGAAGCTCTACGCATAGCATCAGAATTAGGCTTTGTAGGCGATGACATAGAAAAAGCTAACGAGTTTGTTAACGACTTAGACGCGTACAGAAGTAGCTCTCGTTATACTACTGACCACTTCCCAGAGACTAAGAACTATTTAGCTAGTAATAGAGTCTTTGATGATGTAGTAGACGGTAAGTCTGTAAGAATACTAGAAGAAGTTCAGTCAGACTTACATCAGAGAGCTAGACAGTTAGGATACGCTGGAGATACAGACTTAGCTAGCAGACAAAAAATTGCTCAAGACAATTTTGACGCTCAAGCTAGAGAGTTCGGGGTTCCAGAGGATATAATAGCTGGCCGTAATAACTTGTACACAGCAGAGTATGAAGGTCTTACTGCAAGTCAATATAGCCGGCTAGAAAGTCTTGCTGAAGTAGAGATGGAAATAAACTACCAGATAAATGCAAATATGTTAGTTGACGAACCTCCACAAGGCATACCTAGGTCTCCTCTAGAGAAAACTTGGCTTACTAAGAGCATTGAGCGTGAGTTAGTTGACGCTGTTAATGAAGGCAAAGAAGGTTTAATGATTCCCATTAAAGGAGCAGGCGTAGAACACCTTAAAAGAGGTCAAGGAGTTCAGAAGTGGTACGAGACTCAAGTATTAAGCACAACTAAGAAGATAGCTAAGAAAGCAGGTGCAGACTTTGAAATGCTAACTGTCTCAGCTAGTGGAAAGCCTATAACAGAAGAGACCATGAAAAAACCTCTTGAAACTTACTTAGAGTTTCTTAAGACTTCTAAGAACTCACGTGACGACAAAATCTTTGCAATAAGGACTAATGTAAGAAAGAACTCTGGCTTAAGTGGTTATGACGCTACTCAGATAGCAATGAAGATAGTAGACGGTGAAATAACAGACACCGAAGGATTAAAAAAAGCTCTTGTCGATACTGAAAACTTGCTACAGTATGCTTATATAAAGCCGGGCAGTATAGACTTTCCTGTAGCAGAGTTAAGAGCTAGAAAAGCTAAGCTTTTAGACGAGCTTGAAAATATGAGTCCAGACGACCCTACTCGTAATTCTAAGCTTACAGAAGTAGGCGAGTTAGCGGGAGACTTAGGTGATAGCGACAAAATTCAAAACGGTGTAGAATATGCTAATAGACAAGTAGTAATGTACAAAGAAGACCTAGATAGCAGGCTTGCTAGTACAGAAGGGTTTAAAGGCATTAATATAAATAAAGGTGAACCTAAAGACAACTACGCTGAGATTAGGAAAGTTCTTAAAGAGCAAAGAAGCGCTCCTCCGTATAAAGATAACTTAGACATAAGACGAGCTCTATTAGATTTACAAGGCATTGAAGAAATAGCTGAACAAAACATTATTGACGCTAACAAGCCTGTTCGTAAGAATAAGAATGTCGAGTTTTACTTATACTCATCTCCAGTTGCAGGTGCTTTTGCTGTGTACAACGCTTACAAGATGGGTCGCTCTGAGCAAGAAGTTGATGAGCTACTGGTATCTAAAGGTAAGACGCCAGAAGAAATAGAGAGATTCAAAAGTGCAGCTAAAGCTATAGAAGTCGCTAAATCTAGAGGTGGTACAGATGAAGAGATTAAGTCGTATCTTGAAGAGAAGTACAAGGCAGCTGAGACTGAGGAAACGAAGTTGCCAGAATACTACAGCAGCGAAGCCTTAAATAGATGGGTTTCAGGTACTAGCTTAGACCCTAAAAAGAAGTCTATGGAAGATTTGCTGTCAGAAGAAGCTGAAACAGCTAAAGACTTAATAGCTAACATGAACACAGTTAAGCCTACTTTAACATCTAATCTTACAGACGTCAAAGCGTACTTTGGAAACCAGTCAGCCTTAGCTGTTCATGATAAAGCTAGAGTGTCTAGCCGTAACCAAATAATAACTATGATGAAAGAGAAGTATGATGTAGATGTGGCGTGGACTCCGGGAGATACGCAGTCTGGAGAGAAGTGGCAGTTTGTAAATAAAAACGGCGACATTGAAGACGTTACTCCGGGATTCTGGGAAGCTATATCTGAGACTACTGATGAGATACTAGGGGCTACAGGTGGAGCAATAGCAGGCTTTAATGCAGCTCCTGCTGTAGCTCCCTATGTTGGACCTTTTTCTAAGCCTATCGGTGCAGCTGTTGGTGGAATTGTTGGAGCTGTTGTTGGGTCACAGTTAGACTACATGCGTTCTGCTTTTGAGCTACAAGAAGACTGGGAAGCTGAATCCATGGCTTACAAAGCTCTTAACGCTACTGAAATGGCTATAGTAGGTGAAGTACTGGGCTACGGAGTAGTTAAGAGTTTAGGCCTAGGTTGGAAAAGCATCGTAAGAGCTAAAGACTTCATACTTGACGGCAACACTGAAGGAGCTTACACAGCACTTAAAGAGACATCTAACTATACTGACGAAGAGCTAACTGAATTAGTTACTAGATTAGAAGGAGTTATGGCAGTTCCGGGGAGTAATCAGAAAGAGAAGTCTATATCTGCTGTAGCTATAACAGAGTCAGGAATGCAAGACTTGACTAGAGCAGCTGGTACGCTTGACCCTATAGCTGGTAAAAGAGTTGTTGACGCTATAGACAAAAGAGCTAAGTCTGTTTTAGAAGCTACTAGTGATATAAGCACACCTAATGCAGCTGTAAGGTTTATGAAAGACTTATACAACTACACTGGTGATGTCAAGTCGCTGTACAACAAAGTTAAAATAAGAGCTACGCACTCTTCTAGAGGTGAAGGCTTTAGCTTTGACTATGACTCAATAGCTATAGACCCTATACTAGAGCAGATGAAGTCTAGAATACTAGACCCTAGCGTTAGAGAAAGATTTTTACTGCAGTCTCAACGTATTCGTACTATGACAGAGAGCCGCTCTTTTTCTGATTTGATAGAGCTTAGACAACTAACTAATGACTTTCTGTTTAACAAAAATATACGTAAAGCTGACGACAAAGGCATGCTAAGAGGTGTTGTAGACCGCATCGATGATATGATTGAAGAAGGCGCACCTAGCGTTGTAGATGACCCTGGGCAATGGTTAATTGATTGGGGTACAGCTAAATCTGAATACTCTAAGATGAAGAAGCTAGAGCAGACAGCTATGTTTAGACTAGTATTTGACAACAAAGGTAGAGTTAAGCCTGTTACTCCAGAAACAGTTACAAAGGCTATGACTAAGTATCTTACTACTCTAGACGGCAACTTTGACAGCCTTCTAGAGCAGCTCCCTAAGAGTTCACGTGTAGTATATGAAGGTGCTGTAATCGATACATTAGCTAGGAAGTTTACAGTTGGCTACGGCGCAGAAAAACAGGCTGTTCATTTTCCTGCATTAGCTGAAGAACTAAACAAACTTAAATTTTTAAGTCCTGAAGCTAGAAATACTAAAAATGCTCTTTTAAGATTCTCTGAGATATTTAAGAATGAGCTGCCATTAGCTTTGACTAACTCAAACTTTAGAGTGCCTAGCTTTCAAAGTTACTTAACTACAGACCCTGTAGTAAGAGCAAAGTTTGAACTAGCTTCAGGAATTTTTAACTACATTAAAACTTTAGCTCCTACACAAGCACAGCGTTCTAATGCTCTCATACATAAAACAGCTAAACTTTTAGAGAATCCTTTAAATGCTAAGTCAGCTAATGAGCTAATAGAAGAGTTTAGACAAGACCCTGAAGTTCTCAAAGCTATAAGCCAAGCTCAGAGAGACGCAGCTTGGGCTAGAGCTCAAGGAAAAGATGCAAGTTCGCTAAAAGTATACATATATGAAGGTGGGAAGTACGAAGGACAAGGACAGCCTTTAGCTAGGATAGGAAGGCATAGAATAGCAAGTGAAGAAATTGTTAGAGAGGTAGCTGATTCTGAAGCTGTCTCTCTTAAAAGTAAGATGTTAGACGGAATACTCAAGCAGCGCGGTTACGCTGCAGTTGAAAATGGTACTGATAGAGTGAGGTTATTAAAATGAGTGCTAAAAATGTTACTAAGCAGCTGTTGACTATGCAGGACGTAGCAGCAGGTTACGGCGAAGTGTCACAGGTCAGAGGAGCTACAAGTTTAGTATTAAACAAAGTAGATATTAACATGGGCGTGAGCAGTGTAGCAGCTCTTCTTACTATTGATACAACTAAGTTTTTAAGAGCTAGAGTATACGCATCTGCAGTTTTATACGCAGACTACGTGTATTCTGTAGGCGATTTTACTGGCGTTTCTCCTGATGATGATGGCTCTTGGCTTGTAGTTGACGCTGAAGAATCTGCTGCTAGAATAGCAAAAGACGGTGCATTAGAGGCTGCGACAAGTGCAGAAGTTGTAGATAGAGTAGCACAAGGAGTTAGCTTACAAGATAACATAGACTCGGAAGCTACAACTAGAGCTAGTGAAGATGTACTAGTCACTGATGCTTTTATAGCAGCTGATTCTGCTCTAGTTGCAGCTTATGCTGCAGGTTCAGGCGCCGCGTTAGTAGGTACAGCAGCAGGGCAAACAGTTCAAATCGCGCTTGACTCTCTTACAGCTGGTCAGACTGGCGGTATTATTGTCTTCACCACTTATGCTCTATTAACTGCTTACACACCGACAGCCAGCCAACAAACCACAAGTTTTAAAGTAACAAACGATCCAACAAGCAACTTGAACGGTTATTATAGCTGGGTTAGCGGAACGACTTACACAAAAGACGCGGATGACGTTGTTGATGTAATTGATGCGGCTAATACGAGTGATGCAGTTAGTGGCTC
>TARA_R110000796_G_scaffold11552_11_pt1 | contig 18682 bp, 17 predicted proteins | sample TARA_R110000796 | Tara Oceans TARA_R110000796 (sample SAMEA4397815) | marine metagenome | biome: Polar Biome; feature: [SRF] surface water layer (ENVO:00010504); material: water (ENVO:00002006), including particulate matter (ENVO:01000060) such as... | depth 5 m
ACTAATACTGACTTTAAGAGCAGATTTCTATTACCAAAATTTTTTATCCTTAACGCTATAGGCATCTTTTAAGACTTCATTTAAAACGGTGGCATCAATGTCTTCGAGGGATCTGTAACGAAGGGATTTCATCATTTTTCTTCCTTCTGTGTTCATCTGATCCAAATGCACACTTAAATGGGCCGCATTCCAAAACCCCAAATCCACATAATCCTTGCTTTGGTTTAAATAGCAATAGGGCCTACCATTGATGTAGTAGAACGGGATTTTATATTTATATTTTAATTCCACGCCTGGAATGTCACCTTCAATAACCGATTGAAGGAACAATAGAATTCCCCTGTAGGGCTCAGGCTGATTTAGGATATATTCTTCAGCTGGATTCATGATTGACTTAATTTACCTTTTCTTAACCAAATGAACATATTTTTCTTTATTTTCAAGATATACAATCCATTATTTTTGAAAAAACAACCGAAATGAAAACTACCATTATAGCCCTAGCTTCGTTTTTCTCCTTCCTAAGTATAAACGCACAAACCCATTCACATGCCGGGGCACAGCCCTTATCCTATCCCGATATAGAGGGTTATGTTACCTTGAAGACCGATCTACATATGCACAGTGTATTTTCCGATGGCAAGGTTTGGCCAACAATTAGAGTGGAGGAAGCACTGAAGGAAAACTTGGATGCCATATCCCTTACAGAACATTTGGAGTACCAGCCCCACAAGGCAGATATTCCCCATCCGGATCGTAACCGTGCCTACCATTTGGCCATGGAGGAAGCCAAGGAACATGACCTTTTAATAATCCCAGGTTCTGAAATAACACGTTCCGCACCTGTTGGACACAACAATGCCGTTTTTATTACTGATGCCAATCAATTATTACATGAAGATGCCAAAGATGCCTTCAGCACAGCCAAAAAACAAAATGCCTTTGTATTTTGGAACCATCCTGCTTGGTATGCCCAAAGTCCGGCCGGAACACCTATACTCAGTGATTTCCAAAAGGAGCGCATAAAAAAAGGGGAATTGCACGGTATTGAGGTCATTAATACTGTGGATTATTCCGAAGAATCGCTTGCCCTGGCTTTGGAGAACAATTTAACCATTATGGGAACCAGTGACATTCATGGCTTAATAGATTGGAGCTATACCCAAAAAGGGAACCATAGGCCCATTACCTTGGTATTTGCCAAGGCGAAAAGCATTGAAGGTCTAAAGGAGGCTCTTTTTTCGGGTAGAACCGTAGCCGCTTATAACGAATTGTTGGTTGGGAAGGCCGAATACCTAAAGCCATTGTTGCAGTCTAGCATTGAAATTGTGAAAGCAGCGTATATTGAAAAAACACAGGTTTTGGAAGTGGAGCTCAAGAATATATCAAGTAGTGATCTATTGTTCGAGAATGCCATGCCCTACACTTTTTACGATAGCTCTCCTGTATTTGAAATTCCAGCAGGGGAATCAAAAATTCTAAAAGTAAAAACTTTGGAAAAGTTGAATACCTTGACACTACAACTAGTAACCTTGGGCGCTTACACCGCTCCCAAAGTACATCCTACTATTGAATGGAAGATTATTGTGGAATAAAAAAAGTCCAATTTGCCCCGTAGTCAGTTTTGTGCCCACTACCCACTTTTAATGAACTTCACTGCTAACTGAATACTGGCACTGTTTACTGATTACTACTCACTGTTCACCACCCCTAGGCCGTCCACATAATCCTGTAGATAGGAATATCTCTTGGTAAGTTTTCCGTTCTTCGTCATTCTTGCGCGTTCCAATACTCCGTCTTCATCCCCGTTAAAAAAAGCAGGAATTACATATTTTACAAAGGCCTCGCCAAAACCTATACTGGCATCCCGGGGCAATTCGCAGGGCAAATTATCAACAGCCATTACTGCAATGGCATGGGGGTTCTTATAATCCACTTCCGTTTCTGTGAGGGCATCATAGCCATAAATGGGATCGGCTATAGTACTGGGTCTTATGGTTGTAGCTACAGGCCCGTCTATATCGCAGCTGATATCAGCTACGACCTTTATTTTAAAATCGGGACTTTTGGCATCTTCCCTTGTAAAAAGATAAGGCGCCATGTCACCGTAAAAATGACCGGCGATATACAAATCGGATACTTTTGCAAAACGAAAAAAATTGGATCTGTATTCTTCCGGATGGGCAAAAAAGTTGGACTTATTTCCCCTAACTCCATCTTTGCGCTTGTTGTATTCCGAGGCATCTATCTGACAATATACGGGTTCCTGAAAGGTTTTATTCAGAAAATCGGCTACTCCAACTTTTTTGATGTCCATGGCATCCAGCATTTCTTTAGCGCCATTGCCTACCCTACCCCTACCGGTCAAAATAATTTTGATATTGGGAAGTTTTACCTTTCTTAATTCGGATATCAAAGCCTGCTGGTCGGCCAAAGTTTCCGCCTTTGGCAATTGAAACAAACCCAACTTAAGACCATACGTCCTTAAACCGTTATAGGCGCCAACTATTCCGGCATATCTCCCAAATGCCACCAAGCGCTGACCTTTGACACCTGTAATGACTTCATGATCATATAATTCAATATTCTTTTCCAATACAGCCCTAAGCAGATTTCTATTATAGGATTGCTTTTTTATGGTGTGCGAAAAAAAGAAATATTTTTTATTGGGAATCAAATATTCTATAGGGACTTCCTTTACACCAATAAGCACGTCGCAATTTTCCATTTCCTGCGTTACATTAAGCCCATGTTCCCGATATTCTTCATCGGTATAAACCCTAATAGGGGAAGGCTCTACCATAATTTCCGCTTCCGGGAATTTAGCAAGCATCTTTTTGCAGGCATCCGGTGTTAGGACCACTCGACGATCGGGTGGATTTTTTCGTTCCCTTATAATCCCAAATTTCATAAATATAATTTTATAACTATATATGCTAATAAAGTTATAAATATAACACATGACAAGTTGACTAGCAAAACTTTTTTTGGAATAGTTTTTGGAGTACCTTTGGCGACCGCGTTAGGGATAGAGGCGGCATCTTTTTTGATTTTCCCTGGACCGTGTTCGGGAAAGAATCAAAAAAATATAGCCGAAAGCCCGACCTTTTTTAGACCTACAAGGTTTTGAAAACCTTGCAGGACAAAAAAAAGGGAACGCCCAAGAAAAGATTATATAGTTCATTGAAAAAAAAGATGAGAGAATATTTCTGCGGATAGCGGAATCAAACCTGGCTTTATCCTAGGATTAGGCAGGTTGGATAAAAGATCCCGCCGGTGGCGGGATTCAATTCGATAACGGTACGCCAAGGCGTACCTATCTCATTGAAGGGGCCGACTGGTTTTGACAGCGAGACCAATTGGAATGTAAGCATGCCGAGCGCTGGGCTACAGCTCGTTAATCTCATTTTCCACACTTTTTAATTGGCGAAAATAATTACGCTCTTGCCGCTTAATCCGAATCATAGTAGGATTTAGCCTCGTTCCCGCAAGGCGGGAAAGCGAGATGTTTCTGGGAAGCCCTTGTTGACGGCGTCCCTTTCAGAAGCACCATCAAAGTCAACACAAGGGTAGTGAAGCTTCGGCACTATCACCAAAACTTAAGAAGATAAGTGTGTATTAGGCTGTTTCTAGTCAGGTGCACATCGAAAATCAATTAGGAACTAAGCATGTAGAAGGCATTGTAATTGCTTGTTTGGACGAGGGTTCGAATCCCTCCGGCTCCACTGAAATGATATCATTTCACACCAAAAACCCTGTAATTGTATGATTTACAGGGTTTTTTATTTTATCCCATGTCAATTTAAACCAAATAATATCAAATAAAAAGTCACCAAATCGACACCTATTTTAAAAAATAAAAAGTGGTGTCGATATCCTTGTAAATATCTATTTTTTAGGTAATTACGAAATTATATAAATTCTTTTTTATATCTTTATTTCGCAATAATCGACACCTAAAAATTGATGAATTCATTTTCTACACTTTTTTACCTTAAAGATGAGCGTCGTGACAAGAACGGAAAAGCAGGCCTATACCTAAGAATTACGGTGGATGGGCGCAGAACATCAATTAGTCTAAACCGAAAAATTGATCCGTCCAAATGGGATTCCCGTATGAATAAATTGAAGGGAAAAGGTTATGAAGCGGAGGAATTGAATCGCTTTATGGCCACCATTAGGCACAAGGTCAACAAAATTCAGCATGACTTAATAGAGGAAGGGCAGCCTTTTACTGTTCACGATATAAAGGATAAATACTTGGGCAAGGATGCCAAGTTAAAAATGTTGATCAAGTTATTTGACGAGCACAATCAACAAATGGAAAAACTGGTCGGGATCGAGTTCGCCCTGGGCACCTATAAAAGATACCATACCACCCGTAGCCATGTTGCGGATTACATCAAGACCGAATACCGTAAAAATGATATTCCGGTCCGGGATGTGGACCTCAAGTTTATAAAGGGTTTTGAATACTTTTTAAAAGTAACGAAAGAGTGCAACCACAATTCTGCCCTAAAATACGTAAATAACTTTAAGAAGATCGTTCGAATTGCCGTTGGCAACGATTGGATCTCCAAAGACCCCTTCTACAACTATAAGGTACAGTTTAAGACCGTGGAACGTGAGTTTCTCTCCAAAGAAGAACTCCAGGCCCTTATTGATAAAAAAATTGAAGGAGATAGGCTAAATGTGGTTCGGGACATGTTTGTACTCTGTTGTTTCACCGGTTTAGCTTATGTAGATATCCAATCTTTGCGCCCAGATGAGATTTATCAAAATGAGGAGGGTGGTTTTTACATAAAATCCAAACGCACCAAGACCGATACCGGCTTTACCATACCCCTATTGCCGACCGCAGTGGCCATCATAAAAAAATATAAAGACCATCCTAAGGTAGTGAACAAAGATTGCGTAATCCCGGTATTGAGCAATCAGAAGTCCAACGCTTATCTGAAGGAAATTGCCGATCGTTGTAATATCAAAAAAAACCTTACAACCCATTTGGCGCGACATACCTTCGCCACAACGGTTACCCTGACCAATGGGGTTCCTATTGAGACCGTAGGTAAAATGTTAGGGCATAAAAACCTACGGACTACTCAGCATTATGCCAAAATTATCGATTCCAAGGTGGAGGAAGATATGAAGGTTTTAAGGGAGAAGCTGGGGCAGTTTTCATCTTAGGCTACTCATAATACTTTAACCACAATCTTCACGGATCTTGACGCCTCTACAAGTTTAAATTTTTAAGTTCACATTACAGTTTACGTCAGTACCTAAACTATCGTTTATTTAAACTTAGATTCTTCTAACTGGTATCTATCCGCCAATTCATTCAATTTATGAACTATTGGAATAAATGTTTTAGATATTATTACAAACTTACCATTAAACCAAATTTTGAATGCATTATATCCTTCAAGTGTTTTGCCATAAAATATCTTAGCTTCAACCGTTTCGTATTGATCAATGAAGACAAAGGTTTTGCCGTTTTTTAATTCTAACTCGGACATATTTTCTATCGTTTATTTGAACTTTAAGGAACTGGACTAAGGCTTTTCATAGGAGGTTTTGTTGTGTTTAGTTATTTTTTTTCGCCTCCAACTTTTTAATCAATTTACTTACAGTTTTAGTATCCATTCGTGTTACGATTTTATCACTAATATTTTCAATCCGTTCGTTGTCAAATTCATATAAGTCTTTTTCAATTCGGTCAGCTAACGATTGTAAAAAGTTCAGGCTGCTATCTTCAACTCTTGTATAGAAACTTAACAAGTCCGTATAGTTCAAGTCTTTTTTGTTTTGAAACTCTTTTATATTCTTTGTTTTATTGTCTAGAATATTGAACGAGTGTTTTATTGCGTTGTTGAGATTTCTTAAGTCTCGCAGTTCTATAAAGTTTGATAACTCCGTTGGGTTTATCTTTTTGGAAGTCAAAAAATCCACGACATTTTCCCAACGAAATAATTGTCTTTCATTGATTTCGGAAGAGTATGAAGCTTTTAATAACCATTTTAAATGAGTTTCAAAATGCTTGTAACCGTAAAGTATTTTCATTTCTGAAACCGCATAGAGCTCCTTGTCGAGAAAGTAAACCTCCATATGTTTCATATAACCAGCCCCTTTTTCGTCGGTCTCAATTTGAGCTTTGAGTAGGGTTACTTTTTTTTCAAGGTCTTTAATTAGTTTTTTGGAAACGAAATCGTAATGATTATTTTGAATGTTCATGAAGAAAGTTTTCAATCCAATCTTTCTCTGTTCTCTTTTACCTCTAAATGACTCCTGTTCTCTCAATTTTTTTATAATTTATAGGCTTGCGCAACAGTTACTATTGTTGTGCAAATATTTTTTAATTCAATCGAGATTCTAATTCCTTTCGAACTTCTTCTGCTGTTGGATTTTTTGCTAAAATTGTTCCTTCTTCGTCAATAAGGAACATACCGCCACCTCCACCGTCAACTCCATATTTTTGCCAGATTGCATTTTTTCTATCTAACTCTACTAAATTTAACCAAGTCCACTTTTCTTTTTCTAGAAATTCCACCAATCTGTCAGTATTTTTAAATTCTCCAGCAACACCAACAATTGTAAATCCTTTGTCTTTATATTCATCATAGAGAGGAACCATTGTTCTACTTTTAGCTACACAAGGTCCACACCAAGTTGCCCATAAATCTAATAAAGCAACCTTTCCTTTTATTTTATTAGATAGTTTAATGTTATTTCCCTTTACGTCAGGTGCGGAAAAGTCAGTATATTCTTTTCCAATTTTTACGTTTTCTATAGCATTTATTAAATTAGTAGCTAATTCATTGTACGGATGATTTGGGTTAGCTTTTGAGAGTATTTGAAAAGTGTTTTTAGCAGAATTAATATCAATAGTTTCTTTTGTATAAATCAAGTTGTCTAATAAAAAAGAATACGACACGATAGTTGGGTTATTTTCCATGTAATCTTGCTGAAATATTTTTTGCTCCTCATTTATAGGTTTTATTTTATCTTCTAACACTTTGGCTTTTGGGCTTAAGTTTTGACCAGATTTCGTTAAATCATCAATTTTATTATAAATAACAACTTTTTCATCTTGACTTTTCGCCTCTCTTAATTCTGTGTAAAGTAATTTTGCTTTATCACTGTTATATTCGTCATTTCTATGAAGAGCACTTATGCTTTCTTGAAGTGGTTTTATTCTATCATTAAATTTGAATTCAAAACTTTGTTTAAATTTTTTATATTGAGCATTTAGGTTTCCACCTTCAACAATATTCTTGTCAAATTCCTCTTCAGGATATATAGTTAAATTAATTTTTTCATTCTCTAGAAATAGAGGCATAAACCTCCCTAAATCTTTAGTAAAAAAAAGAGTAACAGCTTCTGGGTGTTCAAGTTTCGCTTCATAATGAAATTTACCATCTATGACTGGAATCTCAATTATTGAATCAAATCTTGCATCTTGATTAGGTTTTACTAAAATGATTGATTTAGTATCCGTTCCGACTGTTTTTCCATCAATTTGCAGAACTTGTTCAGGCGAACAGTTGAAGATAAATATTGTTGTTAGGAACAAGGTAATTTTTACAGTAAATTTCATTTTTAGAGTTCGGTTTTAATTTTGCACAACGGTCTAGGCTATGGCAAGTAGGGCGGTAAGGAAACCTTTTCGTTTCCGTCTGGGCTCGTAGCCAAAGCTTTTTGTTTTGTTCTTTATTTTTTTGTTCCAAGACCCAAATCCAAAAGATTTGGCGGACTTTGAAAACACGCCAAAGCCAATGGATTCAGCACTTTATGCCCTATTTTTTATAAGTGTTGTTAGCCAACGTTTTTTCATTTACATTCATTAGAATTCAGCCGATTTATAAATCCGTCCCAGAGTTCTTTCGGTTTTTCAAAATTTAGATTTTCATAAATAGGCTCTAAATTAAGTTCTTTATTACTCTCCAAAATCCTCATTTCGATTCTATCCCTTCCAACATACTTTATTTCCGCTCTCCAAGATTCTCGCAGTTCTCCAAACGAATCAAAATAAAGAGTATCATTTTTAATTTCGATTTTTCTCCATTCAGATAGTGATATCCATTCACTATCTGATGCCATGCTCATTGAGTCCTTTTTGAAGTAAACCTCTGAGTATTCGCCATTGTCACAAACAAAATAATTTCCTTGAAGATTTCGGTCATTTTGACAACCAAAAACTATTACTAAAATCAAAAATATATTCCAGATTCTCATAAAATGTTGGCTAACAACGGGATAGCATCATTGATGCTATCCTGCTTATAAGACTAAGTTAAATAATTATAGGTAATAAATGATTTCTCTACTCTTTCTTATTGAAATGCTTCTTACAAAAGGCAACTTCCATGTCTTGTTCGGTATCCCAAAAAATCACTCCACATTGCTTACAGTTTCTTCTACCCTGAATAGCCAAATACTTATATAAAGTTGGTTTTGATTTTATTCCTACCAACTTCATAATATCACCTATCGTTTAATTAGACTTTGATCGTTGATAATTATCAATTAATGCTTCCGACACGATTTGGGCCTTTTCATCGCTTATGCAATCAAAAGTAATTTTTTGGGTGGTTGTAAATTCTTTTAGCAGCTTACCAACATCCTCAGCGGTCAGAAAACCATTCTCGTTTAAGTTGCCCAAAATATCACTATATCTATGTGACCTAAATCCATCTTCTAACATATCCTTTATTTGAACTTTACTATGGTTAGATTATAATTTTGGAAAGGCATAATGCTCATAGATTTATTTTAATTTACCCATTTCAGGAGAAGTCGAAACGGTTTTTGCCTTTCCTTTAACCATGGTCTCAGAGATAAATACTACCTGTCCTTTCTTGTTAACAAATTTCTCTGATCTGAGGTGCCTAAAATGACCCATTCTGAAATGTGGCCTTTTTGAGAGTTTTGAACCTTCATTTTCTTTAATCTTGTCAGATAACTGTAATGAAAAGTTCCTTGCTGACAAATCTTCATTTCTTTCCAACAAATTCTTTGGAACCCCATCATCAACACATTCAGGGAAGCAACTCATGTAGGCTATTGTATTAATAACAAGTCTGAACATTTTGGCGTGGGTTAATGAGATATTGTCATTTTTCTTATTGACATCAACATAGAATTTATCTGACATTCTTCCCCCATGTTCTCCAAGTGAATAGTATAGCTCAAGGCTACCATCTTCTTCCACACTAAGAGAAAAGGCATATCCCTCAGATTCATATGGGATGTGCAAAGCAAATTGATATACCACATGATTAATCTTTTTGTTGGAATATAAATGAAATACACTTCGGTTTTGACCGTTTTCGTAAAGAAAGTGCTTGATACCCTCCAAATCTGACAAAGTTGTACCTTCAAGGAAGTCTCGCAAGTATTTGTCAACGAAGAAAACATGTAGTAAGTCTCCTTTTGAATCGACTCTCCACATTTCCCAACCTGATACTATCAATTGTTTCGAGGCATACGTTTCGTAGGCCGTTACTGGGCTGTTTAAAATGTTATTTCTGAGCACCTCAAATATTTGATCATCTGTAAAATCTGGAGTAAACCGCTTTTGCTTCCTATAAAGGTTATCCCAAAAATGCTTAAGAGGTCTGCTGTAATATACTTTTCTGGCCATGTCAATTTTATTTCATGAGTTGAGCCTTTGTAAATTGCTTTTTTTCTAGATATGTAAAATACTCCGCTAAATACCCATTTTAGAATAATATCGTTTATTTATACTTTCCTAAAGATAATAAGTCTGATTTATTAAGTGTGCGAAAAACAGGGAAGTCTTCATTTTTAGGGAAGGCTACACAATGATGGTCTATATAATTTTGAAGAATTCATATAGTAATACCCGAAATTTTGTCGTGCTTTTTTGGTATATTCTTTTGACATGAAATTAATTAACAAGAAATTTGTTCTAGTGTTTTGTATTTGTTTCTTAAGTCAAATACTAGAATTACATTGTCAAAGGTCGCATAATAATAAAGTAAAACTTCTTCATGATATTTCGACTTATCTCAAATCGGAGTTCGGAATGGAAATTTCTAAACAGTTTTATACTAAATGGGATGAAAATGAGACGGGTCATCATGTCGTGTATTTTTCTAAACCAGATGAAATAGATGGTCATCAGCGAGGTTTCGGAGATGAAAAAAGTGCAATTGATTTCAGAGTAAAGCAAGATAGTTTAGGGTTTCATACGATGATATATCATACATATGGTAGTGCTGCCGTCCGACTGTCAGAGCACCTGCTCTCATATTCCGAAGAATCCATTGGGTTTATAGGTTTCCACGAGGCTACCCACACTCATTTTAATAATAAAGGTACACGCTTGCCATACAGTGTGAATGAGGCTGCTTGTGATGTATTGGCAAATTATGCAACTGTTGAGTTTGCTAAAAAAGATAAAAGAATTACGTATCTAAAAGCCAAGAAGCAAAGAAAATACATAGAAAAGATAGGCAATTTAGTTAACCTAGCATCAAGTGACCTGAAATCTGGTCAAACGAGTAAGTTTATCGAAAAAAGTAGGATTCTGGAAAAAAAAGTTGGCAAACTTAATAATGACTATTTCGAAGATAGCTTTTTAAAGGATCGGTATTTTTATGAAATAAATAATGCATTCCTTTTGAGGAACACTTACTATAGTAAATATTATTTCAAACTGAAGGAATTATTAATTTTAACCGATATTAAGACTTTTTTGAAGGTTTTGGATAGTCTGCCTAAAAAGGAAGAAGAATGCTTTGCAGCTATAAATACTGCAATTGATGAAGCAAAAATTCCTTAATGTGATAAATCTGATGAAGGGCCAATGTATGTCATTAGTTATATTAATTATTTGGTTTTGTAATAAGTGAAAAGGGAGGTTAAACGGGTGGTCGGATTTATTTAAACTCTATTTCTATCATATGAATGATTCAATCGTTTATTTGAACTTTAGTTCTTGTTTAGCTTCCTAATCCTGTTAGCAACTTTCTCAATTCCTGGTCGCTCACCAGTTTCAATATGCCTTATGGCAATTGTCTTGCATGAACTACACCAACCTTTTAAAATAACATCATTTAAATTGCTGATATAACTTTTATAATTGACCAATTCTTTATTTTCATCTGCACAATCACAAAAGAAAGAGCGTGTAAAAAGATGAATGACTTCTTCCCAGGAATCACCAAACATTAAACGGAGTTGAAATTGTCCGATTTCAACTTCATCCTTTTGAATTGACGCTCGCGCCAATCCCTGTAACACAGGTTAAGAGATCCAATTTTTGTAAGCTTAAAAAAATAGATGGCTTGTATCTGGAGGTTTAAACAGCATTAAAGTGTAAAGAAGAAGATTTTTGGTAACACCTACAAACATATTACCAAACCGTTTCGGTCTACTGGTATTCTTGTCCGGTCGGTCAATATCCAATAAGCTGTGCAATCCAAATTATCAATTAGTATTTATTGTTCCTTACCATCAACTACATTATTTGGAACATTTACACCGTAATAACATGCCTAGGCAACATTTCCATCTTTAATTAATTTATAATCGGTAATGTTGCCCTACCGAACCATTCAGCATGCAAACAAAATATTTTCTTATAGCTTTAGTAATATTATTATTACAAATTTCAATTAGAGCAAATGCCCAAACGGCCAGTTTTTCCATAACTCCGGAAAATGCCAACATAAGTGAGAATGGAGGGACCATCAACCTATATGTAGTACTGAATACCGCACCTTCCTCCGATGTAGTTATAGACCTAATTAGCAGTAATACGGACAATGTTACCATTTCAAAAAATGCCCTGGTATTTACTCCTGCAAATTGGAACATAGCCCAGCCTGTTCTTGCCACAGGGGTCAATGATGACTTTAATAGGGATGGCGATAGTTCCACTATATTAATTTCGGTAAATGCGGCCTTAAGCGATCCCATTTTCGGAGCATTGGCAGATCGATCCGTTATTATTGACTGTCTGGATGATGACACGAGTATCAATAATAAAATCGACTTTAATACCACAGATCAGTTAACGGATTTATTTAATCCGGATTCATCCCCAGTGTTCACTAATCTTCCCGATCAGGGCATCAATAACACCGGTTCTATCAATGTTCCCTTGGGTACAAGTGATCTATGGACCTATAAAAAGGGGTTTTCCGTGTCCACTACTGAACGTGCGGTGTACACTTTTAGTGCGTTCTTTAAAATTTTGGGAGAGAATGGCCGGGGGGGATTGGGATTTACCAATAGTCCGGCAAATGAACCTGATGTCACATTTGGCGCCCCTGAAAATGGGTTGGGAATGGCTTTTCATGGCGGTGGCGGTGAGTTTGTGAACAACAGGGCTACAACATTTGTGGCTTGGCCCTCCGGATTCTTACAGGTCGGAAATTGGTATAAAATGATTTTCAGAATAACCTCCAATCCCGGTACTGATAATTTTGATGTGGAGTTTTGGATCTATAATGCCGATGCTAATGGCAATATCGGTAGTCTTTACGCTAATAATACAGCTACTTTTACCAACACTACAATGGCCGGATCAGATGTAATATATGTCTATTTTTCTGCGGCTGGAAACCGCATGGAAAAAATAGACGACTATGAATTTGAAATAGGTGGTGCAACGTCCGTTGTAGAAGAAGGACACCCCGTTGTTTTGGGTTATGAAATAAGCAACACAACCTCCAATGCGATGACCGCTGACGGAAATGTTACCAATGACGGGGGTACCGCGGTCATTGAAAAGGGAATAGTATATGGAACCAATCCCAATCCCACCACCAATTCCACCAAAATCAATTCAGGAAATGGTACAGGCCAATTTTCTGCAAATGTTAGTGGGCTTGAGCCAAATACCACTTATTTTATTAGGGCCTATGCCATCAACGGAATTGGAACCAGTTATGGTGCCGAAAAAATCGTAACCACTTTGGGAACTCCCTCTATAAAACTATCCAAGAATTCTGTCGATGTTGATGAAAGAGCGGGAACCAATACATTTTTGGTGTCCTTAGGAGGACAACCATCAAGTAATGTTACCCTCAACGTTTTATCTAATAATCCCGTTGAAGCTACAATCTCCCCAGCTTCACTCAATTTTGATCCGGGCAACTGGAATACCCCACAGACCATAACGGTCACCGGTGTGGACGATCATGTAGATAGGGACGATACGACAACAATTACCATAGCCGTTGATGATGCAGCATCCGATGATGCCTTTGATGCACTGGCGGACCAATCGGTTGCGGTCACCCTGAACGATGACGATAGTGCCGGGTTTAGGTTGAGCGAAACAACTTTGGCCGTAGGCGAGAATGCAGGTATAGGCAACTTTACAGTGGTACTGGATACAGAACCCACAAGTGACGTTATGGTCAGTATTTCCAGTAATGCCACACCCGAAGCAACCGTTTCTGCCCCTACGCTTACCTTTACAAGCGCAAACTGGGATACCCCACAGACCATAACGGTCACCGGTGTGGACGATGATGTAGATCGGGACGATACGGCAACAATTACCGTAGCTATTGATGATGCAGGTTCCGATGATGCCTTTGAAACACTGGCGGACCAATCTGTAGCCATCACCCTGAACGATGACGATAGCGCCGGGTTTAGGTTGAGCAAAACAACATTGGCCGTAGGCGAGAATGCAGGTACAGGCACTTTTACGGTGGTACTGGATGCAGAGCCCACAAGTGATGTCGTAGTCAATATTTCCAGTGGTGCCACGCCCGAAGCAACCGTTTCTGCCCCTACCCTCACCTTTACAAGCGCAAACTGGAATACCCCACAGACCATAACGGTCACCGGTGTGGACGATGAAATGGATAGGGACGATACGGCAACAATTATCGTAGCTATTGATGATGCCAGTTCCGATGATGCCTTTGATGAACTGATGGACCAAAGTGTACATATATCATTGGTCGATGATGATAACGATACGGACAATGATGGCATTTTGGACAATTCGGATAACTGTCCATCAATACCCAATACAGATCAAGCAGACAATGATTCGGATGGAGATGGGGATGTTTGTGATACCGATGATGACAATGATGGTACGCCCGACACGGAAGATGCCTTCCCCCTGGATGGGAACGAGGATACGGATACGGACAGGGATGGTACCGGAGACAATGCAGATACCGATGATGACAATGACGGTACGCCCGACAACGAGGATGCCTTTCCATTGGATGGGAACGAGGACACGGATACGGACGGGGACGGTACAGGTGACAATGCAGATACCGATGATGACAGACCAGATTCTGATGGTGACGGCGTTCCAGATATTGATGATGCTTTCCCCAACGATCCGAACGAAAGTATAGATACGGATGGAGATGGTATAGGCGACAACTCCGATGTCGATGTCAATGGTGACGGCAGCAATGACAATGGCACTGATACTGATGGTGATGGCATCAACGATGATAATGATAAAACAGATGACAGGCCCGATACCGATGGCGACGGTGTAAACAACGATTTGGACGATTGCCCCAATACCCCATCCGGGGAAGTAGCGGATGTCAATGGTTGTTCTGATTCCCAGAAGGACAGTGATTTTGACGGTGTTAACGATGTGGAAGATCAATGCCCCGAATCCCCTGAAGATGAGGCCGTGGACGCCCAAGGATGTAGCGATAGTCAAAAAGACGATGATAACGATGGCGTAAACAATAATCTGGATGAATGTCCCGATACCTCTACAGATGAGGTGGCGGATGCCAATGGTTGCTCCAACTCACAGAAAGATACCGATGGTGATGGAGTTCAGGATTCCCTGGATAACTGTCCAGTGGTTTCCAACCCTGGTCAGGAAGATCGTGATGGCGATGGTCAAGGCGATGTATGTGACACTGTGGAGCTGAACGTTTCCCAAGCCTTTACCCCCAACGGGGACGGAATCAACGATACCTGGGTAATCTCCAATATTGAGAACTATCCCAATTCTCTGGTAAGAGTGTTCAACTCTTGGGGGAAAGAGGTATTCTCGGCCAGAAACTACCGGAATACATGGGACGGGCGTTTCAAAGATCAGGGAGCTAAACTCCCTGATGCAGGCTCGTATTATTTCCAGATCGATTTTGAAGGTGATGGTAAGGTAGACCAGGACGGTTGGCTTTATATCAATTCAAATTAACAACCCCATTAACTAAGATAAAAGACACACATAGCATGCAGATATACAATAAAATTATTTTGGGTGCACTATTATTGATAGGCGGTACCATATTTGCCCAACAGGAAGGGGTGATCACCAATTATATGTACCATATGAATTCCTATAACCCGGCCTATGTAGGGGTGGATGGGGAAACCGTGGTAACAGCCACCTTTAGGCAACAATGGACAGGTGTTAGTGATGCACCCAGTGCAGAGGCGGTATCCTTCGGAACCACCTTAGGTAAAAATTTAGGGATTGGGATATCCATTTACAACAGTAATACCTTTGTGGAAAGTCAAACATTTACGGGCATCGATTTCTCCTATAGATTGCAATTGTCCCAAGGGACAGATCTTTACCTAGGAATAAAGGCAGGTGGCAACTCCTATAGAGTCAACACTTCGGGGCTGGAGACCTATAACATAAATAGTGACCCTAGTATCTCCTCGATCTCCCGTTTTAATCCCAATGTTGGGGCGGGGGCCTTGTTGAAAAATGGTAAGTGGTATGCTTCGCTGGCAGCACCAAGGTTATTGTCCACCGAACGGGCGGATAACTACAATGGTATGGCAACGGCAGCATTGGCCAAGCCGCACGTATACGCCACTGCAGGGTATGATGTGCTGTTAAACCGCACTTCCAACCTAATGCTGAGACCATCGGCCATGGGGCGCTATGTAAGCGGGGCACCGGTCTCCGTAGATTTTAACACTATGCTATCTTTCGATGACAGCTTTGAGTTTGGGGGCAGTTATAGGACAGATGGTGCCTTTGCCGGACTGGTAAGTTTCAGTATCAAAAAAAGGTTGCTATTAGGATATGCCTATGAGGTAAGTACCCGAAGCGAATTGGCCAGTGCCAAGAATACCAACGAATTTTTATTACGGTTCCTGTTTTAGGGACCATCAACATTAAATACTGCATTACTTGAATATACCTTCTTTTGAAGAGTTGTGGATATTAAATATGTTTTTTATTTGCTTCATAATACACTACAAGAATTGGATATGGTCATTGATTATATTTCTTAATAGGTGTCCAGTTTGAAAAATATATTTTGTTGCTTTACAACGGTTGTATTTGTACTTCTCCAATTTAAAAGAGTAAGGATGGAGGAACAATGTTGGTTTAACCTTCCCTTCTGCATTTACCATGTTACGGGAATCTATTTTTTGTTTCTTACCAATTTAGGAATTTTTGGTTAATATATGTAAAGTGGTGGGACAGGAACGGCAATTGAGACTGCCAAATGGCTAGTTGGCCGGCCAAGTTAAGTATAGGCACGAGCGTGACGCCCAAAACAGGGGGGGATTATTGGTTTGGTTTATATTGGGATGTACTGGTTTTTGGGGCAGGTGGTTCCGGACGTACTAAGGTTTGCTTGGTCTATACAGCACAAGCGTGACACTCGCGCTAACGGAGGGGAGTATTTTTATTTGTTTTCTTTAAGTGGCACTGATTGAAACGGAATGGGTGGCACTAACCAAAACGAACCGAAGTATCCCGGAACTAAAACCCATCTTTTATGTTCATATAATCTTGTATCCTCTAAAAGCTCAAATTTCAACTTTTCAGTGTAAAATTGAATTGCTCCATCATAGTCTTTAACGACTAGGGAAATATGGGCTATCCTTTGATTTATTTTATATCTTTTATTTGAACTTTAAGGAACTGGACTAAGGCTTTTCATAGGAGGTTTTGTTGTAACACGTTTTTATCTACGGTATATTAACGAATTCTCAATAGCTTTTACTGTTTTATACCAATCTTCGTTATCTAACATAAACATTTCAAGTGGTGAATCTAACGTTTTTCCTTCCATTGAATTTTGAATGGAATGGATACATGCTGTTCTTGAATTATCAGTATAAGTGTCTAAGACAAAACCAAGCACCAAAATACTTTCATTATTTCTTAGCATTGCATATTGATAGACTTCTTTAATGGTGTTTACTTTTTCAAAATTCTGTTGAAACTTTTTTAAATGCTCACCAGCAATAGGGTATATTGGTGTTCCAACTTGTACTTGTGTTTCTTCTTGTATTGTTTCAGTTGTTACATTCTCCTTATTTCTTTCTAAAACAAACATTGTTGATGAATCCGTATCAATAACAATTCTGTCAATTCCGTGCGCTTGACAAAAGTCAATTGCATCTTTAGCCTTCATAGCTGTATATTCTGTTTCTTTTTTTGACCATTCCACAAGTTTTTCTGGAGAAGTAAATGCGCCTAAAATTTTTAATCCATCTTGTTCGAAAACTGAAGTTAGTTTTAGAGTCGAGTCTTTCTTTAAAGTTTCCCAGTCGTCATTTGGATTTCCATCATTAATTGATGAAAGTATTAGTAAAGAGTTTCCTTCTACTAATTCTTCATACGCTTTTCCGTAATTTTCTTGACTTGGGTCTTTGCCATAATTTTCTAAAAGACCAATAAGTCTGTTATTATCTGGCGTTTTATTTTCAATTCTAGACTCTTTCTTTTTAGAACTAAAAAGTTTGTCAAGTAATCCCATAGGCATTTTTCAAATGTGTTACAACATTTGGATATAGTAATTAAATATACCTCACTTATAAAAACTAAGATAATAAATTCATTATATAATATCTGCATTGTAAGGACGAAGCTTTCCATTAAGCCCTCTATACCTTAAATACTTGTAATAAGTTGCTCTAGAAATATTCACTCTCTCGCAGATTTCAGAAACGGTTAATTTACCCTCTTTAAAATACTGTTCGCAAATTATGGCTTTTTGTTGATTTTTATTACTGATTCCTTTAGGGGCACCTAATATTTTACCCCTTGCTCTTGCGGAGGCCAAACCGGCCTTGGTACGTTCAATGATAATATCCCGTTCTAACTGTGCTAGGGCAGCGAACATGTTTACAATGAATTGGGAATGCGAAGATTTGTCCGTGGTATCCAAAAAAGGTTCTGTAATACTTCGGAACTTGACCCCTTTTTCATTGAGCTGGTTGATGAAGTTTGTAAAATGAATCAAGCTTCTGGCCAGGCGATCTAATTTCCAAACGACAATAGTGTCCCCTTCACGGGCATAGCCCAGAAGTTTGCTTAAGCTTTTACGTTCTTCTTGAGAACTGGAAACCTTATCCGTATAAATGTTCTTCGTATCAATGCCTTCTTTTAAAAAGGCATCTAATTGTAAATCTAAATTCTGCTCTGCAGTACTTACCCTAGCATATCCAAAAACCATGACCCAAAGTTTAAATAAACCTCAAAATACAAACTAATTATTTAGCACGTTACTTTAAACTATTTAAAATCAATAAATATTGTAAGGCTATAAAGTTTAATAAAACGGTCATTTAAATATACTTATGTAGTTCCGTAAAAGGTTAATTAACGAAACTATTAAAAAGGACCAAAAATGGGACTCCTAGATAAAAGAATATCAGTAGTTTCAAAATTGTACCCTAAATAGGCCGTTTTATAGGACTAATACATCCTTTGTAAAATTCATAAAAG
>TARA_R110000796_G_scaffold167313_4_pt1 | contig 18647 bp, 35 predicted proteins | sample TARA_R110000796 | Tara Oceans TARA_R110000796 (sample SAMEA4397815) | marine metagenome | biome: Polar Biome; feature: [SRF] surface water layer (ENVO:00010504); material: water (ENVO:00002006), including particulate matter (ENVO:01000060) such as... | depth 5 m
CTAAAGCAGAGATTTGCTTCTGTGGCGACAACCCAACCAGAATGAAATCATACTCAAAAATCCAGGCTCCCATCCAGGCTATCCAGTGGGACGAGTCAAAGCGGACACTCGATGAGTCGTCGGCGAGAATGAGCGGATGCAATGGGCATGTTGACCGGCCCGACGAATGCACCAATCTGAGCATATCTACGGCCAATGGATCTAAATATGTGCACGCTGGAGACTGGATCGTCCTTGATGATGGCCAATTTTATGTAATTTCCAACGCTCATTTCCAGTCATCGTATTACCCAACCCAACCAGAATGAACGAACATCAGTTAATGCCGACAAAGTGCGGCGTATATCTGTGGGACACCGAGCCGACAACTGTCTGGATCGACATCAACGACGACTTAATTGCTAGCAATGAATATTTGATTGCAGAAGTAGAGGCATTTGACGATTCCATGCGCAAGGAAACCGAGAGGTTCAATGGCTATTACCTCCCGTGGCTCTATCTAGGGCAATGCCAAGACGACGATTGCCAGTCTCCCCACCACCAACCAACCCAACCAGAATGAAATTTTCAACCCAATTAACTAGGCACAAGAACCGGCTAAGCCTAAGCCAGAAGGAACTAGCCACGATCCTCGGCGTCTCACCGCGCAAAATCTGGTCATGGCTCAACGAGCCGACCGAGATCGGCATCACGGAGGAGGGCGCGATTGCTCGGCTGGAGAGGATGCAACCATGAAATACATCAAAACCAAGGACGGCGATGTCTGTCCAAATTGCTATCATCCCGCCCTAGAATGCAGACGCGTTGACTCTCGTCCAGCTGCTTGTTCGCTGGTTAAACTCGCCGAAAAGTGGGAACGTCTCGCGGAGTCATGGCTGGAAGTGGCGAGGGATAGAAGCGCACCGATTCGATGCGCTAATCGGGCTCAAACCCGCGCTGCCATCTACCAGGATTGCGCCGAAGATTTGAAAGCGAACATCAACCGATCCCGGCTGAAACCATGAAAACTTGCTCTGTGCATGGCACTCCAGGATTGAGGTTGTGGCTCGATTGCGGAGTTGACCGAGAAACGGGAGAATGGCGGTTGAGGATGCCAGCGGGGGATGAAGATCCCGACGAAGAGGGCAGCGTCTGGATTGCTCAAGAAGTCATCACCGCCATTATTTCTGCCCAGAACGACCAAGACCAGCCGAACCCATGAAAACTGAAAACGAAAAACCTTTAGTAGTCTCCTTTAGTGGGGGGCGCACAAGCGCAATGATGGCGCGAATGATCCAGATCTCACCGCTATATGAGGGCGCGACGAAACACTATATTTACGCAAACACCGGGAAGGAGCGAGAGGAAACTCTCGACTTCATCGCTGAGTGCGACTCTCGGTGGGGGCTTGGCACCGTTTGGGTCGAAGCGGTAGTGAATCCCGAGAAGGGCGCAGGAACTAGGCATCGGATAGTGGATCGCAAATCCGCTGTTGTAAACACTGACCCTATGGTTGAGGGCCACCCCTTTTTCGATGTAGTGGCAAAATATGGGGTATTTAATAATCACTATCCGCATTGCACCAGAGAATTAAAGACCAATCCTATTCGTAGTTATTTTGCTTCATTAGGGATGCGTCGTCAGGACTACACGGAGGCGTGGGGAATCCGAGCTGACGAGCCTAGACGACTAGCAGAGAGACCCGGCGTTATCTACCCCTTAGCGGATCTGGGGATGACCGAGCGACTCATCAGGGAGTTCTGGGACTCGCAAGACTTTGATTTAGGGATTAAGCAATTTGAGGGTAATTGTGATCTGTGCTTCAAGAAGTCGCTACGGAAACGCCTCACCATCCTTAAAGACAACCCCCAAGTCGCCAAGGATTGGGCGACTATTGAGGCTGTCGGGGACAGGAAGGGGGGGGATCGCGCCAGATTTGACCGGAGCGGTTTATCTATTGACAACCTCGTCGAAATGAGCAAATCACCGACCTTAGAGGCAGCGGTAGACGCCCATGACATCGAACTCACCGACCCAAGTTTATTCTCCGCCGCTAGCGAGATTAATTGGGATTTTGAAACTCAATGCCATTGCCAGAGTAGCTAACCCATGAAAACTGAAAACCAAACATTACTAGCCATCGGCGTAGGGCTTACAACCATGGCGCATTGGGGTGAGTTGGAGCCGTTTGGGGACGGGGGGGCAGATTTATGAACGACCAACCAGAATTCACAATGAGCAATGAGGAGTTAGCCGAGGCGATCCAACAAGCACGCGCATTAATGAGCCGTAGTGGATGCGAGTCGGATCTATTTAAAAAACTCCAGGGGCATCTTTTCGATCTGCTGGAAATACAGAGGGCAAGAGCCGCTATGCTCACACTGCCAGAGCAAACCAACCCAGAATGACCGACCAACACAACAAATCATCCCAGAACGAAGCAGCAGCCGCGAGGTGGAAGCGGAGGGTCGATATGGGGATTCCCATATCGGCAAATATTGCCAAATCGGAAACGGTTCGCGATTGGATTTCCATAAACGATGCGTTGCCGGAGGTAGGGAAACAGGTGCTGTTCACGTCCTACACGGACGAGGCAGGGTGGGAAGAGGCCGAAACCGGCGAATGGACTGGACGGAGGAGCCAAGGCGACACGCTGGTTATGGACTACGGAAACGAACCTGATTGGTATTCGTGTGAGTTTTGGATGCCAATTCCGCCCTATCGCAACCCGACTGTTGCCAAATCGGAAACGGTTCAAGAGGGACAAGTTATAAAAAAAGTTCAAATGGACGTGCATTACATCACGTTGAAGCCCACCTAATCCCCCACCCTATCGCAACCTAACGGAACACCCGGAATAGAGCATCCCCAAGGAACCGGATAATCCCACCAACACCCCTTCCAATCCTGTAGATGTAGCTTGTCCCGCGTCGTTCCCTCTCCTGCTCAATATCGAACAACTGCCGTTCCACCTGGTTTATCTGTCCGGGTGGAGCGTTGGTGTCGTTAAGGGCATCGAGCTGGCTGTATAACAATTGCTCCTGCTCACGCGCTGCCCGTTCCTTAGCCAAGGCCTCCTTGCTGAATTGCTTGTCGCTCTTGGCTTTCAGTTCCTTCTCCAACTGCCGCCTAATAGCCTTGTCCATCGTCTTAGTGGACGCCTGCAACGATGTCGCTGGGGATTCTTTGCGCAATGCTTCGCTCTCAGGCGAGTATGCCGGTTCACCTGGGTTGATTAACCCCTTGGCTTCCGCAAGCGCCCGTGTTTGCTCCTCAGTCCCCATGAGCGAATTAAACCCCCACGGCCCCCACGGAACACCCAATCCGCCAATGTCGGCAGCATTCTGATAGAGCCAATATGCCGTGTCGGTCTTCAATCTCACATCCCCTTCATGCGCGACATGGCGGGGGCGCGGTTCCTCTGGGTCTTCGAGGCGAACAAACTCCAACGCCGGGAACCTATCCAGCATTAGCGGAGTCATGCCTTGGGCATAATAAGCGTAGTCGTATGACTGCCGGACGTTAGTATCAAATATCAAACTCAGCCGGGAGTGTCCACCGATGTTGGTGATAGAATCGTTGGCGAAGTTAGTTCCCATGCCCTCCGAATCCATGTGCTGCCGCATCTGCGTAATGAATTGCTGCTTGCTACCCACCTTGATTGACCCATCGCTGTTACGCGCACCGCTGATGTTGTCCTCGATGAGCATCTTAGCCCTATCCAAGAACCTAGCATCTTCCACCTTAGCCGAGAAGAACGACGCACTACGCACCTCTGGAGCCACCCTCGACCAGTCCGCGCTGGATCGCTGGCTAGGAACAACGGTGAGGGCTGAGAACCGCGAGAGGGCGGTTAGGGGCGATTCTGGATGGGTTGGCATTTATTCGGTGGAGTATCCTTGGAATGCCCTAGATGCAGCGATCACAGCAGCCTCCGCAATGTCCCGCCTGGCTTGAGCCTCGCCAATATCCCTAGTGCCAAGGGGGATTGTGATGCGTTGCTCGTAAGAATCACACACCCTAACTGTGAATCGCGCTGCCACGGGTCTGCCTGTTACTATCTTGAGATTATGCAGGTCGTCTTCCATACTTGTCAAGGGGGAATCTACGCTTAGTATGCCATATGGCAATCAAGATTTCCACCAAGGGTTTAGGAGCGGCATCGCTTGACGAACTAGCAAGGGTATTTACCACCGACCGGGGGAAGAAGTCCTGGCACCAAGAAGGCGGCAAGGCGCTACAGAGTTACCTGAAGGTTTACCACCGGAAGTATGGCAAGAGCAAGAAATGGGAAAACCCCAGCCTGCCGACACACGGGCGAGGCAGGAAGAAAACCCGATTTGCCACGGACATTGCTAAGAAATGGGAACAGCCGGTAGCCACGACTAATAGCGTTACAGTGTCCAACGCTGATACAAGGTTGCCCTTGAAAGTGTTTGGCGGCACTATTAGACCACGGGGGAACTACGCCTTGACGATTCCTATGCAGCCGGACGCTCACGGTAAGGATGTCAAGACATACAAACAGCAATACCCCAAGCGTCGGTTGGTGCGCCCACGGGGAAAGCATTACCTCGCGTGGATTCAGAAGACGAAGGTGGTGGTTGTTTACCTGCTGCGCCATCAGATGGTGTATAAGCCGTGGGTTGACGCACTCCCATCAGATCAGCGTATGCTCAACGCATTCTGGTATGACGGTGTTGCCCCCCACCTAGATAGAACGATAGCTAGGCGTGCGGCGAAGAAGGCACCGACAGACGTTTAGTCTACGTTCACCCATGATATGCGTTGGATAACCGCGTCTATCGTTTGCCGTCGCACCCCGGCAGCAAATGCTATCTCCTTGATAGTAACGTCTGTATTAGCGGCAAGCCATCGAATCTTACGCACGTCTTCAGCGTTCAATCCTCTACGCTTCTTTGGTTCTGGGAATGTTATTAGGCTCATTTATTGTGTGTCTTGGTGTTATGACAGGGTTTGCATATTACAACAAACCCCTCCTGTTCGCAAAATAATCTACGGGCAAACCCCGGCAGGTCGTCCCAATCCTTAAGGGAACCTGCCGGGATGATGTGGTCGCATTCCACTTCTTTACGTGGGTGCCAGGTGCTGCATTGGGCGCAAGAGAACTCCCATTTAAGCCTCTTGTTATCGCTCTGGTTCGGGCGACGGGCATTAGCTAGGGCAACGTTGCGAGGTGCCCACTTGAGCGATCCTCTGCGCAATAGGGAGCGGAGGAACGACATCATCCGTGCTTGTGTCCATGTGCCGTTTGAATACGGCTTAGGTTTACTTACTCCCACGCCCCTCCTCCACCTGCTTCTGCCACCACGCCTTGGTTTGCTGGATCACTTCCGGCGCATGTTCAAGGAGGTTGGTTAGCTTCATCTTAGCTGCGTTAATCATCGCCTGAAACTCCTCGTCCGTCGTCGCCTTGATCGGGGTTGGCTCCGTCTCCGGTGGGGTGTAGGGCATCCAGTGGGTTGCCTCTTCCCACATGTCATTCCATAGCGACAAGCCGAGTCCATGTTCATTGCTAGTCATAACGTATTCTGTCGGGTCAGCATCATCAATCGTCGGTGGGGTGCTCACTGGTATCCATTTATTTTCTGTCATGCGCTAATTTACATGCCTCGCAAAATAAATCAATATATTGATTGGACTATTTCATTAAATGCGATTACAAGTGGGAACACTCAACCAGAACAGATAATGAACACACTACAAACCATCGCACTCTTCGCCGGAATTTGGTGCATCCTAGCCGTCCTAGCCAACCGTTGCACCCGAAAGCGTGCGCAGGAGCAGGCGGCTAAACGAGACGCAGCCATCGCTGCCCTCAACCAGTTCGAGGAGGCTTACTACAGCATGACCGCTGAGGACGCCGAGCTTGTTACCATCGCTCTCACCGAGCTGCACACTCCCGCCGAGTAATCGGCACAATAAGAAACCAAGATAAGAATAAAATAAAAAGATGGCAATATTAGCAACAAACGCAGGAGGTGGAGAGTTCAAGCAACTCGATCCCGGAACATACATCGCACGCTGCATCAACGTATGGAGCATCGGCACACAGTATAACAAATGGCATGACAACTGGAATGCCAAGGTGATTCTCCGGTGGGAAATCCCAGAGGAGGAAGACAGCGAAGGGAAGCCTGTCACGATCTCCGCGTTCTATACACTCTCCCTGCATGAGAAGAGCAACCTATACAAGCACTTGGTTGCCTGGCGTGGACGCAACTTCACCCCAGCAGAGCTTATCGGCTTTGATCTGAAGTCAGTGCTGGGCGCTCCATGCCTGTTGACAGTGACACACACACCTGATGGCAAGCAGAAGGTTGGCGGGGTGAGCAAGATTGGCAAGGGTATGAATTGCCCAGAAGCAATCCACGCTACGTCAATCTACGATCCGCTGGACGACGTAGGACTGGAAGGCTGGAACGCCTTGCCGGAGTGGGTGCAGAAGCAAGCGGAGCAATCCCGTGAGCGCATGTCACCGGAGAAACTTGAGCAAGTCCAATCTGGTGTCGATCACGAACCTGTTACCACGGGTGCTAATGACACTAATGCCGAGGACGACATTCCCTTCTAACCAACCATGGACACCCCCGCACTACTCCAGGCTGTAACCCTCCCGGTTACCGTCGAAGCCGTCAACCTGCGCAAAGACAGGAGCGTCTCGGTGCGGGTGTGTTCAACCCTTGAGTTCACCCCGGATGAATGCTTGCCCCTTTATCGCCTCCAAGGGCAGCATTGCTCCATTCTCCTAACGCCCTCTGAGCTGGACACACCAGCAGAGGCGCAGGAGCCGGAGAAATACACAGCGAAGGAGCGCCCCACCCTCGATCTGCCTGCTTTGTTGGCTGCGGCTGATAATGTGCTTGACGCAAGGACAACCGATCAGGTTCAGTGGGCGCGAGACGACTTAAGGGAAGAATTAGCCAAGGCACGCCTAGTAAAGCGCAAGAAACGCAGCACCGAGCCAACACCATCCCAAGAGGTGCGGTGGAGGTGCGAGGAATACGGGAGGCGCATCGGCAATGAGAACTACTATGAGGAGTTCATGCAGCGAATCACCACACAATTAGACTATAAACTGAACAACGAATAACTATGAACCTATACCTAGACATCGAGACAGGTCCCAACCGGGACGTAATGACCAAACTCTTTCCTTGCCCACCATTCCCTACATGGGACATAGGCATGGCGAAGATCCCCGGCAGCGTGAAGAAGGAAGAGACGAAGTTGAAGCACGTCGAGAAGCAACGAGAGGCACACGCAGCCAAGGAGCCAACGTGGGAGGAAGACCACTTCGAGGCTGTGCTGGAGAAGAACCGATGCTTATTGAATCCGGCATTGTCGCAAGTGTGCGCTATCGGGTGGAAGGAGGGCGACGCACAAACACGCATCGACTTAGGTGGCGATACGGACGAGCGATCTCTACTAACCTGCTTGGCACTGGACGCAGATCGCGCCACCCGCCTAATCGGTTGGAATATCAAGGGTTTTGACTTGCCTTACCTCGCCTTCCGTATGCGCGTTCACGGCGTCATAATCCCCGACATTATGAAGCCCCAGGGGCGCTACTATTCCAGCAACGTAATTGACCTGATGGAGCTTTGCGGATCGAGCCAATACGGGAACAACTACAAGCTTAAGCACGCCGCTGTTGCATTCGGATTGCACGCCTGCCCAGAGGAGAGCGGGAAGAACTTCTGGCGGATAGCGTTGTCAGATCCGGCAAGGGCAGCAACCTATCTGCGATGGGACGTGGATGCCTGCCACCTAATCGCCCAACGATTCCCGGAGGCGCTACGATAATGGCAACGCTATCAGATCAGCAACGGGAGATGCGCAAGACCTGCAACGAGAAGTTAAAGGCTCCGCAGCAGGCTCTAATCGACGCACGCAACGCCTACGTCAAAGCCAAGCATGACGTAGCCAACGAGATTCGCCGGGAGCGGCTACGGATCAAGGCTGAGTATATTGACGAGGTGTTCGAGGCTTACAATAAGTTTGACACCATCGCCACATCAGCAGCATCCATGAACATCTGCGAGCAACTGTTTAGCCACTACCTCGAACAGCATCCTAGCCAAGACTAACTACCCAGGGGCAACGGAGCCGCGCAAGCGTGTATAGGAGTTGGTAGCCTATTGGAACACTTCAACGCCCCACCCTTTTAAATCTTATGCTAATACTAAAAAAATGCTCCACATGCAAGTGCAGCCACCCACTCTCGAACTTTTACAAGGATGCTGGTAAGCGTGACGGCTTAAAGTCCCAATGTAAGGGGTGTGTTAAACCGTGGATTAACAGTAGAGAGAAGACATTGAATCGCCTCTTATGGGATCGAGAAAACCCTGAGAGGCGTAGGGCTACAGAAATCCGTCGCCAAGCTAAATCTCCCGAGAAGCATAAGGCAAGAAGTCTAGCTAATTACGCCAAACAATCAGGTAAGCTAGTAAAGCCAAAATCCTGTGAGAGTTGTAATGAAGACAATCCTCAACTGGAGATGCACCACTCTGACTACATGAAGCCGTTGGATGTTACGTTCTTATGTAAAAGGTGCCATGCGGCAACTCACGTAAACCAATGAAAATACCCCTCGGCAAACCACCCCAGCCAAAGAAGCAAACAGAGCTTGCTGGGGTGCGGAAGCACTTGGGATACTCGGTGGAGGAAGCCGCGCACATTGTAGGTGTGCTGTCCTTCGTCTACCGCACGTTAGAAAAAGGGGGCATAAAGAGTGCCAATGCCCCGCTAAATGCAACCATCCGGTTGCTGGCACACAACGAACGAACCAACAATAACAAATGATATTACTAGGTAACCTGTCAATCAGCCAGATAGAGAAACGCGCTGGCGTAACATTTCCCGATGAACTCAAGGCATACATGCAGACGCGACATCAGAGCGATGCCGCTAATGTCAAGCATGGCAAATGGCATTGCTTCGACCTTCCCTTCAACCTGACGTGTGGCGACATGGCCACCGCAACGGAGATTCACCGCCATCTTGTCCCGCTGAGTGGCGATTTTTCGGAACAATTACAAATATCCATCTCTAAATACAACCATTAGGTTGCTGGCACACAACGAACGAACCAACAATAACAAATGATGACAGACCTATTTGATTGGAAACCCCCAAGCAGCGGGGAGGAGGCTAGGGACGAAGCCCTAACGCAAGTGTCAGAGAACACAGGAGAATGGAAAGACCGAGCCATGAACCTTATTAGCAGTGTCCCCATGGATACGTTTATCGGGGAGGACATCCGAGAACACATCGTCGGGAAGATTGGCAACCCGCACAGCAATAATGCTATGGGTGCATTGGTTATGAACGCTGTTCGGCGGGGGATTATTGAACCCACCGGAGAGTATCGCAAGATGCGCCGGAAATCATCCCATGCCAGAGAGAGCAAAGTCTACCGCCACAAATAAATGAAACCAACAAAGGAATATACAGACGACTACAAGGATAGGGTTATCGCTCTACTGGATGGAGGGTCACCCCTAGTGCAAGTTGCGGCATACATGAATACCAATCATGCCGTTATCCGCGACATCATTAACATCACGGGCTACAATTACATCCGGCAAACCAAAGCTAGGGAGAATGCCCTACAAGCCCAAGAGCTTAACCGCGAGGGGCACACTGTCCGGGCTATTGCCGCTAAGATGAAACTGACACGGTTCCAGATCCTCAATCTAATTAAGGTGGAGGTGGGAGAATGATTGAACAACAATTGATCGACGCATTCCTAGCGGGAGAGCGGATAGGCAGAGCTAACGCAAAAGCAATTGAATGGACGACTTACCCCGCGTTAGAGCCGGGCGTTGCTGCCAAGCAATACGTTGAGGATTTACCCTCACCCCCCACATCAAATATGCAGACATATATCGACGTTTGGAATAAGATCGCCGTCCCCGCTGGACTGCCTGCCACCCGGAAACTCTCACCCCAGCGCAAGCGTGCCATTGAGAGGCGATTGAAACACGATCCTAACTTGCTCGAATCGTTCACGGAGGCTGTAACCAACATGGTGACGCACCCACACCCAACGGGTAAAACCGATGCTAAGTGGAAGGCTGATTTCGACTTCATGTTCCAGCCTAGCCGGGATCAGATACTACGTTACCAGGAGATGGGGGCGCTAGAAACAGCACTGCCAGTCAATAACAAGCACGCACGAAAGGGGATGTTTGGCATTTAAGATTATGAAGATAACAACCAATAACACCACGTATAATATAGAATCAACCACTTATGATTGGGTGCTCACTACACCGTCCCCCTGTATAGACAAGGAGACAGGCGAGGTAAAAACCAAATACGTCCCGACATACCACAAAACCGCTGGACAATGCCTTGCAGCTATTGCCGAGAAGGAGCTGGGCAAAGCTAGAGATGTAGAGGAATTGCTAGCAATGGTCGTTTCATTGCGCCGAGATTTGATGGCTAACACTGTCCCTTCACAATGAAAGCACCCTGCCCCGATTGCGGAGCACCAACCGATCAGGTTCCCGGCATGAACATCCTGTTTAGATGCGACCCGTGCGAAGCCATCGCCAATGCCGCCCAAGACTCCCGCATAATCGAGGAGAAGAAGCACAAGCGGGAGGTGTTCTGGAAGGGGATTTGTCCAGAGGCATTCCGCGAGACTAATCCAAAGCACCCCGGACTAAGCCAAGTGGGGTTGGATGCCGCTAGGAGTTGGTTGCAACTACCTACCACCGACAAGCGAGGACTGGGCTTTATCGGCTGGACAGGACTAGGCAAGACACGAATCCTCTACCTCGCCCTACGTGCCTGCCTTGACCGTGGGCAGAAGGTGATGGCTATTGGCAGCACAGAGCACGCTAGATGCGCCATACGAGCCGCTGGGGGCGCTGGAGCTGATACGAGGACACAGGACAGCTCACGGCAGACCATCGAGCTGTGCAAGCGTGCTGACGTTTGCCTTGTGGACGATTTAGGTAAAGGCACAGCAACCCCCAGATCAATAGAGGCAATGGAGGAACTAATTGATTACAGGACAAGTCACAATAAAGCTATATTGTGGAGCGCCAACGCCGGGGGGGATTGGCTCGCTGCTTACTTTGGTGCGGACAGTGGACCCCCGATTGTCCGACGACTCTCCGAATGCTCAATAACCCCAGACCTACCACGACAATGAAACCATCAAAACGAGGACTAACCGAACAACTAGCCATGGCGCAATTACGCGCACGCGAACACGCTAAAGACCTGCGCGAGCGGGATAGCATTATTGCTGACCTGAAGGAACACATCTACAGATTACTAAATGCTGGAGAGAAGCTCGTAACCAGCTTGAACGAATACCCCGACAAATAATGAAGCGCCGAAACACAAAGTATCTTCAGGACGAAACCGAATGTCTGCCACCCGATGAAACCCGTGACTCCTGGCTAGTTAGATTCCCGTATGGAGTGAAGGTGGATGGGGAGATATTTGACTGTAAGGTTGAGGTTGAGTTCCACGATGGCGAATCAAACATCACCAGCATCACTGATGAGGGGTATGACTTAGATATTGATGTGGGTGAACTGGACGACCAAGCAAAGCAGGTTCGGGAGATGATGCTTGAGGCTGAAATTACAGCGGAAGAACATGGGGCGTTCTAGCTCTGCCTCTCAACCTAGATAAACATTATGAACGCACAACAAAGACGAAAAACATGGCGGCGAAAGCTTGGAGCATCCAGCCTAAAAGGGGAGCCAATCCTTATCCGGCATTGGGGGGAACTCGCAAATGTTCCCGACTCTGAGACCCACCGCCTAGAAATAGATGTTGGCGATTGTTGCGGGTGGATATGCCGCCGCGACACTCCCCGGGTTGATGATGGTGGCCACTACCTCTCAACACACACGTTTTACGGGCCAAACTACCAGGGCAGCACACTCCTTCTTAGGCGATACGGATTCAACGTAACCCTCGATAATTGGGACAAGACCTAGCTAGCCGACGACGCCCTCTTGACGATCATATTGACAAGGATCGAGCTGTCTGGAAAAGCAGGGTCGGGCAGGTTGCCGCCGCGCAAGACGAGCTTAGCCCCTGCCGGAATCGGAATCGAATCATCCGAGATAAAATTCATCACGAACACACCATCAGCCGGGCGCAATATAATCCCGCCGAATGCTGGAGCGCCCGGCCAGTCTTTCGCTGTGATTCTAACCGCCCCGTAATCGACTTGAAGGTCGATGGATACGAGCGTCTCGCCCGGATCAGTGTATCCGTTATCAGATGTAAGATCGGACATCAGATGCGTATTGACCCCATTAGGGACAACGAGCCAATTGCTTTGCGGGTTGGTGGGGAATAATTGATCGCTCATCTGCTGTAGTCGTCTGAAAATGGATTTGGTAAAATGAAAGCTGCGGCGTCTGGTCGGTCGGGAAAGGTTAGTTGAAACCATCTCTCAAATCCGATTTGAACGTCCTTGATATACGTGGCGTGAACGCTTCGGCTCCATCTATCCTCGCGGATCTCAGCAGTTAGTCGCTCGATCCTATGGGATTGTTCGGATATAAGATTCTGCGTTTCCCACATCAGACTGGAGAGTTTCCAAGTCCCGATAATCAGGAACGAGATAACAGCGCAAAGAGTCGTCAGCTTGACGTAGGAGTTTTCGATTAGTTTTTCGACCATGGTTTAAGTTGTATATTGAAAATGCATTGCATCGCGCCCCCATGCCCGTGCGCCCGACTTAAACCCCCACTCTTCAAATATCTCTATAATGCGAACCGGCATAGAGGCATAACCTGGTTGGCTAATCCTATCTTCGCGCCAGGGTGTCCGGTTGCCGTTGTCCTCGGGGTTGAGGTCGATAGCTGCGCCCCATGCGTGTTTACTCTTACTCCTCCCGCCTCTGACGCTCCGGTCGTTAAAGATGCCTGCGTACAGATGCAACCCCATCGCCTCGATTTGCGTCTGGGTAAACTCTGCCGCGATCTGAGTTAGAGCGCCGGTGAGCGGCTTGGCTATCTTCTGGTGGCATCTAAGCGTAGTGACCACGCGCCGCTTGTCCCATGAGAGCACCATGCGGTATGGCGTAGGAATGCGGACTAGATTAGCCTCGTTCCCAGCTCGTCCGTAGAACGCAACCATCGAATCGGCATCTGGACTCGGCGGTTTAGATCTGCTCCGCTTTACCGGCTTAGGCTTAGCTTTGCCGGGGGGCGTATACTTAAGGATTTTATGCACCTCCTTTAGTGCCTCGGCTGGCTTGTCGTGACTGAGATACCATGCGACAGTCCATAGGTGGTTTTGTTCCTCTTGATTCATAGATTTACGGTGCGAACCCTTGCATTAAATAGAAGCCAAGCGATGCAACCCATCCGACAGTTGCCAACGCAACCGCAGTCATTAATAGGATTTGCAACGGCAGTCTCACTTGTCAGTTAGCGGGTAATTGATCGGTGGTTCGCCCTCCTCGGCGTCTGGTGCTTTCCAATCTCTTTTCAAGCGGTATGTCAAACCGACCCCGACTGAATGCCTGCCGAAACTCATCTCGATTCCCGTGGCTCTGCGATCTCCAGCGAACAAGGTTGATGGCGGTAAGCTGTCAATGCGCCCCCCTACGGACGAGCAGGCAGGTAGAGCTAGGAGTAGGGGGAGGATTAGGTATTTCATGATTTCGGTTTGGCTACGATGCGACCATAAGCGGCGACGACAAGACCGAACAGCGTCACCAACTGCGGCCAGATGTTTTGCCCAGCATCTGCGATGACTTGAAGTTCCTCTTTTGATACTGATCCGGGAGCCTTCCAATTGATGCCGATTGAAATCACAGCAATAGCGATCCCGATATATGTTTTCTTGCCGTCGAATAGTTTCATAATCTTAATTGGTTTCAGTTTAAGCCGTCTTTTGCGGAGGAAGGTTGAGCGTTTCAATATGTAGGGTAAGCTGAGAGATCGGCTAGCGATATGGTGTATCCTGTCGAGACTCCTGCGAGTCCGTCAGCGGTGCCAATCAGCGTATCAATCTCGGTTAGTTGGTTGCCGAAATAAGTGCCGGAACCTGCACCCCCGTAGGTCATGGTGGTGAGTAGGACAAGCTCCCCGTCGATGACAAGAAATCCGGGGTTGCTGCTATCGCCTGCAATCAGCTCCTCGTGGAAAGATAGGCGCGTCGAATCAATCGGCGTCTTGTTGCTCGCCATCGTGTTGAGAGCGTATAGATCGGATACTAACGCCTTTTCCTCCTGGTCGATAACTAGCGTGGCAATGCCTTGTGAGAGGTTGCCGAAGTGGTCGGCTAGCGTTGCCGGTGGGAATTTGCACGGCGTGATAGCTGCGGGTAGGTCGCTTGATAGGACGTAGACCGCAACGTCCGGATAATAGGGCGAATAGGTTGGATGGACAGAGCTAGCCAAGATTGTCCGGTCGTACACATCACCGTTTTCAGCGACAAATCGCATCGTGCTTCCAGTCTGGATTCGGTAGTGAATGGTTCCGATTGCGTGGCGTTCCGTTATCAGCGTGCCTGCGCCCCTCGATCCTCTGTAGGAGTTCCACGGACTGAGGCAGGTAAGCTTTGCCGCCAACGGTGCCGCCCAGCAGTTAGCATTTCTAACGTATTCGGCGGGGGTGTGATCTTCCGTCGAGAATATCGGCTTGGATGTTGCTGGTGTCGCGCCTGCAATGGCGTTGTCGATGTTGTCGCAAGCCTCTTTAGCTAGGCTCCCGGCAGCCCAACCGCTTAACGTGTCCACTGTTGTCCCCGTCGTCGATGCGAACGCTAGGGACGCTCCCACCGTTCCTTTGTCGGTGGTTGCTGAGATGACACACGATCCGTTAGATACGTGCGTAGCAACGCCCTCAGAGGTGACCGTAGCAACCCCTGCATCCGATGTTGCATAGGTAGGAGCTGCTGCCACTGAAAAGCTCCCCTCGCACCTGTGACGGCTCCTAGTATCTGCGCCAACGTCTCTATCAAACACAGCGTCATCAACCGTCACTTGGGAACTAGTCCCCGGCGTAGTTGTCTCGGGATCAGATACGGACGCAAAGGTTGGGTTTTCAGTCCCCGCCATTCCTCTCGCCACGATTCCGGTTCCGTGCTGTAGGGTGATCGGCATTAGTGCGCTAAGATTTCCTTTTTAGTAGTGATGATTTCAAGTCGTTCTCCTCTCAACCTGCGGGGGAGAATGTCAATCGGTCTACCCGTTCGGGCGTTGGGGTTTACGTCCCAGCCGCAATCCGCAATCATCGCCCAATTAAATGGCTCAATAATCATTCCGGAATCGTAGTCGGCATCCATAAAGTTTAGGTCGTTTTCATCCACCATTAGATGCCCTAGCCCGTTGTCGCCCAGATGCCCCCAGGCACTAATTGATTCGATCCAAGCCCACTCCCAACCAATGTGCCCGGTAACATCCACGTATAGCGGGGTTGATCCGTAAACGTTGGCGGCTGGACCGATGTATATAGTGCGGTCGTATTCATCGCGTGTCCTGAAGAAATCAACGCCGCGCTTGTCGTAATCCCAATAAACATTGCCGCAAAGAACGTGCCCCATCATCTCATGCATAAACTGTGCAACGAACCGGTCAGCCTCCCAATCAACAGAGTCAGGTTGTAGGACCGAATAGTAATCGCTAAGATAGATCCGCGCCCCAAGAGGATAGACGCGCCCCTCCGTTGTCCACATCCACAACCCCGCTTTAGTCCATGCTAAACCGGGATCGCTAGATTTCGATATTCGAACCGTTGGATGCGCTCCATCGGGAAGTAGACCGGGCGATAGTTCGTCCTCGATGCTGACGATGGCTCGCTGTAGAAGCTTAGCCTCGGTGGCTGAGAATGATTCATCAATTTCGTAATGGAATCCTGACTCTCCGAAGACCGCCGAGCAAACCCACAGCCAGAATGCTAGGCACCCGGCGAAGACGTAGAGAATCGGGCGGGGGCGAATCACTCGTCATCCTCCTCGTCCGTGTTCGCTGCGATGAAGTCTGCAAGTGCTTTGACACTAGCTTGGATTGCTACGTGCTGCTCTCGGCTGAGTGATGCGGTTGATGCCGCCATGTCGAGGTTATTTAGTGCTTGTTCTGGAGTCATGATGTTATGCTTCTGATTTTGCGAGGATGTCTGCCGCGACAGCCGCTTGATCGGCTGGCGACAAGGTTTTGTATTTGCCGATTAGATCGAGACTGTTAGCCTCTGCCGTAACCTTCAAATCGTGATAGTGGATGGTAGCCGATTCCATCAGGTTTGCAATGTATTCGGCAGGGGTTGAGTCCGTCCGGGTTTCTCCCTCGGCAAGTGCTGCGTTTGCTTTCGCGTTGTGATTCGCGGTTACGTAGTCCAGCCCGGATAGCTGGAGATCGTTGAAGTTGAAGGTAATGGTCATATTGTTTTTAGCTTTCGTCGTCGTAAATTCGAATCCACTTTGTCACCCCGTTAATCTCAACCCGGATCGCTCCAAACTTGGCGCTATCCTCGGTGGTGTCGCTGCTGATTGATCGCGTGCCGTCTGCGGCTGACGTGCCGATGAAGTCAATGAAACTGTCGTCGATGTCTGCTTGGTCTAGCTTGAGGGCGGGTTGTGCCCCGGTTGCGCTGGACTGGTCAACGTGTAGCTGCGCCGTTGGCGACGCCGTGCCGATGCCCACGTTTCCTGTGTTCTGAATAACAAACTTGCTAGTCCCTCCAACTGCCGCATTAATGAGGTTATTCCCGTCGCCTGTCGTGCCGTCGCCTAGTGCTGTTTCTGTTACGTCGATCTTCAGCGCGTTATAAGCGGCTGTTCCCGACTGGTTGACAGTGGGAGCAACCTCAACCCACGACTGCTCGCCGTTGGTATCCAAAAGCGCCCCCCCCGTTGAATTAATTGAAACAGCATCCCCTGATGTCATATTAGACTCTGCGCCTATTGATAATTTGCCGGAACTGAATAAACCCACCGTTCCCGTTGATCGTATTTGAGTCGCGCCGGTAAACAATAGCCTCGGAGTTGAATCTATAAGAAACGAAATCCCTGAAACACCCGCGCTGTTCACTAAATCCAGTTGATCCGCAACCCCCCCCGTCCCACCTCCCGCGACTTGGATGCTTGCCACCCCGCCATCAGCCACGCTAAGACTAAGCCGCTCGTAGTTTGCGGTGTCGCCAAGCGCAACCAGCGCAGGAGCTGATACAATCGCCTCTGTTGTAACGTCTAGCGGTGCAAGTGGCTCGGTCGTGCCGATGCCCACGTTGCCGCTGGATGAAAACCTGACCGTCTTTGTGGTTCCCGAGAAAAAATCTAAGTGACCAGTGCTAGATGTATCTCGGACCCCCCTAATGGTTGCAACTGCGGTCGCTGCGTCGTTTGTTGATACAACAAATTTAATGACCGAATAGTGATTGGCTGTGACGCTATCTGCCTGTATTGCGATCCCGGAGGCGTGCGCCCCCTTGGAATGTATTATTGCCCCAGGAGTCGTCGTGCCGATGCCCACGTTGCCGCTGGAGTCAATCCGCATCTTCTCGGCTGCAACCTCGCTTGCCCCTGTAGCAAACACCAGATCCGTCGAGTTGTTATCCGCCGCGAATGTATCGCTCGCCACCGCCCAGATAGCCGCGCCGTCTAGGATTGCGTCGGTGCCTGAAGCTTCGTCCGGTGCGCCGAATGAGATTTTACCTAGAACTTGGGTGGCAGTTACAAAGGCTTCGCCCGTGTCGAGTTTGATTAGCGCGTTGGAGCCTGCCGCTGATTTGATGTCTAGGCTGGTGCCTAGGTAGGCGGTCCCCCAGCGTGCAGTTGACTTTCCAATGCCCCAAGCGGAATTTGTCGCTACAATTTTATTTCCAAGGTTTATTTGACCACTAGCCACTTGAATGGTTGATGCTCCAGCGGTTATAAGCACGTCGTCTCCCTCAATATTAACGTCTCCCTGAGCCACCGAGCCACTCCCGCCAGCCAAGGTGAGGCTGGCTCCGGTGCCGGTGGTGACATCGTGCGCCTTCAGGGTTTGGTCGGTTGTTACAGTGTCCGCGTCGGTGCCTAGCTGGAGCGTGGCTGCTGCTGCTCGGCGTAGGATGAGATCAGTACTGAAGGTTAAGACCTTACTCGTACCCAATAAAGATAACCCGCCGGAAGCGTGAACCTCAATTGGTTGCGCTCCCCAGCCACTCGCATACATTTTAAAAATCTGCTGCGCCCCGGCATATATATCGCCTCGGGCTGTTGATCCCGAACCTAAAGTTATCCTCCCATAGGCACCCGTCACTTCTTGGACACTGAACGCACTCGTCCCCCCAGACTGCGCGTCGATCAGCAGACTAGTCCCCTGCGTAAGCGTTGCCGTCTGGTTGATGACAAGCCCAGTGTCGTCGCCGCTGGTCGCCTTGTTCGTCGTATAATCCAGCGTCAGCGCAACCTCGTTCCCCACTGCTGCGTCCAGCGTAATAGGTGCCGTAAGCGCAACCAACGAATCTCCGTCCGCTGTAAACGCCCCGCCCCCCGCCGCATCGAGTTGCGTCTGGATAGAGCTGGTGACGCCTGAGAGATAACCGAACTCGTCAGCGGTGATTCCTCCCGAGTCCCTGAATTGGATAGTATTAGTTGTCGCGTTAGTTCCGAATCCCAGTTGAAAAGCGCCCGTTGCCGTTGCTGATGCCGTAGATCCAAGAGCAACGGAGGTA
>TARA_R110000796_G_scaffold12963_3_pt1 | contig 18631 bp, 15 predicted proteins | sample TARA_R110000796 | Tara Oceans TARA_R110000796 (sample SAMEA4397815) | marine metagenome | biome: Polar Biome; feature: [SRF] surface water layer (ENVO:00010504); material: water (ENVO:00002006), including particulate matter (ENVO:01000060) such as... | depth 5 m
CTTTAAAGTCCTTTGCTCTATCTAATAAGTTTGCCCAATTTATTGCCATGTTACAAAAGTAATGAAATATTAGTTATTATGATCAAGTGTACTACGAGAATAATCTAAATTAACAGAATATACCTCGAAATCTTCAAAGCCAAGAGCTATAGTGACGTCTGCTACCTGACCTTTTGGTGATTCTCCATTTATAGAGCTAGGATAAGCAAACCACACTCCGTCACCTGCGGTAAAACCTGATTCCCCGCTTAAAATAAGTATTCCGTTGTATAGAATAGGTCCAGAAGATGCTGTCAAAACAAGCCCGTCTCCTGAATCTTTTACGGTTTGCGGGTCGTTTGTCACCTTTGCTGCGCTTGAGCTCAAAGCGTTAGTCTCTACGTAGTCAAATTCAATGTATTCTACCCCACTTATAGCGACGTTTGTGCTTAAGTCTACACCTGAAGAGTTTTCTGCCTCAAGTTTAGTGCTGTACACTTCTTTAACTACCCCAATAAACTCAAAATTAGAAAGCGTATACCCGTCTTGCGACCCTATATGGCCATACAAAATGCCCCCCTTTTGCTTCATCTTACCTATAGATCCTGCTTTATTGTTTATAACAAACGTGTTTAACCCTCCGTCAATAGAATCTGGACTGTTAGACTCTATAGAAAAAGATTTAAACTGCTTGTTTGCTGACGGGTGGTCGTTAAATGAAACCCCTATAATACTTGAAGCAGGGGACTGCCCGTAAAAGGAGTTATTTGTAAGCGAGGTTTCATCGTGCTTCCAGATTAAATTGGTAGTGCTTGTTGCTATTGGAGCTGTAATCATAATGTTTTTCATCCAAGCAATACAGGATGAGAAGTAACTGTATCGGCTTTTCCAAAAGCTTCTTGTGTTGTCGAAGGCTATAGTTCTATTCATTGTTGTTCTGGTTCTACAAAGAATTTAGCATCTAATCCCTCCTCTCCCAATGATCCGCTGTCAAAGTTTGTTGTGCCATATAAAATTAAAAACTCAAGTAAGTCAGCAGAGCCAATGTCGCCATCACTATTTCCGTCGGAGAAAACACCTTTAAACCCAGTTCCGCCTCCAGCCCAAGGGCTTCCTTCTGCACTATCCGCTACAAAAAGAGCTTGTTTTAACGCTTCAATTTCATTTGGGGAGACGCCTTTAGCGCTAGCGTATTCATTTAAAGTGTTAGGACCCGAAGAGAGAAAATTAGCAATATTAGTAGGAATGTATTGAAGAGGGTTCACTATAAAGTCTGGTCCACCCGCAGCGTTAAGGTTGTGTATAAGCTCAAGTGCGTTTGATACTCCACGTAAAGCGGGGACATTTAGGCTTTCTATAAGGGAAATATTATTTGGGGATTCAGTATTTTGCGTATCACCTGTGAAATATTCTTCTCCTCCCCCACTAACTGCTTGGCCTTGACCTTGAAACGTTGATTGCCATCCCGAAAGATTCCCTAAAGCGTTACCAATAGCAATAGTGACATCAGTAAAATTTTGTTCAGTTAAGCCTTCGACAGTGCTGCTATTTATTGTTTCGGGCAGAGAAATCGGGCTCCAACCAGATATAGACAAAGAATTTAATATACTCGCCATATCTATTTGCAATGCAAGGAGCTCTGCAGTAGCCGTAACGTCCCCCCCACCAAGCTCAAAGTCTACTGTGTTTAAATAAGCTAACCCAGCTGCTACATCGGCATAAGCTTGCTCCGTAACACCTAAAGTCGTTGACAACGTATTTAACGCCACAAGGTTGTTGGTGGCTAAGACTGATGCGGCAGCAATAGCTTCATCAGTCAAGCCTTCCGCAGTTATAACGTCGGAAAGAGCGTCGCTATATGCAGCTGACGGAGTAACACTTCCCCAAATCCCAGCTTCTGAAACAGTAAAACCTAGAGTGTTAAAAACACCATAGTCTGTCAATATACTGGTAACTTGGTTTGTGCTATACCCTGCATTCTCCATAAACCCCCAAGTTTGCCATCCATCATACGATGTTTGTAAAGCTTCTTGTGCTTGTGAGTGGGTTGTGAAATTACCTATAGCCAAGTAATTAGAAAGATCTGTAAAAGCTTGAGTAATATCCGATATAGAACCTTGATTTACATAGCTTGAGTACTCGTCAGGAGTACCCACACCTACAGACGTGAAGGCGTCAAGGTCAGCCTGTAAAGGGTTGACGTCGGGAGTTAGGTCTAAGGAAGCTAGAAAGTCAGAAACCGTTATGTTTTCAGGATCGAAACCAGCAGCCTCTAGTTGCCCATAATACCCCAGCTTGGTAGTAATCCGACCTACATGGGTAGGAACAGAATCCGATCCTATTCCCCCGTCAAGCACTTTATACTGAGAGATTTCAAACAAAAGACCCATAAAACCCGAAACATCCCCTGAATACCCAGAAGCCACCAAAACATCTACAACGTTGTTCCAAGACTCAATATCCGCAAGGTTTAGGTCGCTAGAAATCTGTCCCGACTGTGTTTCTGCGTTAATCTCACTTAGCGCTCCTGCAACAACGCCTACAGCCGAAAGATCGACTCCAAGGCTACTTAGCGCTTGTTGGGTGTTTAAAGCGTTTTTAAAGTCTATAACGGTCCCTGCATCAGAATAGACCTCAAGGTCGCTTATAACACCCTGTAAAGCCGTTAGGGTGGTTCCATGCCCCGCGTCAGCAAGAGCAAGTTCAAAAGCGGCGAGCTTTGCAAGTTTTTCGGCAATAGCCTCGGCAGAAAGATTAAGGTCTGTAAACTCTCCAAGCTGCCCCTGTAAAGCACTAAGATTTGTGTTTGCGGTATTTAATTGACCCTGCAAAGAAGCAGGTGCTGGCGAACCTATAGAGAATCCATCTCCTCCCCAAACAAGAGTTTCTAGGTCTGAAATTGTTTGTTTTTGACTGTCTACGGTAACCTCTAGTCCGTTTATGTACTGAGCTACAGCCTCTGTCGTACCTGCAGCGTGAGCAGCGGCCCCCTCTTCGGTGTCGGTGTCTATGGCCGCAAAGATCGTTGCCAATACACTGCTTTCTATGCGTTCTTTAGCCTGTGTAGCCGCAACCTGTAAGGCTGCTCCAATCTGACCAAAAGAAGCAACGTCGCTAAATGTAAACAGACCGTCACCCGTAGAGTCAAGCAAATACGAAGCGTCTAAATCATAACCTATGTTTTGGTAGTTGTTGTAAAAGTTTTTTAAGTTGTCTGGCAGATTTTCGCTCGTAAAAACGTTTTGCCCATCCTGCTCAACATCTAAGGTTCCTTTTATAAACTGAAAAAGCTGCTCTTCTAGAGCGTTTGTAAGAGGTGTAACTGTAGAGGCGCTACTAATAGAGGTTCCTTCTGCTAGGCTTGAATTGTAAACACTAAGTATAAACTCGTCTTTAGCAGGGTCGTATCCACCTACAACTTTAACCAATCCCGCTCCGCCAGCCTCTTGATCCATAGCGTCTTTAAAAAGTTTTCTAAAAAAGCTCTTCATCCCTTTGTCAGAGATAACCTCAACCCCTTGAGATGGATTAAACCTATACACCTCTCTTTTGCTTTTGCTAGCAAAGTATACGTTATTACCTACCACGCAAACAGACTCAGGGTTGTTGTCGCATCCGAAATCACCCGCAAAATATCTTTCCGTTCCAAGGACTTGAGACGCTGCCACTAAAGATTGGGTATCGGAAGCTGTTGTTATAATGTTTCTGTCCACAGGGATTGAAGCGCACTTATTCGCATGTACCACAAAGATAGAATCTTGCTGAGGTAAAATGTAGTTAATGTTTCCGTGCTCTACAGGTAGGTCTTTAAACTGCAGTTTAGCAGGGTTAAAAGACGTGAGCTTTAGTATATTCGAGGCTGGGTTGGTTTTATCTGAATACGTTAAAGAACAAAACCTCCTAGCCTCCTCTGTGTTTGGCTGAACAATTTTAACTTTCCCTTTACCTGTTACGTCAGAATTTCGAACGGTGTCATTAAAGCCTTTTGTTTCTAAATAGTATGGTTCAAATCTTGGAGTCGATCCATTACCCCCTTCTGAAATATAGTTACCTATAAGGCTCTCAAATATAAAGTCGTTAAATCTCGCTATAGCTACTGGAACACGTCTCCACCAGACATCTCCGTCCTGTATAGTTATTGTGTTTGCGTGATCGGATACAGGAAAAACTTTTGAAGTCTCGTAAAAGATTAAGTTATCTTCAGCCTGTGCGTCTGTAGGGGTGGAGATTTCTATTACGCACCTTTTGTTCCAGTTGTGAGACTGAGCGTTAGGATCGTTGGAGCCTTCTTTAACGTCCTGAAAAGCAAAACCAAAAGCAATAGGATTGTTTTTTAAGATAACAAAGTTACCCTGCTTAGAAGGATGGGCAGATGCGCCATCGGTTTGAGGGTTGTATAAAGGATTGTCCTCTCCTGAACCGAGCGTCCTCTGTCCTGCGACATCGAATTCTATTGTTTCATCCACAAAGATTCTGTTGTCATCATTTGTGTAGTAAGAGATAACTTTTAATACGTCTCCTTCCTTAAAGGTGTATAAATCCCTTCCTCCTTCGGGGGATCGCGCTCCAAAGGCTTCAGTGTAAGAAACGTCATTATTGGTTTGCAAGTAATTTAAAGACACGTATATATTCCCGTCTTCTGAGTCCTCCGTTCCGTTCACAAAAAACGCGCCACCCGATGTATACTGTGTAAAATCTACAATAGAGGTGTTCCCCGCATATACTATTTGAAAAGCCTCCGCCCAAGCTGGAGCAGAGTGTTCCAGCGCAATTTGCATCTCTACCCTTCCGTATTTATTAGTCGGCCTACTATGGTACGGAGGGGAAAAGGCGGCCCCTATAGGATACACGCTTGAAGATCTTCCTCTTTGGTCATAGTAAACCACCCCAAACGCATGGTTAGCGCCTGTTTTAAAGGATCTTAAGGAGTCTGCTGATTCGGAGTTTAGGCTAAAGGAAATACCAAAGATTGTTGCTGCGGAATGACCTAGCTCTATACCGTCGCCGCTGTTGAAGTTTTCAAAAGGCATCGCGTCCAGAATACCCTCCAAACCCCTAAAGCTGTATGTGCCTCCGTCGGAGAAGCCCGCAAAAGCTCTGTGGCTGATTAGAGGCATTAAAGAATAACTCTCAACCTGAGAGACTTGGGCGTTCTGCCCCTGATCGGAAGATGCGTCGTAATTGTACGTTTCAATTGACGTCGCTTGGTTGATTACATTGGTTACTATCGGCCCTATTATAGGAAACCCCACAAACCCGTCATATGGTCCACCTACCAAGCCGCCAAACATAGGTGCGCTACCTAAGTTCCCTGCTCCCAATATAAAAACGTCATTGGGCGCAAGGTGAACTTTAAAGTTGTCAAAGGATGTTACAGCCGCATCTGTAACTGGACCGCCACCCATACCTCCAGCTCCGTCAAGAAGAGTAAAGCATGATAAACCCGCAGAATTCTCCCCGCTATAAAACGGCTCGCCAATTCCAGTATCTGGGTCGTAGTCGTCAGTAAAGATTAGTTTTCCTACGTGTGTTGAAAAAGGGCCTGAGGGTTCAAAAAAATCTGATATGTAGAGATTGTAATTGGTTGAGTTTTCCACGATACTCGATGCCCCGCTGGTAAGGTTATTGTAATCGAAGCCAAGAGCGGTGGAGGGGTGGAGAACCCGCCAAGGGCTGGCAGTCTCCGACTTCCTTAAGCAGGTTAAAACCTCTACTCCGTAGATTCTTTTTATATACAACCCTACCCGTCTTTTGTCTGTCCAGTCGTTTGTAAAGTCGTCGTCGTCAACGTTTGGTCCCCCTCTACCTTCGCCAGTCCAGTAGTTAGAGGATGGAGTTGGGGGGTCCTCTTCAGAATCGCCTGCTGGAACCGTAGTCTTATGTGCGTTGTAGGTGTCGTCAATAAAAAAACCGAACTCTACGGTAGCCTTATTAATTATAAAGCTTCCTAATATGGGGGAAAACGGGGTGATGCCGTGGGGTCCCGTCATAACTATCAGGTCTGCTAAAGGATCAGTCATAGCTATGTCTTCCCCATCGCTCAACCCTAAATCGTAAGTGTACTTAAGGTTTCCGCCTGTATTAAAAGGCGACGCAATTACATCAAAATTATCTTCAGTCACTCCCATCCCATTTGTACCTCCCTCCCCAACAGCCGTTCCTGCGGCGAGCTGTTTCGAAAGAACTGTTGCCGCCGCATGAGTAATGTCCTGCCTGCGAATATTGTTGTTTTTTGCCTTAAGCGTTATAGAAATTTCTATGGGCATTCCCCTTACTATAAGGGGGTTTGCTGCGGAGGTTCCAAAATTTGTCTCTGCAACTACGTTGCTCACGTCTGCTAAATATGACCACTTTGAAATATTATCGTTTACTCCGAACTCATTTGTTTGGTTAGCCAAAGAATTTGTCACTCCTTTATTACAAATAGCGGGGACGCCTTTAGTAGGTCCAACGTCGGGGGCTGTGTTTGGATTAATGAGGTTGATGGGGTCTAGGTTTGTCGCTGTCGGTGGACCGTCAAAGCTTTCAATAAAATCAGCTCCAGAATGATTTTTATTCTGCCAAAAGGGGCTGGATAAGTATTCACCATCAGCATCCCCTGTAGAAGTGGGAGAGTCGGTTACTCTATCGTTCGTCCACTCGTCTCCAAGCTGCATATGTTGATGATAGGATCCATCGACATCGTATATGTGCCAATTGTTTTTAGGTTGTATTGAAAACGTTAGAGTAAACTCGTCATCCGTTTCGAATATATCTGTTACAGGTAGATCGCTAGCGGAAATAACAAAGGCGGTGTTTTTATTTATGGCTCCATCGTACTCAATCGCAGAAGAATTGGTGATGCCTTCCCCAGCAATATCAATACCTGTATATTGATAAAATTCGCTGAAGTCGTTATCAGTAAAAGAGTCGCTAAGGCAGGTTGCTGGCTTTAGGGTTACATTGTAACTAAGGAAATCTAGCTGTCTTTCTTTTGGTACCGCAGTAATAGTGGCTTCCGCTTCTACGTTGTCAAAACCCTCTAGGTAGTTACCGTAAAAAAGTCTATTCCCTTCTATAGTTTGAGTTTGAGCCGCTTTGGGTAAGTTGTCAAACTGTTTAATTTGATCGTCTTTAGGGATAGCGATGTTTACCGTAGTGTTATCAAAAGCATATGTTATTGCGCTTCCGCTGTATTCTTTTTCCGTCACCTCAAACCACGATCCGTTAGCGCCTCGACGGGCCAATATCTTAACTTTGGAAACCTCTGAGCTTAAGTCAGCTACAGGGATGGTTAAGTTGATAACATTGTCTTGCTCCAGAGAAGCAGAAAGAGCTGTGCCTTGGTTTACATACGAAGGGGGAACAGCAAGCCTTGAGTACGTAGAGATAGCCGAAACGTTGCTATCTTTAAATACCGACTGATAAGCAAATTGAAAACCATTTATATTTCTAAACTCACTGTTAGGGGTGCTGTTGGCGCCAAAAGTAAAGGTTATAGGGTACACAGGAGCTTTAGGGCAGGCCGTAATGAGGTCGGTGATACTATCAACGCTGTAAGCACTTAAAGTTTCGTTATAAGCCCTTAAGACGTTTAGCTTTCTGGGCTCGTTTTTATTATCCGTGAAAAACAAGATAGGGGTGTCTTCATACTCTCCGTATCTTCTTTGAGAATACGTAATGTCAGCGTTAATAAAACCCTCAGCGGTAAAAGCAAATGCAGCAGAAGTGTATATTTTAATAAGAGACTCAGGCTCGTGACTGTCAAAGTACATAAAAGGGTCGTAGGCGTAAACCCCACACTGAGCGGCGACGCTAGAATAAACGAAAAAATATACTACGTTATATTTACTATCTGTTACTTTACCTAAAACCGTTTTGTCTGATGCCGATCCAAAAAGGTTGCCTTCAGAAGGTATAGAAACGTTGCTTTTTATAGGTTTAATAACACCTTCGTCTCCCTCTACATCTCCGCTTACAGAAATATTCTGAGCATCGAACATATCGTCCTTACCTCTAGACTTTGAGTCAGCCGAGTGGTTAATCTTTCTAGGGAATAACTTACTTAACATTAATACTTTGGAGCTAGTTTAAAGTTTTTACGTATTACTCTTAATGCTTCGTCCTTCGTGAAGTTTCCTAACCTTGCTTTAGCCATTCTCCTTTCGTTATAATACTCTGTTCTCGCTCGTGCTTTTTCGTTCGCGGGTACGGTAGATTTTCTTTCGCAAAGCTTGTAATATACATAAGCTCTTAGGGCTTCTTCGGCGTAAACATGGATGACAGGATTCGTTGAGCGAGCTTCATCCGCTATATATTCTAAGACAACCTCTGAGCGGCCTCCATTTGTTTGGATTTCTAGTCTGTTCTGATCTAGGTTAACTCTATAGTCTCCAACTCTCATGCCCCCGCCTACACCGTACATACGACCTACGCCGCCTTGGTATAAGTAATTTTCAAATATATAATCGTCAAGGTTACCGCTATCCGCTGTAGAGCCACCAGAGGTCCCCGTTTTGTCGTCTTCTCTGTCAAGGACTACACTACTGTCAAGATCCATTGGCCCTAAATCAGAATCACCTGTAGAAGTGGTTGTAACCCCATCAGCGTCTACGTCATACTTTCGGCTGTAGTTGATGTTCTTGTTTTGAGCCATCGGGCGTAGTATACCCTCTGAGTCAACAATACCCACCTTAACTAAATCTACATAGTCGTCAGGTAGCGTAACAGTGTCGTTAGTTCCTATAGATAGTTTTATAGACCTTATCCTACTGGTAACGTCAAAACCAAACTCTCTGATCCCCCTTAGGGCAAAGTTTCTTATAGCCGAGTCGCTAGCGTGCGCCGCGTAGTCGTCTCCGTCTGCGGTAACTTTAAAATCGTTGATTAGGTTACTTAACGTAACATAGTTTCTTCCTAGTTCTGATACGTCTTCGAGATCTGCGGCCATTAGTTAGCTGTTGTTTCTTGGTTTCCATAAGCGGATAGCTCCGCGTCTCTGAGTCTCACTCCAATCATTTTAGCTATCTCAGATATTACCTCAGCCTTAAATCTTTCAGGAAGCTCAAAGTGACGGCTAGAGGAGGGGTTTAAAACAAAAAAACCATCCGAGTCGGGGTTACCGCTTGTTATGATTTTAGGCCCTTGCGAGGTGTCTAAAACTCCAGAAAGAGTTAGAGACGCAGGGTTTCTGTAATACGTAATAACTAAGCTACCGTCAAACGCTTCGTCACTAGGGAAAACCTCTATGTCTCTGGATATTAAAGCCACAGGAAAAGCTGCGGTAGGAGCAGACAAGTTGCTGTTAAGGATCTGCGGGATTTTCTCTGTGTTATAAACAAGCTCTACGTCGGCCCAGCTGGCTGTTCCCTCTGTTCCATCTACATCGTACCTTAAAGAGATAATTTTATATAAATCTAAAGGGCGCTTAAAGACATTGGCGCTAATATAAAGTAGAGGGCTATCTGTTTCGTCATAAAGCACCTGCTCTGTAAAGTTGGAGAGGTCGTCTTTAACCCCTCTGTACGAAGAGTCAGCTCCAGAAGGATCTAGCCCCCTGCTTCTAAGCTGTTTCGCCATTGACAACTCCTTAAACATCTCGTTAAAAACGCTCTGTTGTGCAACCTCCGCGAAAGAGTTAAAAACCTTAGGGGTTACAAAACCTTTTTGATCTTTATTGCAAAGATCTCGCACAGTGTTGTAAACTTCTATTACGCTAATCATAACACAAATATACGAAAAGAAAAAAGGCCCCTTTCGGAGCCTTTCTTTTATGCCAATTTATCTAGCCGTTCTTCTATAAGAGAGAGCGCCGAAGCACCCTTTTCTGTTAAACAGAATCGAACCATAGTGTCTACCGCGTCCTGACCTACTGGTACAGAGATGATTAACTGGTTAGAGTCAAACCAATACACTCCGTTGTTTTTTACGTTAAGTATTTGATAGTCAGCAGCTTGCTGTACAGTGGCTCTACAAGAAACTTGCGGAGAGTCTAAAGACTCTAAGAACTCTTTTGTTTTAGTTTTAGCTATCCTTAAAAGGCTATATCTAATATCCGATATAGAAGCGTTAATATTAATGCCAAAGTATATCGCTACAGGAAGAAGATCGTTAATATCTCTGTCTCGAACTACAGTAATAGCATCCGTAAGTAAAAACTCTTTTTCTAGCTCTTTGGCTGCGTCTTGCTTTTTATCCACCTTTCTGAAAATCGTTCCTTTGTTTGCTTTGTTCGCTGGATGAAGCTCTAAAAACTTACGTAAGTTTGGTTGAGTTTTAGGAACAAAAATCCTTCCGTTCCTAAAAGTTACAGACTGCTTAAGAGCGTTTGAAGACTGTTCGTCAACGTATATAGAGGGCTCGTTAGGGCAAAATCTAATCTCCCGAACAGCATCTGCTTCACTATCATAAATAGTTACGCCTTTTTGAGGCAACATAAAGACTATTCCTCCGCCTTTAATTACTTCAAACTCGCAGTTATAGGTTTCTTTTACTTGTCTTTTTACAGTTCTTTTAGCAGGTTTTGCAATTACCTTTTCTTGAACGTCAACGGGCTGAGCGGCCTCGCTTGCTTTAGGGCGTTCAGGGGCCCTTCTTGTTTTTGTTTTTTCCATGTTAAAATAAATTAAAAGTTATATAGTTTAAAAAGATCTTGTGCTAAATTGGCAGAGGCGTTGGCCCCGATGTCCTTTTCTATTACTCCAAAACGAGCCAAACTACCCCTAAAGCTTTTGCTTGGAGAGGAGGTAGCATCTACTATGCCTCCAGCAGATCCTATTTGCTCGATTAAAAGATTTCCATCGGTCATAAAGTCAAAAGTAGTTGTTTTTCCATCTAAAGTGCTAGCCATTGTGAAAGCAGGAATAAACCCGACTAAATCTCCTGTTCTGTTATGAAGATACATGTTAGAGTTTTTGTCTCGTCTTATTACAAACACATGTAAAGTTTCTTCTAAACCTAAAACATTGTTAGGTATTGGAAACACAAAGGGTTGAGTTCCATTGTCAGAGGCGGTTGTTTCTGTTGATGCAGGCTCTCCAATCCTTTCGTCGTGTCTAACTCTAAAAGTGCTGCTAGCAATAGAAGCTTTGGCTATACCACCGTCATTGTCCATTACAGGGCCTTTAAAACAAAACCCTATAGTATCCCCTTCGTCATCCCCATAAATTGGACCTATACCATCATGGCTAGAATTGTTTGTAAAAACTAAATACAGAGTGTAGTCTTCCGAAGCCGTGTATGCGTTAGGCACTACGAAATAGTCGTCAAAATCTATTAATGCGCTTACAGTAGATAAGCCTCTAGCTGCAGTAAGCCCTGTTTCAGCAGCGGGGTTTCCGACGTTAGCGGCTATACTGTGCGTACTCCCTTTTGTCCCTGCATTTGCCCAAGCTGTTATTTCAGCAGCATCTGCATATCCAGACAGCCCTTCGTGATTAAAGTCTAGTGCAGGAAGGTTTTCCCCAAAATATATCCCTGCGACAGTTCCTTGAAACTGCGTTTCTTGTGTGCCCTGACTAATAGCTCCTGTAGAGTATACTGTAGGGTTGACACGTATTTTAGCAGACAGATCGTTAGAAGAAGAAAGAACAGCTTTTTTAAATACAGAGTCGTTTTTTACAACGTCAAACTTTAAAACATGCTGATTAGAGTTAGAGATAAAATTTATAATATTCTCTAAAAGCCCTAGCTCTTCTCCTACGGAACAAGAGACGGTAACAGCTGTTTTTTCTATAGCCTCCGAGTCAAAAAGCTCAATCTTGTCATATAGACCAGCATCGTTAAATGTAATTATTACGGACCCGAGCGCAGCGGTCATAAAAGACACGTGCTTTGTAGGTATCGCTAAGACGCTAAGACCCACTCCTGTGTCGGAGGATCTTGAGCTATCTTCATTAATTTCTTCTTTTCGAAATAGGAAAAATTTCTCCATTACATTTAATTATATGCAAATATACAACAAATAAAAAAGGCCCCCGAAGGAGCCTTTCTTGTAGTAGAGTATTTAAACTTAAGTTCCAGCTCCGATAGTTACAGTTGCTGCAGTAGTAACAGTAACCAATCCTGAGAAGGATTCTCCTTCAGCTTTATCCGCGAGGACAATAACTGCTTCTTTCCCGTAATTAACTTCTTCAACGAACTCTTTAAAGAACTCTTTTACTTTACCTGAGGTAATAGCTATAGCAACGGTTGTGTCGTCGGCATGTCCAAGGTCATTAAAGTAAAAAGTAACAGCTGTAGCTCCAGTAGCCTCCGCGCCCATAAAGGCGCTAACAGGGTACATGTGTGCAGCATCTGATTCACCAGCAGTAGCGTCTGGATTTATATATATAAACTTTTTGTTAAGATCCATAATTTATAAATTAAGATGCTAGGCTAATAGCGGTTGTTAAAGAGGCAATATCAGAGTCGATATACTCGCCGTTTACATCGTCTGCAAAAACTACAAAAGGACTTCCACCCGCTCTAAGTTCTTTAGCAATGTTTTTTAAGACTTTACCTCCAGTATTTACAGTAATAACGTGTACGAGAACTTCTTCTCCTACTCCGTCTTCACTGCCAACACCTTTTTTGTGCCTTACAGTAAGGTTAGTACCACTAGAGGCGTTGTCTATGTTGTAATCTTGAACTCGGCTCATCGGTATGATGCAAGCATCTGAAGTTGAGTTTGCCCAATATAAAAATTTTTCCATAATTAATAGTTATTTATTGTAGCTAAGGAGGGGATCCGAGTGACCCCCTCTTTACCTAACTGTTAATATTATCCTTTTATAATTACGTGTTGGTTAGCAGCACGAGTTACAAGAGCAATTTCAGAGCGGTAGTGGAACGTCGCAACGTCTTTTCCAGCATCTCCATTGTTATTGTGTCCAAGAACTCCACCACCAGTCACCCAGTGCTCCATTTCACGAGAGTACCCATTAGCCTCTTTGTAGTACATAGAAAGAGCAGGAGCTTTATTACCTGTTCTTGCATCTGCAATTTGAGCTAAAGGAACCATAGCTCCTTGTAGGTAGCTGCTAGCGCCCATTAGAGTAGGGTCGTTTAAAAGCTTCCAGTCATGCTTATGGAAAGTGTATCCTCCACGAGTGAACGACTTAAATCCAAGCTTTACAGCCATGTCTGAATCGTTGTTAAACGCTCCGAACTGACCAGCTAGACCAGCAGTAACGCCTGTAGAAACACCTGAAGCAAGCATATCGTCGATAGCTAAGTCCTGCTTTCTGTTTAAGTACATAGCGTACTCAGAAGTAGCACCTTGCTTGTCAAGCTCAATGATAAGATCATCAAACTCTGCGAAGCTGTCCATAGGGTTTGCGTTTGCGTTAGAAACGACGATTCCGCCTGCTTCAACAGCTGTTACATATCCGTCAGATCCAGCGATGTCACTATCTAGAGCCGCAGCTGCGTTTCCTGATCCGTCATTTTGCTCACCGAAAAGCATCATCATTTCACGCTGATCTTCAAAGCGCTTACGAGCTTCTTGTTCCGCGTACATAAACCAGCGGTATTCGCCGCCCCCTACGTTTACCCAACCAATATTAGTTGCTTGAGAACCGTTTACTTGATGGCGTCCTTTAACAATAGCAAATGGATTCTTTTTGCGGGTAACTTCAGATTCAACGAAATAATCAGGCTGGTTAGAGCCCTGTGGGTGCATATTGCCTAAGTGAATAAGCTCTCCAGTAGTGTCAGAAGGAACAGCTATCGCGTCATCGCTAAGAGCTACAGCAGTCAGAGTTGTGCTAGTGCTAGAGTTTTGAGCAATATAGCGAACACCAGTATTAGCATCCATAAACACGTCATAGTTGCTTATATTGGTCGCGTCAATTGTAAAAGACAGAACGTCATTTGATTCTGTTACGTCAGTAAACGCAATAGTTTTGTGACGTCTTGAAGCTTCAAACCACTCAACTTGGTCGGCTGATCCTGCAGAGCTAATAGCTCCCGTTAGTTTAAGCATTCCAGTAATCCCTTGATCCCCATAGGTTTCAACGAGATTATCCATAACAAGCTCTTTGTTAGTGCCTATTAGGTCATTAAGTGCAGAATACGTTTCTGCGGTCGCCCTATAAGCAGGCGAGACGTCTGTATGATTTTGGGCTGTTGTAGCCATGTTTTCTTAGTATTTAGATTTTAAAAGTAACCTTAGAGGAATTTCCTCTAAGTATATTTCCTAACTGTTCAGCCAACGGGTTTTCGTTTTGTGGTGCCGACTGAGGAGAGTTTGTTGATACATTAGCTGCCTTCTCTACTATGCCTCTTTGACCATCGCTTGTTCCCTGCCTATAAGCAGAAGAAACAATTTTATCAATGTTGTCAATTACAGCCCTGTGAGAGGACAATGTATCGTAGTCCCAACTTCCGTCTTGACGGATGTAAGGATCGAAATAATTATCGAGTTGAGTGTTCTTCTCAATAAGTTGTGACTTGTAGCTTTCGTCAAGTCCAAAAGAAAAAGTTCTATCGTTTCCTAGGTTAAATTCTAGGCCCGTCATAGCACCAACTTCTTTTTTCATGTTCGAAATCCACTCATCGTTTATCGGGCTTTCTGATGAAGTTTCTTGATACGCGGGTGACTTGTAGTCACTCCTCATGCCTTCGATACTCTCTTTGGCCTTTTCTGCATCTATTTTCAACTGTAAGCGAGACAGCTTAACTTCGTCCTCCGAATAGAGGTCTGGATCAAGCTTGTATTTGCTATCCACCAAAAGATTTAATTCTTCTCTAGAAAGACTTGGGAACTCAGCAGCCATGTTTACTCTTACTGCAGTTGCGTCGTCCATCTCAGACGGGTTTAACTGTTGGTAAGCAAACCAGTCTTCTGGGCTTCTTCCTGTGTCTTCTACGAAGTTAGCTATTGCTTCAATCCTTTCGTCGAGAGCTCTTTGCTGAGGACTAGACAAGGCGTCCAAAGAGTCAATATCTCTGCCTAGCTTCTCGCTAAGGTAGTTAAATACCGCTCCTTGTAGCTCTGTTTCAGTGTACTCAGGCTCTTGTATTGAGGTGTCAGCAGTTTCCTGCTGAGTATATTCTTGGGGAGTCTGTTCTGCTTGTGGTTCAGACTGAAAACTCTCCTGAACAGGTTGAAACTCCTGTTGTGGAGCCTCTTCTGTTGTTGTTTCCGTTTGTTGCGGTTCTGCAGTCATTGACGCAGAAAGCGCTTCTGGAGAATCGAATACCTCGAAACCTCCAATGCTTTCTTTATTTTCCATTTATATTAAATTAATTTGTTATTTTATTACATGTACGCCATTACGATATCGCCTGATCCGCAAGCAATCTCACTAAAGTTTCCGTATACGGTTGCCCCTGCAGGTATAGCCATTGCTAAAGCTACTGTCGGGAGCATCTCATATATACCAGCGTCGTGTGAGGTGGCAAGAGTCGCCGCTCCAGTTGCGTCAAGGTGCTCAACCCCTGAAGAGCCGTTTGCAGGAAGACCCTCATAGATCCCGCCCTTAACTGAAATAGTTCCAGTCACAGTAAATACTGTAAAAGCTTTAAAATATCGTCCATCAGGAGCAGTCACGGTTGTTGAAGCTCCGATATATACTGGTTTTAATCCTTTTAAGTCCATGTCTTTATTTTATCAAGTACCTCCGTACTGGTTAGCTGAGTCGTCGTTTCCGAACACTCCATATTCAATCATAGTGTCTACTTTCGTAGCATACACCTCGTGCTTTTTATCTGGGTTGATAGGAATAAAGGCAAACTCTCCTCCTCCTAACTTGGCAACCAAACCCGTATCGGTGTCGTTGTGCAAATAGACGTAGTTCTCTAGCTCTGGCTCTAGGTTTTTAATGTACAAATACGCCCTTTCGGTACATTGATTTGCTACATATACAGCTAGATCGTCTGCATCCGCAGTAGTTCCCTTTACCTTTGCTCGGATAAGATTTCCGCTATCTACGGATATAACCTTTTCTAAAGCTAAGTTTAAAGAGCTACTTAGAACGTTGCTAGAACTAATATTTAAGCTTACTCTTATGTTAGCCATTATGCTTCGAAAATTAACATAGATTCTAGCGTCATCGCTGTCGCTACACTAGGTGTGATTTTTATATCGCTAGAGCTGGCAACAGGTGCTACCGTTCTAGCTACTGTACCAGTGCCGCTACCAGCAGTTGTTATCACGTAGTCGTCAGAAGCCGCTCCCTCTTCAATAAGAGATAAATCGTTGCTGTCTTTTGCTGTAAACGTAACCACTCCCGTAGCGGTTACAGCTGCTGTAAAGTTAGGGTATTTAGCAGCACCCACTAATATTGCCATAGCAGCTACTGTTTCTGTAGCGGCAAGGGTGATTGTTACTCCATCAAAAACAGCTGTATCATCAGTAGCCCACGTCGCTGCAAAAGTTACTGTAAACGCTGCTTTTACTCCGTCAGCCGCAGCCCAAGGAAAAAACGTAAAATCACCTGCGTATAACCTACCAAGCTCAGCGTCATCTATAGTTACTGTAAAGAATTCAGTTGCCGTAGTGGATATGTTTTTTAAATACACCTTGTGGGCTTTGTTAGCCGTGTATTCGTCTGCCTTATAGACAGTGTAGGTGTCAACGGAAGATGTTTGCTTTCTGCTTAGCCCTGAAGCTTGGTCTAGCCCTGTGTTAGTTCCAGCCTTATTTAAAGCGGACGAAGAAGACAGATTTAATGAGTTTCCAACTAGATCTGCGCTAGATAAAGTTAATGTTGCGGTTGTTGTTGCCATGTTGTCTAGTTGTTAAGCTGATACTGCTGACTGAGAGAAAACACCAAACTCAACAGTTAGGGCTCCGCTAGTATCAATGTCTATATCGTTAGTTCCGTCCCAAGGAAAGAAGGCCCAGTCGCCTGCATAAAGCCGACCAAGAATAGTGTTGCTGGATCCGATCTCAATGTTGATGAAATCTACCGCAGATGTGGATGTGTTTCTAATATATACTTTATGAGCAACAGTTGTGTCTACGTATGAAGCAGCAAGAACAAGAGGCGTAGCAGTTTGAGCTCCAGAGTAAACCAAAGTCGTAATACCTGTAAACTGATTCAGACCGTCCGTGCCTTGAGCTTTAGTTAGGGTTGCTGTTTTACTTAAGCTTAACGGATCTCCCGTTATGTCTGAGCTGTTAAGTGAAATTGTAGCGGTAGTTGTTGCCATTGTGGATATTTATTTATATGCAAATATAGTGATTATTTTTTAGGGTGACTAGAGGTCTTAAACATAGCCTTTTCAACCGCTCCGTCGTGAGGTTTATATTCTCCTTTCATTAAAAAATACCTTCCTCGATCTTCCATCCAATGGTAGCCCTTGGGAGGGGCTACTTCTATCTTCTTGTTAGAGACGTTAAGTTTGCCTCCTTTGTTTTTCTTTACCGTGTTCATGTTTATGATGTTATTACTGCGCTAGAACCAGTATGGCGATCGTTCCAATCCATTAGTAAAACTATTGTGACAAAAGTGTTTGAACTTCCCGTAACGTCTGCATCAGCCTGAATAGAGATTTTCATAGTCTCTCCTTTTGCTACAGAGGCTCCATCAAACAAAAAATGTACAACATCGTTGTCATTAGTACTTACTACAGCCACGGTTTCTGCTTCGACTGAAGTTTTCGCGGTAGATCCTATAGTGCTTTTTCGAACAGTCATAGTTAAATTCCCATCTCCTGAAAGGCTCGAAAATCTCATTTGAGCGCTTAAAACCGTTACGGCACACGGAGCCACCCAGTCCGTATAAGAATTATTGTCAGAGGCTTGCTCGCTCGGCGCACCGTTTAATGGTAGGTAATGGAGAGATGTACCAATATCATCGAAGTATCCACAAGAAATATAACTGTATGTTTTAGCTTCAATGCGCCCACCAACAGTTAAATCCCCCGTACTTGAATTAAAAGCAAGATTTGTACCTGTTTTAGGAGCAACATTACCTGTTGCGGCTGTAGCAAATAAAGGGAAACAAGTTGTGTCTGATGACTCATCAGCTGCTGTTACTGTTGTTGCTATAGCTGCTGTGCCTGTAGTGTCTTGATTTAAGGTTTCTACATCTAAAACTAAAGTCCCATTTCCTGTTGTGGCCGCAAGTCCTGCACCAGCTAAATTTACTGCTAACACTCTTGCGGGTGCTGCACCACCTACAAGTATACCCCCATTTTCAGAAAGATCTACCTCTTGAATTGTGCCGCCGCTATTCCCAAATAAAACTGCATTATCTGTAAAAGAGGTTGCTCCAGTCCCTCCTTTTGTAACAGGTAATGAGCCGACAGTATTTGGCGCCGAAAAATTTACCTGAATCTCACCAGAGTTTATTTCAAGACCTGACTGGTATTTTAAATCAGCACTAAACTCAGTCCCAGAAAGGGTTAGTCCGTCTCCTGCTGAATAAGTAGTATTAGTGTCGCTTACCGTATTAGTGAAGGTTATTTTATCACTGCTTCTAGCTATACTTAAACCTGTACCAGCTTCAAGAACAACATCATCGGTAGAAGCATCACTACCCGTTAATCTTATTTTCTCTTCGTCTGAGTTATCACCGTCAACACAAGAAATACCATACGTAGCTCCTGCAGCTCCTGCAGCTCCCGTTGCTCCCGTTGCTCCCGTAGCACCTGTTTCTCCTGTATCTCCTTTAGGCCCCTTGTTAGTTACCGTTACGGAAGAGCTTGCTGGAGTAGTTACCGTTACCGATATACCACTTGATGT
>TARA_R110000796_G_scaffold252443_1_pt1 | contig 18595 bp, 14 predicted proteins | sample TARA_R110000796 | Tara Oceans TARA_R110000796 (sample SAMEA4397815) | marine metagenome | biome: Polar Biome; feature: [SRF] surface water layer (ENVO:00010504); material: water (ENVO:00002006), including particulate matter (ENVO:01000060) such as... | depth 5 m
ACTTTTTTCCCAGAAGGTTCAAAAACCTTATTAAGATATTTACTTAATCCGTTAGCTGTCTGTGGTAATCCTTGTGAGTTTACTAATAAACTATCGGAGTCATTATGCCTCAACCAAATATTCAAAACTGAATTTAATTTTTTCCCTATATTAACTTTATTAACACCGTATTTTTTAGCTGTTTTATATTCACCGAAATGAAAAAATTTATTATTTCTAGATTTTATAACTAAAAAATTTTCAGTGTCCTTTTCGTCTTCATGTAATTTATTAAAATTTGTTTCGCTAATGATATCCATGGGTGCGAAATCCAACCTAGATGGCGGATTCTCACTATCACCTATATACAAGCTACCTACCACCCATTTTTGTATTAAATCAAATTGTTTAGGTGTTAGTTTCTCTTTGTTCCATAGTTCACGTTCGGTTATATCGGCTTTATACTTATTTAAAACTTTTTGTAATTCTTTTATAGTTACCCAATTTTTTTCTTGAGTTTCTGATTTCTCACCGGAATTTTCTTTTTTGTTGTATTCTTCTTGAATAACTTCTAAATAATTTCTATAACTTTCTAAATCTTCGTTGTATTTATCCTTGATATTCATAGCATCTAACGCAACTATTATAGCTGCCAAATAATTCTTTTGTGTGGAAATTTTAAATTCACTAAGTTTTTCTTGAACTTTTTCCTCATTCTTTAAAAAATCTAAATTAGTAAATTCTTTTTTAGGTTCTACTGCTTCTTGAACTTTTCTTAAACTAATCCCATAGGCTTTTAATGAATTTGCTTTTATATTACGCTTTTCATCAATTGATTCAAGTATTTTATCCATTTTATAATAATATAATTAGATATTTAAATTAAGAATAAAACACATTATTTAAATTCTAAGAACCAACCCAACCGCTTTTAGTGTCCATTTGATTACTAAGAATTTGTCCGGATTGAACAGCCGAAGATAAAGCAAGAGCGAGTTTATCAAATTGAGCTTGTTTTTCCTGCGCTTCACGCTCGGCGGGGTCTTGTCTGATTTTCATAACTGCATAGGTATTAGGGCGCAAGTCTGTGGCTATGGTTCCGTTAGGTCTACGAACTTCCATAGAAAAAACATTTACCCCCATTTCTTTATTGTTTAAATCAATCCAATTCTCAAATGGGGCAACATATACTAAACTATTTGTATCTTCGCCACTTGTGAATTCTTCCCGCGGTATAATAGCTATACTTTTAGCAGTTGTATTGTTTCCGCCTTCGTAACTCTTAACCATAGGGAATTCATTAACACTAATATGAAGAGTGCTTTCTAAAGAATATTTTTCTGGTTCTTGTGTGCTAGTCCAAACTATCCCATTAGTATCCGTATCAGTCGCTATAACGTTCACCTCAGAACCTATTAAATTTCCAATAGTTCCTGAAGTATCTCCAGTCCTCAAATTTAAAGGTGCGTTTTTGTATTTTTCTATATCTTCTGAATCAAGTGGGCGTAACCATAAACCAGCAGTTTTTGAAATATCCGCGCCGAGTTCAACAATAGGCGTATGTTCAATAACTTCGTTATTAATTCTATCACTTTCAATGGCTATTCTAGCGTGTTCATTTTTCCCTTCTAAATATGAAGGTGTATTTTTTAATCCACTACTAACATTTCTAAGCTCACCATCAAAAATTCCAGATAATTCTAATTTGTTAATTTGTCCGTGAATAATCATAGCGATACTAGGAAAAATATTCCATGTATCTCCACCGGGTGCTTCAATAAATGTCCAGCCAGAATCTCCAGCATATGGCGCTAATTGTTGAAATATAAATTCGGGAGTTAGGGGGTCTATATTAGCCTCATCTGCATACCATCCGTTAAGTTGCCTTAATGTGGTTGTGCTATATTTCATATAATATTTTTGAACAGGTGAAGGTGGTTCTATACGAGTTAAAACTATATCAAAATCATTTGCTCCAGTGTAATTTTCAAAAGTATAATTTCTAAGGGCATTTCCACTCGCAAATTCAGTTCCTACAAAAAAATAGTGTAAACCTTCGCGAAATACTATAGAGCCATAAGATATAGTCGGAATATACGGACACCTTTTACTTTGTATAAGGTTTTGAGTGGTTGTGTTATTATCTGCTAAATCGGCTGTTGCGCTATCATAAATACAACCATCATATGTAGTAGCTGCTATAGTTATACTTTTAGAAATATAAAGGGCTGGGTTACCTGTTAAGGTTGTTTCAGGAACAGCTGTATAGGTTGTCCCTTTATCTGTTGAAAAATAAAGCTGAATTAAAGCCCGTTTACTTGATTGATTAAGTGTAAGAGTTGTTTTAAATCTTACATCTTCTTTTTGACTATCCTCTGTCCAAGTGTTATAATAAATATTAGGTATAGTTTTAACGATAACGCTATTAATCCAGTTAGGATTCCCGGGATTTACTCCTTGTGTTTGTTTCGCTATACTTACAATTATATTATATTTAAATGTTACTTGAATATCCATAATATCCGTAAAGTCTGGTTCTGCGCTATCATAAAGATATAATTCTTCGCGCATACAACCAATTGAAACTTCACCGAATCTATTATCAACTCCGGCGTTGTTAATATCATAGGCAATATTAGAAGTTGTTATTTCGCCATTATGAACAAGGACTCCTTTAGCGCTATATATATAACTAGGAACTCCTTCTTCAAACCCAATAAATTCAACTGATGAAGTTTTTCCTACCGCATCATCATTATTTAACGTTATTAATTCATTACCATTATCGTCCCATGAACCGCCCCTTTCGTCAGGTGTTACTAATGATTTATAACTAATCTCAAAAGTATCCTCAGTCGCTGGGATAGTGGCAGGTGGTGTAGTTGTTCCTTTTTTTATATAAACACATTCCCACTCAAAATTTTGCTGTTGTGTCACGGCGTTCATACTTTTCGCTATTTGTTTTGCCAAATCGTCACCTTGATATTCATTCGGTGGTAATACTACTTTTCGTTTACCGTCAAATTGAGTATTTCCTAAAACAAAATATAAAGTATTATTTTGAGGGCTTACGTTATATGTTGAAGAATCACGAAAATGAATGAATTTCTGAAGGCATACCTGCGAGCGTGTTGATAACTGTATAGGTTGCGGGAAATGTGTTTGAAATATACTGGGGTTCTGTCCGTCACTTGTTAAAGCTATTAAAGACATTTCTATATTATAAGATTATATATTATTTTAAATAACTAAATTTAAATATTTTATACTAATAAGAATATGTTAAAATTAACTAGTCAAATTTGTGAACTTCAAAATTGTAATAACCCAGAAGGATTTAATCTTAAAAATTCTAAAAAGAAAATTGAGAAAACAGAAAAAGAAAAAACAAAACCTATAAATCCTAATAATGTATTTGAAGGTAAAACTTTTAAAATAAAAAAAACAGAATATAGAAGCCCGAAACCTATTGAATCTAAGCCAATAAAAGAATGGTAAAAAAAAAAGACAGAAAGACAAGACAATTTGAATTTGACATTTAAAATTCACGATATTTTAAAAAAATAAAAAATGAAATAATACAAATTTTTTGATGTGAAATAGTAATTGTCTTGTCTTTCTGTCTTTTTAAAATTCACTGTTAATTTAAAATATCTAATTAATAAATTACTTAAAATAATAATCTAATTAAGTATTATACAAAATACTATATAATGTCCAATTATATTAGCCAAACTTACACTTATGAATTTAATGATGAACAGAAAGAAAAAATTGATACATTTATAGAAGCCAAACCTTCTTATCTAAAACAAACTTTAAAATTAGTTGATAATTCTTATATTTCAAAAGTCAAAACATATTTTAAGAAAATCAAAAAAAATAATTATATATCAAAAGATAAATATTCTTTTAGTGATTGCGGAAGGATGTTTTCAAGTGATGGTAGTAGTATACAAGGATTAAGTAACGAAATTCGCGGATATTTATTTAATGGGTGTGCTGTGGATATAGACATGAAAAACGCAGCTTTTAATTTTGTTAGATATATTTTAAAAACTTTTTTTAATGAAAAACAAAACGATTATAAAAAATTAATTGATTACTCACACAATAGGGAAATGTATTTTAGAAATGGATTTGATAAACAAGATTTTATTAGTTATTTATTTAATAGGGATATAAAGCCTAAAAATTATAATTCTTGCGATACAGACATTAAAGAATTAATTGATGAAATTTCTAAGTTTAAAAAATTAATATCAAACAATTTACATTTTTTCAATTATATTGATTTTAAAGTAGATGGACACATAGGCCAGAAATTATCCAACATTATTTTTACTATGGAAAATATGCTTCTTCAAGATATATTAAAAGAATATAAATCTTCTACTATTGCGCCCGTTTTTGATGGGTTAATTTTAGACAATAAAATTAATATTGAAAACACACTAACCCATATAAATGAGATTTCTAATAAATATGATATTACTTTTATTAATAAAGAATTTCCTAAAATTATTTTTGAAGAATCACCGCCTGAATATAATAGTGAATATATAGAATTAAAGAAAGAATTTGAAAAAAATCATTTTATTGTTGAAGACCCGCTTCAATATATTAGATGTTATGAAAGTAATGAAGGAAAAAAAATAACATATTATAGTAAAAGGGATTTTATGGACATTGTCGCACCTTATCAAATTGACGGAAAGCCGTTTTTTAATTACTGGTTAACAGACAAAGATAGAAAAAGTTTTAAAAAAATAGAATGGTATCCAAATTTAGAAAAATCAGATGAAAATAATTTTAATACATTTGTAGGTTTTAAAGGTGTTAAATTAGAAGATAATCAAATTGATATGGATTCAGTAAATTTATTATTAAATCATATTTCTTTATTAGTTAATCATGAACAAGATTCAAAAGATTATGTTATTAAATATATTGCGGATATGTTTCAAAGACCAGAGATACTTCCACAAACTGCGCTTTTATTTAAATCAGAAGAAGGCGTGGGAAAAGATTTATTCATTGATATTCTGGGCGCTTGTTTAGATAAAAATTTAGTTCATAAAGAGCCTAAAATGGAAAATGTATTAGGGACTTTTAATATTGCGATTAAAAATAAATTAATTATCCAATTAAATGAAGTATCAGGTAGTGATGGATTTATTAACAAAGAATTATTAAAGGATTTAATCACCGCGGAATATCTTAATATTCGGAAAATGCGCACTGATATAGAACTTCACAAAAATTATATGAGGTTATTTTTATTTACTAATAATAAAAATCCTATTGAAATTTCATCAACAGATAGACGCTATCAAGTTTTTCAAGCCGCTAAAAAAGAATCCAAAGATTATTATAAGATTTTAGCTAAACTTCTGATAGATAAAAATAAGATAAATTCTATATTCTCATACTTTATGAATTATGATATTAGCGAATTTACACCACATATTGATAGAGTAATAACACAGGCTTATATAAATATAAAGAATAATAGCGCTGACCCTATTTACGAATTTTTGTATGACTGGGCAAAAAATCCTAAAAAATATAGTTATAAAATCCAAGAAAAAGGTGATAGTCATTATATTGTTATTAATCATTTTGATGTTCTTTATAAACAATTTTTAAAAGAATATTTTCCATATATTGAATTTAAATCAAAATATAATAAACAAACTTTACTAGACCTAGGCGGTATTGATAAGAAAATTTCAATTGATAAGAAACAATATAGGGGCTATCAAATAAATTTACATGATTTTATAGAAACCCTTGAGTTATCCCATAATGTTTTAAGGTGTAATGATGACATTATAGAATTAGATAGTGATAGCGATATAGATAGCGATAGCGATAGCGATAGCGATGGCGATTAGTTTATTAATTTAAAAATAATTTATAAATTAAGTATAATGCCTAAAACTTTAACAAAAGCTCAACAAAAAATAGTTATTAATGCGTCAACTAATTTTTCTAATTATATGAAAGATATTAAAGAGTTAACACATGACCAAAGAAAAGAATTATTAAAAGAATTTATAGATGCTTATTGCACAGAAATAACTAAATAACATTATGTTTAATAACTTAAAATTTAATATACTTTATAACTATATGGAGTATATTAAAGGTAATAACGATTTTTTTAGTAGTTTACTAGAATTCTGTCATCATTATAATGAATTAATAAAAGAAGATATTATAGTAAAAAAGGGTTCTTATTATCCTAGATTATCTACAACTAATAAAAGGGGTTTTTTAGCCTTTAAAGAAGTATATTTGAAAATAAATAATATGTGTAAATTATCAGATATAATAACTCTTAATGATATACAAGAATTTATTAAAGCACCTAAAACTGAGATAAACATAAACCAAATGTATACAACTAAAAAATTTATTAGTTATTTAAAAACTAAAAATTTAATATGGGAAATATCGGCGGAGCCTTTTATTATAGAAATGAATGATGATGAAAATATTAAGAAGGAGGCTAAAGCCCAAATTCTTAATTATTGTAAAAATTTTAATTATGAAAAAAAAGATTATGTGGAATTAATTAAAGCCTGTTGTTCTTTAATATAATCTATAACGCTATAATGTTTGTAGTCTTGCTCAATAACTAAATTTTTATATACTCGTCTAGGTTGTGTAGGGTTATTAATAATATTGTATATAGTCCCGCGACTACATCCGAACTCTTCCGCAATATCTTTAGTTGTTCTATAATATTCTATAGTGTCGTTCTCATTATTATAAACAGAATAATGATAATAACTTTTATTTATTCCGCGACCTTTCCGATTTGTTAAAGTTTCGTTGATACTCATTATATACTATATATATTACTGAGATAATCTTTTAAATCATATTAAACTTAATTAATTCTTATTAATATATCTTAAGTAATATCTACTTTTATGCTTATTTATATATACTATTAATTATATTACTTAAAAGTATCATAAAAATTAATTTTTATTCTTAAATACTATACTAATATATATATTATACCATAAAAGTAGAATAAAAGTAATTAATACTTAAGGATATTACTAATATAAGGCTATTCTATATATTTAAAGAGCCTAAACAATTTTATATATAGATTTAATTAAAGTCTATAATAAATTTACCAGTATTTTTTTTAATGTTTTGACTCCTTTCGCCTTTCCAGTCATGTATGCTATAAGGTCTTACATAGTCATTTTTTATTTCAGTGAATTCTTCGCGCTTATCTTTATAATATTTTTTTTGATATCTTTGAATTTTTTCTTTATTCTTCGCGTAATAATTCCTTCTATATTGCCTTTTTAATTCTAGCTCGTCTATCATCGTCATTTCGTTTATCATGTTTATTATTAACAGACATTTTTTTTTTAATTTCTAACGGCGGGGGTATCGCTGGTAATCCATTTTGAGTTTTAGTTATTTTATATATTACTGAACTATGTGGTTGAAGTTGAGGGCGGGTTCCGTCAGGAAGTCTTATATCTGTTGTTATATCTGTAATAGTAAAATTTTTAGTTGCTGTATAATTAAAACTCTGTTCTAACCCATAAAAAAAATCACCGCTACTATAATTTCTAGTAACAAATGCCATACATGGGATAAGTTGCTTTCCGTTTCCGCTTCCGATATAAAGAGTATCAGTTCCACCTGCTACTATACTGCTATAAACACATAGATAGGGAAAATCTAATTTTTGTGGTAATCTTTGTCCTACTATGTTTGCTTGCGATACATCCGGTTGAACTGTTTGAAGAGTATCACCCCCTAAATCATATAAAGGATAATCTCTAGAATTAACGCTGAGCGTTTGAAATTCGGCACTTGATATATAAGCCCCCGTTGTAACAGGATTAATAACATTAAAAATACTATCTTGATATGTTAAATTAGTTTGTGTTATTGGTAATTTACTAACAAATATGGCTTGAGCGTTTCCGGATAATGGTAATAATTGGTTTAAATCAAAACCCATTTTTTGAAATAATGTATTTGTAAAAATATGATAATCTGTATTTTTTAAATTTACTAATTCTTGTGTATTAGTTTTATATAATCCTATTCCAGTAATACTTATCCCGCTTTGAGAGTCTATTAAAGTATTAGGTCTTTGGTTAATGTTATATTGGTCTACTATGGGGTCGGTTAAAGTTGTTATTGCTCCGAAAATAGCACCCTTGACACTATTAAAAAAAACTATTTGTTCTGGGTTGTCGTTCGCTTCTTGCCAGTTTGGCAAATCTGTTAATTTTCCGTTTCCTAATGTCATTGGTGTATTAAGTCCAGAAATTTCAAATCTACTTAATAATGAGCTATATTGTATACTTGGATTGACTGCGCCGACATACATTATAGGGTTAAAAGTTTTGTTTGAATTACTGTCACCAGAAGTTGCCGGCACTGCAGTTTGTGGGTTAAAAACTTGACACGCTTTATTTCTAATAAAGCTACAATCATAACCTATAAATTGACCGGGTAAAGCGCTCATAGCGTCAATCTTCCAGTCACCACTATTTTTAATAAAATCAAAATCTTCATCACCGCCTAGTTGAAAATGGTTCCTAAATGCTAAAAAAGGTTTTCCTATTCCATTGTTATCAATATTAGTTATATATTCAGTTGTTCCGTTGGCATATCCGAGATAAACACCGGTAGGATAAACAGGAAAAACCGCGACATCATATTTTTTAGCCCATCCTATCATAGTTTCATAGGAAACCCCATCATAATCAGAATTGAAATATCCCGGCGGTGATGTAAAAAGGCTAAAATCACCTACGCAATAATCATAAGTTTCGTCATAGTCTACATTAGGATTGACGGCGCCATATTTATATGAATCATCCCATCTACTAGAAACTACTATTTGTGATAGTTGGTTTCCATCATTTAAATAATTACTATCAAAATTATTATTTGCTGTTTGATATCCTTTCGCTGGAATTTCTACTACTGGTCTATTTGCTACGTTCCAGTCTTCTACAACTGATTGAACATTTAATTGAGTTGTTCCTACTGTTTCTGTTTCTGTCGCTATATTAACTGACCTATCTAGTCTACTAGCCGAATATCTATAACGTGTAGTAGCCCCAGTTGAGTTAAAACCTTTACTACTTTCATCATTATATTTCCCTAAATCTAATATTACAGCTAAATTTTTGTGGTAGTCATCACTATTTATATTTACTTTTTGGCTTCTATCACCATAATATTCTTCGGCTCCGTGTAATATATCGGCAAATTTTTTAACGCTTTCCTCATCATAAAATGCGGTTGTTACTATTAAACCGCCCTTATTATATTTAATTAAATAGTCGGTTTCATCAATCCATGTATAAGGTTTATTTGGAAAATCGGGGCTAGGTATACTTGCAAAAGCGAATGTGTTTAAAATTCTAGGGGTTAAACCATATTCACCTAAACGCTGATTTCCTAAGTCCCCTACGAAATCTACCATTGTTGAAGGTCTTCCAGTGAATATTTCATTTTTGGCGTCTGCTTGAGAAGTTCCGAAATATAAAGTATTTAATTGACTCAAAAATTTTAGCCGTAAAGGTTCAGCCCATGCTGTCATTAAATAAAAAGAATGAAGCGCCCCCGTTAATGTTTCGTTAGTGTTTGTATTTGCTACATATCCGTTACCATTACAGGCTATAGGTTGATATGTAGGCGTTTGGATAATATTAGGGGAAACTCCATTTATAAATACATTAGGAACTTTAACTTTTTGTGGTGATATAAATTTCCATTTTGATAAATCAGTTCTAAAATCATATCTTAAAGGCTTATGTAAAGTATCGGTTAAAATTCCGCCTATATTATCAGGTGTATTAAATCCTATTGGAACTTCTAAATCAATGTTAAAATCTCTTTCATCCCACTTAGAATTTATAGAATCAGTATCTAAACTAGTTGTTTTAGGGATTCCATCATATTTTATTAAATTTCCAGTGTATTCTATATTTCCTAAATAATACCTTTCCCCGTCTGGTTGTCCTTCATAATTTTTAGTAAAATAATTAGGATAATTTAAAATAGTTAATGATAAATGGACTTTAACTTTCCCGGGTAGTGATGGCGTTGCGTCAGTTAATTTTTGCCCTACTTCATACCCCGAACCTTGTCTAACAACTTGAATTTTTGTAGGAATTCCGCCACCTACTGAAGTGTCTTCAACATCTAATATTTTTAAAATTAAACCTTCACTATTAGGATTTGCCGGAAATACTGTAAATGTTATTAATTCTTCACCTACTTGATAACCTTCGCCGGCTGGGTCATTTATTACTATATTAAATAAGAATCTGTCGGCTGGCAATACCGTGGCATTAGTATATGTTTTAGTTGGGTCAGAAGGTGTCGGTAGTTCTAAATTTGGTTGTCCTAATTGTCTATTATACATTAGCGCCCTATTTTCATTTGTTACTGCCGGTGAAATTGCTGGAATATACGTATTTATAGTCTTATATCCATTAAAAGGCAATTGTGCTGTATTTCTTCCAGAATTATTAACATAATAAGACGCTGTCAGATTAACTTTATTATCTAAAAAACCTTGGCTAGTGTTTCCTATAAATTCCATCACTTCATCACTTGCGCCTACATTATTAACGGCTACTGATTCACAAGCTATATTGTCCCCCGCTTCAATTTCTATACCGGTTGATGAAATATTATTTACCCACGTATTTTTGTATATATCCTCACTTTCATTTAAATTACCATAATTAGATTGACTATTAAGCCTATTACATTCTACAACTATATATTTTGCCATATTATTATAAAGTATATAGTTTTAGTTTAGATTATAAAAAAAAATAATGAACTTAAAGATTAATAAAGTTTTTACGCACTTATTAAAACCTCGCCTTGTCTAATAACCATTACACTCTCTATAGAAGTAAAAATTCTAAGTTCTCGTCCACCAGTGCGCCCCTGAACTCTATTATATACTTTATTAAGAAGAATTGGCTTAACACCTACACGTTTTCCGTTTCCTAATACATTAAAACCGGTTGTTGTTAAATCTACGCCGACATAGTGAGAAGTTCCGCGAATATCTACTGTCCTATCTGGCAAGCCATTAGTTGAGGAAGCATTAGGTAGCTGATGATTTTCAATTTTACCAGTATAAACTGAATTCTGACTAAAAGGATTATCTACCTGAGCTTTGTTAGTGTCGGCATCTAATGAATACATCTGATTAGGAACATATAAAGGTTTTCCTATAACCTGTGCGAGTTCTTCATACTTTCTAGACGAAGAAACTAAATTCCTATCAAAAAGTCTTTGGTCATTAATTCTAAAGTTTACTTCGTCGTTAACTCTATCAGCTAAACTAAAATAGGCGCCTAATAGTTTATGAGTCATGTTTGTGGGTTTATCACTAATAAGAATATTACGGCAAACTTTACCTGATACGGCTATCTGTCTTTCAATATTCTGAGATACTACAGAACCTGCGGGGGGTGCTGCTGCGAGGGCTTCAACTTGCGCGTTAGTTACTATAATATCTTCATAAAGAACCGATAGACCTTGAGCGCTAAATATTTGTTTTGAAGTATTTTCCATTTGTTCATCGCTGTAATAAAGATGGTCAGAATTAAATTTAATATTTGTAAGTGAAGGAACGATTGCGGTGGGGTCAGTATTACCTTGGGTAAAACAAGCGATTTGTCCTACATCAGTTGCAGCTGAGGTCTGCTGTCTAAAATTTATTTCTAAATATATATGTTCTTTAATAGCAAAAAGTGGCAACTGTCTAGCCTTCATCATAGGAATTAACTGAGATAAAGGAACCATAAAAATAGGTGTGGTTGAGGCGTTGTTTGTTGGTTTTACTAAAGCGGGAACTGTTGCTTCAATATCAGCGGCTGTTCCGTCTATGTCATCGTAATTAACATCACGATAGCCTATACGTCCATCTTCAACTCCGCCCCAGCGATTTCCGACAGCGCCACATTTGACCATGTCAACATAAGCCCTATGTTCGGGGGTTTCCATCTGTCTAACTGCTGTAGTATAATGAGCATAATCGGTATTAGATGAAATAACCTTTGAACCTACTTTTAAAAAGCAACTTTCTATTAAAGAATGAATACCGGTATTTAATGGTAAAAAAGCTTTATCAGTTGCTCCGGCGGTAAGAACAGCAAGCTGAACAAATGACCCGCCATCAAGTATTCCAGTTTTAGGAATCTGAAAAACAACTTGGCTATTAGTTGCGGTAATGGGGTCTAATACTTCTGTTCTAATTTCCATATTATCCATAGTTGGGATTGTTGCGACATTCAAAATTGCGGGAAGTGCTTGATTAGACATTTTCTATATTATAAGTTTATAAAAGAAAAATTTAATTTTAATTTTATAATATTATTTTAATTAATTATTAAAAGTTTAAGATTGCACCATTATTCCCTGGGGTGAGTATACTAAGGTATTTCTGCTTAATACATATGAATAAACAGCGTTAGGACTTTTTCCATCAAGGTTTGACTGAATTCTAGTAGCGTAAGCCTGACCCCTAAAACTCATACCGACACCGGAAACATTATCAAGCGCTATTCCTATAAGGAAATTACGCTCTCCGCTACTGGATTCCTCAACCTGCTGAACGGGTTCGTCGGCGTCGGCATAAACTTTAAGGTCATTTCCACCATAACCTAAGAGCTGTTTCTGGTTAAGTGTTTTAGTAAGAGCATATAGTGGCTTAAGTGCGTTAAGTCCATTAAGAAGCACTCCCGTTTCTGGTCGTCCTTCACCGCTCTGGACGGCTACGTTTAAATCATAATCAAGACCGAGGCGAAGACCCCCACGACTGAAAGCGACTTTTGATAAAATAGCGTCTGATTGGTATGAAGCGCCGGTTGGGTCAGTATTCTTAAGCATACCACAAGTGAAACTATCTTGGTTATAGTTATTAGCCCATGAAACCGGTAGGAAATTATGAAAAACATTTAATACGTTATTATTAGATAAGTTATATGTCTGAGTAGCATCACTAGCATTAATAACTGAATATAAATTGTTATATGAATTGTATTCAAAGGAACCATTACCCGGGACACTCATTTTTTGAATTCCTTCGGCATCAGGAACTAGTAAATCAGCGGTTAAAGATATATCACTTAATTCGTAATAAGCCCCAGTGCTGTCTGGCGCATCTCCACCTGATAAAACCATTTGGTCAGAAGCTAATTCTAAAGTTATAGTTAAACCACGGACTCCATTTACTCCTAAAGGAATCGCATTTCCGCCCATCAACATACCGGCATAAAGTCTACAAGAAAAATCAACAGTATTATTATTAAGGTTTTTTCCTACTTCTTCAATAGCAGTATTAAGTGCGACTACGCCCCTATTACTAATGAAATCATCCTGAGAATGTGTTCCCGCTAAAATGGTTCCACACATACGCCCATATTGCCTAACACTTTCTAATGTCTGGTTAGTTGCGTTACTCGCAACCACTACGTTTTGCCATACAGAATTAATACCGACTCTTGAATTAAGTTTGATATCTACTTCGCCAGCGGGCGCTCCACCATTACCATTTCTGCCATTACCGGCTTGAACTATATTATTATTCTGAGCAATATATCCACCGGCATTTCTTACGGTAAGTTTTCCATTAATTCTTAAAGTGCTAGGTTTTAAAAGTTTAGCTTGTGGCGCAATTTCTAATGTTATAATAGGATTGCCCGCTTTAAAACTATAAATATTATTATTAGGCTGATTACTTGGAAGAACTTCCATTTTCTCAACTTCAGTAAAATTCATTGAGTTAGACATTTTCTATATTATAAGTTTATAAAAGAAAAATTTAATTTTAATTTTATAATATTAATTTAATTGATTTTTTAATTCATTACTGAAACAATACCTTTAGCAATAGTAACACGTCTTAAAGACCATACATAGTTATTAAATATTTTAGTGTATTCAGCGTCAGCGTTATAGTCAACACGAAGTGAAAGAGTTTTTTCTGAGAAATTAGTTATCTGTCCGTATTTATTAAAACCCCTAGCAATAATAAAATTCTCGTTAATCTTCTGTAGGTTATAAACTACTTTATTAATATTAATAAGGGCTTTCTGTAATTCATTAGTATGAAGTGCTTCATTTCTTGGCAATTCCTGAGAGTATCTGCTAAGCTCCGCTGGACGGGATGGTATAAGATTAGAACCCCACACAAACTGATAGTTGCGCGCTTTATCAGGAACGCCACTTAATGAACTTTTTGAAATATCTCTATACCAGTCCACAGGTAAAGGCTGACTAATTACAGACTTTCCGCGAGTCGCTAAAGTTGGAATCTGTGCCTGCACTATACCTTGTTTATTGCTCTGATTATGTCTAAATAAATCACAACTTAAATAATCCATACTAATCCCTTGGTCGGTGGTAGCCTTCTTAAGCATTCCTTCAACATACGCCTGAGGTGGGTTTACAGACTGAACTAAATATTCAATATTTGATAAAGTATATGTTGGCGCTAATACGTTAAGAGTGCCAGTTCCCGCTCCAGTTGCTATTCCTTCGTCAGTTTTTCCTAATAGTCCGGTATGGGCTATTTGTCTATCTGTGAATTTATAATATACTAAATTATTTCCCGCGGTAACTGTGTGAGTATTTCCATTATTTGCTCCTACTGGCCTCTGTGGAACATAAGAAATATTTATAACATCAGCGGCTATAAAAAAACCTACAATAACACCTAAAACTTGTTCCTGTGTATTATCAGGTAAAGAACAATAAAGAATATCATCAACAGAAAATGGATTTAGATTGAGTCCGTTAGCCGTGCTAATATCTGTAGCCATGGTGAACCACTGCTGACCATTTCCAGCGGTTCCGGTTCTAGCATCATCAGTATTTAAAACTTTAGCAGTTCCGGCTTTTACACTTTTATTTTGGTCGCTACCGTCATTTGTTAAATATCTTAAAGCGCGGTTTGTGTCTTCAGTATCAATTGACATTCTAAGCCCGTTCATAAGATTAACTGGAACAACTTGATTAGACATACAGCCTAACATAGGGCGGAACTGAATCTGAGGGGTTGTAGTGGAACGCTTTAAGGACTGAGGCGCCGCAGCAGATGCCGCTGTTATATCAGGGGGGAAACCATAATAAAGACTTGCTTCGGCTCGGTTTTCAGTTTCTTGAACACCATTAAATAATTCTCTAATATGTTGAATGCTAGATTGTTCAGTAAAATGATTTATTGAACCGACCATAGCGTTATAATCTTCTAAAGTTTCTAATGTTGCGGTGTTTGAACCATCTCGGCAAATCCAGTTGCGAAATAAAGAATTAATTCCTGCGGCTGGGTCAGGGACGGGCTGACCTCTAACATTATTAAGTTTAACAGAACACTTAAGATAACTTTCTTGAGGGTCAACAAATCCCACAAATGAAGGAATTAAAAGGCGAATCTGCTCCATAGGGGAAACATCTGAAACAACATCAGGTTTAACTGACTGAGATTTAGAAGGCACATAAACTCCGGATTGCGTGGCTTTAAACATTTTATAATTATTAAAAAGAAAAAAAAATTTATTATTAAACATTATTTTATTTTATAATTATAATGTGTAATAATGATTTGTGTAATTTGTAAACTATCTGTGTTTTTTTTACATAGACATATAACCTCAACATATCCTATATCATGGTTGTATACTTGTTTAAATTGTTATATGATGATAAAAAAATTAAGAAATGGTTAAAATTAAAAAATAATATGTATATCAATTAATGTTGATAAATGACTTCTTAATATATCAATTAACATTTCTATAGAAGGTTCTTTTTCTTCTTCATTAGCGTATAGATTATCTAAAACTCTTACAATACCATATGTTGAAATTAATTCTTTTTTTAATTGTTCTATTTCATATTGTAATTCTTTTTTTTGATTTTCTAATTCTTCAAATTTTTGTTTAGAATGTTCGGCTAATTCTAAATATTCTTGTTCTGTTTTATCCATTTTATATTTATTTAATATATTTTAAAATTTTTATTAAAGCGTAATTAAATTCAATTTTTTTTAGAGTTAGTCATTTTATAATTAATCGGCTGAAAAGTCGCTCGGCATGTGTTAGTCCTTTTATTCTGGCGACTTTTTTTTTTTCTCCATGACTTGGCTCCGACATGCCGAGCGACTTTGTCGCTTTTATTAATTAAATGATTAAAAAGAATTCATACTTCCACCGACATCCGCTGAACTATCATAACTAGGAAGCGCTGAAGTCATCTTAGCCGTTAACATTTTAGGCACTGTCACGCTAGGCGGTTTCGGTGGCGGTGGTTTCGTTTCAGGATGAAATAAATGATATATAGCTTCGCCTATACTTACTATACCGCCTACAAAAAGTCCAATTTCCCCAACTACCGGAATGGCTCCTAAAACGGCTTCACCTACAGTAGCCCCAGCTGCTTCACCTGCCCCTTCACCTACAGCAGTTCCAGCGGCTTCGCCAACTGCTTCGCCTGCGTCACCTACTGTTGCTTTTGCGCCGCTAAAATAACTTTTTACAGATGATAAACCAGATTTTATAGTTCGCCCTTTACTTGCTAAATTTTTAAAAATACTTGAACCAACTTTTCCTATTAAACTACTACCTTCTTGTTCTTCACCTTCCATAGCTAACGTTTTAATACCACTATCACCTTCTGCGCCGAGTGTTGTTGTCGGTTTTTCAGGTATTACATCTGTAACACTCTTAGGAAGTGTTTCGGCTGCTTTCGCTTGCTGTCCTATCAATTGTGCAGGGTCTGCTTGTGCCGAACCTTGAAAACTTGAAGAAACAGCTCCCGGGGTCTGGTCAGCTCCTACAGAACCAAAAGCGGATGAATCAGTAGCAGTTGAAGTTCCGAATTCTGTGGGTTCATCTTCGGCTAAAGTGCTTCTACTAGGTTCACTTGTAGGGGTTCTACTTTTAGGCATTGCCCCTTTAAAAATCTTAGTTCCTAAACTTTTAGGCACTTGAGCTATTCCTTCATCTGAATTAGTTAAAGCCGAATCAACTTCTGAGCCTTCCGCTTTAAATTTTGCGCCAGTTTCTTCTTCAGCGGTTTTTGATAAGTTGCCACCTTCACTTTCGCCTTCGTCCGGATTAGAAGATTTGCCTTTAGCCTTTCCTTTATATTTGCTATAAAGGGCTAATCCTTTAGTTCCGGCTTTATACGCTGTGCGTATTCCAAATTGAGAGGCTAAGGCTTCGCCACCGGATGTTAAAGCAGTGTCCCATTTATCGCTATAATCTTTTTGAGCTTGAGAAAAAGTAGCAGAAGCGCCTTGAGCTAGCGCGTCAAAGTTTTCAAGTTGCGATTCTTTATAATTTGCGATTGTATCATTAATCCTATCAACATTCTGAGCGTATACTTCAGACATAATATTAATAATATTTAATAAGAAAAATTAAAAATATATTAAATTAAAAATAATTAGCATATTCACCAAATGGGTTTATATCAGCTTGTGTTAATAATTCATCAGGTTCAATTAATCTTTCCTTAGATTCTTTTTCTAATAATATTTTTGCTCTAACTTTCTTCTCTATTGCCATTTCTAGTTGCTCTTCTTTTTCAATTTGCGCTCGTTTTTTTTCTTCCATTTTTTTCATCATATCATTAAATTTTTCCATATTTGCCATCCACTTATCAAATTCTTTTTGATTCATGGCTTCAATATCTTCTTGAGATATTTCCGCTTGTTCAATAAGTTTATCTTCTTTTTTAGTTGTTTTAATATTTTTACCAAGTTTCTTTAATCTCGCACGCTCTCTCATACTTTCTAGGTGCGCCTTCTGCTTTTCACTAATTTCTTTTTTCTTAGGTATAATTTCTTTTATTTCGGGAATGTCTTCCGGCTCTTGCGCTATAGATTTCGGGAGAGTTATAAAAGGACTTTCTACTTCTAAATCATTATCATAATTTATTATTTCTAAATCAGCCTCTGTATTTTCCTTAACTTCTTCTGGGGTTTCCATAGTAATATCGGGAAAACGATTCATTTTAATAATTTTATCTGAGAAAATAATTTTGAGAATAAAACTTAAAATAAATAATTATAAATAGGCTCTTTTATTCTCAATTAGACATTATAGCCTATATCCATAAAGACAGAAAGACAGGAATTTTGGAAGTTCACAAAGTAAATAATGAAATTTAAAAAAAAAATAAAATAAAAATAAAATCTATATCAACTAAATTCCTGTCTTTCTGTCTTTCTGTCTTTTTGCTAACTTCTTATAATTACTAAATAAACTAAATAAATATAAGATACTAATTGTTATAACTATTTTTTAAAAAAACACAATTTTAATTTATGTAGCGCAAGACAGGAATTTATAAAAGTAAAAATTGCTGTCTTTGCTGTCTTGAGCCATATTGTTCATTAGCCATTCCATAAATATCGGACACTATAATAGTTTGCGGAATTCTTATCTTTCCATGTAAATTCGCCTTTTTTGTTCTTTATACCTTTTGCGCGGGCTAAATAAGATTTTCTGCGGATTTCATCTTTATGTTGTAAATAGTCTTGATATCTTGTATCACCGAAATGAATCAATTTCTTTTT
>TARA_R110000796_G_scaffold18980_2_pt1 | contig 18553 bp, 32 predicted proteins | sample TARA_R110000796 | Tara Oceans TARA_R110000796 (sample SAMEA4397815) | marine metagenome | biome: Polar Biome; feature: [SRF] surface water layer (ENVO:00010504); material: water (ENVO:00002006), including particulate matter (ENVO:01000060) such as... | depth 5 m
ACTTATTTAATTGTTTTACAAATATAATAATAAATATTTTAATAACCTAATTTATTTTGATTTATTTTTCAGTATCAAATGCAACTTCAGTGAATATCACATAATCTGCATTTTTTTTAGTCTCATCGTCTGATGTATAACTTACCTTTAAATCTACTGGCCAATCACCTTTTAATAATCTAATCTCTGCATTATCAGGATAATCAGTTAATAAAGTTCTTAGTTTTGCTACATTCATAATTAATTGTTTTTGTGACCTTATAGGGAATCGAACCCTCCGACTATGGACTAGAACCCAAGTCGCTGTGCACACATGTAAGGCCATATATTAATACAAATATACTAATAAATTTTAAAAAAACAAGTTTTTTTTTACTTTTTTTTTAAAAAATCCATCCACGAGCATCATTAATCTTATTAATAGCGTCTCTTTGTAAGTTATTATTTGATAAATAAGTTAACTTCTCTTCCCAAGCTTTTTTCTCAGCTTCGGTCATGTTCTTCATTTTTGGTTGTACTCTTATCCCCATCTCTATTTTATTATAAATATCTCATAAATAAAAAAAAGGAGCTACTAAATGTAACTCCCTTTCCTAACATTAAAAAATTAAAAACATTATAATGCACATAACAAGCAAAATAATTACCTTAATGCCGAAATATTTTCAACAATGATGTGAACCGTACAATCATACTTTTCAACTGAATGCACTACGTTAACAACTCTGTAATACAAATCATTGTGTTTATTATAAATAAACTCACCAATACCTGGTTTTATATTAGAATCATAATCAAATAGAATATTCCAATTAGAATCTATAATTACAATTCTTTCTTTTCTAATCCATTTTAACAACTTCATAAACAAATATACTACATATAATTAAATAAAACAAGTTTTTACCTATAAAATATTGATTATTTATATAATTTTATTATATTTATTAGTATATAATAACTTAATAAACCTAAAATCAATTAATTATGGGATGTGGATGTAAAAAAAATAAAACAGTAATGAAACCTGTTGCGGTAAAACCTAAAGTTACCTTAACAAATGGGAGAACTCCCACCGTCGGTAAGGTTAAAAAATCTTAATTATCGCCAAGGTCTTCATCAGATTCTTTTGGTTCTATTACATTACCAAATTCATCTTTTAATTCAGTCTCTTCAGTCTCTTCAGTTTCATCTGTAACTTCAGGGGCTGATAATACTACTGCGTCTTGGGCTACGGCGTTATCTCCATTTTTCTTTTTAAGTAAATGTTCACCAACTGTTACACCTAACCCAACAAATACAATTTGTATCATTCCGTCAAACATATTTTCGTTTATCGAAACGCCACTTATCATATTAGCTAAAAAAGCTCCAGAAATTAATAAAAACGCTAAAAACGTTATCACTCTTTTACTTGAAAACTTATCGCTGTCGTCAGAACTAAGCATGTATTTAAACTCTTTGAATATATTCATAATAATAGTTTTTATTATAAATATTTACCTAAACAAAAAAAGCCACAGTAATGCGGCTTTTTTCTTTAATATAAATTTATTCAGTAACCATACTATTTTACACTGTAACTCTGTTATCCGAAAGATAAATTCATATCTATAGTGGAGATAAGGGGTATCGAGCCCCTGTCTTACAAATAGTTAAAAAACTATCTACATGTTTAGGTATGTTTTAACGAATCATCCAATTCGATATAAGGTTTCTAATACCTTCCAAAAGTTTTCACATCCTAACGCTAGATACATATCGACTAATTTACTGTTTTGTTTCAGGTTCTTAGTGGATTACCACCATTTTACTCTAATTAGGCTAAAGCTACCTCTTTTGAAGTACTAACTAAGTTAGTGTTTTCAAAAAATTTTCCGTCTACATTAAAAATGTTTGCGTTTGTTGTTTTGATAGAGTATTTAAGTGTTTCCAATCTAACACTACATGCAAGTATTCCAGACTCGTCTGCAATCAATTCATTATATCCCCAGTATGTAAAAGAACTTTCTATAATTTAAATATACGTTTTTTTATAAAACGACTAAATTATTTTTTTAATCTCTCCTATTATAAAAAAAAGCTAAACCAATCCATACACCACCCATGATGAATTGAAATACTGAGTCTGCGTGCACAAACCATATATGGGCAATTATAAAACTTCCCACTATGTATATGTGTTTAGATTGATTTTTTTCCATTTTTTATTATTTTGGTAACCCAACTATTTTATCAGCGATACCATATTCTACAGCTTCTTCAGCGTCTAACCATCTATCTCTAGAAGCATCTTTCAATACTTCTTCAGCAGATTTACCACAATATTCACCTAAATATTTAAATAACTTAGTGTTATATTTTTTAGCTTCGTTAACTGTAATGTCAACATCTTGTATGTTACCTTCAGCTCCTGTTGAAACTTGATGTAACATCACTCTACTATTCGGTAATACATTTCTCTTACCTTTAGCTCCAGCACCTAATAATATGGACCCCATAGAAGCACACATACCCGTGTTTAACGTACTAACATCATTAGCGATGTAATTAATAGTGTCTACCATAGATAACCCAGATTTAACACTACCGCCTGGAGTGTCTATGTAAAGTTGGATGTCAGTATCATCATCAAGACTTAAAAATAACAACTGTGCTTGTACAATAGTACTCATTTGGTCATTCACAACACCTGATAGATATAAAATTCTATCCATCATCATTCTGGAAAAAATATCTATCTGTGTAACCCTCATTTTTCTTTCTTCAAGAATGTATGGTGTTAACGAACTTTTAACTAGACTACCTTTTTCATCAACTACAGTTGGTATGGAAACATTACCATAAATTCTTTCTTGTGTTTTTTCCCAATCATGTAATTGATAGCTACTCACACCTAAATGCTTCATAGCATATTGATAAAAGTGTGATTGGTGGTCATTTGGCGAATACATTTGTGTCATAATTATATTTATTTTTTAATTGTTTTCTTTACTTTCGTCGTTTTTCTTTTTATCATAAAGACTTTTAATAGTCTCTCTAATTTTAATAGAAATATCTGGATACTTATCCATAAACCCACTATAACCAACTACGTCTGGTTTAGCTACGGTTAAATTACCATTGTCATTAACATGTGTGCCGCTTAAAGCGTGGGTAGCTGTTAATTTTTGTAATTCATCAGGTATTTGTTCAAAAATAACCTCATTAACGATTATTAATAAATCTGTATTAAATGCATATTGTAAATCAGGAGTAATTTTCTTAACCTTTATCACATCATTCTTTTGGTCATTGTTTGCAATTACCTTATATCTAATAACTCCAGCTAAGCCAGCGTTATCCATTACTTCATCAATAATATTTTCAGTATCATCAACTAAATCATCCCATTTTGCCATAATTTTTTTATGTTTTTATTTTGTTTATTATTATAATGCAAATTAACTATTAATATTTTTAATAGACAAGTTATTCTTTATTTTTTTTTATTTTTTCTAGTAATCCTTCTTCTTCTGTACTAATACTTGTTGGGATTAGCACATCCAATACTAATATTTGGTCAGTTCTAACATTATTAATATTAGGTTTTTTTAACCCTTTATTAGGTAAACGTATTTTTTTACCTACAGTGCTCATTTTAGGAATGGTAACCCTTAATTCTTTACCATCTATTGGTGTAAAATTAACTTTACCACCAGTCATTAATATTTCATAAGGTATTTTAATTACCGATACTAAGGAATAATCTCTTTGCACCTTAAATTTAGCGTGTTCTTTAAGGTGAACACTAATAATTAAATTACCATACACATTATCTTTAAAATAATGACCCTTATCGTCAAAAATAATCCTCTCACCACTCCTAATGGATGCTGGTGTCGTTATTAATATAGAATCGGTGGTTTCAGCACCAGATTGTCCATTACAAGTAGTACAGGTGTTCTCATACATCACGCCTTTACCATTACAAATGTGACAAGAAATAACTTCTTGCATATTTCCAATATTGGTTCTTATAACTCTTATTATATTACCAGAACCTTGACATGTAGTGCATGAGGTTGGGTTATCCCCGCCTTTACCATCACAAGGGGCACATTTAGTAAATCTATTATAACTAAGTCTTTGTGAAGTTCCTTCATCGGCTTGTTCTAATGTTATAGATAGTTTAGCTATTATATCATATTCCTCTTTAGGGTCTTTAGCCATGTGCATATCATAAAACGCCTGGAATGGGTGTTTACCACCAAATGGGTTTTGTTGTTGCGCACCACCTTTTAAGCCATTATGGCCATGTGTGTCGTATTTAGTTTTTTTATCATTATCACTTAAAACTTCATATGCATAAGCGACATCTTTAAACTTATCTTCAGCTTCCTTATCATCTGGATTTTTATCTGGATGATACTTAAGTGCTTGTTTACGATACGCTTTTTTGATTTCTGGTTGGTTGGCTTTTTTGTCAACCCCCAAAACTTCATATAAATTTTTATCCATGTTTTTAATTTTGATTACAAATATACGTTATTAATTTTACACTACCAAACCTTTACTATTAATTTTATTAGATTATATTTATAATATATGAAATATAGAACTATTTTAACTAGAAACGGTGAATACATAAAAACTCTTCATAGATGCAAAAAAAGGAAAACTGCGTTCATTAATTTTAATAGAATTAGGGATAATAACACTGCATTATTTGAGAGAAGGTTTGTGAACAATAATGGTATTGTTCCAGCTAAATACAAAATATATGTAGTTAAAAATACTGAAAATGAAGATGAGTTTAGAACAGTTAGAAATTCTGTTGGTAAATTTGTTGAAGAAACTCCCCTATATGATATTTGGACCATATTAAATGATGCGGTTTATTTAATTGAGGAATCTTTCTGGGTTTATGGCCATAACCCACATACAGATAGGAAAACTATAAAAGATATTATTCATTTATTATTAATTAAAGCGAAGGTTAAAGATTATAATAAACAAACAGTAGTTGTACATAATAAACTACTAATTTATAATGAAGAGCAGTTTGATATGGTGATTTGTAAATGTAAAGAAGACGCACAAAGATTACACCATAAATTAAGTGACGCTTGTGTGGCTAATAAAATAAATTCAATTTATTTTATGGGTACCGCTAAAGATAAAATGATTAGTGATTATTACGATGTTATACATGAAAATACTAATTGGCCTTACACTAAAATAAGGAGAACTACGACAAGACCTTAATTAAGTATTAATTTTAATTTTTGTTTTCTAGACAATTTTTTTATTCTATATTCATATTTACTTGCCATAGACCTATCTCTACACAATTTCTCCCATTTTAAGACCACTGGTAAGCGTGTTTTAGTATATTTAGCTCCTTTGCCCTTGTTATGTACTGAAATTCGCTTATAAACGTCCTTAGCGATTCCTGTGTATATTGTACCATCCGAACATTTAACCATATAAACAGAATAATGGTCATCTAGTAAATAAGAAGCTTCAGATTCAAGCGATTCAGCTAAAGAATTAGATATCTCATTATTTATATCAGATAGAAAACGCCTTGCGCTCCATTCATCCGCTATTTTTTTCTCTTTAATTCTTTTAGCTTCTTCCATATTAAATATACTAATTTAATCTAAAATAAATTTAACTAACCCATCTATATCATCTACCATCGGAACTAGATATCTATCACACACAATATCCACATTACCTTTACGATAGAATCCTTCAGGGCAACATACACATATTTTACCGTTAGGTGCGTGTAGCCCTAACTCTAAAAGTGTAATAGGTGATGTTGTTTCTGGGTCGATATATATTACAATCTTATCAGCCTCTTCCATTGCATCTATTTCCCATTCTACTTGTTCTCTAAAGTTCTTATTCTCTATTGTTTGTTCCCATGAAGAATCCCAATCATCTCTTCTTGGATTATATAAGGTAACTACACTATCACCCTCTAACTTATCTTTAAGTTTATTCTCAATTTCGGTTTGCCAATCAACGGCCTTACCCATTTCTATTGAACCAGCTAAGAACACTGTTATTCCAGCATCTGTTAATTTTTCTGGAGCTTTAATTACATTTAAATTCTTTAAGTTCAGAGTTTTCTTTTTTATTTTCATATCTTTAATTCTTTTGGCTTCATTCATATTTTTTATTGCGGTCCCCTTATATTCTTTAGGCGATTCATTTAATAAATGAGAAGCTTCGCTTTCGAATAACTGCGCAATAGATGGTTTCACATGACCTTTAATACCATCTAAAAACCCTAACGAATCCCATTTAGAGATTAATTTCTTACGTTCACGATTCATCCGTTTTAAAAGGTCTTACTGCGCTACCTTCATAATCTTCATACTCATCTGTTAAATCACCCCCAATACTAAATTCAGCAGTCATTTCATCTAACATTTTAGTTATTCTACCCTTTTCTTCTTCAGTTGCCATTAATGGGTTTAAACATTCTATTCGTTCATTATCATCTGTAGGCATAAAGAGAGCCATAATGTTAGCATCTCTCTCTGCTATCGTATCATTAATAAGGTCAGTAAAAGGTTTTAATATTTGTGGTTGTTGCATTAATACCCTATCTAAGTAAAATACTAAAATAAGTGGGTGTTGTTCATTGTTTTTTTTCATAAATTATTGTTTATATGTTTCAGTGTTAACTGATGTTATTTTATATTCATCCATTAGGTTGAACACATGGTCTTGTAATATATCAGGAGCGATTACTTTAGCTTTCACGTTGATATCATCATCTGTGGTTAAATAAACTATGGTTGGGTCACCCTCATGGCCAAGTTCTTTCATTTTTATTTTCATATTATTTAATTATACTTAAATATACTATTTTTAATTATATATGTAAACAAAAAACCCATAATAAAATTAATTATTATGGTTTTTAATGAAACCTAATGGTTGTTTATTGTTGTCTAACCTTAACCACAGTCAATTTTATATCATTAACTCTTGATGTACCATCAATACTTAACGTATAGCCTGTCTCTTCAACTAACTGTTGAAATCTTTGGTTAAATTCAGTTAATAATTTAACTTCTTTTCTATTAGCCTCAATTGCTTGTTTTTCTTGGTCTGATAATACTATGTCGTTATCTATAGTAATATCTTCATTTTCATCTTTCATTTTATTTTTTTTTAAGATTAAGTTATTATATTTATTAACCAATACTTAATAAATATTCCTTTAGGCTTTTCATTTTTAAAATTATATGTTAATATATTCTTAAATGATAGTCCTATATTAAAAATTCTAAACCAAAATAATCCACCCCCATAAAAATATGAGAATAAAATACATTTAAAGAATTTATTTTTAGTCATCTATTACGAATCTAATTAATACGCCGTCAACCTCAATTTCAAATTCATCAGTATATTCATACGTTGAATCTTTATCTGGATTGCTCTTATAATAAAAATGCTCATTTAATTTAATATGAGTTTTTTCATCTAATCTATATTCTAAAACTAACCCTTTTTTATAAATTAAATCATCATTTATGATTTGGGTTATAGTTTCAACGATAGTGTCATAGTTCATATTAAAATACTTTAAACATTTTTTTAAAGAACCTTTTTACTGGGTTCTCTTTTTTATTTATTAGTTTAAGGTCGAATTTAATTTCTTCCCCTAAACCATTTTTTATCTCATCAATAAACCTATTTTTACTAATAGTATTTTTTTGATATAGATTTTTTTCTTGATTATTGGAGTATTCTATTTCTTTACTTAATTCATTATCCATAATAATCTTATTTTTCTAATTTTTCCTGAAGCGTATGCAATAACCATACTGAACCAGAAGCTAAAAAACCATCTATAAACATAGCTATCCACATTTCCGTTTCATAGTAATGTAAGAATGGTGAAAACCCCATTAATGATAGTATCATTCCTATCCAATATGGTAAACACATCATGCAATTAAACAATTCACCAAAAAAATTAGGTGAAATGCGTACCCACACATCTCTCCACCATTTAAACACAGATGAAAAAACCATAATGTTAGATATACCATAACACACTAAAATAAATATAACTAATTCCATTTTATTTACTATCTACACATTCAGGACAAACTTCTTCAGGTCCACATTTACAAACTACCTTAACAGGTTCAAAATCTTCGACAACTATCTTCTCACCTTTTTTTGGTGGTAAATCAATGCCGCCGTGTTTTGCGTAGGAATTAACTGGTTGTTTTTTAACTTTTTGTGGTGAAGGTGGCACTTCCGCAGCCTTATTATCTTTTTTAACTGTTAAATCTTTTACTTGATTTATTGGTATATTAATCGTATCACTAATCTTTTTACTTTCAACCTTAAATGTGAATGTTAATGATTCACATTCTTTAAGATTTTTACTCATAAAAATAGCCTCAAGTTCTCTAACCTTTACAGTTAGTAAATCAACTTTTTTCTCTCTCTCTACGTTTAACCTAATCGTTTCTTGTACATAGTCTAGCATTTCATCTAATCCAGTATCTTTATTTAACGGGTGTAACATATAGTAATTAGGTTTTTCAGGTAAAGTCTGATGACCTACATTAGTATCTATAGGAATCTCCCAACCATCATTAAAAACAGTATCAATAACTGTTATTCCCTCAGCCATTCTAATACTGGTAACATAAGGTTTTAACCCATTTAATTTTTCATTAAAATTTCCCATAATATTTTAAATATAAACTCCGCTAATTATTGAGGTTACTATATAAGCTATTGATAACCCTACCCATAGTAACTGACGGTAAGAAATGGTGTATCTTTCTCTATTTTCTACTGTATTATTCATCCATGTTTGGACCAATAAAAAGCCATGTCTAATAATATTACTTATTGCTAATATTAAGACAATTAATAATACTTTATTTAATAAAACCATTCCCATTAACTAAAAGTTTTTCTAACTTCAGAAATGTCTTTTCTCATTTCATGGGCCTGTAACCTTATTTCTTGTAAAACTTTTCTAGCTCTAACAGATGCGGCTTTATTACCTTTCTTGTAAAACTTTTCACAGTCAACTTCAAGTCTACTAACCATTTCTTTTAATTCATTTAATTTCTTCATTTCTTTCTTCTTTAGTTGGTATTGTTAATTCTGACGGTCTAATCATACCCTCCCATTCGGTAATCATACCGTTAAGAGTCGTTAATTTTCGTAATTGCTTTTTGATTTTTTTACTTACAATTTTAGCTTTACCCTTAGAATTCATTAATCTTTCTATTTTATCGTAGATTAATAATCTATTATGGATAAGCTCAGTTAAAACAATATCTTTTATTCTCATACTCCAAGTATAGTAATAAAATAAAATAAATCAATAGTAAATCCTTGTTTTTTATACTTTTTCGTAAGATTTCTCGAAAATTTTGTATAATGAGACGAAACTATCTAGGTCAGACCTACTTTTATTTAAGTTACAATCGAAGATGTATTCCCATATCTTACCTATCTTATCTATTTCCATAGTTTTAGTCTCTTTATTTTCCAATGGGTAGAATGTTTGGAAATAAAATTCACGGAAATAACTATATGCCCCCTTATTTATGTTAAAGTTTATGTGATTATGATTTAATAATTCACACGACCTTTGCCAACACCAGTTGAAGTGGTTATTTTGTTCTATAGAATCTGTAAATTCATCACCTAAGTAAGTTGAAGTGATTAATTCGTTTAAAGTTCTCATGAAATTGCAATATAAGTTAGCCCTCTCAAAAACTATATTATTACTTGTATAAATCAAGTCTATTGTAATTGGAGATAATGGTTTCGACATATACTTGAAGAAATTATCCATGTTGTTACTTATGTTGGGCTTACGCATTTTACTCATATTTTAATATAATAAATTTTCATTACCTTCATAATTAAGGTATTTAGTCTTGCCATTAATTTTTGTGGCTATTAGAGCATTACCTCTATTATTACCTTCACGATATGATACGTGTATCCATCTAGGCTTACCATTATCAGGAAATTCAGCTATTATTTGGTCAAATATTATATTATCTTTAATATAGTGAAACATTTCCAGGTTAGTTTTATGTCTATAGACATCATCGATATCCATAGCGGCTCCGTTATTGGCCATGTGCTGTGAGGTTGTAGACCCACCGATAAGGAAATTCAGAAGTTCTCCCCTAAAAACACTATTAATCTTAACTCTACCACCGCACCATTTTCTTAATGGGTCAAACACTCTTTGGGCCACTAATTTAATTCTTTCTAGTTGTTCTTTATTAGGTTTATTATCAATACCTTTTTTAATTGCAGTATTACTTCTGATAACTTCTTTATAGCTTACGTATTTTGCGATATATTCTGACATAATAATGTTTTTATATATAAATATCTTCTATAAAACTAAAAAACCCACTCTAGGTGGGGTTTTTATTAATTATATGTTATTGTTTTGGTTGGCATTGGAGAGTCTTTATAAGTAAACTCTATTGTAGTGTTATCTAAATTTTTATTATTACTGTGGATAAATCTAAATACTTTTCCACTCTCAATATATCTTTTATCACTAATATCTATAATATATCTTTGACCACCACCTCTAGTTACATTTTTACTTGTAATCTTAGCAACATTAATTTTACCGTACTTACCTAAATGTACATCAGGAAATTTATGATGTTCAAAATCTTTCTTTTTACTAAAATCAAATAATTGGTTAACCCCGTCTTCAGTGAAATCAATACCAGTCTCTTTATTAACCATAGCTAATTGTTCTGGACTTGCTTTACTAATTTGAGCTTTAACAGTTTCTATAGCTTTCGTAGGGTTCTCCTGAGCCATACTAGTGAATGATGCCATTGATATCCCTATAATTGCAGCCACTTTTGCGATGTTAGCCATAACGCCTTCATCTAAAAGCTCTTCTTCAGTAAGATTACTCTCAACTAAGCTTTTTTTTTACCAGAAATTAAATCCCTTACAATATTGTTTTCATTAACAAAATCTTCACCTTTAATAGTGCCTAACGTATCTTCAGATTTATAACCCATAAGATGTTTGATTTTATCAAAATCTTCGTTTATTAATGTAGTGTTTTTACCTTCTAGAGCTACTGCATTACCTTCTTCTAAGGTTCCTTCCCATCTAACTTTAAATGTTTTATTACCGTCAGTCATTTCAAATATATTCATATTTTCTTTTAACTCATTAGGTACTTTATTTAATGCTTCTGTGATATTAGCAAGCTCTTTTTTAAATTTAACTCTTTTCATCTTTTATATTTTTTGTTTAATATTAATGTTTTCATTAACCCTATCTTCAGCGGTAGGCGTTCCTAATGTATCTTCAGATTTATAACCCATAAGGTGTTTGATTTTATTAAAATCTTCTGAAATTAAATTATCATCACCAGCGTTTAATATAATCGCTTTACCTTCAGCTAAATTTCCTTTCCATTTAACTGTATATTTTTCATTACCATCAGTTAATTCAAATGTTTTACCATTCACTCTAAAAGCTTCAGGTATTAATTTTATAGCGTTAGATACACCATCAAATGGTTTTTTAAATTTTATTCTTTTCATACCTTCCGTTGCTATTTTCTTTTTAGTGACTTTAGGTGATTTATCACTCATTTCTATATCATCACCAAATTGATTAAAAGTACCTGTAGCATCATTTCTTTTTTTCTTAGATGCGTTAGCTAATTTTACAAGTTCTTTACCAGTGTGTTTACCACCTGATGAACCCCAAACTTCTTCAGTATTACCATTACCTTCACCAGTTTCTGGATTCCATTTACCTTCATATGTTTCGTTACCCATAGTTGAGTCCCCTTCTAAAGATTTTTTTGCTCTATCCTTGAACTGCTCATTAGGTTCTCTATCATATTGAATCATTTCTTGACCATTTCTGATTTCCATGTCATCATGAAATTCCTTATCCTTACCTTCGGCTGGGAATTTAGGTTCTTCAATGCTATCGCCACCTTCAGTTTTAGATGCTTTATCATAATCCCCCATTTTCTTTTGCACGTCTTTATAATAAGCATCATTTGTTTTCTTGCTTATATTTTGAACTTTTTTTGCAACTTTTAAACCAGGTATTGCTTCTTCCGCAACCACTTCTTTGTTTTTTGAATTTTTATCCATGTTAATGTATTTTTATTCTTTTTTATATAAATATGTTAAAAAATAGGAATATCTTATTTAAAACCCTATTTCTTTTAATATAGCGCCAATAGATTCAGACACTTTAGCGTCGTCTGTTTCGTATTTAGCTACTTTATCTACTTCTCTTATTATAAAATCAGCTACATCAGATATTAATTTTAAATATTTTAATATCTTTTCTTTATTAGCGCCCCACAATGCTAAGTACTTAGCGTGGTGTTGTACTGGTATACCATAATGTTTTAAAACAACATATGATACCGTTTCAGCCTGTAATTCTAATAATGCTTTATTTCTTATATTTTCATCACCAATGTAGTACATTGATTTTTTCTTCCAGTGCATTAGTTCATGAGCCATCTCATGAGCCATTGTAGATGCTCTACCAGCACCTTTAACGTCTGAAGTAAGGTTTATGTGGTCTCCAGCACTAAAACCCTTCTCACCCCTTCTAGAATCAGCTGAAGTTACCTTAACACCTAAGTTATCAGCAACCATAGATAAACTATTAAATAATTTATCAGCTATTTCACTAGGTTCATTAGTTCCAGCCCATTGTACGCTATCTGGCGTTTCACCTTCTTCATTGAAAGCTTTTGTGTCTGCAATGTCAAAAACATTACCCACTTTAAATCCTACTGGTTGTGCCCCCATAGAGCCTTTCGCTAATGAATCCAAATCCGTTAAATCAATCTCTGGTTTTTTAGAACCTACCCCTGGATTTTCTCCTTTACGGAATATTGGGACTAATACTTTAATACCTTTAGAACCTTTTTGAACTTTTCTACCTTTTTTCTTCCACGCATTAAAACTAGCTACTTTACTAGCTGTTGGTCTTTGGATATAAATTAATATTCTATTATTAAAGCTATATTGGTGGAAATTAGAGTGAAAATTTAAATATCTTCTAATTTCAGCCGAAGCAGCAGCTTCATCCGTAGCATTAGCAATATCAGTTATATATTGGTCTAATTGTGCGTTGATTAAATCTTTACCACCAACAGCATCACCAGCACCTTGTACTAGTTCACCTAACTCTTCTAATTTATCAACAAAATATTCCACTTTGTTTACTTCAGATAAAGTTTTCTTGGCAATCTCTAATTGGTCTATAGGAATTGACCAGTTTGACCCATTCCATTTAAAACCATTTTTTTTTAATATGTTCTTACTAGTATATGTTTCTTTAGACGCCGCTTTTGGGTCTTTATTATCTGAAATTACCGCTAACATTTGATTTCCTTTGTCATGCATTAACTTAAGACCTTCAGAAACTACTGAACCTTTTGTTTTTTTAGTTTTTACAACATTGTCAACAGCACCTTGACTACATCCTCCGTCTTGGGCTTTAGTATTATTATTAAATTTAACACAATCATCAAAATCAATCATCTCACCGTTTGGATACGCTGTTTGAGTCATATTTTCAGATTCAACTATTTTATTAAGTTGTTCTTGTGTAATTTTAATAGTTTTACCCTCACCTAAAAAATTAATACCAATCTTTTTAGCTGCTGCTTTTAAAAATTTAAGTGTTTTTGCGTTAGATGCTCTATCATTATTATTTCTTAATTTCCATTGTTGTAATAATCTTAAATAATCTTGTCTATCATTTTCATCTTCCTCAAACATAGTAGCGTCTTCTCCGTTTTCTTTAGCTTTAATAGCTTTAGCTTTAAGTACTTGTGATTCTAACCTAGGTTTAAGGTTGGTTTCATATTCTTGAGGTGATTTTGCACCCATATTTTTTATATTGGCGTAGTTTTGAAATAATTCATCTTTTTTATCCAAATCGAAACCGCTTCTAAACTTATCGTCTTGTGGAAAAATTTGTTCATCTTCAGTAAATAATGGATTATAATCTGGGTTTTCATGCCCTTCTGTATCTTCAGCTAACCCACCTTTAATAATTGGCATACCTTTAGGTTTAACTGCACCAGCATTTCCTTTATTTTGTTTATTACCAGCATTCCAGAAACTACTTCCGTCACCCGCTGGAGCATCAAAGGCAAATGTGTCACTATCTCCACCAGCATCCGCTGAATCCATTTCTTGTATAGCTTCTCTCTTTAACCATTCAACATCATTCCAATCATAAACAAATGATTTAATTACTTTACCTTCTTCATCTGTTTTACTAACCTCTATATTGTTTATAATATTTTGTTTAACTAAATTAGCCATGAATTCTTGTACTTCCCAGAAGTCATCTAAAAATGGTGAAGTATCACCACCGTTATCATCACGATTGTAAGTTACTTTATAACTATTTCTAGCTAAATCTTCCGATAAAGTATCGGTCATAGCCTCTTCTGGACTTTGACTTCTATCATACGATTTACTTGGCCCATTAAATGAACCTCCAGGTACAAAAGGGCCACTAGATACCGCTACTGTTGTTTCTGGTATTTGGTTAAGTATTTCAACTAATTTAACATCATCACCAAAGTGTTTTAATAACGCTTCTTTAATGTCTGGGGTTATTATTACTAATTGGCCATCATATAAAGCTTTAACGCCTTGCTGTACTGCTATTTCTTTTCGATATAATTTATCATTAACATAATTATATATTGCTTCCTCTGAGCCAGCATAAGGTATTGATTCGTATGGGTCTAATAATTCACCATCCATATTATCAGCCACAATAACATATTTATTATCACCTTTTTGGAATATCATTAAATCATCAGATTCATCACCAAAATATACTTGTTCTAGTATCTCCTTTTCTGCTTGGATTGGTCCTTCTCCCTCTTCTTCTTCATAATCAGGTTCGTTCCATGATGCGTTAGGGTCATGTTCAGCTCCAGCTGGATATCCAGCATCACCAAATTCATTTATTGTTTTATATAATTCTTTAACTTTCTTTCTAAAACCAAATTTACCACTAGTGTAGCTTCTTGAGTTATTTGTTTCATCGATACTAAGCTCTAATAGTCCAGCATCTTTAACCATATTAAATAATTTACGTTTAGAGATACCTAAATCTTCCCAGAAAGAAGATAATGGTGTTGTCTTCGGGTTAGTTATAACATCTTTTACAAATACAATTACTTCTTGGGCAAAATTAGATACGTCAATTGGTTTAGAATTTTCACCTAAATGTTTCTTAATATTTTTTCCTACGGCTTTGGAGCTATTAAACCCCCCTTTGAATAACCTACTATATTGGTCTTCGTTAATTTTTAAAACTTTATTATCACTAACTTTTTGTAGCATAATAATTTGTTCTTCACTTAACCTTATTTTTTTCATGGATTTATTAATTTAATACTTATCCTTTATAAATAGCTGGAATAAACATAAAAAACCCTATATGAGGGTTTTTTATTATTGTTTTATAGCTAATATGTTATTTACCATAATCGATAACCACCACCTAAGCTAATCTGCTTATAATCATTAGTACCTACGGAGCCTTGAGTGAAGATGTACCATTTCTTAATGTTGTACTTAAAAATGATATCTGCTTGGATGTTTTTAAACTTTCCACTTTCATCTAACCCCGTTTTTGGGTCTAGATAACTTGTTAAATTCCCATGGCCACGAACATCAATTTGGAAGTTGCTAAACATTCCTTTAGCTATATCAATTTGGTCATCAGATATGTCGTCCACCTTTTCAGTTTGATTCTCAATAAAACTATTGATAGCTCTTAACTCTCCTGTCATTTCAGCAACTTTTAGAGTCATCAACCTTATAATTGAATCTTTTTTGCGAAGTTGCTTCTCCCTAATTCTTAAAGTATCGTTTTGTCTAACCCAATCGCTGAGTATTTTAGATTTGTCAATGGCGGCTTCAGGCGTCATTTCAACATTACCCCTGTCGTTTAACCAAACATCACCATCTAATTTATTGCTCGTAATTTGTGCTGTCAAGGATATTGATAGCATCAAGAAGAGTACGGTCAAAATATTTAAATTTTTCATAAGGCACATATATAATTTTTTTATTAATTTCAGATAAAGAATCAAAAGTAAATTCGAAATTATCAATATCTCTTTCACGAGCTGTTTGAGCAGAATCTCTAATTCGTATTATTTCCTCTTTCTCTTCTTGTTTTTCTTTCAATGCAGCATCTCTCTCTGCTCTACTTTTAAATCCATTAAAAATTAAGAATCCAATAATAGATACCAGAATTAGAAGTATCACATATAATTTAGTTTTACTTAATATCATAATTCATTATTATACTTTATCTGAGTTAGTGAAGTTTGGGTCATCAGAGTCAGAGTTTCTATTATACTCTGTCGATAATTTTTCTGACCAATCACTAGCCCAATTGTCGTAGTATCCTTTAAGTTTCTTAATGATAATAATTGTCTCCTCACTAATAGGTACGTTGGTAGCTGTAATATACAAGCCATTAGTATCTTCTAAAGTGAATTGCCATTCTAAACCACCAAGAGTCTCAAACTTACCTGAAAAAACGACATTTTTATTCTTTGGGTAAATTTTAAAGCTGCTGAATTCCACTCGTGGACTAACAGTATCTCTAAAATTCTTTTGTTCCTCGCTTAATTCGTCAGAAGTTAATTCTTCCTCTTCACTTCTATTATCTGTGGTAATTTCATTACTATTTTCACGTATAGTATTTAACATGCTTCTAGTAAAATCTTGTTCATTAATTGGTTCCATTTTTTAATATTTTTTCTGTAAACTCTTCAAATTTAAATGCTGGTGAAACATCTAAATGGGTTATGCTATAATTACTTCTATAATAAATACCCTTTTTTCTTTGTATGTTATCAATTTTAGTGTTATGGTCTACAACTTTTAAAGGAATGTCAAATTTAGTACATAGCTCTTTACATAAGTAAACTAAACTATTTATTTGTTCGTCTGAATATGGTGACCATATTTTTTTGCTTCTCCAACTTAAGTTTATAACGTCCTCATCTCTATTATAAATATCACCAGACCAATTAATAAACTTATTATCCCTAAAAACCTTAGTTAACCACCCTTCGTTTTCTAATACTATGGGTATTATACTCTTATCATAATCATTAATGTTTATAAATTTAGAATAATATTTTGGGTTATAATGCTCATGTATAGAACCATCTAGTTTAATTGTGAATGCAGCTGTATTCTTATCTTTACCATTTAGTATTGAATTCCAGTACCTATAATGCTCCATGTCATTATAAAAAGTATTTCCTATTACAATTTGTTTCTTTTTATATTCTTTATTTATATAATTATCTTCAGTTAATTTATATTCTCTATCTATTATTACCACGTCTTCCTGTTGGGATTTTTTTACTAAAATTTCTGTTATTTTCGTTTTCTCTAATTTCTCTAATTTCTTTAATGTCACTTTTCTGTATACCACTTAATGGTGGTGTAGAACCTTTAGTGGCGATTATAACTGCCTTGTTTTTTTGTTTAATATTTAAACCTACTGTATTATCAACAACATTGGCTTTTGGTGGTGGTGGGGTTATTGGTTCTGGTAATGGTGTAACTACCCCAGAACTTGAAATCATTCCACTTTTAAGTTTAACTTTAGGCGCTACCTCTACTACATCATCATTAGTTGTTTCAGACTTATCTGGTGCAGTTTCTTCTTTAATTGTTTCAGACTTATCTGGTGCAGTTTCTTCTTTAATTCTTTCACCTTCTCTTTGGAATATTCTAGTGGTCGCCACTACCAAAATAACTGCCAATGGGTCGAATACAAATATTAATAATAAAATAAACCAATTCACAACCTTATCCATTTCAACCCCCGTTAAATTAGAGATATAAATCAATGGACCTAATTCTGCTGAAACTTCACTATTATTTTGTTTACCTAGTATCGCTAATTGGTATTTCTGCAAGGAATCTGACGCAACACTACGTTTGGCGGCAACATCTTTTCTATTTTCTTCCTCAACATCAATCCTATCTTGTGCTAATCTTAACCCTGATGTTGATATTGTATTTCTAAATCCTGTACTAGAAGATGTATCTCTTACTTGAATTGCATTTGCTTTCGTGTTTGATAAGATTGATATATTTTCAGATATTCTTGTTAATTCAGTTTCATATCTAGCAACATCATCACTGAAGAATTTTTCTTTTTGTTTTAAGAATTTTACTTCGTTTTGGTTAACAGCGAATTTTTGATTTGTTTGTTGGTATGCTGAGGATAGAAATCCATAAATACCACCTGAAGTTATTAACATAAGAACTATTACCATAGTCATCATATAACCACCCATTAATTTATTCATGTGCTTCCACTCTCTTTGTAGATAACTAGCAACAACCAATTTACCTAATTCTAACGCACCACCCATTATTATTACGGCTGTTGAGGCCCCTACAAATAATTGGCTAATACCGTATACTGAGAAGAATGCGGCGCATCCAGCTATAGC
>TARA_R110000796_G_scaffold85319_2_pt1 | contig 18513 bp, 18 predicted proteins | sample TARA_R110000796 | Tara Oceans TARA_R110000796 (sample SAMEA4397815) | marine metagenome | biome: Polar Biome; feature: [SRF] surface water layer (ENVO:00010504); material: water (ENVO:00002006), including particulate matter (ENVO:01000060) such as... | depth 5 m
TACAGTGCCCCTTTCATTGCGCACAATACATTGGAACCCATGAACTTCTTCGCAAATGTCACGGCAGATTCGGCAGAACTTATTGGTCCAACGCAAACTCCTGAAGCCCTGGAAGGTTCAGTAGCCAAATTATTAAACCTGCCGCTGGAAAATGTAACAGTAAATATGACCCGTATAGGCGGGGGTTTTGGGAGAAGGCTTTATGTACATTTTGGAGTTGAAGCAGCTGCTATTTCCAAAAAAATAGGGGCTCCCGTTAAACTTATATATAGCAGGGAGGATGATATGACGCAGGGAACCTATCGCCCTACCTATCGTTCTGTCTATAAAGCAGGTCTCGATGAGAACAATAATCTTATCGCCTTCACTGTAAAGGGTGCTGGATTACCCGAAGGTCCTGTATTTCCAAACCGATTCCCTGCCGGGGCGGTTGAGAATTATTCGGCCGAAAAAATCAAGGCGCCAACCAATGTTACCACAGGAGCCTGGCGGGCACCAAGATCTAATTTTACGGCGGGGGCCGAACAAGCATTTCTTGACGAAGTGGCGGAAGCCGCAGGCAAAGATCCTATAGATTTTCGTTTGGAATTGTTTGATCGTGCCATAAAAGACCCCGTAGGGGAGAAACATGAATACGAAGCGGAGCGGTATGCAGGAGTATTGAAACTGGTCAAGGAAAAAGCTAATTGGGGAGTACCAAAACCAGATGTTCATCGTGGGGTAGCCGCTTATTTTTGTCATTCGACCTATGTTGCTGAAGTATTTGATATGGTCCTCAACAATGGACAACCTGTTGTGGAAAAGGTATGGTGTGCCGTGGATTGTGGTATTGTGGTAAATAAAGATGCAGCCGAGAATATGATTCAAGGTGGTGTTATTGATGGTATTGGACATTCCATGTATAGCCAACTAACCTTTGAAAATGGGGCACCCAACCAAATGAATTTTGACAAATATCAGTTGATCAGACATTCACAGGCACCAAAGGAAATTGAGGTCTTCTTTGTGGAAAACGAAATTGACCCAACGGGATTGGGAGAACCAGGTCTGCCGCCTGCTATAGGGGCTTTGGCCAATGCCCTGTACAAAGCAACGGGACAGCGGCACTATCATCAGCCGTTTGTAACCGAAAAACAAGTAGTGGGATAAGAAAGTTGGATTTGGTGAAATTCCCGTATCTGTCTTATAAATTGTTATTATAGAAGCCTGTAAGTTTTAATTTGAAAATAAATATCTAATATCAGGATTTGAGCACGCATCCATCAAGGATTATTTATTCTATATGAACCAATATAGCCATTATTATATGCTACATTTTGTAGCGAGCAGCCAAAAAAAAGCTACATTTAACTAAAGTATTCCCTTTTCCTTAAATAAATTATAGATCATTGTTTTTTCTAAAAAATTAAAGGAACGATCTCTAAACCAATCGTGTATGGCAATCACTTCATTCTCCTTTTCAGCTCTACGCAAAATCTCATCGGATACAATATGCCAATACACCCATCTATTTGTGGCAAGCGCATACCCTATCTCGTCGTTGATCAAAGACTTTACTGGTTTATTTCTTAATCGAACCCCATTATCCAAAATTGCCAAAGTCTTGGTAAGGCGAACCACTTCCGAAAAAGAATACCTGTAAAAATCACCAAATCCGTTTTGACTTACATTATATAACTTATCCCCTACCTTTAAATCTTCCATAAAAAAAGGAAACAAAAATAAAGGTCTATCCCACTTAAATAAAGTTTAGCTACCAGAACTTATAAACAATGCCTAATTAGGACAATACTTAGATATATATAATGATTTGATTTTTCACTTATATCCATCGTCCCATTTTTTACATTTCCATAGCAACCATTTATTCAATTCGTTTACATTTGTCCCTATAAAATCTATTATAATGAATATTGAAAGGGAATTGGGCAAAAGAAGCAATCACCAATGTGAGTTATGTACCAGTACTGAAAAATTAAGTGTATTTGAAGTTCAACCACCAAAAAAAGAAGGTTTGGAAGCTAATCTTTTGGTTTGTGAAGTTTGTAAGGATCAAATTGAAAACCCGGATAACACAGATCCCAACCACTGGCGAAGTCTAAATGATAGCATGTGGAGTGAACATACGCCGGTAAAAGTTATCGCTTGGCGAATGTTAAGCAGGTTAAGAAAGGAAGGATGGCCTCAAGATCTGCTGGATATGATGTATTTGGAGGAAGAGGATTTGGAATGGGCCAAGGCCACAGGTGAAGGTGCACCTTCCGAGAATCAAATTATACATCGTGACAGCAATGGTGCCGTTATTGAAGCAGGTGATAGTGTTGTCCTTATCAAGGACCTACCTGTAAAAGGGTCTAGTATGGTTGCCAAAAGAGGTACGGCCGTAAGGCGTGTTTCCCTTGATCATGAAAATGCGGAATACATAGAAGGAAAAGTTGATGGCCAACAAATTGTTATCCTGACAAAATTTGTAAAGAAAATATAGTACCTGCTTACCAATAAATGAATTGTGCATCCTAATTCTCAATCATATTACTTAAAGTCCACTACTGGAATATACTTTTAGATTTCTAATATAAAATGGTTCATGGCAAATAGAGACCCCTATGCCGCACTGAGATATAAGGAATTCAACGTTTTTTTGTTGGTCAGGTTTGCCATGGTCTTTGCTTGGTCCATGCAATTTGTGATTATAGAATGGGAGGTGTATTCCTTGACCAAAAATCCCCTATCCCTGGGAATAATAGGACTTATGGAGGTTATTCCCGCAGTATCGTTGGCATTGTTTGCCGGTCATATAGTGGATCAAAAGGAAAAAAAGGGATTGCTTCTTAAATGCATTTTAGGCTTTTCGATTATAAGCTTGGGATTGTTTTTGCTCACCTGGCCACAAATTGTACAGGATTGGTCCAAAAACTCGATTTTGTATTCCATTTATTTTTTAGTGTTTCTAGGTGGTATTGTAAGGGCATTTTTAGGGCCCACCATATTTTCGTTATTTGCATTGATCGTCCCCAAAAAAGTATATCCCAATGCCGCTACTTGGAGTAGCTCCGTTTGGCAGATGGCCGCTGTTCTAGGACCAGCTTTAGCAGGATTTAGCATAAATTTGATAGGAGTGCACTGGTCCATGTGCCTCATTTTTGCCTTTTCTTTAATGGCGCTCCTTATCTTGACCAAAATTAAAAAGAAACCTATTTTGAACCCCAATATCGGTGAACCAGTAATAAAAAGCTTAAAAGAGGGGGTGAAATTTGTATTTGGCACCAAAATTATTCTGGGAGCCATCACCTTGGATATGGTTGCCGTACTTTTTGGTGGGGCCATAGCGCTATTGCCCATTTATGCCCAGGATATACTTAAAGTGGGTCCGGAGGGATTTGGAATTTTACGTGCAGCCCCGGCCGTGGGAGCCTTGATAATTATGTTTACCTCCGCTTATTTTCCTTTAAATAAACACGCGGGATTAAAACTTCTGGGGTCCATTTTCGGGTTTGGCCTATGTATCATTGTCTTTGGACTTTCCACTTCGTTCTGGATTTCAGTAATAGCACTTTTTTTTAGTGGTGTTACCGATGGAATTTCTATGATCATTAGACAAACTATCTTACAATTAAGGACACCAGATCATATGCGTGGCAGGGTGGCTTCTGTGAATTCTATGTTCGTTGGATCTTCCAATGAGCTGGGAGCTTTTGAAAGTGGATTAACGGCCAAATTGATGGGTACTGTCACCGCGGTCGTTTTTGGCGGCTGTATGACCTTAATTACGGTAATATTCACTGGCGCTATCTCCCCTACTTTTAGAAAACTGGATCTGAGAAAAGATTTGGAGGAACATGAAAATGGTAATGATTAGGCACAAGCGCGGGAAGTTGGATACTAGATGTTAGACACTAGAAGTTAGATATTGGAATTGAGACTTGCACATTTAACTTTCTCCTTGCGTACTACAACTGCCAACTGAAGACAATTCAATCTCAGTACTCAATACTATTAACAGAAGTCTTTAGTCTAGTTTCTAGGCTCCAGAATCTAGATTCTCCTTTCTAAATACTCACTACTAATAATTGTATATTGTTAATTGTTCACTACCCCCCTTGGTGTATAAGTAAATATCCATTCCGGGTTATCCTTATCCTTACTTTTGGAAACGCACTTAAATCCATTTTTCTCATAGAAAGACCTTAATCCCTCCTCCTCTATAGTCAACCAATAAGATTGGTCGGGAAATTGGTCCTTTAAGGCAGTAAGCCATTCTGAACCCAAGGACTTACCACGATACTTGGGATCGACAAATAAAAAACCAATATAATGAAAATTGGCAGTCACGTATTTTTGCCACTCCCCTATTTCAAAATCGGTCATATTTGGGGGGGCCGTCCTAAAGACAATTCCGCCTGCGGTTATGTCCAAGGCATTCTTAAATACATAGATATTCGCATTCTTCTTGTAATCGTCCCAAACAGATTCAATTACATCTTTCCAATCTTCTGGAAGAATTTTAAAAAAACTGCCCCCCTCAAGTCCTAAATTAATTAATTCCATAAAAAGATCTATACTCGTACAACTGCTTATTGCTCCCTATAACAGTCCCCACGACCACAAGCGGTCAAAATCATCGGACCACCTATCACCAATATCGGTTCTATAGTAAACATTATTAATAATGATATTACTTATCCTGTTCTGCATCATTTTTTGGGCATCTTTCATAGTGAGGCCGGTACCGGTGACCAATAAAGCAATTCCTGTATTTCCGGTAATGAGCCATTCATCATTAATTTTCTTGAGATGCATGGGATGTACTCCATCTTTCATATCCTTTTTGAATACGATGACAGAATCTTTAGAGAATAGTTCAAAGGTCTTTTTATCCTCGAAGGGAAAAGGGGGTACAACCATATAGGCCCCAACCTGAAATCCCTTTCTAACATTGATCCTAAATTTCTCTCCAGATGCCAACTTGTAAAACATGTTTCCTAATGGTTCCAAAATTCCCGCCCGTTGTATGAATATCTGTGGGTATCCAAACCTCGAAGTGAATTCCAAGGGATATATTCCATTGCCGTTTACAATACAATTTATATCCAATTGCCCAATAAAACCACCCTTGGCCAAAGAACTTTCAAACTTTTTTAAGGTCGCTTCAAAAATAGGTGAATCCTTGGTCCAGAACATACTGGATCCCATCTCACCCGTGGACACGCCCAATTCTTTGGGAAAAAGTTTCTTATGCTCGAAAGTAATATTTATAGGATAAATAAATTCCTTCCCATTAAAATAGGCCGACGCGGACACCTCCACCCCTTTTACCTTGCGTTGCAATTGAAAATTACCAAAATCATTACCCCAAGATTTCTCGTAAGCCTTTAAAACCCGAATTACATCGAGCCCTTCATCATCACTGCCAACAAATAACAATTGTTTATATTCCTGGGTTTCACCAGATGGTTTTATCACATAGGCATTGGGATTGGCCTTGACATAGTCGATAGCATCTTGAAAGTTGAAAAACTCCTTGGACGGTAATATTTTTATGCCATGTTTCTTTAATTCTGCCTGTCCAAAATTACGGTCCAGTTCCAAAAGATCTGAATATTCCGTTCCGCCGACGACCAATTTACCTTGAGCCCTTAATTCTGAACAAATTTTGCCATAACCGGTATAATCAAAAATAAGGACATCTGCCCAATCAATATAGCTTTTCCAATCTTTGGCCTTTTGCACAAAACCATAGCCTATTTCCCTAGAAGGCTTATCTTCAATATACATTTTAACGGAGTGGCCTTCGTTCAAAATGGCTACAGCCATATCCAATGTTTCCCCCCATCGGGATACGATCAAGAAATTTCGTTTAATTTCTATTTGATTTTTTAATTTCTCTTTTTTCAATTTATTGAGATATATTAATTTTTTAAGAATTAGTTTCCAAATTTATTTGAAAGGACAATGTACAAAGTAAAGTTTTCAAATGTAAAATAGACTGAAAACCAGCTATTTCCCTTCTCAAACAAAACAATTCCAATAAATATTCGTTAATGTAATTCGGCGTCCCATGTTTGGGACGGTTCAGCATAACAATGATATGCCCGAATAGGAGTGTAGGTTTCAATATACCAAGCTAGTGCCCAATAGTGAATAAATTTGAAACAAATATATGCGAAAATTAAATATCTAATAAAAATAAAGGACATAAAATTATAGTCAACTTTAGACCCATATGAGTCGTTCAAAGACCATAAGTTTTTTTAATCTATCCCTATGTTTAGCCTATTGATATAATTCATAAATATCAACTACTACCAATGTTCCAAATACTAAATAAGAAAATATTTCTGGTAGATTATCTAGGACACTTCGTAGATATCCATAGTCATATCCTACCTGGTATCGATGACGGGGCTAAAGATATTTCGGACTCTTTAGATATAATAAACGGTTTTAATGAAATTGGCATTACGCAGATAATAACTACTCCCCATGTAAATCAAAATTACTACCCAAATACAGCCGAAAGCATTCATTCCGCACATAACCAGGTCCAAAATAAGTTATTGGATCTAGACCTAAAACACATTGCTTTGGAATCATCATCGGAATATATGATAGATTCAAATTTTGAGAATTTATTGGACCAAAAACTTATTGCCCCAATTCGCAATAAATTTTTGTTAATGGAAATGCCCTTCCTACAAAGCCCTATTAACTTTGACCAAGCCATTTTTAAAATAGCAACCAAGGGCTATAATCCAATATTGGCCCATCCAGAGCGTTACTTTTTTCTACATAGCAACTATAAAAAATATCACGATTATAAAACCAAAGGTATTTTTCTACAATTAAATTTACTGTCACTTAGCAACTATTATGGAAAGCAAGTGTCAAAAATTGCGCAAAAGCTACTAATGGACAATCATATAGACTTTGCCGGTACGGACATACACAATGTAAAGCAAATTGAATTACTCAAAGACATAAAACTAAGTAATGGCACCTTGAATAAGTTAATCCCTATTTTAAATAGGAACGTGGAGATTTTCTATTAAATTTTCTTTTTAATACCGACCAAAAGGCACTCATATCCACTTCATTTTTGTAGTCAAAACCACAATTGCCCTAATGGATATTCATTAATAATAATTAATAAAATCCTACCTTTGCCGGAAATTACCATTCATGTTTTATTTTTTTCAGAAGAAAAAATTCTTAGTTGACTCCCTTGAAAATTTTATAGACATACATAATCACATTCTTCCTGGAATTGATGATGGTGCCAAAACTGTTGAAGACTCCATTAATCTTATTAAAGGGTTCTCGGATATTGGCGTAAAGAAGTTTATTGCCACACCCCATATCATGCATAATTATTATCCCAATAACCCCGAAACGATCAACGATTCGTTATTATTACTAAAAAACGAGTTATTAAAACAGAATATGAAAGATATTTCAATACGGGCAGCGGCGGAGCATATGATAGATGACAATTTTGAATCAATTTTGAAAAATGATGCCATTATGCCCCTAGTGGACAACTATTTACTAGTAGAGATGTCCTATCTACAAGCATCCATTAACTTTGATGAAGCCATAAGTGAAACTAAAAAGAAAGGCTATTTTCCTATCTTGGCACATCCTGAACGATATCTTTATTTACATAATAATTATAAAAAACATAAAAAATATAAGAAGCAAGGTGTACTCTATCAATTGAATCTATTGTCCCTAAGTAAATACTATGGTAAAGAGGTGCAAGAAATGGCTTTTGGGTTATTGGAAAAAGATCTTATTGACTTTGTGGGTTCCGATGTTCACAATATAGAGCAATTAAACAAACTTAAGGAAGTAGAAGTGACTGAAAAACTAATGAACATCTTGAAACCACTACTAAGAATGACTTATCTCTCTTTCTAGTGGCCATATTATTGTTAATATATACCCAATAATTTTATTACATTAATTGCCTAAAATGACATCCTTTGTTCTATTCAGAATAAGTCATAATCGATTGAGCAAACCATCTGGATAAGCCATTTTCATCATTGCACACTTTCTATTAAGGGATACAAAATCTTTAAAGAAAAGATATCAATCCTATTTTTTTTTTAATATCAATTATGATTGTTTTTGTAATAATATTCAGACTTTTTATCAAGATTTATCTAAAATAGGTAGATAAAATAATTTTTTAGTATTTAAACGAAAATTGGAGCGTTAATCATTTTAAGTGCAATATCTTCGATTTAAATATAACCCGAATTACAATTAGAACATTTGTTATTTTTGTATATAGTTAATAAGTGTAAATAATTAAAAACCGTTTTATGACCTACAAGTCAGATTTAATTTCCAACTTTTATATTATCGTGGGTCCCCTTCGATATTAATGGTCTGTATTTAGGCCATTCGAGTAATCCATATAACCATGAACACAATGGATACTAAAAACTACCGTTATGTATAATGCGATTAAATTGCTAAAGACATGCTTGATAAAAATAATCCAGTTAAAAATTTATTGGTAACAGGAGGCGCCGGTTTTATTGGCTCCCATGTGATTAGAAGATTAGTGAATAAGTATCCTGGATATCAAATTTTTAATTTGGATGCATTGACCTATGCCGGAAATTTGGAAAATCTAGTGGACATAGAGAGCAAAGAAAATTATACTTTTCTTAAGGGTAGTATCACTGATGAGGCTTATATCGATACTATTTTCACGGAACACAAATTTGAAGGCATAATTCATTTGGCCGCCGAGTCGCATGTGGACCGATCGATAACAGATCCCCTAGCCTTCGCAAAGACAAATATTTTGGGCACTATGATTCTCTTAAATGCGTTTAGGGCATTATGGAAGGATAATTGGCACGGAAAACGTTTTTACCATATAAGTACCGATGAGGTGTACGGTTCACTAGGAGAAACAGGATTATTTGAGGAAACAACTCCTTATGACCCTAATTCCCCCTATTCCGCCTCTAAAGCCAGTTCCGATCACTTTGTAAGGGCTTATGGGGAAACCTATAATCTGCCTTATGTGATTACCAATTGTTCCAATAATTATGGCGCGAATCAATTTCCTGAAAAGTTGATACCTTTATTTATAAATAATATTATACATAATAAACCATTGCCGGTTTATGGAGATGGGAATTATACACGAGACTGGCTATATGTGATTGATCATGCCATTGCAATCGACCTTGTTTTCCACAAGGGTAGAGATAATGAAACCTATAATATAGGGGGGTTTAACGAGTGGAAAAATATTGATCTTGTAAAGTTGCTCTGCAGTCATATGGATGAAAAACTAGGTCGTAAAAAAGGGAGCAGTGAACAATTGATTACTCATGTTAAAGACCGGCCCGGACATGATCTGCGCTATGCCATTGACGCTTCCAAAATTAATAGGGAATTGGGTTGGAATCCGACTGTGACCTTTGAAGAAGGACTATCAAAGACCATTGATTGGTACTTGGCTAATGAGGAGTGGTTAGGTAATGTTACCAGCGGAACTTACCAAGAATATTATCAATTACAATACAAATAAAACATGAAAGGAATAATTTTAGCAGGTGGTTCAGGAACGCGATTACACCCATTAACGTTAAGTGTTAGTAAGCAATTATTACCCATTTATGACAAGCCGATGATCTATTATCCTTTATCGGTATTAATGCTAGCAGAAATTAAGGAGATATTGATAATTTCGACCCCTCAGGATTTGCCTAATTTTAAAAAATTGTTGGGTTCTGGCGAACAGTTTGGCATACAATTATCGTATGCGGAGCAACCCTCACCGGATGGTTTGGCACAAGCCTTTATAATTGGTGAGGAATTTATTGGTGATGATGATGTTTCTTTGGTCCTGGGAGATAATGTATTTTATGGGGCTGGATTACAAAAATTATTGAAGAACGCAATGAAGATGGTTGCGGAACAAAATAAAGCTGTTATTTACGGTAATTATGTAACAGATCCAGAGCGCTATGGTGTGGTGGAGTTTAATCAAAATAAAGACGTTTTAAGTATTGAGGAAAAGCCGAAAATTCCCAAATCCAAATATGCTGTTGTTGGTTTATATTTTTATCCCAATAGCGTAGTAAAGATTGCAAAGAATGTAAAACCTAGTGATAGAGGTGAGCTGGAAATTACTTCTATAAATCAGGAATATTTAGATCGGAAACAATTAAAATTAGAAATTTTAAGTAGAGGCTTTGCTTGGCTGGACACTGGTACCCATGAGGCGTTAACGGAAGCAACAGAATTTGTAAAAGCTGTTGAAAAAAGAACAGGGCTAAAAATTGCTTGTTTAGAAGAGATTGCTTTAAACTATAATTGGATAGATAAAAAACAACTAAAACGAAATATTATTAAATTAAAAGGTGAATATTACACTTATCTTCAAAATTTGTTGGATTAATGTCGCTAAAACAAAAAACAATATCTGGTGTAGTATGGAGTTTTGTTGAGGCGGTATTATTAAAAGGTCTTTCTTTTGTAGCTATGCTCTTATTAGCTCGCTGGTTAGGACCAATCGATTTTGGTCTCATGGGAATGATAGCGGTATTTATTGGGATTGGTTCGTCCTTAGTTGATAGTGGAATGTCTTCTTCAATTATTAGAACAAAGAATGCAGATGATGAAGATTTTTCTACTGTTTTTTATATGAATATGATCATTAGCGTAATAGTATACAGCATCTTGTTTTTTACCGCACCCTATATTTCCTCTTTTTATGGGCAAGAAGTACTTATAAATATCATAAGAATTTATTGTTTAACTTTCATTATTTCTGCTTTTTCAGCCGTGCAGTTGGCCATACTTACCAAAGAAATGAGATTTAAGCGTTTAACACTTTTAAACATTCCTAGTACTATTATTGGTGCTACAGTAGGATTGACCTTAGGATATAATGATTACGGGGTTTGGAGCATCGTGGCAATGCTTTTGACTACGCAATTGGTCATATCAATATTACTATGGATCAACTCAACTTGGAGGCCAAGTTTAAATTTTTCAAAAAAAAAATTAAAGTATCATTATAACTTTGGTTACAAAATAATGCTATCTGGTCTATTGGATTCAATATTTATGAATAGCTATAATGTATTGATTGGCAAGTTTTTTCCTGTTCAAACTTTGGGTTATTTTGAGAGGGCAAAACAGTTTTCTGATTATCCGTCAGTTAACATTACGAGAATAATAAGAAAAGTTACATACCCTATGTTGGCTCAACTACAGGATGATACTCCCAGATTATCAATAATCTATAGAAAATTATTACGGATTACCTTTTTTATTATTGCCCCGTTAATGTTGGGTGGAGCGGCTTTGGCAAAGCCTTTATTTGAATTGATTTTAGGACCAATTTGGCTTGATGCAGTACCTTTTTTTCAAATTCTGAGTATTGCAGCCATGCTTTATCCCATTCATGCCTTTAATATTAATGTTTTACAAGTTTATGGACGAAGTGATCTGTTTTTAAAATTGGAAATTATAAAAAAATTATTCCTTGCATTAGGGATTGCGATTGGTATTCAATTCGGTGTTATAGGTTTAGTTTGGAGTATAGTATTTACTTCTTTTATAAGTTTACTGATAAATACACATTACAGCAGTAAATTGATTGAATATAGTACAAAACGCCAGTTAACGGATATGTTTCCTATTATACTATTAGCTGGTCTTACTTTTTTATTGATGTACTATTCAGTTTATTTAATGATGGACTATAGTAATATCATACAGATAGCTTTCGCATCACTAATAGGAATTACTTTTTATCTAGTAATTCATTCTTTTTTTAGAGCAAGCCCCATTTATGCTCTAATAACAATTATAAAAAACCGTAAATTATGATACCCGTAACCTTACCCTTTTTACCACCTAAGGAAGACTATGATATTTTATTGCATGGTATTTGGAAGAGACAATGGCTTACCAATATGGGACCATTAGCCAGTGATTTAGAAATGAAACTCAAAGAGCATTTGGGAGTAGAACATCTATTGTTTGTTACAAATGGAACCGTTGCCCTCCAAATGGCAATTAAGGCCTTGGATTTGAAAGGTGAAATTATTACCACTCCGTTTACGTATGTGGCAACCACTAGCAGTATTGTATGGGAAAATTGCCAGCCTGTTTTTGTGGACATAGACCAAAAAAGCTTAAACATTGATTCTACAAAAATTGAAGCTGCTATTACATCGAAAACTTCAGCTATTGTGGCAACCCATGTATATGGAAATCCATGTGATGTAGAGGCTATTGAAAAGATAGCGAAGAAACACAAGCTTAAGGTAATATATGATGCTGCCCATGCCTTTGGAGTCCAAGTCAACGGTACTTCTATTTTTAATTTTGGTGATATCTCGACATGTAGTTTACATGCGACCAAGTTATTTCACTCGGGTGAAGGTGGATTGGTGATTACCAAGGATCCAAAGATATTAAAGGAAATGGCGCATATTCGTAATTTTGGACACAGTGGTCCAGAAACATTTTATAATCTGGGAATTAATGGTAAGAATTCAGAATTTCATGCCGCAATGGGTTTGGCTAATTTAAATTATATTCAAGCCATACATGACAAACGCAAGTTGTTGTCCGATCGATATGACGAAAAATTAAAGAATTTTAAAGCTTTTAAGCCGTTATGGCATAATGCTTCTAAGTCAAATTATGCATATTATCCAATAGTATTGGAAAATGAAGAGTTGTTACTAAAGTGTATTGAATTCCTTAAATTGAATGAAATATTTGGAAGACGCTATTTTTACCCATCTTTATCATACTCCTTGCCTTATTTGGAATCAAAACCCCTTCAATGGGCAGATGAGATTTCCAAGCGTGTATTTTGTTTGCCATTATACTTCAATCTTACGGTAGAGGAGGTAGATATGATCTGTAGACTTTTATTAAGGGTGCAAAATAATTAAGACATGAAGGTAGCAATGATGCAACCGTATCTATTCCCGTATTTGGGATATTTTCAATTGGTGAATGCGGTTGATGTATTTATTTTTGCAGATGACGTAAATTTTATCAAAGGTGGTTTTGTCAATCGAAACAAAATTCTATTTTATAATGAGGAGCGGTACCTAACTATACCTTGCCTTCAAAGCCAAAATAAGTGCATAAAAGAAATACAAATCTATAAGGAAACCAAGGGATACCCTAAAAACATACTACGTACTATAGAACAAACCTATGCAAAGTCACCTTATTTTGCCGATGTTTTTCCAATGCTAGAATCTATATTCAATTCTGAGGTAGAAAGCATCTCTAAATTAGCGGCTTCTTCGGTGGAATCAGTATCAAAATATTTGGAATTAAACGTGGAATTTAAATTTTCTTCTGTGTCATTTGGTCATACAAAAGGTCAGGATAAATCAACTCGACTGATAAGCATAACGAAGGAATTGGGCGGTGACACTTATATGAATCCTATTGGAGGAGCGAAATTATACGACAAAGATTTTTTTGAAAGCAAAGGTATTAAACTAGATTTTTTGGAATCTAAGACAATAACATATCCTCAGTTTAACGGCCATTTTACTCCAAATCTGTCTATAATCGATGTTATAATGTTTAATTCCATAGAAGATGTTAATAAGCTTCTCACTAAATACAGTCTTATATGATTGCAATCCGTAAATATTTAGGATTTAAGCTTTGGAGTTATTTTGATTATAATTTTAATGATATAGGTCCAGCTTCAGGTCAAATTTCAACTTTCATATTAAATATATATTGTGTTTAGAAATAAATAATTTATTAGCAATTATTTATTTCTAAACCTACTTTAAATGTTAATTGAAAGGGTAGGTAATTTGGAAGTTGCAACCGTTAGTAGAGATTTGGATTTTAAATACTACATCTTGCCCTCTTTAGTTTCATCCTTACTTGTCATTGTAGGAAGATTTTTAATAGTACCATAGCGGCTATTATGATGGCATTGGTAAGCCTAGTGTTATATGTACCGCATTATCAGTTGTTAATCAATAAAATGGGTGAAGAAAGTCAGAAAGAGTTTACTTTAGCATTTTTATAGATAAATTTATTTTATGAATGGATTCAATATTTCAATAGGCTCAAATGGTAAAATTGGTGAGTCTGGGGGAACTCAAACCTATACTCAGGACTTTATAGCCCATAAGGATATTAGCTTAACCAATTTTTCTCATAATAAATTTGAAAATGATAATTTATTTGTAGAAATAATTGGTCTAAAAGGAATTATTTTAAATATAAAATCTCTATCAGTGCCCCACTTATATATAACCAATAGAGATGTAAAATCTGATTGTCAAAAGCTTTATAATTTTGGGAATGCTGTTGAAAAGAAACTAGTATTACCCCTTCTCCCTTCAATAAAGAAAAATTTTTAAATGCATTTTGGAATATTATATTTTTATTTAGTTAAATAGCAAGTTGCACCATATTACCGTCCTATGAAAAAAATTATTCATGTTCATTCAGACCGCAAATTCATATCAGATTCTGAAAAGTTTAATGGTGAATTTTTTATTAATGAATTATTGATTTTGGAAACCAAAAATTCATTTAATGAGGCATATCATAACAAAGCCCTATTTTTTGAGCCTAATCCAGTGAACTTAAACAATATTTTAGCAATAGTTAATTCAGCAGATATACTCGTCCTCTACAATTTGGATTTTTTCAAAAGCCAAATTGTGAATTGTGTAGATAAAAAAGTTAAGATTATTTGGCGTTTTTTTGGCACTGAGTTATATTCTCGTAAACTACATTTATATCTCAGTACAAAATCCAAGTCTTATTTTATACCTAGGTTATTCAAAGACCAGGTAAAAAGGATTTTGCCATTCCTTTTTCAAAATGAAATATCATTTTATAGGGCCATAAAGCGTTCGGATGCATTTGTCAGTGTTTTTAAAGACGAGTACAAATACTTGATTAAACATTGGAATCATCTGCCAATATTCATCCGTCTTTCTCAGGATGGATTGCGCTTGTATTCCAAAGAGATCAATTTTGAATTGGAATATCCCAAAAGTAATACAGTGGTAATTGGTAATAGTAGGTCACAATACAACAATCATTTGGATATTTTGGAATCGATAGAGACTTGTGATTTAGACCAAAAAATAAATATAAAATTACTATTTAATTATGGTCCAAATAATAAATACACCCAAAAAGTCCGAGAAAAAGCAGATTGTATTGCAAACGTTACGTTAATAGATTCTTTCATTACTTCAAATGAATTCATAGATTTCTATGGACCTGTTGCTGCCTTTGTAAATAACAGTTTTAGACAAATGGCCCTAGGTAATATATTTATGGCATTGCATAGAGGGGTTAAGGTGTATCTAAATAAAAAAAACCCTACCTATCCGTGGTTAAAAAATGAGGGGCTTTATATTTATGAGATAAAGGATTTGAAAAATGATTTGGAAACCGGGCATATTCATTTGACAAAAAGTGAAATTGAACATAATTTAAAGTGCTTGAAAAAACTTAAAGAAGACTATACTAAAACGGATTTCCAATTGCAGGTACTAGAATTACTCAATAATTAATCTCATACTTATAATTAAAAAGATAAAAAAGAGCTTTTCGTATGTGCTTAATTATAATAGATAATATTACAAGGACGGCGATTTTTAAGTTTTCTTTTGAAAATAATCTCCCCTATATTTATAATTAAAAAAATATTGATATCAGAATTTATTCTGTTTTGAAATCTGAAATGCAATTTCGTTTTGGGTTTGAAAATATTAAACAAAAAAGCAGATGCTATCTCTTATTTCGGAAATAAAACTTAATTTTTAGATGCACATACTCTTTAACCGTATATTTTATGTAATTCTGTTTATTGGCTTTTTTTTACCAACGAACAACAAATTTTATATACCATTACCCGGTATATTATTAAGTTATAATGAGCTAGCGTTTCTTCTATTGCCCATTATCAATTTATTATGTTATTCTAAGAATAATGTAACAATTAACAGCGCTAGGATAAAAAGAAACATAGTTTTATTGTTTATAGTGCTTGTATTTACCGAAGTTGTTGTTAAAAATCTTGTTTACGGTCAATCTCCAGGAGAGGCATTTAAATCCATACGAATAGGCTTGCCCTTATTTTCATCTTTAATTCTAATTGTTCAAGGGATAAGGGCCGATGTTAGAATCGTTTGGAAAACACTATTAATGGCCATATGCGTTTCAGAGATATTGTCTTATATATCATTGGTAATTGATCTTCCAATTTATCATGGTATGGAAGGTAGCACTAACATATTGGAAGAAAAGAAGGGAAGGCTAGGAACTGCAAACTCCACTTTCGGAATAATTGGTCTTTATTTACTTTTTGAAGATAAAAATAAATGGTACAATCAAGGAAGGCTAGTAAAAATTACGGCAGTTTTAAGTTTAATAGGATTATTGCTTGGCTTTAACAGGACCTATTTAGCCCTATTATTTTTGGAAGGCGTTTATTTAACAAGAAGACAGTTTAATGTAAAAAAAGTTTTAAAAATACTATTTTTTGTTGGCTTAATATTAGGAATGGGGGTTTATATATACAACACAAATGATATAATTAAGAGACAGATTGATAAGCGTATTTTGTCAATTGTTTTAGGCGAGACTGATTTTAAAGAGGCCACTATTGAAAGTAACCGTGATGTCATTTATGATCATATAGAAGCGAGAATCAAAGAAGACCACTGGGTTATTGGTTTGCCATATAAGAAGCCTATCTTCATATATTATAGTATAGAAAATGAATATTTACCACATCTTAAAACCGATATGAGTTTTATCAATATACTTTTAAGATATGGCTTTTTGGTGTTATTATTATGTTTTGTTATCCTATATCTTATGTATAGAAATAAAAATTTTATTCCCATAATATTCTGGGTATATTTTCTCGCGTCTTTAAATATTGATTCCCTATTAAATCAAAATAGTGTATTTTTTCTTTTCTTTTTTTCATTTATTATAAACTCAAACCATAATTTCAAAGAATTACGATGAAAAATATTCTTGTTTTAACCGATATTCTTCCAGTGAGCACTATTAGTCAGAAAAAATATGAAAATGATATTCTTTTAGAAACCGAAGACCAAATACTTTCCGTTAAGAGTGGACTGAAATTCACATATATCTATAGTTTGCCCAGAACATTTCCGTTTTTGACAGTATTCAAAAAAAGATGGAAAGAATATAATACATTACAAAAAACCAAATTTTATAACTTAAAAAATAGAAAAATACATGTTCTTGGGATAATACAACTACGCTTTAAATTAAGTTTTAGAAATATTCTTTTTGATTTAAGTTATTGGTTGGATAAGGAATATATTGCAGAGATTATTAAGAAGTCACGTCCCGATATTATACATGCACAGGATGCAAGTACTAGTGCCTATTTAGCTAGAAAAATAAGTAAGGATTATGATATACCTTATATAGTCACTTTGCGGTATATAGGTCGAGTGAAGAAGGATAAATTAATACAAAGGAATTTAGATTCAGCAGCAAAACTAATCGCTTTAAGCCCAACACAAGTTAAGAATGCTAGTAGGTTAACCCAAAAAAAAATAGAACTTATTCCACATGGTATTGATGCTAAATTTTTTGTTAAAAAAGATTTTAAACAAACACTGACTCCCTTAAAATTCGTTGTAATTGCCAGGTTACTTCCTCTGAAAAATATAGATAAGGTAATAAATGCCTTATTGACAATTAAGAAGGATTTTATATTTGACATCTATGGAGACGGACCTGAGTTTAACCGTCTTCAAGAAATTATAAAGGCCAATGGAATGGAAAGTAAGATATTCCTAAAAGGACGAATTTCGAATTCCAGTTTACCAAGTATTCTACCTAATTATGATATGTTTATTATGCCCAGTTATCCTGAAACCTTAGGGCGCGTTTATTTTGAGGCTATGGCTTGTAGTTTACCAATAATGGCTACTAAAAACGCAGGTGTTGATGGAATTATTACAGATGGGGTAGAAGGTTTTTTAGTGCAACCTACGCAAGAATCTATAACTGAATGTATTATAAAAATTGTCAATAATCCAACTATCTTAACAAAAATGGGAATCATGGCACATAAAACTGTAAAGAATTATACTTGGGACCGAATTTCAAACAAATATTATGATGTTTATCATTCTATATAAATAATATCCATTGAAGTCGTTTAGACTTTATGCGTAGTAGCTAAATCTATTGAAGAATTTAGTAATACGAACAGAATGAGATAGGAAGGTATGCAAAAGAGTCTCCAATTAATACCTTTAATTACAAAACCCTATCAAAACAAAATCTTAATAGTATTGACAACATAATTTGAGAGGGGGCCTACATATATTAATCCTCAGCATAATGCCATTACGGCAGTAAGAAGTTTTAATAATGGGCCTTTAATTGTTAATTATTCCCTCTAAAACATTAATTGGTCTCAAAAATAGTTTAAACTATGCACTTTAGTGCATTTCG
>TARA_R110000796_G_scaffold192641_1_pt1 | contig 18440 bp, 33 predicted proteins | sample TARA_R110000796 | Tara Oceans TARA_R110000796 (sample SAMEA4397815) | marine metagenome | biome: Polar Biome; feature: [SRF] surface water layer (ENVO:00010504); material: water (ENVO:00002006), including particulate matter (ENVO:01000060) such as... | depth 5 m
ATGTCAATGGAATGGTGAACCAAATGAGTGTCAGATTGTACAAATAGACTTTGAGCAATGTAAAGCACTTGTTAATTTCAAAACTCCAGTTAAAAAGACTATAAGTGTTGTAGATGAAGATATTACGTGGGGACTTGAACCTGATTTCGATGGTCAGTATAAAGATGTCGAGGTAGAATCTAGTCAAGAATGGATTAGTTTGTCAGAATATTCCGAAATTAGTCCACGTTAAATTAGGATATGTGGATTCTTTTCACTATCTTAGCTTTGTTGGTGAGGGAGTTACTTAGTCAACTAAAACAAAAACTATGAGAGTTCAAGATATAGCAAAAGGTTTAACGAAAGCAGGATTGAAAAAGATGTCTTGGAATACAAAAGAAAATTGTATCAAAGGTGACTACGAGATCAGAGAGTTCAACTACAATGGTATTCATAGTTACGTAAGTGTTAATCATGGAGTCTTTAATAAAGAGCAGAGAGGGGTAACAATCGACAAGGTTGTTGTTATATTGAATGATTTAGGATTAAATACAAAAGAAGTTAAGGGAATTATACAAATATTGAAATAATTTAACTAAAAAAACGTATATTATGAAAGGATTAAGCACATACATTAACGAAGCAAAAGTAGAAAGAATGTCAACAGAAGAGTTAGCAACGATCTATGATGGTTTAGAAAAGAACGATGAGATTACAGTTAAATATGAATCTTCTTTTAGAGGAATGACAGAAGGAACTTTCATTGTTAAGAAAGGGAAAACTAAAGTAGGTAAAGCAAAGGTTGAAAGAATTACCTTAGTTAACAAGTCTAACCCAAAAGGAGTAAAGTATTACTTCTATTCTAGAAATGGTCGGGTATCATTTGCAATGGGAGATATGGCAGCATCTTTAGTGTCAATCGAAAAGTAATAAAAACAAATAAATGCCAGTAATTAATTTTATTGGCATTTTTTCTGTCTTTTAATTTGGTATTGTCATTTCTTTTTCGTACTTTAGCTTTGTTGGTGAGGGAGTAACCTTCTAACTTAAACTAGATCAAGATGAAAAATGTTAGGTATATTGCTTACAGAGATGATGAGAATAATGGGTATAATGATAGTGACTTTTACTTTATGATCCTTGATACCCTTGATAACAAAATTATCAAACATGTACATAGTAGTACTAGATGTGGTGGATTTGTTGATTTCAAACACGATTACTTAGATTTAACTAAGGATGAAAGAAGGTTCGAAATCGAAGCAAAAGCAGTTGAGGTTGCCAAGACACAAGTTCTTGATAGGATTTCAAATTATGATGTTGAAGTTGGTGACATTGTTAAAGTTACTAACCCAAGAGTTAGAAGTTTCAAAGAAGAAACTTTCAAAGTTGAATCTACTAGAGATTTCAAAAAATATGGTAGAGTTATTTCAACAACTTTATTTGGAGAAAATGTTCATTCTGATCAAATCAAAACAGGAGAAACTAATGTGACAGTATTACGTCACAACGATAAGAAATTAGAATCAGCAGCATTCAGACTTTCAGTAGGATTATCACTTAGATAATCCTTATTTTAATATAAAATATTAGCAAGATGATTAATTGGAGAAGTATAAAAGATGATGGATTACCATCTGACCCAAACAAAACTTACTTAGTTACTGATGGTATTGAAATATCTTCTAGTGACATAACAGGTAGTACCACTTTTAAAGGTAAAACTAAATCATTCAAATTTCATGGGTGGATTGGTGATGAAAACACTGGAGAAGATAATTCTTGTTGTAGTGGTCAAAGATATTTTGATATGAACCCAACACATTGGTGTCCAACAAGTGAATTAAATTTACCTAAATAAAAAGATATGCAATATAAAGTAAACAGAAAAGATGAACCTATATTAGTTGATAGGTTAGAGGTTACTATTGGTGATAACACGTATAGATTAACAGAATCTATTGATGGTAAATTAGGTATTCAGAAAAGTACTACTGGAGATGAGGAATCTATCCTCGTATATCCTAGAGTTACTAATGTTATTGAAATCCAATAATATGAACGGAAGAAGATTATTTAGAGAGTATGCCCAGAGTAAAGGATATGAAGCAAAAGAATTTGTGGAGATCAAAGATGGGTGGTATGATGAATCAGATACTTTAATTACTAAAGATAACAATGGAAATGAGGAAAAGACTTCTATTGATTATAAGAGTATGATACATTGGATAATTAAAACAAAGAAAGAATGACAACAAAGATATTAAGAAATGACAAAGAAGTCACTGCCATTGAATGGAGTAGTCCAGCAGGTTTTGGACATTTAGTAGTAGTTTATAATGGTAAGGGCGGATTTGACATAGATGCAGAATTTATGAACTTATCAACAGTAGTAGAAATCTTACACAACGCAGGAATATGAGTGAAGACGAAGAAATTAAAGCAATTGTATTTTTCAAACAACATATGATTGAATGTATAAGATATCCTGACACTAATGAGGTTCGAATGGACTTTGATAATTTCATAGAATTGCTACATGATTACTCAAAAAGTGTCAAAGGTGAATTCATACAGAGCATTAGTGACCACAAAACTATATCAAGAGTACGAAATAGTGTTAGTGATGCTGAAGTCAGACGAGTTTATAAGTCAAAATAGGGTTAGGTACTTGTGTACATTGACCTTTTTTGGTTTTATTAAATATAATAGAACTAAAAAACTATAAACATGCACAATAAAGATAAAGATTACTTAAGAAATGAAATAGACGGACTAATCAATGATGGTGACCCTACAGAGGGATTTCCAGATTTGATGGTTGATGCTATTGAACCTCTTAACTTACCAGAATTAAACAATCAAACAAAGGCAAAAGCACAGAAGATAGTAATATCTTGTATGAAATTGTACTTTGATTCAAAGATAATCACTAAGAATGAGTTTATGCAGGCGAAAGCGGCAGTTACTACAGGTAACATTAAGACTCTTTTTAGACAAATAAAGATAGCAGAACACATGGTTGACAAGATTGTCAATGGAATTGATGGTGGAGATATGAACCCAAGACTTTTTGAAGTTGCAGGTCAACTACAAAGTAACATCATTGACATGTTAAAGAATGTTCAACTTCACGTTATCTCAATGCAAGAAGAATTTAGAAGAATGCAAGGTGAACTACCAGCAGACCAAGTGGTTAACAATCACATAGATGTCTCTAGTTCAGGAGATACTAAGGTGTACACAAATTCTAAAGCATTGCTTAATGATTTAGATAATGAAGAAACTGAAGTTGTTGAGTAAATAGGATATGAAAGGATTAGATAAATTTTTAACCGAAAAAGAAGAGGAAGATGATGATAACATCATTGAAATCGAAGTGGAGTTAGATATTCCTGACGAAGATGATATAGAAGATGAAGAATTAGATGAGTCAGAATTGAATGAAAGAAAGATAAAGCAGACTAAGAAAATGAAGAATAGTGCAAAGGTTGTAAGAGAAACAACAGAAGAACTATTTGGAAAAGACGGTACAGCAAGACCACTAGCAGATAAAGTATTCAAAATCTTTAAAAGAGAGATGAGAATAAAAGCAAAAGCATTAGGTGTTCCATTAGGTCAAGTTAGACAATGGAAAATAACCCTTAGAGATTATGATAGTCCAAAAGAGGGTACTAATATAAATGGAAAAAAGAATTAAGTATGAAAGATTATAATGATTTCTTAAACGAAGAATTAAAAACTAAAGAGATTGATGGTAAACAATTCTCAAACAAAGGCCCTAAAGAAGATAAGTCTTTCTTTACCAAAGGTAAGAAGGATGGTGATTTTAGTGACGATGTAGTTGAAACTAAAAGATTTAACATACCAGCAAAGTCTTTAAAACCTAGTCAAGATGCAATTTACTTAAGTAAGTCATTAGCATTAGCAATCAATGGAGTTGTTGGTGGAGATTTACAAGCAATGGTATCTAGAGATAATTACATTTTAGATGGTCACCATAGGTGGGCTGCTACTATGTTTGGTAAACCAGAAGCAAAGGTACAAGGAATGCAATCAAACCTTACAATAGGGGATTTAGTTCCAGTATTAAGAAAGGCAGGTGATTCATTAGGTAACCAAAGAGGTACTGAACCAAAAGGTGGAGATATTAACATATTCAAAGCAACTATACAAGATGTAGAAGATGCTATTTATGATGGTAAAAATATGCACCCAAAATATTATAATAAAGATGCATCTATAGCTTGGTATGAGAATATTGGTAAAGGTGTTATTGAAAAGAGATTAAAACAAATTCAATCAAAGAATTTACCAGATGGTGCGCCTGCTAGAAAGGATATGCCGAAAATAGAACCTGAACAAGTTGCTAAGATAGCCTCTGATTTGAATGGTGGTAAAATTGATGTAAGAAAACCTTACTTGATTAAAAAATAACTTATTAAATTGAAAAAGATATTAGAGTGGATAGGTGGAGTATTTGACAAAGATTCAACAACAAGTAGTAAAAGAGTAACTGGGGTTCTTATGGTTACATGGGCATTAATTGCCGCATCATATTATATTTGGAAATCATTTCATGGTGGAGGAGACCCATCTGCTAATAGTCTTATTCAATTTATATTACTTACAGGTGCTGGGATTCTTACAGGAGGAACAGTAGCAGAGAATATAGGTAAAAAAAAGAAAGAAAAAGATGAAGAAGTATAACGAATTCATTATTGAGGGTGTTGGTTACCAAGGTGGTAATTCAGATTCTTCAGATGCAGATAGGATTGCCGCATACAGTGACTTAACTCCTGCTCAAAGAAAAGAATTAGATGACTATTGTGAATCTAAATATGATAATAGATTTCAAGATTGTTCATTCGAAGAACAAAGTACTGCAAGAAGTATTATATGGACAGTTGAAAATGATCCAGATGAGATTGAAAAGCAAAATAAAATAGATGCTGAACTATGAGAAAATTAGATTACTTTAAAAAACAACCTTTACTTGAAGCAGAAGAGGAGGAAATCAAAGATGAAGAGGAAACTACAGAAGAAGAAACAGATGTAGAAGAAACAGATGTTGATGAGGAAGACCCTAAAGAAGACGAACCTAAAGAAGAGGATGAAGAAGAGGATGAAGAAGCAACCAATGAGGATGAATTTATTGATATGTTCTTATCTGAAGGATTTGTTAGTAGTTTCAAAGATACTATTAAACAATATGTTTCTGAAAACAACTTAGATGATGACTTTAATTCATTCACAGTATTACCTTTTGTTGAGATTCAATACAAAGATGAGGTTTATGGATTAAATGCAGAATTCGAAAGTGCAGTTACTATCAATATAAATGATGATGGTAAAGTAGTAGAGAGTGATGTTCCTGATGTTGATGTAATTAAGTATAAAACTCCAGCAATGGATGACCTTACTATATTAGAAAATGAAATAGGAAAGGATACAATATCGGTATTCATAAAGAAAGCATTAAAAGAAATTAAAAACGTACCAAGATAGATGAAAGATTTTAGTCAATTTTTATTGGAGAGTAGTAATGTTGACCTTTTAAAGGGGTTCTTACAATCAATGGGATTACCAGAGTACAGTGGCAAAATTGCTTCTGCAACTAAAGGTTATATTGTTAAAGGTAAGAAGATTCACCAATATGTTGTATATAGTGAAGATAGAGTTAGTACTAAATCACAATTAGAAGCAACGTTTAAATCAAACAATATACCATATTCTAATGATAATAGAGCAATTTCTAGTGTACCAGTTACATTAATAGGTAACGATGTTGTTATAATTTACAAACCATTACTAGGAACTGGAGGTTCTGGAGCAGGAGCAAAAGCAACTGAAATCCAAGAGATAGCACAAGCGGTTTTCATATCATTATCATTTAATGTGTTGAATAGAAAACTAGTTGATAGTGATTTTAATGAAGCAAATATTGTAAAGGGGTATGAACATGTTGATGAAAACGATATCCCAGTAGGTGAAATTGATGCATTATCAAATGATGATAAGTGGAGAAAAACATTTATGAACACAACTAATCTAATATTCAAAGATTATTATGATTCATCTAAGAGTTATACCCTTGAAAGAGGTAGTAATTTAGTTGATACTATTTACAAGGAGTTCAATACCTTGAAAAAGGAAGCAGGTATAAAAGCAAGTAACGATAAATGGAATCCAGCAGATATTTGGTTGGTTTCTAACAAAGTATCTAGATTAAAACAAACAGATACTCTACAAGATTTAAATACTTTCTTAAAAGGTCAGTTCACTGAAAAGGATTTGATAGGTATTTCACTTAAGAAACTAGGTGATAGTCCAAAGATAGGTGTATATAACCTTTCAAGCGGTTCTAATGATAAGAAATACAAAGAATACCTAGTAAGTCCAAAATCAAAAGATATGTACTTACTAACAAGGAAAGGTGATAGGATACAATTTAGAAGTGCAAACAACTTAAGTAATTATAGAGCAGAGATTAAAGGTAAAACTGCTAATCATGGTAATGCTGGTTATGGTATCTTAAGATATTCTATACAAAAATATAGTAAATTTGTATTACCTGAGAGTTCTATGGATATAGCAAAGGCAGTTAAGAAGAATGATATTAAATTAATGTCAAGATTTTCTGAATTGTTCCTTAAATATACTGGAGTTGATGTTAATCCTAAGAAAGTTAAAGAATATGCAAAGGAAGTTGGTTCTAAAAAACCAGATGATTGGACATTTTCTAAGTATATCTCATTAGAAATATTAGATTCTTTTGAATCTATGACTCCTAAACACCAAGATGAGTTATTGGATGATATTTATAACTACGCAAGTAGTAATTCAGACTTTAGTTCTATATTTTTAAAAGTATATTAAAGTATAAAGGGTAATGTTTAACTACATTACCCTTTTTTTATTAGAACCATCCTTCCATATTCTCAGTATTGTCACCAAATACACTATTTCCCATACCATCTGCAAGGAAATCTGTACTATCATCAGGTGCAGACCCATTATCAACTAGACTTTGAATCAATCTCTTATCGTCACCTCTTAGCATTTCAAATGCTTCTGCAACTAAATCTAAGTAATAAGTATCTCGGTACATTTCAACCATATTAACTGCGGCCATTACTGTATCATCATGTCCTGTACTTGCTTCGTAAGAACCTTTCTTATTTTTTGTAAAGTGACTAAATTCATCACTAGTCCACTTGTCATATATTTGTATAGTTCTATGCTTTAACATATTCTTCATGTCAGCACAATTCTTACCTTTATCTAAACCTTGTCTAATACCATTCTTCTTCGTTCTAGCACCCTTTCTATGGAATGTCTTAAGGTAGACAGCATCATCGTATAAGTCACCTCCATACATCGTCTTAAGAAGTTGGTCAAAGTAAGAACCATAAGTGTTCCATTCAACAACTGCTTTAACATTATCTATGTTTATCATCTTTCCTGTGAACATCATATTGTAGAACAATTTAGCAAAATCTTCAATAACTGTAAGGTTATCTCTATAAATTCCTACTTGGTCTAACATAAAGTGTTTGTCTAATTGGAAGACTTCACTATCAGGTACGAATATGTCATAATTAAGTTTTGGTGTAAGTTTAAATATCTGCATTACTGTAAAATCCTTTCCTACACCTTCTGCTAAATCTACACTAACAATTATAATATCTGTTTTTAAATTCTCAATTGGGTAGTCTTCCCTCCACACTAGATTCTGATAGTCTAAACTAAATTTATCTAATATGTCAAATTGGTGGTGTATGAATTCCTTTCTATTACTTCTTAAAGATTTCAATTCATGACTACTAAGTAATAGTAAATCACTTCTTTGGAATGCACAAGCAAATTGCTCATTAAATGCATCTTCACCCATAATTGCAATTTGTTCATCTGCCCAAGACTCATCTCGTCCAGGTACATCTGTCCATGGGACAATCATGTGACTAAATCCATTTTTACCTTCTAGTGCCAATTGGTACAGTTCTTGGAATAACTCGTAACCATTTGGTGTACTTGTTATAATAAGTTTCGCATTCGCATCGGCAGCCATTACAGGATAAATGTTATCCCAGAAACTCCTTTGAATGTTTTCATTAACGTGGGCAAATTCATCTAAGAATAATAGGTGAATCGTAAACCCAATCGCTGATTTCGCAGATGTAGTTGTTGCTAATATCCTAGAGTTTGCATCTGTCATGATACTAAACATGTTAAATGAAAACAAACCAGGTTTTAACCAAAATGGTAAGTATGCAATGATACTTTTTACTTTATCTAAGATTTCCTTTGCAGTATCCCCTTTATTGGCTGCTAACATTATGTTCTTATCTGGGTGAAATATCAAGAACCAAGTAAGGAATATACCAGCAACTACTGTCTTACCTATCTGCCTAGACCCTACTACTATGTTATTCTTACCTTTTTGATAATTTAACAACATCTCTTCTTGATATGGATATAAGTTAATATGTCCAATACCATTAGGAGTCATTAATTGTACGTATGTATTTGCGAAATGTATAATATCTTTTCTGCACTTCTTAAATTCACTAAGTTCCATCTTAGTCATTTGAAATGCTACCCTTCCTTGTCTCAATTGTATGTTCTTATCAAAGAAAGGGTGTTGCGATTTACTTAAATCTAATCCATAATTTTCTACCTTATCTAGTAAATCATTTACTAGTTCAGTGTTCCATATTTCAGATTTAAAATCGGGCGTTTCTATGCTACTAAACTCGTCTCCAAACGTTGGTACGAAGTCGTTCTGCATAAATTGTACTTTTTGTTTTGCCATACATTATTTAACGATTTTAAAATATTCACTTAAGAATCACACTTTAATAGTTATAACAATTAAAACAAATATGGACATACATAATAGTGATTTTAGTGATTCAATTTTAACAGAGTATTTAGATGCTGTTATTAATAATGATCCACTAGAGGATGTAATACTAAAATTAACGTATAAACTACAAATATTCAAGGATAATGGGGAAACTCAATTAATTGAAGCGATTGATAAGAATAAAATTGACTATATCATTTTAGTTACTAAACTAGCAACTATGGTTACTATGTTTAATAAACTATGTATTGATGATAATCTAGTTATGGTTGACTATTTAAAAGATGAAATAGAAAAATTTCAATCAGTAATGACACACTCAATAGCAAAAACAAACAAGGAACTTATAGATAAATAATATGAAAAAGGACGTACCTAATGAATTAGTTGTGGAGTTTATTACCAATGAAGGTGTAAAGATATCCATGTTAAAAAAGAACAATAAATACCATATACTGATAACTTCAGATGCTAAAAAGAACAAGGCAAAGAGGATTCATGAGTCACTAGATGTTAATGTTTCGAGAAAGAAATTCTTTAGCATATGTAACTATTACACAAAAGATATAAATTAATGAGCGAAGAAAAAGAGTTATTACCAAATAGGGATATTGACCTACGAGAAGCAGGAGGTCTTATTTTCTACGAAAAAGAACACGCATATTACAACGCAGATGGTGTCAAATATACAGGAATGACTACATTCTTAAAAGCATTTGAAGGAGAGAACTTCGATGCAGATAAAACATCTAAATACAAAGCAATCAAAGAGGTTCTATCTGATGTTCAGATGAAGAAACTTAAGGCAATTATCACTAAAGAATTACATGAACCAAGTAGGACAGCATGGACAAAGGTACACCTATTCTTTGAGAAACTATGTGACAACTCAACAACATTTGCAATATCATTACCAGCAAAACAACAAGAGTTTTTAGATGCTTGGGAAAAATCAGCAGTTGATGGTTCTATTGAGCATGATAAGAGAGAAAAGGAAATCATGGAACATGGTGTAACTTGGAATGGTAAATACTATCCATTCATGAACAAAAACATTTTAGAAATTACTAAAGATGATGTTTGTGTAATCCCAGAGATTATGGTATGGAATCATGAAACACAACTTTGTGGACTAATTGATTTACCTATTTTCGATAAGGGTGTTTGTCATATATTAGATTATAAGACTAACAAACAGATTGAGAAAAGTGGATTTATGGGTAGAAAGATGAAACAGGCATTTAAATTTCACCCAGATTGTAACTTTTCTAAGTATTCAGCACAACTACATGGATATCAAAAAATGGCATGTGAATTAACTGGGTTTGAACCTGGTGAGTGTTGGATTATTAGTACTGCTAGTAAGGAGTACAAAAGAAAAGAAGATGTGTTCATAGAATGTATTGATATGAGTACGGAAATAAATGAAGCATTTAAAACATTTAAGTATTTGAAATGATAAGTAAAGAAGACGAAAAGAGAGTATTAGAATTTGCAACATCTTATAGGAAACAAGCAAACGAGGTATCAGAGTATAAAGACCAATTAGAGGAACTTAAAGGTAAAATTTCAAGTGCATTAGAGTTAATGCAAAATTCTAGAGAAACTGAATTAAAGTTTTTGGATGAATTAAGGGACAAGTATGACACCAACCAAGAGGAAGTCACACAAATAATACAAAAAATAATTTTGGCGAATGGATAATATAATGATTATTAAAAGAAATGGTACGAAAGAACCATTGAACATAGAGAAGATTAACAAAGTTTTACTTTGGGCATCAGAAGATGTTTCTGATGTTAGTGCATCAGAAATAGGTATGAATGCTAACCTACAACTATATGATGGTATCAAAAGTAGTGATATACAACAAGTACTTATTAGTAGTTGTGTTGACCTCATGTGTGAGGAAACTCCTAATTATGATATGGTTGCAGGTAAGTTGTACAATATGTATCTTAGAAAGAAAGTATTCAACACGTTTACTTACTTACCAACATTACACTCACATATTTCAAGTATGGTTAAAAGTGGTTGGTATACAGAAGAGTTATTGATAAACTACACACAAGAAGAGATTGAAGATATTGGGAATAAAATATTAAATCATAAGAAAGATTGGGATTACTCATATGCTAGTATTAGACAAATGGCAGATAAGTATTTGATTAAGAATAGAAAAACTGATGAAATCTTTGAAACTCCACAATTCATGTATATTGCTATTGCAATGAGCGTATCTGCTGGTATTGAAGACAAAAAGAAAAGATTCCAAGACATTAAGTCTAAGTATAATGACTATAGTAACTTTGATATATCATTATCTACACCAATAGTATCTGGGATTAGAACAAATACAACACAATTCAGTTCATGTACACTTATAGAGTGTGGAGATTCAATCAAATCTATTAATTCAACATCTAATGCCATTGTATCATATACTGCAAAGAGAGCAGGTATAGGTATGAACGTGGGTAGATTACGTGCTGAAGGTGATATGATTAGGAATGGTGATGTTATACACACAGGTGTAATTCCATTTTTAAAGACATTTGAAACTAACACTAAAGCAGTTCACCAAAATGGGTTAAGAGGTGGAGGTGGAACAGCACATATTCCAATCTGGCACAAACAAATCCAACAGGTGATTGTATTAAAGAACAACAAAGGTTCTGATGATAAGAGGGTTAGAAAACTAGATTATAGTATTCAATTTTCTAAAATATTCTGGGATAGATTCATTGATAATGATTTAATTACTTTATTTTCACCAAACGATGTACCAGATTTATATGATAACTTTGGTCTTGAAAAATTTGATGAATTATACCTAAAGTATGAGAGAGATGAAAGCATAACAAAGACTTTAGTTAGTGCTAGAGAATTAATAGGTGACATTATTCAAGAAAGATTTGAGACTGGTCGAATATATATCATGAATATTGACAATGCTAATAAACATACTACATTTGATACTGAGAATGGTAACCGTATCACTATGAGTAATTTATGTTTAGTTGGAGATACTATGGTTGATGTAAAAATTGATGATATAGAAAGATTAATTAGACTAGATGATTTAGATATTCTCTTTAAGAATCCTAAGTTTAAGTTAGAGGTTCTATCATACAACATAGAAAGTGGAAAAATCGAATGGAAAAAAGTTCTAAATTCTGCAATGACAGGAAAAAATAAAAAAGTATTAAAAATAACAGATTCTAATACTGGAAAGTTTATAAAATGTACTCCTGAACATAAAATTTATACCCACAATAGAGGGTATGTTATGGCAAAAGATTTAGAAGAAACTGATGTTTTAGATATTAAATAGTAGTTTGTCGGTAGATTGATTTCAATGTGATTAAATAGTATATGAAAACATACTTAATCTACCGACACTATTTCCACAACCACAAATCCTACATTGGATGGACAGATAAAGGAATCAACGAACGACTAAGAGTTCACGAAACTGATGCATTACTGATAGAGAAAAAAGAAGTTCTACAAAAAGATAGAAGAAAGTTTCACAAAGCGATATTAAAATATAGTATTGAAAATATAAAAAGTGAAGTTCTTGAAATTTGTAATACTGAAAATGAAGCAAAAGAAAGAGAGATTTATTGGATTTCTTTTTTCAACTCATATAAAAAAGGTTATAATATGACAACAGGTGGAGATGGAGGTAATTGTATTTCTCATATATTGAATGACCCAATCAAAAAAGAACAATGGGGAAAAGATATTTCAGAAAGAACAACAGGATTGAAAAATCCTAATTCATCTGGGTTTACTGACCAAGAACTAATACAAATAGGAAAAGAATTATATTTAGAATATGGATATTGGTCACATGGTAATTGGACTAGACTTGCAGACAAAATAGGATTACCTAAATCTATGAGTAAAAATAGATTTGGTGGAAAATTTAGCAATTTTAGAACATTAATTGCAAATGAATTAGATTTAACTAAATTAGAACCTTATAAAATAACAAAAGAACATAAACAAAATTTATCTAAATCAGCAAGTAAATATGGTTGGGTAACAAATAAAATAGAAAATAAAATGGTTTTGAAAGAAGAAATTGAAAGTTATATAAATCAAGGATTCAGTAAAGGCAGAACTTTAAAAAAAGATTAATATATGTTAATAATAGAAGAAATAGAGGAACAATATGACGTTTATGATATTACAGTAGAAGATAACCATAACTTTTATGCAAATGATATATTAGTTCATAATTGTCAGGAAATAAATTTGCCCACAAGTCCATTACACCATGAAGAAGATGGAAGATTAGTAGAAAGGTATTTAATTGTAGATTCAGATAAAAGACCAGCATTAGAAGAATGGTTAAAAACTAATGATGTCTACATTACAGGTAAATCATTTGGTTCTAAAGATGAGATTATACACCCTGCAACTGGTAGAGATGATTTACACATTTCTTATAATAAAGAAGATGTTACACTAAGAGATTATATTAAAATAGATGCTGAATTGGTATATGGAGATAAACCTGCAGAGATTGCATTATGTACACTTGCTGCAGTTAACTTAGGTAAAATAAGAGACTATAAAGACCTTGAAAGAGTTACTAAAAATATCGTTGATACTTTAGAATGGGTAATTGATAAACAAGATTATCCAATGGAAGCAGCAAAGAAAATGCTTAAACGTAGAAGTCTTGGTATTGGGGTAACTAACTTTGCATATTGGATGGCTAAAAAAGGTTTCAATTATGAAGATAAAGAAGCATTAGTAGAAATTGATAGGTTATTTGAACACTTTACATACTATTCTTTAAAAGCATCTAATGATGTTGCTAAAGAGAAGGGTGCTTGTGAATGGTTTCATAAAACTAGAATGGCAAAAGGTGAATTGATTATTGATTCTTACAATAAAAACGTAGATTTGCTTGTTAAAAGAGATTACGATTTAGATTGGGACTTACTAAGACATCGCATTAATCTTTATGGTTTGAGAAATAGTACAGTAGGTGCTGGTATGCCAGTTGAAAGTTCATCTGTTATTAGTAATAGTACTAATGGATTTGAACCACCAAGAACTGCAATACAAGTGAAAACTAGTAAAGCAGGTGCTATTAAAATGGTTATTCCAGGATACTCTAAGTACAAGAATAAATATACATATGCCTTTGATATGACAAGTAATGAAGGTATAATTAATATACATAGTGTTATTCAAAAATGGACAGACCAAGGATTAAGTTGTAATCATTACTACGACCCAAAACGCTATGAAGATAATAGAGTTCCATTAGATGTAATAGCTGATGACCTACTAAGATTCTATTCTTATGGTGGTAAACAACTTTATTATGCCAACGTTTTCGATAATAAGACTGAGGATTTCACTGATAAATTCAATGAACAACTTGACCAACCTGATGAAGAATTTGATGAGGGATGTGGAGATGCTTGTTTTTTATAAGTGTATAAGAAACCCCGCATATTTTTATAATATGTCCCCCTGTAGTTACGATTACAGGGGATTTTCTGTATTTAATTAGGTTATGTCAGATTAATGTTGTATATTTGTATTATAAATAAATTATAAGAATGAAAGATATAAAAAATAACACCATTTTAGGTGAAGAGTTATTCGAATATAACTTTAAAGAAAGTTTAATTGTACACATCCCACACTCTAGTGTTGAGATTCCTGTACGAGATGACTATTTAATTTCTGATGAAGAAATTAACAAAGAGATTATTAAATTAACAGATATAGGAACAGATGTAATATTCAACCTAGGTTTATATGTAAAAAAGATTATATTCCCTTACAATAGATTATTTTGTGATGTTGAGAGATTACCAGATGACCAAGAGGAAATGTTCCCATTTGGTAGAGGGTTCTTTTATACTAAAACCGATGATGGTAGAGATTTAAGGTCAGAGGGGTTGAAGGATATTGTAGAAATACTATATAATAGTTACCATAAAGATTTAACTAGTGCGGTTGAAACTAAGTTGATGAATCAGGGAGTAGCAACTATCATTGATTGTCATTCATTTAGTGACACCCCATTTGAATCAGATATCAACATAGAAGATAATAGACCAGATATTTGTTTAGGAACAGATGACTTTCACACACCAGAGTGGTTGAAGATACAATTGAAAACATATTTTGAAAGATTAGGATATTCTGTAAAGATTAATAATCCTTATGGTGGTACAATTGTACCTTTAAAGTACTACAAAAAAGATGTTAATGTTGTAAGTATCATGATTGAGATAAATAGGAAATTGTTTATTGAAGATGGTATCCTTAATACTACTAAATTGTTAGAATTAAATAAGGTAATGAAAAAAATGTTCACCAAATGAAAAACATTAAACAAGTAGTAGAGAATATCAAGTATAAAAGTAAAATGGCACTCCATATGATGGCCGAACGTTTTCTTTCTATTGATGAAGGTAAAGCAAGTCCAGAGATTGTAGAGTTGCTAAAGAGTAACGAGTTAGAGACTACTCCTAATGAGTTTAAGAAGTCTTTAGATAAATCTAAACACCAAGCAATGCTTACAGATTTTAGTACAGCAGAACTTAAGAAAATGAAGTTGTTTAAATTGAAAGATTATAACATTGGATTTGCTTTGAAGAAAAAAGATGGTAAATTTAATGAGATAGTTGCAGTTCATAACAACGAACCAAGTGTAAAAGGTATAGGAAAAGACCTAATGAAAGCCGCAATTGCTAATGGTGGTGAATATTTAGACCACTTCGATGGTTTCTTATCATCATTTTACAAGAATTTAGGATTCGTTGAATATGATAGAGACAAGTTCGACCCTCAATATGATGAAGGTGGTAAATTTGCTGCAGAGTATGGAGAACAAGATATCATTTATAGAAAATTGAAGAAATAATATGGACACATTTAATTCATTTTTACATGAAGGTAAAAAATTGATTACCTATGACTCTGAAGTTGTTGCATCTTATAGTGGACAAACTAACTATGAACTAGGTATGCACATAAATGGTGACATAGTAGGAATGGTTGAATATGTTCTATTTGATGGAGAGTTAACTGTAAGTAATATTATGGTAGTTCCTAAATATAGAAGAAAAGGTATTGGTTCTAGAATGATGCAAGTTGTTAAAGGTAATCACCCAGACTTTAAATATATACCATCAGGTATGACAGACTTAGGTGCTAAGTTCAAACATAAAAAGATTAAAGACTTATATAGTCTATAAAATAAAACCGATATTTCTTTGATTTGTCGGTTTTATTTTGTATATTAGTGATCTAATCAAAAGGATAACATTATGAAATATTGGGTAGTATCAAAGAATGGTCATTTAAGTGCAGTCAAAGAAATTAGAAAAGATGTACAATCCCTTGCAAAACAAGGTTATGCTGCAGTTGGTAGAGTTGACTCTAAAGAAAAAGCACAAGAAATGATTATGGGAATCAAAGCACATGCTGTTGTAGAAAAGTTCGCAGGTCATTTACCACAAGATATGAAAAAAGCATTCAAATCTGAAATTGCTCAAATCGCAGCAGATATGTATAATCAAATAGTTAAATAGAATATGAAAGATTTAAACCAATTTCTTAATGAAGAATCAGAGGCTGATATATACCTAGGTGGTTTGGAAAGTCTTTTATTAGTAGCAAAGGATATTAAACATCCTGTTAATACTAGTAGAGCTTTGAAAACGTATTATGAAAATGCTCTTAAAGTAGGAATTAATAACAACTTAATTGATAACCTACTTAGGAAAAGGATTAATAAAAAGAATAGAGAAATTGGTAAGTTGTCTTCAGGGAAAACTGATAGGGAAAGTATTATAGAGATACTTGAATACATTATAAATGAAATTAAATAGATTATGAAAGATTTAAACCACTACCTTAATGAAGGTAAAGACCAAGATAAAGAATTAGCAGATTACTTATATAAAGAGTACATTAAAGATGCTAAGAAAGAATTAAGTGCATCTGCAATTGCATATGAGTACAAAATGGATACTGATGGTAAAATTGCGGCGAGTGTAATTAAAAACGTTATCAAAAAGTACTACAAAATAGATTTAAAGTAATATGAAAGCATTACATGAATATAAGAAAAGTGAATTAGATTTACTTCCTGACCACATTAAATCTGCCATTGATGTTTTAATGTCATCTGGTATGAAGAAATATGAAATTAATGTGAGAAAAGACTATGGTGATTTCTTTATTATATTATCATGGCCTATTCTAAAATATAAACAATTAAACTACTTAATGAAATTCATAGAAAGTGAATTTACAATAGGTATATTTCCAGAAATTTCTAAGTCAACACTTTGCCTTAGATTTAAAACAAAATAAATTACAATGAAACCATTAAACGAATTTTTAAACGAAGGAAAATCCAACTTTAAATTTACTAAAGAACAAGTAAACGATGTTGCTGATTTAATTGCAAAAGCAATTGCAAAAGAAGACAATGCCAAAACTGCAGTTCATGGTATGAAGTTTGATGATAAGGGTGCTGAATTTTCTATCTCAATGGATGGTGAAGACTATGACGGAGGTAGTTATGTAGTAAAAGATAATGGAAATGTTATCAATTATGCTAGTGGTGTCAAGGATTCAGTATATGCAAACATAGGAGATACTGATATCAAACAAGTTATCAAAAATATCAAAAAATACAAATAGATGAAACCATTACACGATTTTTTAAACGAGAGTAAAGTTGAATTTAAAATAGGTGACTTAGTTAAATCAAAAGCATCTAAATCTAAAAAGGCAAAAGTAGTTAAAGTAGAAACTATGCCTGGAATGAAAATCAATGGAAAGGCAGGTGATTCATTTGAAATGATTCATATTGAATGGCAAGATAGTAAAAGAGGTCTAATGACATGGGCAGGAAGACCCGAATCATTTACAAAAGTATAAATATTATATGGACAAATTAGAAAAGTTCCTTAATGAAGGGAAGAAAGATAAGAAAATTGAGAAAGAACTTGATAGTTTATTCAAAGAGTACCAAGATGAATTAGAAAAACTAGATGAAGCAGTAGGAACTATTGCAGTTGGTTTAATGATTACTATGATGCTTGGTGTAATTACTGCAGGTGCTATTGACACAACAGACGAAGGTGATGATTTAAAACGATGGTTTAGTGACAAGATAGTACCTAAAATAAAGAAAGTATTAGGTGTTGATAAGAAAGCAAAGGCAATTTTAGATAAAATCCGAAAGAATCCAGAAGCAATGGAAGACATTAAAAATGCTAAGAGAGGTACTTTTAGAGCAACTGTTAACAAATACTTATCAAAAGACGAATTTAATTACCTTTGGGATGTTACACATAATAACATAGATACAGGTAACCTTTCTAATGCTCAAATTAAAAAGAGAAACTTTAAAGGAGAATAATATGAGAGGTTCAGAAGAAATAATTTAAGAAATACGACTTAGGACGTTATGGTTTCGGCCATTTTACTAAAAGGGATGTGTCGCTACCTCCCTTTTTTTCTGCCTATTAAATAAATTCATGAGAAGATGTATATACTTAATAGAGAACGAAGATAACAAACATATAAAGATTGG
>TARA_R110000796_G_scaffold201225_4_pt1 | contig 18408 bp, 18 predicted proteins | sample TARA_R110000796 | Tara Oceans TARA_R110000796 (sample SAMEA4397815) | marine metagenome | biome: Polar Biome; feature: [SRF] surface water layer (ENVO:00010504); material: water (ENVO:00002006), including particulate matter (ENVO:01000060) such as... | depth 5 m
TCTCAGGTTATTTATACTCTATTGTTATTTTTAGACATAAAAAAAGCTGCATTAAGCAGCTTTTTTCAAGTCTAGTTGATATTACGCAAACGGATTGCGAAGTATCATAGTTTCTACACGATCAGGACCAGTAGAAATAATATCAACAGGAACACCTGTGAGCTCTTCAATACGCTTAACGTAATCAATCGCTGCTTTTGGTAAACCATCTAGGCTAGTTACACCAACAGTATTTTCTGACCAACCAGGCATTTCTTCGTATATTGGCGTTACTTTTTCGTAACCTTCAGCTGCTAATGGCGTTACGTTAGTAACTGTGCCATCTTCAAGCTTATAACCAGTACAGATTTTAAGTGTTTCTAAGCCATCTAAAACATCAAGCTTAGTTAAACAAAAACCAGAAATACTATTGATTTGCACTGCACGACGCATTGCTACGGCATCTAACCAACCAGTACGACGAAGTCGACCAGTGGTTGCGCCAAACTCATGGCCTTTATCGCCTAAGTGCTTACCAACTGGGTCTTGCTTATCAAGGCCATCGTAAAGCTCTGTAGGAAAAGGGCCTGAACCAACACGTGTAGTATATGCTTTAATAATACCAAGCACATAATCAAGGTGTAGTGGGCCAAAACCAGCACCAGTAGCAACGCCACCAGCTGTAGTGTTAGAAGACGTTACATAAGGGTAAGTACCATGATCGATATCAAGTAACGTACCTTGTGCGCCTTCAAACAAAATGTTGTCGCCAGCTAAACGCGTTTGATCTAAAAGCTCAGTAACATCAACAATCATCGCTTTTAAAATATCAGCAACGGCCATTGCGTCATCAAAGGTTTTCTGAAAATCAACAGCATCTACTTTATAGTAATTAACTAAAGTAAAGTTATGGTATTCAAGAACTTCTTCTAGTTTTGCTGCGAATAGTTCAGGATTAAATAAATCCCCTACGCGCAAACCACGACGTGCCACTTTATCTTCGTACGCAGGACCGATACCACGGCCAGTTGTACCAATTGGCTTATCACCACGTGCAGTTTCACGGGCTACATCTAATGCAACATGGAAAGGCAAAATTAATGGACATGCAGCACTGATTAAAAGACGCTCGCGTACAGGTACGCCACGTGCTTCTAACATGCCAATCTCTCTCATTAGCGCTTCTGGTGATAATACAACACCATTACCAATCACACATTTAACATTGTCACGTAATACACCCGATGGAATAAGGTGCAGAACTGTCTTTTCACCGTCGATCACTAAGGTATGGCCAGCATTGTGCCCACCTTGATAACGAACTACTAAAGATGCTTTATCTGTAAGGAGGTCAACTACCTTACCCTTACCTTCGTCACCCCATTGGGTGCCTAATACAACAACGTTTTTACCCATTGTAACTTCACTTAAAAAAATTAGGACAAGATTTTACCAGAAAACAAAGCCAAAGTTCACCCCGTTTAGCTTATATTTTCCGCTCGTATATTTATATGTATAAATATTAACTAATAACCACATAGATAACAGTGGTTTAATGCATTAAATCTGTTTCAATAAAAAGCCCCACTAAACGCGAGGCTTTTAAGATTTAAATATATTGGTTAGCTTTATTGTGCAGTAGCACCTTTCATATATTTAAAGAAGTCGCTATCTGGTGAAAGAACCATTACGTCTTGCTTGTTTTTAAAGGTTTGTTTATACGCCTCTAACGAACGAACAAAACTAAAAAACTCAGGATCTTTATTGTACGCATTAGCATAAATAGCTGCTGCATCTGCATCACCTTGACCACGTACTGTACGTGAATTACGCTCAGCATCGGCAAGCATTACCGTTACACGACGATCAACGCCAGCACGAATTGTTTCGGCTTTTTCTTGACCCTCTGAACGATGCTCTTTAGCAACCGCAGTACGCTCAGCACGCATACGTTGATAAATCGAGCTGCTGACTTCTTGTGGTAAGTTTATTTGCTTAACACGCACGTCAAGTACTTCAATACCTAGCTCACGGGCACTTTCAGAAGCTTGTACTAACGCCTCTTCCATTAACTCGCTACGCTCACCCGACACTATTTCACGAATAGTACGCGTACCAAAGTTAGTACGTAGACCGTTATTTACTTTTTGTTCTAGCAGCGTTTCAGCATATTGCTTATCGCCACGAGCACGCAAGTAAAAAGCACTAAAGTCGTTAACACGCCATTTTACAAACGAGTCAACAATTAAGTCTTTTTTCTCGCTCGTTACAAAGCGGTCTGGTGTACCATCAAGCGTTTGAATACGTGCATCAATACGACGTACTTGGCTAAAAAATGGTACTTTAAATTGTAAGCCTGGGCTGTACACTATGGCTTGATCATCACTGTCTTTTTGTACTTTACTGAATAACAAAACAATTGCTTTTTGCCCTTCAGGTACAACAAAAACTGACGAGAAAGACATTACAATGGCAGCTAATAGTATGACTAAACTAAAGTTTTTCATTATTGTTATCTCCCATCATTAAAACGATCGTTGTTAAAGCGGTCATTTCCACTATTAACAGAGCTGTTGCGTGACGTATTTACTTTGTTACGTAAATCTTGAATATCACTTGAGCTAGGAAGTGCAACACGGGTTGCTGTGCCTTGCTTTTCCATAATTTTATCAAGTGGTAAGTACATCATGTTGTTGCCACCTTTTACATCAACAAGTACTTTAGAGCTATTGCCTAATACTTCTTGCATTGCATCAATGTATAAACGTTCACGAGTTACTGTTTTAGCCGCTTGATATTCTGGTAATAGCTTTTCAAAACGAGCAACTTCACCTTGTGCCTCAAGTGTAATACGCTCTTGATAACCTTCGGCTTCTTGAGTCATACGTGTAACTTGACCACGAGCACGAGGTTCAATTTCACGCGCATATGCTTCAGCTTCACGGATAAAGCGCTCTTCATCTTCTTGTGCAGCAATTGCATCATCAAACGCATCTTTAACTTCAGCCGGTGGACGAGAATCTTTAAAGTTCACGTCAGTCACAATTAAACCTAAGTTATAAGGTTCAATAACCTTGTTCAGCTCATCCCATGTATTTTGGCGCACAACCTCACGGCCGTTTGTCAGTACTTGGTCCATTTTTGCATGGCCAACTACATAACGTAGTGCACTTTCTAGTGCTTCTTCTAAGCTACTATCAGCATTAGTTACACTAAATTTATACAAGTATGGGTCAATAACACGATATTGAACTTGGAACTCAACGCTTACTACGTTTTCGTCTTCAGTTAACATAAAACCAGACGTTGATAATGAACGAACAGCTTCAATATCTACTGGTATTATGGTTTCAATAAAGGTCATTTTCCAACGCAGACCAGGATCAGCAATACGATCATACTTACCAAATTGAAGAACCACACCACGCTCAGCTTCTTTCACGGTATAAATACCACTGAGTGCCCATACAATTACAGCAATTATAAGTATAAATGAAATACCGGCTCCACCAAGTCCACCGCCGCTACCATTGCCCGGTTTTTTGCCGCCAAATAAGCCACTAAACTTGTTACTGAATTTACGCAGCACCTCGTCTAAATCAGGTGGGCCTTGATCTCGTCCGCCTTTGTTATTCCACGGATCTTTATCATTGCCATTATTACCCGGTTCATTCCAGGCCATAGCTATACTCCATTGTTATCTAAATAAATAAGGAAATTGAGTTAAATCTAACAAATCTACTGCGTTTCTTATACAAAAACCGACATTAATTACATCAATTTTTAATCACAGACGATAAAACCAGCAATTTCAGGACCAAATTCTTTAATTAAACGATTCCACTCAACTACAGGTAACCTAACATCTAACAGCCAGTTACCTTGTTCATCAAAGCGCTCGTCGCTTACCGCACTTAAACTAAATAACGACGATCTTAACCGTCCATATTGTGGTGCGAGCAATAATGTTTCGCTAAGCATTTGTTTAGCAAGTAATTCGCTAATAGCTTCGCTAAGTAACTCGCAACCTTCGCCGGTTTGAGCAGAAAGCCATACCCTTATAGGTTGGCCTTCATCATCGCGATCAATACGCGCAGTAATATCATCCAGCGCATCAATTTTGTTATAAACCAATAATTGCGGTACTTCATCAGCTTCAATTTCTTTGAGTACTGATTGTACTTGTTCAATATTTTCTTTTAGTCGTGCATCTGCCACATCAATAACATGCAGCTGTAAGTCGGCTTCTCGCGTTTCTGTTAGCGTCGCTTTAAATGCCGCCACTAAGTCATGCGGCAAATGGCGAATAAAGCCAACAGTATCGGCTAAAATAACCGGACCAACATCGCCTAACTCAAGTTTTCGTAACGTTGGGTCAAGCGTCGCAAACAATTGATCTGCAGCATAAACATCTGAGTTTGTAATACGATTAAATAATGTTGATTTACCCGCGTTAGTATACCCTACTAACGATACAGTTGGTATTTCGTTACGGCTACGAGCTCGTCTACCTTGCTCGCGCTGTACAGCAACTTTATCTAGGCGTGCACGAATATTTTGCAGGCGGGCGCGCAATAAGCGTCTATCGGTTTCGAGCTGTGTTTCACCTGGCCCACGTAAACCCACGCCCCCTTTTTGACGCTCTAAATGCGTCCAACCACGAATTAGTCGCGTGGACATATGACGCAATTGCGCCAGTTCAACTTGCAACTTACCTTCGTGGGTACGTGCACGTTGCGCAAATATATCAAGAATAAGGGTGGTTCTATCAAGCACACGACATTGCAAAATGCGTTCTAAGTTACGCTCTTGGGACGGTCTGAGTTGATGATTAAAAATAACGACATCGGCATTGTGGATTTTAACAGTCTCAGCTATTTCTTCTGCTTTACCAGTTCCGACAAATAGTTTCGGATGTGGTGCTTGACGGCTGCCTTGCACAACCGCCAAACTACTAACACCAGCAGAAGATACCAACAATTCTAATTCGTGAAGATCTTCGCGATCCCCCTCTTTAGGAAAGTCAATATGAACTAAAACTGCCTGTTCGCCAGATTTATAGCGGTCAAACAAGCATCACGCTCCTAATTTAAATGTTTCCAGCTTCAGGTTCTTCAGTGTCGTCATTTTCTTGAACACCTTGGAAATTAACTGCACGAGCAGGAACAACTGTTGAAATTGCATGTTTATACACCATTTGATTTACGGTGTTTTCTAGTAAAATAACAAATTGATCAAATGACTGAATTTTACCTTGTAATTTTATGCCATTAACCAAAAAGATTGATACTGGGATGCGCTCACGGCGTAGTGCATTCAAAAATGGGTCTTGTAACGATTGGCCTTTTGCCATGTTATTATTCCTTCGTTCTAGGTGTTATTATAATTAAGTGGCTGAACTTATTTAACAAAGCTAAATTTTATTCAACTACTACTAGCTTAGCGAACTTACTACACGATGCAAGTTTTCTTCATCACCCGTTGTTAACCATGTAACATCAGGCCAGCTTCTTAACCAAGTTAATTGGCGTTTAGCCAATTGACGTGTAGCCGCAATGCCGCGAAATACCATTTCATCATGGTCAATTTCACCCGCAAGGTAATCCCACATTTGTCTATAACCTACACAACGAATAGAAGGCATATTGGGGTGTAAATCCTTACGTAGATATAGGGTCGAAACTTCATTTTCAAACCCCTGTTCGAGCATTATTTTAAACCTTTTTTCAATTCGCTGATGTAATTCACTGCGCTGCGTTGGCGCAATAGCAAATTGATGAAAAGTATAAGGTAAAACCGGCTGTTTTTGCTTTTGCAGCTCGGTCATGGTTTTACCTGTTAATTTATATACCTCTAAAGCACGATTAATTCTTTGTGAATCGTTTTCACTCATTTTTTGCGCTGCTTGCGGGTCTATTTTTACCAGTTCTTGATACAAATGTGGCCAGCCATATTGCGCTGCTTGCGCTTCAAGTTCGGCTCTTATTTCCACGTTAGCTTCTGGCAGTGGTGATAAACCATCAATCAGAGCCTTGAAGTACAACATGGTGCCGCCAACTAATACCGGCACCTTACCTTGCTGATGAAATTCATCTATTTTTATTATCGCATCACGTCTAAAATCAGCAACTGAATAAGTTTCACTTGGGTCAAGTAAATCAATTAAGTGATGCGGAGCACGTGCTAACTCTGATGCATCGGGTTTAGCCGTGCCAATATCCATACCCTTATATACTAACGCTGAATCAACACTAATTATTTCGGTATTTAAATGCTCACACAATGAAATTGCCAACGCCGTTTTACCCGCTGCAGTTGGACCCATTAAAAATATGACTGGTAAATTACTCAACACGAATACCTTAATCTAATTGCGTTAAATAGTGCTCTATATCTATTTTAACTGCTTTTACACGCAAACGTTCAATTGTTTGCGGATTATTTTGCATGCGGGCTTGCTGCGCTAAAAAGATATTGCTGGAATAAAAACGCGCTGGTGTGTGCTGCATCTGCCACGCCAACCAGCTTTCTATGTTTTCAAGTGGTGCTTTACACGCTTCCAGCAGGCTTTCAACCGCGCTAGTAACGTCTAATAAATATAAGCACGCAGGAAGTTTTTTAACCATCACAAACTGTTTTTCAATAATTAGCTCAAAACCTAATAGCGTAAACCAAGACTGTTGCGCTGCTATTAGCTCACAGTCTTGCTTGGATAAATTAACCCGTACTGGCAACAACAGCGCTTTGCCCTCTAAGCTGCCCTGCTCTTTTATTTGCTCATGCCAATCATCAACTAATGCATATTTAAAATGTGAGCAATACAATTGCTGCTCGCTGCTAAACACACACACGCCTTCGTTGATGCTGATAATAGCAACCGTTTTTAAAGCAACTGCCTGCTCCACAGCGTGTGACTGGTTAACCCCAACAGATACGTGAGCAACTTGGTCAAAATGCGCGGCATGCTGCTCACTCACGCCCTGATAAAAAGCATTAATATCATGATGATTAGTACTAGGTGCAGCTCTGTAGGCGCCGCCACTCCCTCCCGCACCACGCGAACTTAGCGATGCGCCGCCAGAACTGACACTATGAGATGGTTGCAATTGCGATTTAGGATAATCAAATACCTCACCCGACTCAAAATTCCCAGTGGGAGAACGCGCAGTGTCTGTCTGACTAAATGCCGTATCGGCTAGGTTATTTAAAGGCTCATTAGTAAACTCACCTTGCAGTGGCACAACAACTTGTTTAATTGCTTGTAGTATAAAGTCGTGTACTAAACGCCCTTGATGAAAACGTACTTCGTGTTTTGCCGGATGAACATTTACATCAACTTGACGAGGGTCAATATCAATATAAATAACAAAACCGGGTAACTCTTGGGCACCACTTACTTCTTCAAATGCTTGGCGAATAGCGTGCAGTATAAGCTTGTCGCGCATCATACGATTATTTACATAGGTATACTGCACGGTGTTAGCAGAACCAACCGGCAATACCCAGCCATGGAGCTGCAAGCCCCCCTCGCCCGATTGAATATGCAAGCCTTGCTCAGCAAATGCTTTACCCGCCACTTGCGCTACACGGGCAATTGCTTGGCTAGGATCAGTTTTAGCACGGTACTGCCTGACTACTTTTTCATTATGAGTAAGGGTAATAGATACATCAAATCGACTCAGCGCAATGCGCTTTATAAGCTCATCAATATGGCTAAACTCTGTTTTTTCGGTACGTAAAAATTTGCGCCGTGCTGGCGTATTAAAAAATAAATCTTTTACTTCTATGGTGGTGCCATCTGGGTGCGCTACTGGTTTTACTTGCACAGCCATATCGCGGCCTTGTGCAAATGCTTGCCAAGCGGCTTCTTGATGTTTAGTTTTTGAGCTTAGCGTTAAGCGCGAAACGGAACTAATTGACGCCAGTGCTTCACCTCTAAATCCTAGTGAGCAAATATTTTCTAAATCATCGAGGGATTTCAATTTACTGGTTGCATGGCGAGAAAGCGCCAATGTAAGCTCGTCTTGAGCAATACCCGCACCATTGTCACGAATACGAATTAGTTTGTGCCCACCTCGCTCAATATCTATTTGAATGCGTGTAGCACCAGCATCTAGGCTGTTTTCTACTAATTCTTTTACCACCGACGCGGGGCGCTCGACCACTTCACCTGCAGCAATTTGGTTCGCTAAACGTGCGGGTAGTATTTCAATACTCATTCAACTTCCTAACAAACATGGCTCTAATGATAAGCAATTAACTTTGCGGTATATCGAGTTCTTGGCCAATAAATAAGGTATTAGAGCTTAATTTATTCGCCTGCTTTAACTTGTTTATAGTTATGCCGTAGCGACTCGCTAACATGCTTAACGACTCCCCCGGGCGAACTTTATGCTTGGTTGGATATTGCGACTTTAACTTGGCAAATAAAGAATCGTCAGGTGGATTTTTTAAGTAATAATTTTTAATTGAGGTAAATATAGCTTTGGCTAAACGCTCTTGGTGATTAGCACTTTTTAGCAATTTTTCTTCACGGGGATTAGAAATAAACCCTGTTTCGATTAAAATAGAAGGAATGTCTGGTGACTTTAATACTGCAAGACTCGCATGTTGAGGATCTTTTTTATGTAACTTTGCCACCTTACGCAGCTCTTTTACTACTTCATCAGCAACGCTCAAACCGGTTTTCATCGAATGATCCATCGACATATCAAGCAGTGCTTGCGCTAAGTACTTTTCATTGGCGGCATCTTTTATTACATCTGCCGCGCCACCTAAAAGCTCAGAGTGTTTTTCTTTATCTTCAATCCATTTACCTATTTCTGAGTTAGCACGGCGCAGTGATAACACCCACACTGAGGCACCATTTGGACCTGGGCTCGTAAATGCATCAGCATGAATAGAGACAAAAAAATCAGCTTTTTTCTCACGAGCACGATTGGTGCGGGTATTGAGCTTTACAAAGTAATCGCCGCTGCGCACCATACGCGAAATCATCCCGCGCTCAGAGTCAATCATCCTCTCTAAGCGTTTAGCTATTTGTAATGTAATCGTTTTTTCATAGGTACCCGATGGGCCAATTGAGCCAGGGTCTTCGCCACCGTGACCAGCGTCAATCGCAATAACAATATCGCGCTCTTGGCTTAATTGACGGTTTTTAGCCGCTGTCTGCGCTGGTGATACTGCTGTGGATGATTCACTTTTATCATATAGATCAACAACCAACCTGTTTTTATAGGGGCCCGTTGGTGCTAATGCAAAAACCACAGGCTTTACCGGGGCACTCAATTCAAAGACAAAGCGCACGCTGTGTTTATTTTTTGGTTTAGAATAACGAAGCTTACTAACAATTTGATGCTCAGGCGGAATACCGGGTAACACTTTAAGCTCCCGTGTTTGCTCTAAATCAACCACTAAACGGCTAGGATTTTTAAGCATAAAATAACTAAAGTCAGGCTTTTCAGTTAAATCAAATACCACCCGAGTGCTATCGGGAGATGGCCAAACGCGCACACTATTAATGGTATTTTGTGCCCATAGCGACGAACTCGTAGTGATAGCTACAAGATAAATAAAGAGTTTAATTACACCGCGACTCATGTTGATAGTGACTGCCTTAACTATTTTATTATTTGTTATATAACCAATATTATTACTCTGAGGTTAAGTTATTTAGTTTTTCAATAATTACGCTACCACGCTCACTGGCACTATTAATAACGATATTTCGCTCATCGCCTACATAGCTTAAGGTAATATTTAAATCTGGCACAGGAATAAACTCTCCGCCTTTTTCTGGCCATTCAACCACACAAATTGCTTGCGCTGAAAAGTAATCGCGTATTCCCATATATTCAAGTTCTTCTGGATCGCCTAAACGATACAAATCAAAGTGGTAAACATTAGCGCGCTCCAGCTCATATGGCTCTACTAAGGTATACGTTGGACTTTTAACCTTACCTGTATGGCCAAAACCTTGCACTATGCCACGTGTAAAGGTGGTTTTACCCGCGCCTAAATCGCCATGTAAATAAATTACCGCACCTTGCTCTATAATAGCCGCAATTCGATTGCCCATTGTTACCGTGGCAATATCATCACTCAAGTGAGACTTAAAACTACGTGACATTATTACCTTTACCTCAAAAATTTATTAAAGCGCATATTTGTTAATCATACCAGATTATTTATTTAAGGTGATACAGCCAATTTTTAAAGATAAAAAAACCGGCTAAGCGCCGGTTTCTATTAACGAGGAATTATAGTCCCAATTTTTTCTCAAGATAGTGGATATTAGTCCCACCATTTTGGAAGTTTTCGTCTGCAAGAATTCTTTTATGCAGCGGAGTATTGGTTTTAATACCGTCGATTACTAATTCATTTAGTGCGTTACGTGCACGAGCAATTGCTACGTCACGGTTTTCACCGTAAGTAATTAGCTTACCAATCATTGAATCGTAATGTGGTGGAACCGTGTAGTCAGCATAAATATGGCTGTCCCAACGAATACCTAAACCACCCGCAGGATGAAAACGTGTAATTTTACCCGGTGACGGAATAAAGGTTTCTGGGTCTTCTGCGTTAATACGACATTCAATTGCATGGCCGCGAATAACAACATCATCTTGAGTGAACGACAATGGCTGACCAGCCGCAATTTTTAGCTGTTCTTTAACTAAATCAATACCTGTAACCATTTCAGTGATTGTATGCTCAACCTGAATACGGGTATTCATTTCGATAAAATAAAACTCGCCGTTTTCGTATAAAAACTCAAACGTACCAGCTCCACGATAACCAATTTCAATACAGGCACGCGTACAGCGCTCACCAATAAATTTACGTGTTTCTGCTGTAATTCCTGGAGCGGGTGCTTCTTCAACTACTTTTTGGTGACGACGCTGCATAGAACAATCACGTTCACCTAAATGCACAGCATTACCTTGGCCATCAGCTAAAATTTGTACTTCGATATGACGTGGGTTTTCAAGGTATTTCTCCATGTAAACCATGCCATTACCAAAGAACTGCTTCGCTTCTTGCTGGGTTAATGCAATTGAATCAATCAGTTCAGCTTCGCTGCGCACAACACGCATACCACGACCACCACCGCCACCAGCGGCTTTAATGATTACCGGGTAACCAATGCGCTTAGCAATTTGCATATTGCGCTCTTTGTCATCTGATACTGGACCATCTGAGCCTGGTACACACGGAACACCTGCTTTACGCATTGCTGCGATTGCAGATACTTTATCGCCCATAAGACGAATTGTATCGCCAGTAGGACCAATAAATACAAAACCACTTTGCTCAACTTGATCGGCAAAATCAGCATTTTCTGCAAGAAAACCATAACCAGGATGAATCGCTACAGCGTCAGTTATTTCAGCCGCGGCAATAATACGCGGAATATCTAAATAACTTTCTGTTGCTGCTGGTTTACCAATACAGATGGTTTCATCTGCAAGCAATACATGCTTAAGATCGCGATCCGCCGTTGAATGCACAGCAACCGTTTTGATCCCAAGCTCTTTGCAGGCGCGCAATATACGAAGTGCAATTTCACCTCGGTTTGCAATGACTACTTTATCTAACATTAGAGTTGGCCTTTTAGGTTGCGCTATTATTCAATGATGAATAAAGGTTGATCAAATTCTATTGGCTCGCCATTTTCAGCTAAAATAGCTTTTACTGTACCAGCTTTGTCTGACTCAATTTGGTTCATCATTTTCATTGCTTCGATGATACATAATGTATCGCCAACTTTAACTTGAGAACCAACTTCTACGTATGCTGGCGCTTCTGGTGAAGCTGCAGCGTAGAATGAGCCAACCATAGGTGATTTAACTTGATGACCTGTAGAGGCTGCTGGAGCAGCGGCTTCAACTGCTGCTGCAGGAGCTGCAGCAACTGGAGCGGCAACTGGTGCTGGTGCATATTGCTGTGGCGCAAACTGAGCATAGCCTGGGCCTGCACTCATGTTATTACGATTTATACGTACTGACTCTTCACCTTCAGTGATTTCTAGCTCAGCAATACCTGACTCTTCTACTAATTCAATAAGTTTTTTGATCTTGCGAATATCCATAAACGGCCCGCCTATTAGTTTGTGTGTTTAAAATTAATTTGAGTTTTGCAATTGGTTTACTGCAGCTTCAAGCGCTGCGTGATAACCCATTGCACCTAATCCACATATTACGCCTTGCGCCACATCAGAAAAATACGAATGATGGCGAAACGCTTCACGTGCGTGCACGTTGCTTAAATGCACTTCAAAAAACGGAATATCAACACTTAACAATGCATCACGTAATGCGACGCTCGTATGCGTAAATGCAGCAGGATTAATAATTATGTAATCAATCGCTTGCCAAGTATCGTGAATACGCTCTATCAGTGCTTGCTCACTATTACTTTGGAAGTGCGTTAACTCAACATTTAAACTATCAGCGGCACATGTTAGTTCGCTCATAATTTCGCTTAGCGTACGTGAACCGTATTTATCTGGCTCACGTTTACCTAGCATATTTAAATTTGGGCCATTTATAACTAAAAGCTTGAATTTTGCAGCCATAATACGCGATATATCCTATAAGTAATGAGTTAAGCAGTCGTTAGCTAATTTTTTACAAAAATGTGAGTATAAAAAATAAGATAACAACAATTTCTCACGTTAACCAACTATTATAGTGATTTCGACGTAAATAACAGCAAAATACTGGTCTTATCTCTGTATTGGGTACAAATGTTGAGGCAGTAGTAATAGCCCCACCTTTAAATTATGGGGGGCTATTATATTGCTACTTTACGCTGGCGCGTACTGTAGATAGGTGCTGAGCAAAATCTTCAGCATTCAAAAAGCCGGTAACACGTTGTGCACTTAGCTCCTCTCCTTGGGTATTAAAAAACAAAATACTCGGTAAACCAAACACCGTATATTCTTCCATTAGTTCGATTGTTTTGTTATCGCTGTCGGTTAAATCGACTTGAATAAGCTCAAAGTGACTAAACTCATTTTGCACTTTTGCATCGGGAAAGGTGTAATGCTCAAATTCTTTACACGCAATACACCAATCAGCATATAAGTCGACCATAACCAGTCGGCCTTGCTCATTAGCGTGAGCAACGGCTGCTTTTAACTCAGTTAAATTGGCTACTTGCTTAAACTCATTACTTTGCGCACTTACTTGCATTGTTTGCATGTGTACTGGCCAAAAATAATTTTTAGTTAAGTTAAAGCCACTAACAACGAGTAACGTTGCAGCAAACCACAGTGCTGTTTTTAATTTTCCTTGTGTTTGGCTACTTTGCCAGTGATGCAAGTAAAGCGCGGTTGCCAAGGCCAATACTCCCGCCATTAATAAAATAACATCGGCATCTAAAAGGCGCTCAAGTAATATAAGTGGCACAACTAGCATAATAAAGCCAAATAGGGTTTTAACTTGTTCCATCCAGCCACCGGCTTTAGGCAATAGTTTTCCGCCCGATGTACCGAGTAGCAATAATGGCAGTCCCATCCCTAAACTCAGTACATAAAGCGTTAGCCCCCCCACTAAATAGTCGCCACTTTGTGCTACAAACAATAGCGCCGCTGACAAAGGTGCGGTGGTGCAAGGCGAGGCAATCAAGCCCGATAATACGCCCATTAAAAACACACCAACGTAGTTGCCACCTTTTTGGTTATTACTTACTTGGGTTAACTTGTTCATCATGCCACTTGGTAGCTTTATTTCGTACCAACCAAACATCGACATTGCTAATAATACAAACAATAAACTAAAGCTAATAAGTACATAAGGATGCTGCAAATAACCTTGAACTTGCCCGCCAAGTGCGGCCACAACCAAACCTAATGCCGCGTAGGTCACTGCCATACCTTGAATATATACAAATGATAACGCGAAGGCTTTTTTAGTTGAGAGATTTTTTTGCCCAGCAATTAAGCTCGACAAAATTGGAAACATTGGAAATACACACGGTGTAAAAGCCAGGCCAACACCAACAACAAAAAATATCAGTAAATTAGTAATTAGCCCTTGGCTTGCTAACTGCTCGGTAAAGGTCTGATCTTTTTTAGGCGCATTGCTTGTCGGCGTATTAGCCTGACTTAATGCTGTAAATGCGTTTGCAGAGGTTGCACTGTGCGTAGCATCATCAGCATTTTGCAGCTGTTCACCGGCAATTTTGTTTAGCGGAATACTAATAACTTCAGGTGGGTAACATAACCCAGCTTCAGCACAACCTTGGTAACGCACTTTTACTACTGCTCCCTCAGTTACATTACTGAGCTTACTAACAATACTAAGTGCATTAAAAAAAACTTCTGTTTTACCAAAGAACTCATCTTCGATAACTTCTCCATTACCTAAGTCGCCTACTTCTATATTCGCGCCTTTGGCAATAATCTCTATTTTATTTTTATATAAGTAGTATTCAGGTGCAATATCCCAGCCTATAAATAAAGTATTATCTTGCTGATCAAAATCAAATACAAATGCTTGGTCTACTTGTAAAAAGGTTTGTTGTGGAGGTGCAAGTAAATCACCAAGTATATTATTAGCCTTAGCTGGAGCCGCTAATAATGCAACCAGTAACAAAAAGAAAAAACGCATTAATTAAGTACCTCATCCATCCAATTAAAATAAGCTAGGTTACCCGTTGCCACATCAACAACCTGGATCTCTGGCACTTCGTAGCTGTGTAATGCTTTAATAGTTAAAAATACATCGTTCATTTTATCTAACTTTGTTTTGATCAATAGTTTAGCTTCGGTTGCCTCAACTACTTCACCTTCCCATATATAAATAGAAGCTACCTTTGGTAGAATATTCACACATGCAGCCAGTTTTCTCTCAACTAATGCTTTTGCCAGCTCTCTTGCTTCATTTTCATCTTTGCAGGTAGTAAAAATAAGTTTAAATTGCGCCGCCATAATGAACCTTTATGTGTTTAATAATGTCTGTAAGCATAGTATCTGATAGCGTATGTAATGTGTAGGTGCTATAACTGCAAAAAAATAGTAATAGCGCTTACTGTATCCTTGAAATTAGACCGCTCCACCCTCACTTATATTTCATCAACTCTTTTGAGTTTCATTATTTAGAGAGCTTTATGTTTAGATTTTTATTTGTGTTGTTTATCATTATTCCTATTATTGAAATCGCCTTACTTATACAAGTAAGCGAGGTAATAGGTGGTTTTTCGACAATTGCGCTAGTAATTATTACCGCGATTTTAGGCGCAAAAATGGTAAAACAACAAGGTATGAGCGCGCTACAAAAAGCACAAACTCAAATGGCCGAAGGGCAAATGCCTGCGAAAGAATTATTTACTGGTATATGCGTTATTATAGCTGGCGTATTATTGTTAACGCCTGGCATTATGACCGACGTTTTTGGGCTACTATTATTAACGCCAGTAATTCGCAACAAACTGGCAGCCGGCCTTGCTAGCCAAGCTACTGTACGTATGAGTGCAGGTATGCAACAAGGTGGTTCACCATTTACCCAGCACAGTCAAACTGAGGCAGATCCTCATCAAGTGAACAAACCGACCATCATAGATGGTGAGTTTGAACGAAAAGATTAATTTTTTTAATTTTACGCTTGGATTTTGGCGTAACACCCCCATTATTGAATGCAACCAATATAAGCTTTTTTCTGCCCTTCGCAGAAACTGTTAGGAGAACTAAATAAATGAATATTCGTCCTTTACATGATCGCGTGATCGTTAAGCGTCTAGAAGAAGAAACAAAATCTGCTGGCGGTATTGTATTAACTGGCTCTGCAGCTGAAAAATCAACCCGCGGAGAAGTTGTTGCCGTTGGTAATGGTCGCATTTTAGAAAGCGGTGATGTTAGAGCATTAGAAGTTAAAGCCGGTGACACTGTGTTATTTGGCTCATATGTTGAGAAAGTTGAAAAGATCGAAGGTCAAGAGTACCTGATCATGCGTGAAGATAATATTTTAGGCATTGTAGGCTAAACCTACTTTTCGTTTATAAACATTTAAGAATTTAGAGGAATTTAAAACATGGCAGCAAAAGAAGTACTTTTTGCAGGTGACGCACGCGCTAAAATGCTAACTGGCGTAAACATCCTGGCAAACGCAGTAAAAGTTACATTAGGTCCTAAAGGCCGTAACGTTGTACTAGATAAATCATTTGGCTCTCCAGTTATCACTAAAGATGGTGTATCTGTAGCAAAAGAAATCGAACTTGAAGACAAGTTTGAAAACATGGGCGCACAAATGGTTAAAGAAGTTGCATCTAAAGCTAACGATGCAGCCGGCGATGGTACAACTACCGCTACAGTACTTGCACAGTCTATTGTAAACGAAGGCCTTAAAGCTGTTGCAGCAGGCATGAACCCAATGGACCTTAAGCGCGGCATCGACAAAGCAGTAATTGCTGCTGTTGCAGAGCTTAAAGCGTTATCTGTTCCATGCTCTGACACTAAAGCAATTGCACAAGTAGGTACTATTTCAGCTAACTCTGATAAAGAGATTGGCGACATCATTGCACAAGCAATGGAAAAAGTAGGCCGTAACAGTGGTGTTATTACTGTAGAAGAAGGTCAATCACTAGAAAATGAACTCGATGTTGTTGAAGGCATGCAGTTTGACCGTGGTTACCTATCTCCTTACTTTATTAACAGCCCAGAAAAAGGTACTGTTGAACTAGATAACCCATTTATTCTACTTGTAGATAAAAAAATATCTAACATTCGCGAATTATTACCAACATTAGAAGCAGTTGCTAAAGCAAGCAAGCCACTACTAATCATCGCAGAAGACCTTGAAGGCGAAGCATTAGCTACATTAGTAGTTAATAACATGCGCGGTATTGTTAAAGTATCAGCAGTGAAAGCTCCTGGTTTTGGCGACCGTCGTAAAGCAATGCTACAAGATATCGCTGTATTAACTGGCGGTACTGTGATTTCAGAAGAAATCGGCCTTGAGCTTGAAAAAGCAACAGTTGAAGACCTAGGTACAGCTAAGCGCGTAATTATCACTAAAGATGATACAACTATCATTGATGGTGCTGGCGAAGAAGCAGGTATTAACGGCCGTGTTTCACAAATTAAAGCACAAATCGAAGAAGCAACATCAGACTACGATAAAGAAAAACTACAAGAGCGCATGGCTAAACTAGCTGGCGGTGTTGCAGTAATCAAAGTTGGTGCTGCGACTGAAATGGAAATGAAAGAGAAAAAAGACCGCGTTGAAGATGCATTAAATGCAACTCGTGCAGCGGTTGAAGAAGGCGTAGTACCTGGTGGCGGCGTTGCACTAGTTCGTGCAGCAAGTAAGCTTGTAGATTTAGTTGGCGACAACGAAGATCAAAACCACGGTATTAAAGTTGCACTTCGTGCAATGGAAGCGCCACTTCGTCAAATCGTAACAAACGCAGGTGACGAAGCTTCAGTTGTAATTAACGCAGTTAAAGCAGGTTCAGGTAACTTTGGTTACAATGCTGCTACTGGCGAATACAATGACATGATTGAAATGGGTATCCTAGATCCAACTAAAGTAACACGCTCTGCACTACAATTTGCAGGGTCTATTGCGGGTCTAATGATCACTACCGAAGCTATGGTAGCTGAAATCCCTAAAGATGATAGCGCTCCTGATATGGGTGGCATGGGCGGTATGGGTGGAATGGGCGGTATGATGTAAACCCCACCTAAACCTCCCGGTTAAAAAAACCCAGCCTCGGCTGGGTTTTTAATGTTATAGAAAAAATAAAAAACTAACTATACTCTTAGTCACTTAAGTACTATTGCTTAAGATAGTTGATTATTGAGTTGCAAATAAAAATTACTTCAACGTATTCTAGTGCAATTAAGCTTATGCCGAATCATACTCAGAGTAAGTTTTATTTACATAAACATTATTAAGGATATTGAGTTGAATAAAAGACCTGAAATAATCATCTCATCATTAGATGCAGATAGACTATATGATTTAATCGAATCATTGCCAGCAAACAGTTTTGCGGGTGAAAAAGAACTTGAAGCAGAATTAGGACGAGCAACTATAGTTGATCCTAAAGACGTACCAGCAACAATAGTTACTATGAATTCGACGGTAAATTTTGTTGTAGAATCTTCAAAAGAAGAATTTAATTTAACTCTTGTCTACCCGAAAGATCTTGACGCTAGCGGCCAAAAAATATCAATTTTAGCCCCTATAGGCGGCGCTTTACTTGGGCTATCACAAGGAGATGAAATTGAATGGCCTAAGCCTGGTGGAGGTTTAATAAAAGTAAAAATAAAAGAAGTAACCTACCAACCTGAAAGAGTCGGCGAACTACATAGATAATTTAACGAAGCTAATAAGTAGCTCCTAGCGCATTAAATTAATTAAAAACCCAGCTCATGTTTAATGCCAGTCAGTTAACACTGACTGGCTTTTTTTTATAGGGATA
>TARA_R110000796_G_scaffold38859_2_pt1 | contig 18270 bp, 17 predicted proteins | sample TARA_R110000796 | Tara Oceans TARA_R110000796 (sample SAMEA4397815) | marine metagenome | biome: Polar Biome; feature: [SRF] surface water layer (ENVO:00010504); material: water (ENVO:00002006), including particulate matter (ENVO:01000060) such as... | depth 5 m
CCGCTGGGTGCAGTGCTTGCTACCGAAAATGCAGCTTCCGGAATGAAACCGGGTACGCACGGGTCGACCTACGGTGGCAACCCGCTGGGATGCGCAGTTGGCAACGCGGTAATTGATATCATCGCAGACCCGGATTTTCTGGCCGAGGTGAACCGCAAGGCCGGCTTGATACGCCAAAAACTCGAAGCGCTTGTCGGTAGTCATCCCGATATTTTCGACAGTGTCCGCGGCAGCGGGTTGATGTTGGGTATCAAATGCAAGGTAACCAACAGTGACGTGGTCACTGCAGGCTATGCCCAACAGGTCATCACCGTACCTGCTGCTGATAATGTTATTCGGCTGCTCCCCCCGCTCAATATTTCCGACGACGAAATCGCAGAAGCCATCTCCCGTCTCGATCAGGCCGCAAGCAGTATCACCCCAGCTTGATTTTCATTTTGCAAAATAAACTCCGGGGGTCCGGGGGCTGGCCCCCGCTTCTCAAATAAAAGAATACCCTATGAAACATTTTCTCGACATCAACCAAACCGCTCCCGCTGATCTGCGTGATATCATCGACGGTGCTGCCGCAATGAAGGCCGAACGCTTGGGTCGGCCCCGTGGCGCACCTGATGACGACCAGCCGCTCAAAGACCACATGGTCGCGCTGATCTTCGAAAAGCCATCGACCCGTACCCGTGTCAGCTTTGACGTTGGCGTACGCCAGATGGGGGGGCATACCCTGGTGCTTTCGGGGGCGGATATGCAGTTGGGCCATGGTGAAACCATCGCAGACACGGCCCGGGTGTTAAGCCGCTATGTCGATCTGATCATGATCCGAACATTCGAGGAAGCAACCCTGCTAGAGATGGCTGAATATGCGTCGGTACCGGTAATTAACGGGCTGACCAACCGCACCCATCCCTGTCAGATCATGGCCGACATCATGACCTTCGAGGAACATAACGGTCCGATTAAGGGCAAGAAGGTCGTCTGGTCCGGCGACGGCAACAACGTGTTCGCCAGCTTCGCCCATGCTGCCAAAAGCTTTGATTTTGATCTGGTGTTCACCGGCCCCTCGACCCTCGACCCCGAAGCAGCCCTTTCCGGTCTCTATACAACCGAACGCGACCCGGACAAAGCGGTGACCGGTGCCGACCTGGTCGTGACGGATACCTGGGTTTCGATGCACGATCCGCAGTCGGCGCGCGAAAGGCGCCACAATCAATTGCGGGCGTATCAAGTGAACGATGCGTTGATGGCAAAAGCCAAGCCCGACGCCCTGTTCATGCATTGTCTGCCCGCCCATAGGGATGACGAGGTGACAAGTTCGGTCATGGACGGCCCCCGTTCAGTCATCTTTGATGAAGCAGAAAACCGCTTGCACGCTCAAAAGTCCATCATGCGCTGGTGTTTGGGTAAATGACGTCTGCGCAGCCGATCACCGTTGCGGGAGCAGGGGCGATCGGCTGCTTCGTCGGGGGGATACTGGCTGCGCATGGGCGCAAAGTCACCTTACTGGCACGCCCCCGTGTAATAGAGCAAATCAAATGCAGTGGCCTGCATCTTACCGATTTTGGGGCCCTTAGCCTTGATGTCAAACCCTCGCAGATATCTGTGACAGATCATCCGGATAGTCTGGCTGGTGCCGGTGTCATCCTTGTCACGGTCAAAACCGTTGACACGCGCGATATCGCGGCGATGATTGCGACATGCGCACCACAGACAGCGATTGTCGTCAGCTTGCAAAACGGGATCGAGGCGGCAAATATCCTGCGTAAAATGTTGCCTGGTTTCGATGTCCGTGCGGGAATGGTGCCTTTCAACATCGTCCCACAACCCAATTGTACCTTTCACCGTGCCACCAGCGGGGAAATTGTCATCGAAGCGGGGCCAACAGTATTGGCGGGTTTGCTTTCTACATCGGAAATGCCGGTGACCGAAACCCAAGCGATCACCGAAGCGCAATGGGGCAAGCTGCTGATCAATCTGAATAATGCTCTGAACGCGCTATCGGGGCTGACACTGCATCGGCAACTTCTCAGCCGAAAATGGCGGCGTGTCATGGCAGCACAAATGGTCGAGGCCTTGACGGTTCTGCGTGTCAACGGAATTAAACCGGTCTCGACCACACCGCTACCGTCACGAATGATACCGTGGGTACTTCGTCTGCCAACACCGTTGTTTTCGCGTATCGCATCCAAGATGCTAACCATCGACCCCAAAGCCCGAACATCCATGTTCTACGACTTGGAAAACGGCAAGCCGACCGAAATTGATGCCTTGCAGGGGGCGATCATCAGATTGGGTAAAACCGCGTCAGTCCCGACCCCGATCTGTGAGCGGGTATCGGGGCATATTAAACGGGCTGAAAAAGCAGGCACGGGGGTGCCACACTTTTCGCCGCCCGACGTCTAGTTGAACAGCGCATTCAGCCCCAAAAAGGTCACCGCTGAAATAGTGGCGGCCGCGGGAACGGTGATCACCCAAGCCGCGATGATCGTCAAGAAGTGGGACCGCCGCACCAGCTTGCGGCGTTGCCGCTCTTCTCTGGCGATCTGCTTGACCTGACCAGATGTTACATCGGGCCTGCGCAGCCGTCGTTCCATGTGCCATTCGCGATAGAATCCCACACCAAATACTCCACCCACTGCGATGTGGGTGGAACTGACCGGCAGCCCCAACCAAGAGGCGATGATCACTGTGATCGCCGCAGACAGCGCCACACAATAGGCCCTCATAGGGTTCAACTTGGTGATTTGGCTGCCGACCATCCGGATCAACTTGGGACCAAATAGAAATAGCCCGAAAGAAATGCCGAACGCTCCGATCACCATGACCCACATCGGAATAGACACCTTCGCCTCTACGGTGCCAAATTCCAAAGCATGCACGATAGCAGCCAAGGGTCCCACGGCATTGGCCACGTCGTTGGCCCCATGGGCAAAACTAAGTAAAGCCGCTGAAAAAACCAGCGGGAGACCAAATAAGATCTTTACCGATTTATTACGGTTTTCCATCCCGACCGAGGCACGGCGGATCGCCGGGTAGGATAGCCCGTAAGACACGGCTCCTACGGTTAGACCGATAATCAAGGCTAGCCCCATATCCACGTGAATGATCTTTTTCAGACCTTTCAGAGCCAGATAAGTGGCGAACACGCCTGCCATAAGACCGATCAGGATCGGAACCCATCGACGTGCGGCGGCGATTTTGTCTTCCTTGTAGAGGATCTGCGATTTGATCAAGGCAAGGAATAACGCTGCTACTGCACCGCCCATAACGGGCGAGATAATCCAACTCGCGGCGATCATGCTCATTGACGACCAGTTGACTGCCGAAAGCCCGGCTGCTGCGATACCAGCCCCCATAACGCCACCGACGACGGAATGGGTGGTGGAGACGGGGGCACCGACCCACGTGGCGAGGTTGACCCACAAAGCGGATGAAACCAACGCCGCCATCATTGCCCAGATAAATATCTGCGCATCATCAACCGATGCCGGATCAATGATCCCTTTAGAGATCGTCGATACAACATCGCCGCCCGCCAATAATGCGCCAGCGCTTTCGCAAATAGCGGCGATAACGATGGCACCCCCCATGCTCAGGGCTTTGGCACCAACGGCTGGACCCATGTTGTTGGCTACATCATTTGCACCGATGTTGACCGCCATATAGGCCCCGAACGCCGCAGCAGCGACGACGACGTAGTTGGAAGGTGCCTGGCCAAAGAACAAGGTCGCAGCCAAAGCGGCCACCACGATAAAGGCCAGAGCTATCCCAAGACCCACCATGGGTCGTGCCACATAGGTCGCTGCCTGTTCGACCCGTGAAATACGATTAAGGTCGGAATCCAAGGTTTTCCACTGTTGGCCGATAGGTCCGTCGGTCATCGTAGCCTCATTTGCTTAAAGCTTACGCTCGTCGCACAACAAGCTATTTTCCACAAGGCCACTTGCGGTTATAGATTCAGCAGGATTTCCTTGAGATCCGGTTCCGATACAAGTTCCGCAGCCGCCGTCGGCGTCATCCAGCGTCGCTTGCGCAATTCCACCTCTGGATAATCATCCTTTATATGACGAACGCGGATAAGATAGACTTGGGCGATGACCGGCGTCGTCATGCCATCGGTTAGGCGCTTATCATAGTCATAAAATCCGATAGGCTCCGCTTCGATATCTGCCTTGGAAACGCCAGCCTCCTCCCACGCTTCTTGCAACGCGGTTCCAGCCCCGTCCAGCCCGTCGATAGGCCACCCCTTGGGCACAATCCACCGTCCGGTGTCGCGGCTTGTAATCAGCAAAACCTCTTTGCCACGCGGCGTTTCACGATAACAAAGCGCTGCGACCTGCACCCGTTTAGGGCGTTGCCAAATAGGCAGGATTACATCTTCCCATGCGCGTCTTAGATTATGTATCATCTTTAATGTAACTGCCTGTACTTATTTTTATTCTTATAAAATTGTCATATACTAAAATTGTCCTAAAATCAATTTCTTAGGGTGGCAGCGCTGGTAAGTGAGAAAAGCGGCAGCCAATATTTCGATATATTACGCAAAGGGAAATAGAATGGCTCCGAAAGATGTAAATGCCGATATCGGCGTTTTCGGCTTGGGTACAATGGGCAGTGCCTTGGCGCTGAACTTGGCCGAAAACGGCTTTCGGGTTGCGGTTAGCAATAAACATGCTGACAGGATCCCCGTATTTCTGGCGCAAGCGAAAGAGTTGGCTGGCAACCTTGTCGGCTATCCAGATATCACTGAATTCGTAGCCTCAATTGCCCGTCCGAGAAGCATATTATTCATGATCCCCTCAGGTGCGCCCATGGATGTCATGATCGATGTCGTTCTTCCGCTGCTGGACGATGGTGATACAATCATTGACGGGGGTAACGCCGACTTTCACGATACGCGCCGCCGGTCGACCGCGTTTTCCGGTACGGGCAAGCACTTTGTGGGCATGGGGGTATCGGGTGGTGCCGAAGGCGCGCGTCACGGCCCGTCGATGATGGTGGGGGGCACCGCGCACAGTTGGTCGCAACTACGCCCCATGCTCCGCAAGATCGCGGCCAAATTTAAAGGCGATCCATGCGTGGACCATCTGGGGCCGGACGGGGCGGGGCATTTCGTCAAAACCGTGCATAACGGTATCGAATACGCCGACATGCAAATGATCGCCGAGATATACGGTCTGATGCGCGATGCCGGAGGGCGCAAGGCGGCCGAAATCGGAGCGCAGTTCGAAACCTGGCAAAGCGGGCCTCTCAGCTCATACCTGATCGAAGTTTCAGCCGCAGCATTGCAAACGGTTGATTCCCGTAGCGACGAATCTCTTGTTGATATGATCCTTGATAAGGCGGGCCAAAAGGGCACAGGCCGCTGGACATTGATCGAGGCTTTGAAGCTTGGGCAGTCTGCAAGTGCAATAGAAGCGGCAGTCGGTGCGCGTGGCTGGTCAAGCGAGAAAGACTTTCGCGTTGCCGCCGAACCGCTTCTTCCCGCCGCCTTGCAGAAAGCAGGCACCCCATCTCCGGAAGAGCTGAAATCGGCCCTGCTCGCTGCGCGTATCTTGGCACATGCGCAGGGGTTTCGGGTGTTGGCGGCAGCCTCTGAGGAATTTGAATGGCAACTTGATATGACCCGCATCGCCGAAATCTGGCGGGCAGGTTGCATTATTCGTTCGATATTGCTTGATGATATCGCCGACGCTTTTCGCGCAGGTTTGCCCGAGGGTGCCTTGATCTTATCGCCCGCGATACGCGACATGCTTGCGGCGCACTTAGGCGGGCTACGCAAAACCGTCGCGGCGGGGGTATCACTAGGTATACCGGTACCTGCACTTGGCGCAGCGTTGGCGTGGTATGACACCGTCCGTACCGCGAAAGGAACAGCAAACCTGATCCAGGCACAGCGAGACTTTTTCGGATCCCATGGATTCGAAAGGATTGACGACGCCGGTGTACATCACGGCGACTGGAAACCTATCGCCGTGGGCTAGAGGCTACGCCACGTGCTGATGAAACGGGTCGTTGTCATATCCCACATGCGCCAGATAAAGCCCGTGCGGCGGCGAAACGGGTCCGCAGGCTCCGCGGTCACGAGCGTCGAGCATATCTTTGATATCGGCTGGCATTAGTGACCCGGCACCCACGCGTTCGAGTGTGCCCACGAAACTGCGTACTTGGTTGTGTAGAAACGACCTTGCCCGCACGTCGAAATGCACCTCAAGTCCGCCGATGGTTTCAACTTCTTTGATGTTCAGTGTGTCCAGTGTCTTTACCGGAGTTATTGACTGGCAAATCGTTGATCGGAACGTGGTGAAATCATGTTGGCCGATCAGATACTCTGCACCCAGGCGCATACGGTCTAGATCCAAGGGTTTTTTTACCTGCCAGACCAAGCCCGCTTGATGGGTGGTCGGTGCGCGGCGCACCAGAATGCGGAAAAGATAGCGCCGTTCGGTGGCTGAAAATCGAGCATGAAATTCAGGCGTGGTATAGGCGCAGTCAACGATGGCGACCGGGTGCGGCTTTAGGTGATAGTTAAGCGCCTCGGACAGCCGAAACGGGTCCCACTTGCGTGTCATGTCGCAATGGGCAACCTGTGCGAGCCCGTGTACCCCTGCATCCGTCCGTCCTGCGGCCGCGATTTTGTGTGCACGCGGTTCTATCTTGGCCAAAGCTGTTTCGATCGCGCCCTGCACAGAAGCAAGGCCGACTTGGCGTTGCCACCCAACAAAAGGGGCACCGTGATATTCAACTTTCAAAGCATAGCGATACATGGCGAGCATGTACCTTGAGGCAGCCCATCTGGCAATCCCTGAACCCTGTGCTTATGTTGATCCGCAACAGCAGATGAAGGCGGACGCGGGCTTTGGTACTCTCAAGAATTGCCGATGGAATTTGGCGGCAGGTTGAAAATGTTCAGGACGGCGTTGCCGAAACGTTTTTCGAACCGGTCATCCGTTTGGGCGTGACCGGTCTGGCACGATCTGGAAAGACGGTATTTATTACGTCGCTAGTGGCGAACCTGCTGGATCTCGGGCGGATGCCAGGCCTGTTGGCAGCTTCCGAAGGACGGATTGAGGTTGCGTTCTTACAGCCGCAACCGGATGATACCGTGCCACGGTTCGATTACGAAAACCACCTAGCCGCATTGACGGGCCCGACCCCGCATTGGCCTGACAGTACGCGTGCCATATCGGAACTGCGCCTGTCATTGCGGGTGCGTCCCAAGGGGCTGCTGGCGGGGTTTCAGGGGCCGCGCACGATACATCTCGACATTGTCGATTACCCCGGGGAATGGTTGCTTGATCTGGCGTTGATGGATGTAGGCTATGCCGAATGGTCTGCGCAGGTATTGGCACGTATCGTCGACCGAGAAGAGGCGGCAGGGTACCGCGCCCTTGTGGCACAGACAGACCCGAATGGCAGTCTGGAAGAGCCTGTCGCACAGGCATTGGCCGCCAGCTTCGCAGAATATTTGCAGACAGCACGGGCAAATGGTTATTCAGATTGCACGCCGGGTCGTTTCTTGTTGCCCGGAGATCTTGCCGGATCACCCGTCTTGACCTTTGCGCCCTTGCCGGGTGGTGAGGGATCACGTGGGTCGCTTGTTCGAGAAATGGCAAGACGGTTCGAGGCATATAAACGCAAGGTTGTTCAGCCCTTTTTTCGCGATCATTTTGCCCGCATTGACCGTCAGGTCGTGCTGGTCGATGCTCTTGGTGCAATCAACCAAGGCCCCCGTGCGGTGGAGGACCTGCGCGGCGCAATGAGCGAAATCCTCGGCAGCTTCAAACCGGGCCGCAACGGTTTTCTCACCCAGCTTCTGCGCGGTAAACGGGTTGAAAAAATACTGTTCGCCGCGACCAAGGCTGACCATCTGCATCATTCACAACACCAAAGTTTGACGGCGATTATGGAGGCATTAACCCGCGATGCCCGCGACCGGGCGCGGTTTGCCGGTGCTGGCACTTCCGCCATGTCTTTGGCATCCCTTCGCGCGACCACTGAAACGACTATGATCCACGACGGTGAAACGCTGGATGTGGTGCGCGGTAGCCTGCTTGAAACAGGCAAGGAGGCCGCGTTTTACCCGGGTGAATTGCCCAAAGACCCGGCCCACCTGCTAAGCCCGGCGCGGGCTGGCGCAGATAAATGGCTGGATCAGGATTATCAGATCATGCGTTTTGCTCCTGCGCGGCTTGAATTGCGTCCAGGCGATGGCCCGCCGCATATTCGGCTGGATCGGGCTGTGGAATTTCTGATCGGTGACCGGTTGTGACCCTGTCCGAGCTTACGATCGCACCGGCACGCGCACTTGATGCGGGCAGGTTATCTGATGTGATGGCATGCGCCAACGCACAGCTTGAATGGCTCCCTCAGGCCCATAGCCGCGCCGAGGAAATCGGCGTTTTGGGGGATATGATAGAAGTAGGGTGGGTGCAGGTTGCACGCACTGACGAGGCGGTGGTCGGTTTTCTGGTACGGCGCAATGCAGAAATACACGGGCTATATCTCCACCCCAAGGTCCAAGGCAAAGGCATTGGGCGTCGCTTGATAAACGTTGCCAAGGATCATCGTGACCATCTGGGCCTCTGGAGTTTTGCAGCGAATGCACGCGCTACGCGGTTCTACCGGCAGGCGGGTTTCTTGGAAGTCATGCGCAGCGACGGCGCAGGCAACGAATTCGGTTTGCCGGATGTCCGGTTCGAATGGCAAAGGAGAGCGGCATAATGTCGAAAGGCCCGGTTTTATTCGACCTCGAAGCGGAGGCGTCGCCCCGGCCCTCGGTCTCTGATGCGCCGCCGGTACCGGATGTCGGTATGGCGGCCCCGCAAGGGCAGGCGATGCAGATTGCGGCCCGGTTGGCGGCGCGTAAGCCGTCAAAACTGGTGCGTCTGTTCTGGTGGCTGCTGAGCACGTTGATCGGGGCGTTGGTATCGATTGCCGCCTGGAATTTTGTGATGGGGCTGATGGCAAGCTATCCGATATTGGGGATGGCGATGACCGTCCTGATCGGCGCTGTGCTGCTGGTGCTGGCTTTGCTGTGTTTGCGCGAATTGGCCGCATTCAGTCGTCTTGCCCGTCTTGATGGCTTGCATCACGACGTGGGTCAGGCGCTGGCGCAGGACGATCTGAAAGCCGCGCGGTCAGTAACCGACCGCTTAGTCGCGTTGTACAAGGGTCGCGAGGATACACGCTGGGGCCGTGATCGGCTGGCAGAACTGCGCGGAGACCAGATGGATGCTCAGGCGCTGCTGGGGTTGGCCGAGGCTGAACTGCTTGGTCCGCTTGATATTGCCGCGAGCCGAGAGGTTGAGGCTGCGGCGCGTCAGGTCGCGACCGTGACCGCGTTAGTACCACTTGCGCTTGCGGATGTGGCTGCGGCATTGACCAGCAACTTGCGAATGATCCGCCGGGTGGCCGAGATCTATGGCGGGCGCTCGGGTTTCTTTGGATCATGGCGGCTGACGCGCGTGGTGTTATCGCATCTGGTGGCCACGGGGGCTGTCGCCGTGGGCGACGATATGCTTGAGCCGATTTTAGGAGGTACGGTCCTGGCAAAGCTCTCGCGGCGCTTTGGCGAAGGACTGGTGAACGGCGCATTGACAGCGCGGGTAGGGGTGGCCGCCATGGAAGTCTGCCGCCCAATGCCGTTTAGCGACGGCCGCAAGCCCAAGGTACGCGGCATCATCAAGCGCGCACTGTCTGGGCTGTTCTCTAGGGGGACGTGATTGCCGGGGCGAGGGGGCTTGTCGGTGGTTCTACTGCGGCCTATAAGGCGAGCTATGACCCGGATATCCGCGATCATTATACGAATTATTTTCCCGGCGCTCTGATTGTACGAGACGCCGGGCCGAGGTGTTTGAGCCACTCGCACCGTACCTGATCATCCATTCCCATATTCCGTTTGCCAAAGGACGCCTGCCATGTGCGCCGACACCCCCGAAACGCTTGATTATAAATCCACGCTGAACCTGCCGAAAACCGACTTTCCCATGCGTGCAGGCCTGCCCAAACGCGAACCCGAATGGTTGGCGCGATGGGAAAAGATCGGCATCTATGACCGCTTGCGCGAAAAAAACGGTCGCACGCCGTTTACACTGCACGACGGCCCCCCCTATGCAAACGGGCATCTGCACATCGGTCACGCGCTGAACAAGACGATCAAGGATATGATCGTGCGATCGCACCAGATGATGGGTTTTGATGCACGCTATATCCCGGGTTGGGATTGCCACGGCCTGCCGATCGAATGGAAGATCGAAGAGCAGTACCGCCAAAAGGGCAAGAACAAGGACGATGTGCCGATCAACGATTTTCGTGCCGAGTGCCGCAAGTTTGCCGCCGGTTGGGTCGATGTGCAGCGCGAGGAATTCAAACGTCTTGGTATCACCGGCAATTGGGCCGACCCCTATCTGACCATGGATTTCCACGCGGAACGTGTGATCGCCGAGGAATTCATGAAGTTCCTGATGAACGGCACGCTTTATCAAGGCTCCAAGCCCGTGATGTGGTCACCCGTCGAGAAAACCGCTTTGGCCGAGGCCGAAGTTGAGTATCACGACAAGGAAAGCTTTACGATCTGGGTGAAGTTTAAGGTCGTGGGTACTGGCGATGATACGTTGGACGGGGCGCATGTGGTAATCTGGACCACGACGCCTTGGACCATGCCCAGCAACAAAGCCGTGGTTTACGGCGAAGATATTTCCTATGGCCTGTATGAAGTCACCGACCGGCCTGAAGAATCCTGGGTCAACATCGGTGACCGCTATTTGCTGTCGGATTCCATGGCGATGGACGTGTTTGCAAAGGCACGTCTGGAGGATACGATGGTGCGCCGTCTGCGTGATGTGTCGCAGGATGAGCTGGCCAAGATCAAGCTGCAACATCCCTTGGCCGGGGCCGAGGGCGGCAATGGCGAATGGGATGACATCCGCGATTTCCGGGCCGCTGATTTCGTAACTGATACCGAAGGTACAGGCTTTGTGCACTGCGCGCCGTCCCACGGTCTTGAGGAATATGAGCTGTATCGCGATCTCGGCATGCTTGAGCAGGTCATCACTTATAACGTGGTTGAAGATGGTTCCTTCCGTGCCGATCTGCCGTTTTTTGGCGGCAAGGCGATCCTGAAACCGAACGGCAAGGAAGGTGACGCCAACACCGCTGTTATCAACAAGCTGGCCGAGGTGGGCGGGCTGCTGGCGCGGGGCAAGATCAAGCACAGTTATCCGCATTCATGGCGCTCTAAGGCTCCGGTGATCTATCGGAACACACCACAGTGGTTTGCCGCAATCGACCGCCCGGTGGGCGACGGTCAGGACACATTTGGCAAAACAATCCGTGAACGTGCGCTGACCGAGATCGACAACGTCAACTGGGTCCCGAAGAAAGGCCGCAACCGTCTGCATTCGATGATGGAGGCACGCCCCGACTGGGTGCTGTCACGCCAACGGGCTTGGGGTGTACCGCTCACCTGTTTTACCAAAAAGGGTGCATTGCCTACGGATGAAGATTTCTTGCTGCGCAATCCCAATGTTAATCAAAGGGTCGTTGACGCGTTCGAAGCTGACGGCGCGGATGTTTGGTATGAAGACGGCGCAAAAGAACGGTTCCTGACCGGTATCGTGAACCCGGATGATTATAACCAAGTATTCGACATTCTTGACGTATGGTTCGATTCTGGATCTACCCACGCCTTCGTTCTGCGCGATCGCGCTGACGGGTCCGAAGACGGGATCGCGGATGTGTATATGGAAGGCACAGACCAACACCGGGGCTGGTTCCATTCGTCGCTTCTGCAATCGGTCGGCACCACGGGGCATGCGCCGTATCGCAACGTCGTGACCCATGGTTTTACCCTGGATGAGAAGGGCATGAAAATGTCCAAGTCTTTGGGCAACACCATTGTGCCCGAAAAGATCGTTCAGCAGTACGGCGCCGATATCCTGCGTCTGTGGGTGGCACAAACTGACTATACTGCCGATCAGCGCATCGGGGCCGAGATCCTGAAAGGGACAGCCGACAGCTATCGCCGCTTGCGCAATACGATGCGCTATATGCTTGGTGCACTGTCGGATTTCGAAGAAAGCGACCGGGCCGAACCCGCCGATATGCCAGAACTTGAACGTTGGGTACTGCACCGCGTCGCCGAGCTGGATCAGCTCGTGCGCGACGGCTATGCCAAGTACGATTTCCAAGGCGTTTTCCAAGCGGTGTTTACCTTTGCCACTGTTGATCTGTCGGCGTTCTATTTCGACGTACGCAAGGACGTGTTGTACTGCGACGGCGACACCCTGCGGCGCAGGGCTGCACGTACCGTACTTGATATCCTTTTCCACCGTTTGACCGCATGGTTGGCACCTGTGCTTGTCTTCACCATGGAGGAAGTCTGGCTTGAACGGTTCCCTGATGATGCAAGTTCGGTTCACCTGACGGATTTCCCGGATACGCCAAAGGACTGGCTGGATGCCGAATTGGCCGCAAAGTGGGCGAAAGTACGCGCCGCGCGTCGCGTTGTGACAGCGGCCTTGGAGGTACAACGGGTCGAAAAGGTCATTGGGGCCTCGCTTGAGGCAGCGCCGACCGTGTTTGTGGCGGATGATGCACAGCGGGCGGCATTAGAAAGCGTTACCTTCGAAGACGTCTGCATCACATCTGACGTAGCGATCAGCGGTGACGATTCGCCGCCCGAAGCCTTCCGCATGCCTGAAACCGACGGCGTCGCTGTGGTATTTGAAAAGGCTCAGGGTGAAAAATGCGCCCGCTGTTGGAAGGTGTTGCCGGACGTGGGCACCCACAAGCACGCGGGCGTGTGCGCCCGCTGTGACGAAGCGGTGTCCTAAGATGAAGCTGCGCCGCTTCCACCGGAGACCAAGGTGAAGCGGCGCAGCGTTCCAACGCGGTTCGGTTCGCTGATTTTGACAGAAGAAACAGAGGCGGTGACACGGCTGTCATGGGGCAAAGAACATGAGCAAGTTTATCGCGACGCCAGCCCTCTGCTGGACGAGGCCGCGCGACAGTTGCTGGCATATGATGCAGGAACCCTGACTGGCTTTACGTTGCCCTTGCACATTGCAGGCAGCCAGGTATTGCAGGATGTATGTCACGCAATTTCTGCCATACCTTTCGGAGCCACCCAGACCTATGGCGATATTGCGCGTGAGCTTGGCCTATCGGCCCAAACTGTGGGTCAGGCCTGCGGCCTTAATCCCATTCCCGTGATTGTCCCTTGCCACCGGGTCATGGGGGTAAAGGGTCTGACAGGCTATTCTGGCGAGGGTGGGGTCGAGACCAAGGTCGCATTGTTGCGCCACGAGGGGGCGGCGGGTCTGTTGATCTGATTTCGGCGCGCGGCTAGATCGGATTCAGGTTTCACGCTCGTACATAAATTGCTGCGCGACCCCGGCAAACGTCAGGTACAAGCTTGTAGTGACGAGCCCCCAATGGGCCCAGCTTTGCGGATGAAAATCGACCCAAGCTGCCCAACCAGCAAAGAACGTCCATGCCAGCGCCATCGGCAACGTCACGCTGCGCCAGCGTTCGGTTCGCACAGGATGCACGAACTTGAGCGGCGCGAACATGGTGATTGCCAGGAAGGTCACGAGAATAAGCGACACCCACCATGGTGGCGACAAGGCAAATAGTACCAACACCAGCATGTTCCAGCAGCCCGGAAAGCCCCAAAACGAATTATCTTTTGTTTTCATGCGTGTGTCGCAAAAGTACATGGCACTTGCGAATGTGATGATAATGATCGTCACCCAGCCGCTCCATCCATCCATCAGACCGGACTTGAACAGAGCGAATGCAGGAATGAAGACATACGTCAGATAGTCGATGATAAGATCTAGCAGGACGCCGTCAAATTCCGGTGCATTGTTTTTTACGTCGTATTTCCGAGCAAGGGGTCCGTCAAAACCATCAACGAAGAATGCAACGACCAGCCATAGGAACATCATGTCCCATTCCTGATCAACAGCAGCGAGCATGGCCAACATGGCGAATATCGCGCCGGTGGCGGTGAACAAGTGAACAAGAAGGGCGCGTGCATGAATACTCATGCGCCACAAATGACAAATCTTTTGGCATGATGCAAAAGGAAAAGCGTGATAAGCACAGCAGGCTTGGGTTGACCCCACCGGTGATTCCGCCTAAAGCCAGCAAACTAATTCAAAGGTCGCCGTTGTGCGACCTGTACGGGTGTCATACCGGATCGCCGGAATCGCCCTTCAGCAAAAGGATGAACCCATGTCGCGTGTTTGCGAATTGACCGGAAAAGGCCCGATGTCGGGCAACAACGTAAGCCACGCCAAAAACCGTACGCGCCGTCGGTTTTTGCCGAACCTGAATGATGTGACCCTTCAGTCTGAAGCGCTGGGTCGCGGTTTCAAGTTCCGCATTTCTGCGGCAGCGTTGCGCACAGTTGACCACCGCGGCGGCTTGGACAAATTCATGGCGAAAGCCAAGGATACCGAATTGTCCGGCAACGCATTGAAGGTCAAAAAGGCCATCGCGAAGTCCAGCACGACCGCAGAAGCCCTGTCCTAAGCTTTTTATTCAACGGTGTTGTTCAACCCTGGCCTTTGGCCGGGGTTGTTTCGTTTAAGCGTTAGAGTCACGCGTTGCGCTGCGTGAAAGGCATATCAAGAAAATTGTGTTACGTGCATGCAGGTTATGGTCTGGCGCGTCTGGCAATCGTCCGGGTGTCATCACGCCGCATTGAGAAACCGATTGTTGGCTGATACTAATGCCTCTGGCCGGTACCGGCCTAGAAGCTGCTTATCCTTAAGCTTGAAATTCTTGTAGACGCTTAAACCAGAACAGAGATATCTTGATGAATATTGCTTCACTCGCGCGTGTTTTCTGCACGTTCATAGCATTGTCTTCTGCGCCGCTTGCCGCAGAAGGGCTTAGCGTGACGGAAGCTTACCTGCGTAGTTCTACCCCGCAATCGACCTCTGGCGCGGCTTTCATGAAAGTGACGAATCAAAGTGGAATAGATGACCGGTTGATCGGGGCTTCTGCGTACATAGCTGAAAAGGTTGAATTCCATAGCCATAGTTCAGACGCCAATGGGGTGATGCGCATGGGTAGGATCGACGGTGGCATCGCACTGGGGTCAGGCGAAATGCACATCTTTGAACGCGGGGGCGATCATTTGATGTTCATGGGGTTGAAACAGCCACTGGTGCAGGGCGATACGGTTACCGTACTGCTTGAATTCGAAAAGGCGGGCACCGTAAGTATCGATATTCCGGTGGATCAAGAGCGCAAGCCGTAGCACGGCGTGACGAGGCGATCTGGAATTGCTAAAGCAAAAACTCTGATGCCCTTACGCCGGGCCAACGATAGTTACGCTATTTGAAGCTGTCCCGTGGCTGCACGGGTTTTGCCAGCAGTTCTTCGACCCACTCAGACACGACTCGGGTCGCAGGGCCTGTACGGTGTTCGGCAAATTGGCCACCCACGGCGGAACGCTCCAAATTTAGCTCGACCGTGTGCGCTCCAGTCCGATGGGCTTCAGCTACAAAGCCGGCAGCAGGATATACATTACCCGACGTGCCGATGGCCGCGAAAATACTAGCTTGGGCCAGATGATCGAAAATCGCGTCTATATCATAGGGCATTTCTCCGAACCAAACGATGTCAGGCCGCGCTGCCGGTGCCAAACACTTTGGACAGGCATCACCGGGTGCCATGGTCATCGCTGCCGGCCAACGGTGTTCACACGCAACACACAGAGCAGAGTTCAACGCACCATGCATATGTAGTACATCACGAGAACCGCCTCGCTCGTGAAGGTCATCCACGTTCTGCGTGATAATTACGACTTGACCGGAGTAAAGCTGTTGGAGCTTTGCAAGCGCCTTGTGGGCGGCGTTTGGCGTCGCATTGGCAGCCTGTTTGCGGCGTGCATTGTAAAAATTGACGACCATTGCTGGGTCGCGCGCAAAGCCTTCCGGGGTGGCGACGTCCTCTACACGATGTTGAGCCCAAAGCCCGTCTTCCGCGCGGAAAGTTTCGATCCCGCTCTCGGCGGAAATTCCTGCACCCGTAAGAATGACAATCTTGCTCATATCTGTGCCTTTCCAGTGTAGAAGTGAACCAGCTATGCAGCGCGATCGCAAGGTATCATGGCTCAAGAATTTTGAACCTGCCAGAAAGCCATGTCAGTTGTGCAAGGGTCGGCGCGATCATGTGCGTATGCAGCAGTTGGCGCATGGTGTCAGCGATATCGTGTGGGACCGATCCAGTCCAGTCCGACCCAGCAAACAGCGAAATCTGCCGCGAGAAATCTGTGGTTGGAAGGGGCTGCGTAGCAAGTTGGCTGTGAAATCGTTCTGCGCGGCAATAGCCGAAAGAGGTTGTGATCGTCCAGCCGATGCCGCGGGCTACCATCGCCATCAATGCGAGGTGACTGCCGATCTCAAACTGTGACGTCAGGTTGATATTGTGGCGCGAAAGCTGGTTGCTGATTTGCCCTGCTATCAACTGATCGGCTTCATATCTTAAAAACGGCAAGCCGGGGCGACCTCGCAGTAAGTCTGCACCGTCTGTTTTGATATCGGCGGGGGTAACGATAATGAACGGATCGCAGGCCAGCGGAATTTCGATCAACCCTTCTTTTGCGTCACCGTCAGTCGCGGCGATGGCGATGTGCAGCGCTTTGTCCTGAACTGCCTGAAGCAATCCCTTACTGCCGTCGGTGACCATACGAAACCTGCACCCGACCATGCTGTCGGCTAGTATCGTAGCCAGGCGAGGGGTGAGATCGTTGTCGAAATCATCAATGACCCCCAAGTGTAGGTCAGTGAGGCTGGCCAGATCCATCACTGTCAATTCCGATTGCGCCTGCCGCACATGGGCCAAGGCCAAGCTACTGTGCCTAAGAAAAGTTTCGCCTGCGGCCGTCAGACGCATCGGGCGACAGCTGTGATCCATTAACTTGGCACCTACAGCTGCTTCAAGATTGCTGATCTGCTGGCTGACGGCGGGTTGGCTGAGCCCGGTCATGGCCGCAGCGTGAGCAACTGAACCGCGTCCCGCAAGCGCCTCGAACACCTCGATCCCGCGCAAGGTGACACCCTTTTTAATCATTTATGCTGCCCCCGGGCTAATTTCAAATTAGTGAATTGTTTCCACATTTTTTTCAAGAAATTTAGAGAACTTTCGCGGTACTATTCAAGAAATGAAATACGCTTAATTCAATCTCGGACCCTTGCAGCATAGGCTGTATGGGGGCACGATGAGGGCAAGTCACACACACGCGGAGCAAGGTATGAGAATCGCGACAGCCGCCTATCCGTTGGATATCTTGTCCAGTTGGGCTCATTACGAAGACAAGCTTGCGGCGTGGGTCGCGTCAGCTGCGGCCAGCGGGGCTGAATTGCTGGTCTTCCCCGAATATGGCGCGATGGAATTAGCGACGCTGGCAGGGTTGGATGTAGCTGGGAATCTGGAAGCGTCTTTGTTTGCGGTATCAGATCGATTGGCGGATGCCGATGCGGCTCACAAGGCACTTGCGGCGGAATACAATGTACATATCGTTGCAGCGTCGGGGCCTGCCGCCACGCAGGGCCGCCCGGTAAACCGTGCGCGCCTGATCACGCCGACAGGGCGTATCGGGGTGCAAGACAAGCAGATCATGACCAGGTTTGAGCGCGAAGTCTGGGATGTGGTCGGCGGCAATTCCTTGCAGGTATTCGATACCGCACTCGGCAAAATAGGCATTCTGATATGCTATGACAGCGAATTCCCATTGCTTGGTCGATCCTTGGCAGAGTGCGACATCATCGCGGTCCCCAGTGTCACAGAAGCGCTGGCAGGTTATTGGCGCGTGCGTATCGGATCAATGGCTCGCGCTCTCGAGAATCAGTGTGTTACGGCCATGTCATCATGCGTGGGGGCTGCTGATTGGTCCGATGCACTGGGTCAATCGTTTGGCGCTGGTGGCATATTTTGCCCACCTGACATTGGTTTTCCGTCAACTGGGGTGCTAGCTGCCACTGAGATCAACGTCGCTGGTTGGGCATACGCAGACGTGGACCTGAAACAAATAGCGAAAGTGCGCGAAGATGGGGTGGTTTTGAACCGAAACCACTGGTCAGACCAATTTGGCCGCGACCAAGACGCGATAAACGTTTCCTTGTTGTGAATAGCCCTTGAAAAAGAGAAAAATTGCGCCCATTTAGGCCTGCGCCCCGAAATTGCGGGGTAAAGTGTTCAAGGAGAGACCATGGCCAAGGAAGACACGCTCGAATTCCCCGGTATCGTGAAGGAACT
>TARA_R110000796_G_scaffold171392_2_pt1 | contig 18258 bp, 18 predicted proteins | sample TARA_R110000796 | Tara Oceans TARA_R110000796 (sample SAMEA4397815) | marine metagenome | biome: Polar Biome; feature: [SRF] surface water layer (ENVO:00010504); material: water (ENVO:00002006), including particulate matter (ENVO:01000060) such as... | depth 5 m
GCACAAATCATTGCCGCCGGTCGCGTAGAGCGCGTTCCCGTTCCTCGGGGAACAGGTCCGGCTGGCGCGGTGATTTGAGGTCACGCAGCCGCAGGCCGATGCCCAGCAGCCGGGCCGGCGCCGGGTGGCGCTCCCAGAGCTGGGTCAGCAGCCGTTCGAACACGGCGCGATCCAGATGCTCGCCGCTCTGGTCGGCGCTGACGATGCGGAAGTCGTTGTAGCGCACCTTCACGGTCAGGCCCTGCACGATGTAGTTGGCGTCCAGCCGGTCCACGCGCCGTTCCAGCCGCTCCAGCAGATCGTCCAGCTCCTGCAGCCAGTGGGTCAGCGTCTGCTTGTCCTCATGGTAGGTTTTTTCCACGCTCACCGACTTGCGGCGGCGGCTGGTCTGCACCGGCCGGTCGTCCTCGCCCCGGGCCAGATGGTAGAGCCGTTCGCCGAAGCTGCCGAAATGGTTGGCCAGCTCCAGCCGGGGCAGCGTCTGCAGGTCGCCGCAGGTCTTGATGCCCAACGCCGTCAGCTTGTCCTCGGTGACCCGGCCGACGCCGGAAATGCGCTTCACCGGCAGCGCGGCGACGAAGCCGGCGACCTGCTCCGGGGTGATCACGAACAGCCCGTCCGGCTTGCGCCAGTCGCTGGCCACCTTGGCCAGGAATTTGTTCGGCGCCACCCCGGCGGACACGGTGATGTTGACGGTCTCGCGCACCTTGCGGCGGATCGCCTCGGCGATGCGCGTGGCGCTGTTGGCGTGCAGTGGGCTCTCGGTGACGTCGAGAAAGGCCTCGTCCAGGGACAAGGGCTCGATAATATTGGTGAAGGTGCGAAAAATGTCCTGAATTTGTCCGGACACGCGCCGGTATTTATCGAAGTCAGGCGGTAGAATCACCAGCTCGGGACACAGCCGCAGCGCCTGGGACGAGGCCATGGCGCTGCGCACGCCGAATTCTCGGGCCGGGTAATTGCAAGTGGCGATAACGCCGCGCCGCTGCGGGTCGCCGCCCACCGCCACCGGCCGGCCACGCAGACGCGGGTCGTCACGCACTTCCACGGCGGCGTAGAAACAGTCGCAGTCCACATGGATAATTTTGCGGCTCACGGCGGTTCGCGGCTCCACTGGCAGGGCACAGGAGATGAAACACCTATGGTAGCACCACGACCATGATCACGGGATCCAACGCCCCCAAAGTATTGATTGTCGGCGCCGGCCCCACCGGCCTGACCCTGGGTATCAATCTGCTGCGCGGCGGCGTGCCGTGCCGGGTGATCGACAAACTGCCCGGCCGGCTGCCCTGGTCACGGGCACTGGGCCTGCACGCGCGCAGCCAGGAGATTTTCGACGCCATGGGCGTGCTCGAGGCGGTGCGCCGCCAGGCGCGTGCGTTCGAGGCCATCCACGTGTACGGCGACAAGGGCCGCGACAAGGGCGCGCTGCTGAGCCTGCCCATGGACGAGCTGCCGTCGCCGTTCCCGCGGCTGCTGTGCTGCCCCCAGCCGCGCATCGAGGCGGTGCTGGAAGAGCGCTTCCGCAGCCTCGGCGGTGAACTCTGGTGGGACACCGAGCTGCTCGACTTTCAGCAGGACGGCTCCAGCGTGCGGGCTACAGTGCTACAGCGTAATGGTGGAGTGCTACAGCGTAATGGTGGACAGCAACAGCGTAATGAAGAGCGCCAACTGGAGACCGAGCTGCTGGTGGGCACCGACGGCGCCCATTCGCGGGTGCGCGAACTGCTGGGCCTGCCGTTCGAGGGCAACGACTACCACGAGCGCTTTCTGCTTGCCGATGTGGACTGGTCCCCGGACCTGGAGAACGACGCCTTCCACGGCTTCCTGCTCGCCGACGGCAACCTGATCGCCATCCCCATGCCCGACGACGGCTGGCGGCTGGTGGTCACCGAGGAGCCGGGCGACGAGAACGAAGAGGGCGAAGACAATGAGCAGGACGACGAGGCCGAGCCGGACATGGCGCTGTTCCATGAGCGCATCCGCGGGGCCCTGGGCGACCAGGCGCCGCTGCCCGGCGAGCCCCGCTGGCTGAGCCGCTTCACCATCCAGCGCCGGCTGGTCAGCCACTACCGCCGCAACCGCATTCTGCTTGCCGGCGACGCCTGCCACGTGCAGAGCCCGCTGGGCGCCCAGGGCATGAACACCGGCATCGCCGATGCCTTCAACCTGGCCTGGAAGCTGGTGCTGTTCTGCCGCGGGCACGGCGGTGGGGCGCTGCTGGACAGCTATCAGCGCGAGCGGCGGCCGGTGGCCGAGGACATGCTGCGTGGTGTGGATGCCTTGTCACGGGCGTCGTTCGTGCGTGCCAAGGTGCTGCGCGGCGCCCGCGACTCGTTGCTGCGTCTGGCCGGCAACCGCCCGCAGCTGGGCCGTCGGCTGGTGCGCCGCGCCAGCCAGCTGGACGTCCACTACCGGCATTCGCCGCTGGTGGACGCCGGGCCCGACGCCGATCTGGGCTGGCGCCACCAGGGGCCGCTGCCCGGAGACCGGGTGCCGGACGCCCGCCTGCAGTCACAACGGGACGGCTCCCCGCGCCGGGTGCAGGCGCTGCTGCGCCAGCCCGTCCACCATCTGCTGCTGCAGCTGGGCGGCGAGCCGGACCACCGCGCCCGCGTGATCCTGCACGCGCTGCTGTCGCGGCTGCCGGACGAATACCTCAATGAACTGCGCGTCACCGTGATCAGCCGCGACGGCTTCGAGCTGGACCGCTCCGACACCGGCGCCGGCCGCGCCCACCTGTGGCGCGACCACGACGGCGAATTCGAGCAGGCCTTCGGCACCGGCAGCCGGCTATGGCTGATGCGCCCCGACGGCCACCTGGGTTACCGCGCCCCGCTCACCGACGCCGACTACCTGTTCGCCTACCTGGAGCGCCTGTTCCACCACTAAAGCGGCGGCTCTTGGGAGCAGCGAACCAATGTGGGCAGCGGGACCTTGTGGGAGCGGGCCCCGCCCGCGAAAGGGTGGCTTATAGCCACCCGGCAGGATCCCAGAGACCCTGTTTGTGCTGCCGTTAGAGAAGCCTCTGGAATCCCGCCGGCAAGCAAAGCTTGCCTTTCGCGGGCGGGGCCCGCTCCTACAAGTGTCGGCGCAGGCCGGCGAGCGCGATCAGCGCCAGCAGAGCGCCCAGGGCGCCGCCACCACCGCCGCCGCCACCGCCATCACTGCTGGAAGTGGCTTGTTGCCCGGCGTAATTGAAGGTGACACTGGCGCTGTTGTTGTCGGTGGGAAAATCCCCGTTTTCCGCACTGACCGTCGCGCTGAACGTGCTCTCGCGGGGTGTGGACGTACTGAGCGTAAACCGGGCGGTAACCTCCTGCTCGGGGCCGAGTGATGAGACCAGAATGCAGGGGTCGGACTGGCAGTTGGCGCTGCTGCCGACGATCGATGCGTCGCTGGGTGGCGCCACGTTCAGCTCAACCTGATTGGCGATCGCGCCAGTCAAATAGGACAGGTTGGTGACCGTGATTTCGATTGTCGCCTGGCCGTTATTGGCGCTGTCTGCTTCCGCCACCACTCGCCGTGCGGTAACGCTCAGGTCCGCCTGGTCGGAAAAGATCACGGGGATTTCCCGATCATTGTTCTTTATGCGGTAGTCGTCTTCACCGGAGGAAGAACTGATAGATAAAACGCCTCGGTGTGGCGAGGCGCTTAGAACGCTTTGTCCCACCTCAAAGTTGCCGCTTCTGCTGGCCTCGGGCGATAGTTCAGCCGCCACCTCGCAGGGATTGGACCCTGAACAACCGCTCCAGTTGGCCGTCACGTCCAGGCCGCTGTCCGTGTAAGAAAAGGACGGGTTGCTGACCGTTCGAATCAGGCTGTCGTTAACCAGGCTGGCGGTGATCGTCACCGAGGAGTCCGGCGCCGTGTAGTAGCGGTCACGGCCAGTGGTGAAATTCAAATCCACCAGCGGCTCGCCCAAAGTAACGCCAGCGTTCTCAATGAAGTCGATTTGTCCGGACACATCTGTATAAACGGTCGGTCGTTGGCTGGCGCAATCGGGCGTGCCGAAGCTGGTCAGGCCTACCACATAAGGAGCCGGGTCCTCACCCAGGAAGAGCGGGCCGCCGCTGTCGCCCTGGCAGGTGTCCTGGCGCTGTTGGTTGATTGGATTCAATTCGACCGCGCACAGCATCTGGCCGCTTTCGAGTTGAAAGTTCCAGGCTTCGTTGCAAGTATCGAAGTGGACGTAATCCAGCTGCACTTCCTGCAACCTATCGGATAGCTGTGGGTCACCCGGGTTGGTGACACCCCAGCCAATCGCGGTTAGCGCCTCATCACGGCGCGATTGATCCAGCGTTTCAAGAGTCTGGCGATGTGATTCATCAGCCAGACTGGGGAAGATGCCCGGGCTCACAGGGCTGCTTAAGCGTAACAGTGCAATATCCCGACCGACGGTGAACAACGCATCCGCGTCGTTTTGTTGTTCGGGAGGTAATTCAAAGGAATCAACCGCCCTGGCCGCGCTGGGATTTTGGCGTGGATTGGAGCCGCTACCAACCCAAACGGTGAGCAAGCCCGCATTGGTGACTCGGCGTCCATCTTCATCGAAAAAACAGTGAGCCGCTGTGACCACCAGTTGTTCAGTCAGCGCCATGCCGCTGCAGTAGCCCGCTGTTTCGTCGTTCGGGTCATCATCGATCTCTATGAGTGCCGCCCAGGGCCAGTCCCCGGTGGCATCCTCACCACCGATAATACGCGGCGAAGCTTCCTGGGCCCCGGCGGCGGCGCCCAGCGAAAGAAGTGCGGGCAGCGCCGCGCAGGTGATCAACCAACGAACCATGGTTTTTCCTCGGATCCAACCCTTTTACACGAGCATACCGCCTAAGCGCGGGCGGTGCGTGATCAAACCGTTACCGTTTCGTTAATACAACAAACGGCCGTGCTTTCTTACCGATCAGGTGGGGCCACTCAGGGTGGAGGAGATGTAGCCCTCGTCGGCAAGAGCTTGAATGACGCCACGGATCAGGTAGTTGTTGGTGAAGCCGACAGTGTACTGCCGGGCGTTTTCAGCGATAGGACGCAACATGCCGCTGTTGACCAGTCGACGAATCTGATAAGTCCTTTGGCCGGCTTTCAACTTTGGCATGGCGGGCACTAGATCGGAGGATTTAACGACGCCGTTCTGTACCGCTAGCGACAAGATGTTTCTTTCAAGGGCGGTTATCAGTTGCCGATCTTTGGCATGGTTTAAGGCAGGGTAAAGGATCCGCTCCTTGAGGAAGCCGTAATCGGTTAACTGGTCTACCTTGCGGAGTTCGTCCAGCACACCGGTCAGCACATAGGTACACCACCGTTCCAGGCCCTCTTGCGTGCCGGTATCCCCCACTCCCAGCATGCGGTAGTAGAGGTCACGGTCGTTACAGAATACGGCTGTTGGATTGAGAATCCGGCCTGCCATGGAGACCTCGAACCCATATTTTATCAGTAGCGCATAGGTGAGCAGGCGCACTACTCGACCGTTGCCGTTTCTGAATGGGTGGATCCAGCCAAACCGGTGGTGGGCCAAAGCGACTTTCATCAGGTCGTATTTCGGTGGGTCATCTTTGTTGATAAAACCAACCAACTCTTCCATGTAAGCGGATACCTGCACGGCATCAGGTGGCAGATGTTCTGAGGCGGCGATGACTACGCTTCCCTCACGGTAAGCGCCGGGTGTTCTATCACCTTCTTCCATGAGCTGCTCTACGGTTATGGCGTGGAGTTCGCGAATCAGTATTTCTGAAATGGGGGTCTTCTCAGCGACCGCCTTATCGATATACGTCATGGCCTCTTCGATATTGGTGACTTCCCGAAGCTGCTCACCGGGCTGGGCCGCCCCTTGAACCTTGCTGTCCACGTAATCCGCGAGCGTGGTGTGATTCCCTTCAATGCGGGCGGAACCGAGGCTTTCGAGCATGTGAAACAGTGTCTTCAGTTCGAAGAAGACCGGATAGGGTGTGGTGCCTTCCAGGCGTAGACGCCGCAGATGTTCCAATTCGTTAAGAACATCCACCAGCGGCGAATCAAACGAGGGATTCAACAGAGACAGATCGAAGTGCTTGAAAGAGGGCATCCTGACCTCGTTAAGTTCAATCCCGGATTGAGTTAAGTTCAAAAATGAAATATAAAACCTTTTAAATCAAAAGGTTATGAGGTTTATCGGGATTCAATATATCGAATATCCGTCAAGAATATCTTAACTGGAGGTGGCGCGATAGCCACCGGAAGAAAGAAGGTACGGCCGTGCCGCTCAGGCGAGCGGCGAGGCGTGGGCGAGCCAGTGGTCCTGGTCGTCGCGGGTGCGGGGCATGGCGGTTTGCAGGTGGTAGAGCACCTGTTCCAGGGCGGCGTTGGCGCTGTTCAGGGTCATCACGGCGGCGCGCAGGCCGGGCTGGCGTTCGCGCAGGTCGGCGAGCACCCGTTCGGCGGCGCCGGTGGCGGTGCTGGGCAGCAGCAGCGCCAGGTGATCCTCGTCGTAGCGGGCGATCACGTCGCTGCGGCGCAGCCGCTGGCTGACGGTTTCGGCCAGGGCGTTGATGTCCGGGTGGTGGACCAGCACCAGGGTCAGCGGCGAGGACAGCCGGTCGTGCAGCGGGATCAGCCAGCCGGCGGTGCTGGTCAGGGCGGTGCGGCTGATAAAGCCGGTCTGCGGGTCGCGCCAGGCGGTTTCCACCGCCTGCCGGGAGAGCACCTGGTTGCGCCAGATCATCAGCCCGAAGTAGAGCATGCACACGGTGAGCGCGGCGAGCAGGAACAGGCTGGCGGAGGCGGCGGTTTCGGCGCCGCCGGGGCTGTAGCTGATGCGGATCGGCATGACGATGGCCAGCACCACTTCGGCGGCGGCCAGCATCACCAGAAAACGCTTCAGCCCGTGCAGCAGGCCGTTACTGAGCACCGCCAGGAACAGCAGCGCCATGGTCGGCGGCGGCTCGCCGCCATCGAGCAAAATCACGATGCCGAGAATCACCAGGTCCAGGCCGGACGCCAGAATCGTCGCGTGCGGCACACGCGCCACCAGAAACAGCAGTTGCAGAGCCAGGTAACTGCCGGCCAGAATCCAGGGCGTGGCCGTCGGCACCGTGAAGAAGAAACCTTCCGAATGGTTGAAGTAGAGCACCGCCAGGATGGCGAACAAGGCTCGGGCCAGGTACTGAAGTACGATTACGCCCTGTTCCGTGGACACACGCGAAGAAGTTTCCATGAGTGGCGATGTTCCTCAAAGCAATGCGGGCTATGTTGCGTCACCTCCCCGACGGAATAAAGATACAGTCGGGTGTAAAGTTGTAAAAACGATACCGGGAGTGAAGATGTCGGTGGAACAGGATCAACACGCGCCGCTGCGCGACAATGTACGCCTGCTGGGCGAAGAGCTGGGGGCGGTGCTCCGGGAACAATCCGGCGAGCGATTGTACGACACCGTGGAAACCATCCGCCAGGCGGCGGTGGAGAGCCGCTCCGAAGGGGAAATGGAACTGACCCGTCTGCGCGGTCTGCTCGATCCGCTGGACGACGACACCCTGCTGGAAGTGGCGCGGGCGTTCAGCCAGTTTCTCAACCTGGCCAACATCGCCGAGCAGCATCACCGCGAGCGTCTGCACCGCCGCCACGAGCGTTACCCCGGCGACCCGGACACCGACCAGGGCCTGCGCCAGGTGCTGGCGGAGCTGAAGCAGAAGGGCATCGAGCCGCAACGCATCCGCGATACCCTGACGCCGCTGTCCGTGGAGCTGGTGCTCACCGCCCATCCCACCGAGGTGACCCGCCGCACCCTGATCCGCAAATACGACCAGATGGCCGATCTGCTCGCCGAGCTGGACCGCCCGGACATCAACGCCGAAGAGCACCATGGCCTGCGCCAGCGCCTGCGCGAGCTGATTCTGTCCGCCTGGGCCACCGACGAAATCCGCCGCGAGCGGCCCACCCCGGTGGACGAAGCCAAGTGGGGCTTCGCGGTGATCGAGCAATCGTTGTGGAAAGCGGTGCCCCGGGTAATGCGCGACATCGAAGCGGAGCTGGGCCAGGCCGGCATCGACGCCCTGCCCGCCGACTGGGTGCCGATCCGCTTTGCCTCCTGGATGGGCGGCGACCGCGACGGCAACCCCAACGTCACTGCCACTGTCACCCGCGAAGTTTTGCTGCTGGCCCGCTGGATGGCCGCCGACCTCTACCTGCGTGACGTGGAGAACCTGCTCGCCGACCTGTCCATGCACCGCGCCAGCGACGAGCTGCTGGCGCGCACCGGCCCCAGCCACGAACCCTACCGGGTGGTGCTGCGCAGCGTGCGCGACCGCCTGAAAATCACCCGGCGGCGCATGGAGGCGCTGGTGGAAGGGCGCCCGGTGCCCGAGGGCGAAGGCTTCACCGAAGGCCGCCAACTGCTCGACGAGCTGTTATTGCTGGACCGCTCCCTGCGCGCGGTGGGCCTGGGCGCGATCGCCGACGGCGAGCTCAAGGACACCCTGCGGCGCCTCAACTGTTTCGGCATCACGCTGCTGTGCCTGGATATCCGTCAGGAATCCACCCGCCACACCGCCGCCCTGGACGCCATCACCCGCTACCTGGGCCTGGGCGGTTACGGCGAATGGGACGAGGGCCAGAAACAACGCTTCCTGCTCGCCGAGCTGGAGAGCCGCCGGCCGCTGGTGGACGAGGCCTTCTACCGCAGCGACCTGTGCGACGGCGACGTCCGCGAAGTGCTGGAAACCTGCCAGGTGATCGCCGAGCAGGGCCCGGAAGGGTTGGGCGCCTACGTCATCTCCATGGCCAAGACCTCCTCCGACGTGCTGGCGGTGATGCTGCTGCAGAAGATCGCCGGCGTGCGCCGGCCGATGCGCGTGGTGCCGCTGTTCGAAACCCTCGACGACCTCAACAACGCCGGCGACACCATGGCCGCGCTGCTGGACATTCCGCTCTACAAGCAGCGTGTCGGCTTTTCTGAAAAGGACGGCGGCCAGGAAGTGATGATCGGCTATTCCGATTCCGCCAAGGACGCCGGTTTCCTGGGCGCCGCCTGGGCCCAGTTCCGCGCCCAGGAAACGCTCACCAAAACCTTCCAGAAACACGGCGTGCCGCTGACCCTGTTCCACGGCCGCGGCGGCTCCATCTCCCGGGGCGGCTCGCCCACCCGCATGGCGCTGCTGTCGCAGCCGCCGGGCTCGGTGGCGGGGCGCATCCGCGTCACCGAACAGGGCGAAGTGATCCGCTTCAAATACGGCCGCCCCTCGGTGGCGGTCTACAACCTGGAGCAGTACGTGGCCGCCACCCTGGAAGCCACCCTGGTGCCGCCCCGCGAACCGGACGCCGAGTGGCGCGCGCAAATGCAGAAGCTCACCGACGTCTCCGTGGCCGGCTACCGCCAGGTGGTCCGCGAAGACCCGGCGCTGGTCAGCTACCTGCGCACCGTCACCCCGGAAACCGAGCTCAGCCGCCTGGCCCTGGGCAGCCGCCCGGCGCGCCGCAAAACCGGCGGCGGCATTGAATCCTTGCGCGCCATCCCCTGGGTATTCGCCTGGACCCAGATCCGCCTGATGCTGCCCGCCTGGCTGGGCACCGGCGCGGCCCTGGAAGCCGCCCTCGACGACCCCGAGGACCTCGCTACGGTGCGCGACATGGCCGAGCGCTGGCCGTTCTTCCAAGGGGTGGTGGACATGCTGGAAATGGTGCTCGCCAAGGCCGACCCGCGCGTCGCCGCCTGGTACGAAGAGCGCCTCACCGACGACCCGGAGCAAACCCGCTTGGGCGACGTCCTGCGCCAGCGGCTGGCGTCCACCGTGGACGCCCTGCACCGGCTCACCGGCCGCGAGGACCTGCTCGACAACAACCCGGTGATGCGCTGGTCGATCCGCGTGCGCGACCCCTACACCGACCCGCTGCACCTGCTGCAGGCCGAACTGATGGCCCGCCTGCGCGACCGCGACAGCGACCCGGTGCTGGAAAGCGCGCTCATGGTGACCATCGCCGGCATCGCCGCCGGCCTGCGTAACACCGGCTAACTCGAGATCAGGTCCTGCCTTTTGTTCCGATGAGGCAAAAGGCAAGACCTGACCCCTTTGGCTTGTAGTTCAAAGTCGATGTCTGACCTTTTGATAAGCCTCACTCCGCTCTCTTTTCCCGATCGCTACCACCTAAACGATGACTTCATGATCAATCACTTGGTAAATCAACCGGTATCCGGAAGCCCTGAGCTTGATTTTGTAGCAGTTGCTTAGCCCCTGGAGCCGATTGGCCTCGACGTGAGGTTCCTCGAGTATGAGAGCCAGCTTCTTTTTGAATTGCTGCCGAACCGTATCTCCCAGTTTGCGCCATTCCTTTAGCGCCCGTCGGTCAAACTCCAGGTCATAAGTCATCCAACGACACCTTCACCCGTTGTGGCTCCCTCAGCCGCTCGCGGGCAATGGCCAGCAGTTCCGCGTCTTCCTCCGTAAGGAGTACATTCTTAAACGGCAGCTCGCCGCTGTCGGCGACGTACTGCAGAGTCTGGCGCAGTAATTCGGAAGGCGTGACGCCGAGTTTCTTCAACTCCTCGAAGGCGCGGGCTTTGAGCTCATCGTCAATTCGAAGATTGATGGTTGCCATGTCGTGTATACTCATATGTAATCTCAGATGTAATTACGTTAGTCCTTATTCGGCTACCTTTCAAGAATGGCACCTTTTTGATCCGTCTAATCTAGCTCGTCACGCCGAACCAGTGCTGTAAGCCATGGCTGAAACGAGGGTAGGAGAAATCGGGAAAGTACCCAGGGAGCCGGGTAGGCCAATAGCTCGCCGACAGGCTGGCGCGGCGGCGCGAGTGGGGTAGGCTTGGCGAAAAGAAAGGCGTTACGCCAAGGAGTGACCATGAGCGCCCACGATACCCACGTCACCGTACCCAGCGGCCACCGGATGCGTGCCCGCTGGTTCCTGCCCGAACGGCCCAACGGACTGAATGCGGCGGTGGTCGTCATCCACGACATCTTCGGCTTCAGCGACGACCAGGCGCGCATCGCGCAGCGCCTCGCCGACAACGGCTACCCGGTGCTGGCGCCGGATCTCTACGACCGGCCCGGCGCCAAAAGCCTGTGCGTGGTGCGCACCCTGCGCGACCACGAAGCCGGCCACGGCGACGCCTTCGACCAGCTCGACGCCTGCCGGCAATGGGTGCTGGAACAAACCGATCAGCCGGTCACCAAGGTGGCCATGATGGGCTTCTGCATGGGCGGGCGCTTCGCACTGCTGTACGCCGCCCGCGGCACCCTGCAGGTGGTGGCGCCGTTCTACGGCGGCGTGCCCCGCAAGGCCCGCGCGCTCACCGGCATCTGTCCGGTGGTCGGCGGCTGGGGCAAAAAAGACCTGATCTACGGCCACCACGGCGAGCGGCTCGCCGGCCACCTCACCGAACTCGGCGTCGAGCACGACATCCAGACCTACCCGAACGCCGGCCATTCCTACATGAACGACCACCAGACTTTTCTGTTCAAACGCATGGCCGACTACAGCCCGCTACGCGCCAAATACGACCCCGATACCGCCGAGGACAGTTGGCGGCGGGTGCTGGCGTTTTTCGAGAAAACACTGAGCGCATAACGCGCGTACCGGCTCACATCCTGACAGGCGTCAGGCTAAAATCGAACTTTTTCCAAAAAGTATCAGGAAATAAAAACAAAATTCGAATGACGCATTTGAAATAAGCATAGTGCCAATGGCCATGAAATGCTTTAAATAAAGAGCGCATACGTTCTTTCCTAAATGTCTGTCCCCTTTTGTAAGTGCAGGAAAACCTTGATAAAAAAGGGGACAGAGTAATTTATTTATACCTCTGAATAATTTATTTCTTCACGTTGTTTAGATAGACTCCCGTACAAATAAAAGCGATATATAAAGAGGGGTAAAAATGCCAAGGATGAGGCGCACGGTGGTGCCTGACTATCCTCATCATATCCTTCAACGGGGGCATAACGGACAAGAGGTATTCAAGGATGAAGAAGACTACCTTAAATACCTGACGGATCTGCGAGAGTTAAAAGAGAAGTGGCACGTTAAGGTATACGGGTGGTGCCTGTTGCCGGAGCAAGTCCACATGCTGGTTGACCCGGGTCCAAACCCTGACATGTTGAGCGAGTTGATGAAAGCGCTGGCGGCACGCACCACGCGCCACCGCAACCGCAAGGATAAACGCAGCGGCACGCTCTGGGAGAGCCGTTACCGCTCCAGTGTGGTTCAGCGCGGCTCCTGGACGCTCGCCTGCCTGCGCTATCTGGAAAAGCGGCCGGTCCTGCTGGACCTGGCCACCGCGCCGTCACGGTTTCCCTGGACCAGTTTCGGCATGCGCATGGGCCGCGAAGAGCCGGTCTGGCTGGATCACCCCGAAGAATTCCTCGAGCTGGCCGACACCGACCAGGAGCGCCGGCAGGTTTATCGTCTTTTCATGGAACAACAGATCCAGGACCAGGAAGCCGGGCTTATCCTGGGTGCCGCCATGCGTAACCAGCTCACCGGCGATAAACAGTTCACCGACGAGGTGGAAAAGATCACCGGCGTCCGCGTCAGCATGCGTGGCAGAGGGCGTCCGCCCGGCAAGCCGCGCGAGTCCGAATAGGCATATACAAAAAAAGATATTTTATTTCTTAAAGCGCTGGACCTTCGGGAAAGGCGTGAAGAAAACGTCAGTAAACCACCGAAAAGGGGACGCACAACTTTTAAGGGAGTGCGTCCCCTTTTTTGTAACTGACTGTTTTGTATAGGGTTGCTCAACTTCTGACATGGTTTCATTTTTTGAAACATGGTCTTTCGCGAAATTTTGTTCAGACGCCAGTCCCAGGTCGCTAAGGTTAAGAAAACAAGCCAAAAAACCAAAAGCAAAGGGGGATTTTATGTCTGGCAAGGACCGCCTTCTACTCGCCGGCCATCCGCATCATCTGGTGCGCAAGAGCCACGGGAATGAACCCATCTTTCTGGACGAAGCGGACTACAACCATTGCCTGGGACAGATCCGCAAGCTGAGCCAGGACTACAACCTCAGCGTGCACGCTTACTGCCTGCTCCCGGACCGCATCCACATCATCGCCACCCCGCACGGCGACCCCACCGATCTCTCCACCTTCATGAAAGCGCTGTCGTGCCGCACCTCTCTACGCCGCAAGAACCTGCACGGCCGCAGCTCCGCCTGGGAAGTGCGTTACCGCTCCAGCCCGGTGGAACCGGGGCAGTGGCTGCTGGCCTGCATGTGTTACGTGGAGCGCCTGCCTGTCATCCATGAGCTCACCACCTCCGCGTACCACTATCACCTGAGCAGCTATCGCATGCGGCTCGGCAAGACCGACCACTACTGGCTCAAAGACCCGGAGGAATACGCCCGCCTGGGCAGTTCGATCCAGGAGCGCGCCGAAGCCTACCGCACCTATATGAGCAACGGCCTGGATCGCAGCGAGGAGGCGATGATCGATACCGCGGTACAGCGCTGCCGGCTAACCGGCTCGATCCGGTTCGTGAAAGAGGTCTACCGGGAGTACGGCATACTCGGTATCAACCGGGGCCCCGGCCGGCCGCGCAAACGCCGCAAAAAGCCCGACGGCTAGAGAGGCCACTGCTGAGCCGCATGCAAAACCTGGATGATCACAATGTTCTCATCCGAGCACATATAGACAACGATGTAGTTCGGGCGCACCACGAGCTCGCGGGTTCCAGCCACTCGCCGCCCGCCACTTAATCCTTCCGCACTCGCTTCCGTTCGATGAGTTTCCTCGCATCATCCATGACCTGATTGTGAGAGGCGGCCGCGCGGGTGTCTTCCATTGCCTCAAGCACCTTGGCCTTGAACCAGGCGTCGTAGAACTCGGGATCCGTGGTCAGGCCGGGGGGCAGGCCGCGTTCCTTAACCACGCGAGTCAGCAAGATCCGAACGGCGTCTGATACCGATAAACCCAGGCCGGCCAGAGTCTCGGCGGCTTCGCCTTTCAGTTTTTCGTTAATTCGTACATGCAACATCGTCGTTTCAGCGGCCATGGTCTTTCTCCTATCAGACTACTCATAATGTATCTCATTTGAGATACGGTCAACCGGGCGAGCTTGGATAAGGCCGTTGAGGAGGTTCGAGGTTAACGACTGCGGCCCCGGGGCGCCGTAAGTGAAGGCTGAAAACATTGTCAGCTAGCGCGGAAAGTCAGTTAGGGGTCAATACGGTGGCAAAGCAGGGCAAAAAGGTGGGAAACCGGGTCAGAAAGCTAAAAAAGCGCCATTTTTCGTGTTTGGCAACGAAAGTTGCGGGTAGCGCAAAGCGGCCAGGAGGCACATCCATTTAAAGTGCCAGCACCTGTTGGAGAGGTCAGGCGGCGGTGTCGTTCAGAAGGCTTTCATAGGGAATCTTGAGACCGGCGTGCAGATTGCGGATCATCTGCAGGCTGAGCGCTCTCTTTCGGTTCAGGACTTCGGAGACCCGCCCGCTGGAGCCGATGTAAGCCTCAAGATCGCGGCGGGTCAGGCCGCGCTGCTCAAGCGTGAACAGAATCGCCTCGACGGGATCCGAAGGGCCAACGGGATAGTGTGCGTCTTCGTACTTTTCGATCAGGATGGAGAGCACTTCCAGTTCATCCGCCTCCGGGCTGCCTTCCTCCGCATCCCACAGCTGTTCCAGGCGAGCGAAAGCGCGCTCGAGGTCGTCGTCGGTATGGATCGGCTGAACGTTCATTACACTGTCTCCGCGTCAATCTGGTCGTACTGAGCATGAGTGCCAACGAACCGCACCCAGGCAATCTGCAAGTCATACCGGATGGCGACAATCACGCGGTACTTATTGCCGGCTATGTTGAAAACCACCCGACCGTGCTTGAGAACACTGGCCGTGCTTATGTCTGCCTTCAACTGCTGGGGTGTGTCCCAGTGCGCCTTGACCATCATGTGATGCCACTGCGTGAGAGGCCTCTCCGAATCACCATGGTCAGGCAATTCCCAGAACTGCCTCAACGTCCGTTTCGCAATGACTCGCATCATCTCTCCCTGACTGGCGCAATTCTAGGTTCTCCCATTTTGGGAGTCAAGCGGGTGGCACGGCTGAAGGTTTCTGAGGTTAGTGGCTGCGGCCTCGGGTGGCTGTACGTGAAGGCTGAAAATATTGTCAGCCAGCGCGGAAAGTCGGTTAGAGGCCTGTAAGCTGTCCAAGCAGGGCAAAAAGGCGGAAAAAGAGACCGAAAAGGTGAAAAAGCCGTATTTTGCGTGTTTGGCAACGAAAGTTGCGAGTAGCGCAAATGCAGTGAGCGCCCGTGTTCTTACCTGTCGGGTATTAGAGGTCAGGCGATCTTGTCGGGCACGGCCTGCAAGTGTACGCCGAGTGCGTGCAGTACCTTCATCAACGTCGAAAAGCGTGGATCGGCACCAGGGCGCAATGCCTTATAGAGGCTTTCGCGGCCCAATCCGGTTTGACGTGCCAGGTCGGTCATGCCGCGAGCCCGGGCGACATGACCAATGGCGGCAAGCAGCTCTTCATGATCGCCCTCTGCCAGCACCTGCGTCAGGTATTCGGTGATCGCTACATCGTTGTCCAAAAACTCGGTAATATCGAAAGGGCGTAAACCGAGTTCTTGTGAGGTTGATGATTTCATGGTTCTCTCCTGATGGCCGCCGCCATCTGTTTAGCGGTTGCAATGTCGCGCCTTTGGCTGCTTTTATCGCCACCCACCAGCAATACATAAATGGCTTCGCCTGTCTGCAGGTAGTACACCCGGTAACCTGGGCCCACGGGAACGCGCAGTTCATGCACTCCTTCTCCCGCCTGTATCCAATAAGATACAATAAGCGCGCCTTTCTTTGCCACCCATTTTTTGGGCTCCGTTAGTCGTCATTGTCCACCTCCTTGCGTTGAGGAAGCAGGGTGCCACTGGCGTTAGCGGTCTGGCTGTGGGGAATGGCGGGAAACCGTGTCAGAAAGCTGAAAAAGCGCCATTTTGCATGCTTGGCAACGAAAGTTGCGACCCGTGCAAAAGCGGCGAGGAACCATCCCGCGGAAGGGGCAGACGAGGGGTCGTGGGGCCAGCCGGGTTGTCTCGGCTGTCGGGTGGATAATTACTGCAAGTGAAGGCGAAGTGAGCGCGATAAAGGCGAAAAAGGGACGGACATTTATAAAAATAACGCAGAAGAAAATCGTAACTGACTGATATTAAGGATGGTTTTTAAAATGGCGAAATCCTGGCAAAAATATTAATCCGTCCCGCCGCCGAAATTCTCTTCATACATCGGGCGGTAAGAGGGTAGGCTTCATAAAAACGAACCCAAAAAACAACGGAAATAGGGGGAGTTATGCCCGGCAAGGATCGCCTTCTGCTCGCGGGCCACCCGCACCACCTGGTGCGCAAAAGCCGTGATCAGAAACCCGTCTTTCTCGACGAAGCCGACTACACCCACTGCCTCGGGCAGATACGCGCGCTGAGCCAGGAGTACGAACTCGCTGTCCACGCGTTCTGCCTGCTGCCGGACGGCGTGCACATACTGGCCACGCCGCTGGGCGACCCGGGGAACCTGTCCCGGTTCATGAAGGCGCTCAGCTGCAGCGCCTCGTCGCGGCGCAAGAGACTGCACGGCGCCACGTCCGTATGGGAGGTGCGCTACCGCTCGAGCCCGGTGGAGCCCGGGCAGTGGATGCTGGCCTGCATCTGCTACATCGAGCGCCTGCCGGTGACCCAGCGGCTTGCCTCGTCGGCGTATCACTACCACCGCAGCAGCTACCGCATGCGGCTGGGCAAGACCCATCAGTACTGGCTGGAAGACCCGGAGGAGTACACCCGTCTCGGCGGCAGCATCGAAGACCGGGCCGAAGCCTACCGGATGTACATGAGCAACGGGCTGGATCCGCACGAAGAGAAGATGATCGACACGGCGGTGAAGCGTTGCCGGCTTACCGGCTCGCGGCATTTCGTGAGAGAGGTGTACCGGAAGTACGGGGTGCTGGGCTAGTCGTTCGGGGAACCGAGCGGCCACGCAAGGAACGCAGCCAGCGAGGGATCAAAAAGCAGGCCAAGCCTGGCGCTACTGCCTACTGGAATAGATCGTCCACGCTGGTGGCATCCAGAACGCGGTCAGCCAGATGTTCCAGCTCGGCCTGAGAGGCGTTCTGCAGGCGCAGGCGAAGCGTGGGGGGCACGGTGCCGAAGCGGTGTTGTACCTGGCGTAGAACCAGCGTTCGTTCGCCGTCCAGACGGCCCTGCGCCACGCCCGCGAGACGCTGACGCTCTTTCCATTCCTCGAACCGGTTGGTGATCATCTCGTACGCCTCCTGCAGATCGTGCATCTCGGGGAAGGTTTCGCCGGGAAACCATTTGGGGAGCCGGCGGCGCAGCCATTCCAGGTAAGCCCGGCGTAAGCCGGCCTGTTCCGGACCTGACAGCCACTTTACCAAAAGTTGAAGAAGACCGGCCACCTCGTCGGAAGACCGGTGGTGCTCCAGCCGGAACAGCGCGGCCACCAGGTTATTGAGCGGCTGGCGGTCGTCGGCGCTGTAAGCGCCTTCATCGATCAGTAGGAACGCCTGATCGGGCTGAAAGCGTTCCAGCCCGTCCGGCGGTGGTTGGACCAGAGATCGCACGTCAGTGGGCGCCCGCCAGCGGCGCTCGCCGTTATAGAGCACCACTGGCAGTACCGACGGCAATCGGCGGTCGGCCCCCAGCTCACCACGCCGAATCAAGTCCTGATGGAGCAGGCCGGTGTAGACCATAATGCGCAACGCCATGAAGCGGTCCACCGACGACTGAAATTCCAGCAGCAGATACACATAAAGCCACTCCTCGCCCCAGCGTATTCGCCAAACGGCATCGCCGTGCCGGCCACGCAGGTCGTCAGTGACGTAGCTGCCGTTCATTTTCTCCAGAGAATGCAGGTCCAGCACTGCCGTCCACGCCGGCGGCAAAAAGCCGGCCAGAAGATCACGCACCATTTCATGGTGAGAGAACAGCAACTTGTAAACGGTATCGTGCTCGTCCATGGGCACCTCGTCGGCATATTTACAGCCAAGCGTGGCGGGGACGAGCCGGGCTGTCTGTCCTACGGTGCGGACAATGCTTGTAAGCGAAGGCGGAATTGGCGCGGTGCCTTTGGATCTTTGCCCGGAAAACGTGCCAAACCGGGCAAACTAAGCTCAAAAAGCGGCCTTGAGGCCTCCAGAACGAAGAAAAAGGCGGAAATTTGCGCGCTCTACACGCTCAATTGCGGGCCCTGCAAAAGCGCGGCACCACCTTAAAGAAGCCGAGCGATCGAATACTTGACGGCACACCGTTTTTTAGGCGCAAAAACGTGACAATAGGGGGGGGGGGG
>TARA_R110000796_G_scaffold190811_1_pt1 | contig 18238 bp, 18 predicted proteins | sample TARA_R110000796 | Tara Oceans TARA_R110000796 (sample SAMEA4397815) | marine metagenome | biome: Polar Biome; feature: [SRF] surface water layer (ENVO:00010504); material: water (ENVO:00002006), including particulate matter (ENVO:01000060) such as... | depth 5 m
CTTGAATACCGGTAAGCGTGGAGTAGATGTTGTCAAAGTTGATGGTTCAGAAAGTGTTGATAACAGAACAGTTAAACCACTAGATGAAACAAGACTTAAAACAGATGCTGAATATAGAGCGGCTTATATGAACTTGAGACAGTATTCAAATGCTAGTCGAATCGACATAAGCCACAATATGGTCAGTAAACAATTAGATAAAATGCGAAAGCAGAGACAAGGTTAACTTGTCAATTGTCAATATATAAAGGAGAACTACTATGACAACTAAAGTAACAGTGGAACAACTTTACAGTGACATCGTGGCTGATTTACAGCCATACTATGATGATGCAGTATTGTTACCAAACCCACAACTAATATCCACGCAGTTTAATATTGCTGGAACAAGCGGGAACCAAATTAACGTTCCTTTAACAAACGCATTTGTAAATGCAGGCACAGTCACCGAAGGTGATAGTATCTTAGCAGCCGGTCTTTCAGACTTTACACCAACATCCGCTAACATCTCAATGGTGAAGCGTGGAGTTGGAACAAATGTAACTGAAGAAGCACTAGAAGATGGTGGTTTAGCAGTAGTAAGACAAGCAGTCTTAACACGTTTAAGTGCAGGCCTAGCAGGCGCAACCGATGCAGCAGGATTTGCAGCAATGGACGCAGGCTTTGGAGCAACTGACTACGGTGTTCAAGGTGCTAACTCAGACTTTACAACTAACTTCGTATTTTCACCAGAAGCATTAGCTTATGGCGCAAAGCGTGAGCCAAGTGTAACTATGTTTTACGATAATGACTTAGATCTACATCAGTTTAGAGGTTCAGTCAGAAACGGCTTTGTAACTCTACGTGCAGGTTTCGGTGCAAGAGTAACATCTGAAGCAGTAATCGGCGGCGGACAAGCAGCAGCCAATTTAACTAATATTTCCAGAGCTGTAGCAGCACTTCGTGCTCAAAACGCACCGGGAATGTTGAATGGCGCTTACATTGCTATTATTGATCCAGCATTAGAATACTCGATTGCTAGTCAGTTAAACTCAGTAACTCAAACTGCTATTGGTGACTTATCAGTTATCGGTAACAGAGCGTTGCTAACGGGCCTCATTGGTCAAGCATCAGGGTGTGAATTTTATCGCAGCAACTCGTTGCCACCAGCAACAGCTTAAAGTCAATTTAATTAGAGGAGAGGTATTATGAGTTTTGTCACAGATGTAAATGGAGTTGTTATTAGTTTTGCAGAATACACTGATGTGGTGCAAAAAGATCAACGTTTGTTAGAAGCAAATCAATTACGCATACCAGCCGAGTCAGGCTTTGTAAACGTAACAGATTTTGTTGAAGACATGTTGATTGAAAGCACCACTCGTATACTGTTAAAAATAAAAGCATCTACATGGTGGCAGGCTTATAATAACTATGTTGGTAATAATATAACAAGCCTAAGCAGTTTGCCTAATGTTAATCCGAATTATATAGATCCGGCCAATGCATTAGGTAGACAGCAACAGTTTACTGATATGTGCGTTTATTATACCCTCAAAGAGTATTTGATACCATTAGTAGCCCAATTCGAAACCGAAAGTGCCGATGTAGCCAAGTTAGAATATTATGAAAGGAAGTTTAACGACTTGTTTACAGAATTACTAGCCATGGCTGATTGGTATGACGCAGACGGAGATGGAACTGTAGAAGCAAGCGAGGTAGCATATAGTTATGCTCAAACTCGCAGAACACGCCGACCAAGTCGCATTGTGAGAGTTAGATAATGAGTATAAGGGATGAGTTGTTAACACAGATTACGACTAATCTAGTAACGCACTTAGACTTTTCTGTTAGTTCAGAATTGCCTTTTAATAGTGCAGGAGAGGCTTTGTATACTAAAAATATGAAGACTGTTTACCTAGATGAAGATCAACAAGATGTCACACAACACATACCTGTTCTCAGTGCTAGCAAAATAATGCAGACTCAAACTACAGTTAATGGTTATCTGGTAACAGATGCGAAAAACCAACCCTCTGATATCGACACAGTTATTGCCAATGTGTTAGTTGCTCGAACAGCAATTAGCAATATCATTGACACTAGTAGCAGTGTTGAAACAGAAATAGACGACGATAGAATAACCTATACTTTCGAGTATAATTTTTTAATAATATAAAATAGGAGCAAATAATGGGCGTAATTAATACATCCGCAGGCGACGAAGCAGTTCTACACATCTACGATTTAGTAGGTGCAGGAAATGTTGAATTCGTAACTGCAAACGTTACTAGTGTTCCGTTTATGCAAGATGTTACAATCAATAACTCAACAGGAACTTTCAGATATAAAACTCTAGATAGTTCTTCTGAGAGTGTTGTCACAACTCCAGCAACTAACCAGTTATCACTCAACGCAATCGTTGATGATGGTGTGTTCTTTGGTGGTGTTAACGCAACAAATTTTGGAACAGAAGGCTTAATCGGCACTAGTGATAGCAAAACACAAATTGGATTTCACATCTACTTTAACGGAGTCGATGTCGGTTCACGTTACTTAAAAGGTATCGGATTTATAGGTGGTTTATCACCAACTGTAAACCCAGATGCACCACTTTGGGTAACACCAGTCACTCTAGAAGTGAATGGCGATTACTCTAGTTTAACAGTAGTAGCACCGTAATTCATGCAGGAACTTAACAGTGGGGGCAACCCCACTGTTTTTCTTATAGGAGTAAAAGATGAAGATTAAAATTAAACCAAGAACAATACAGGCTTTTCACAAATGGGCTGAGACTCACAAGATGAGTGACAACTTCGTTTGGAATGGAAAAGTAATTAAAGGATCGGAATTCAAAAAGGTATTATACGGCGATGCACCTAAAGCAGAAGCCAAACCAGCACCTTTACTTGAGGATCCGGTAAATATAGATATAGAGGAAAAAGAACATGCAGATATGGGACAATCATTCGACGCTGGAGATATTGAAAAGTATTGAAGCAGAGATTGCAAAAGCACAAAATGAAATAAAATGTGCATACAAAGATGTAGAGAAAGCAAGTAACAGATTGGGATTCACAATCTCAGCATTACATTCGCTTAAAAAAAGAAATTTAAATACAGATATGGAGAAATAAATTGAAGATTACAGAATTAGCGTCGGCACCAAAACTAGTAGAAATCACATTAGAAGATGAATCAGTCGTAGAAAAATACGGCGAACCGATATCCTTTTGGGTATGGGATCGTCAACCTATGGACAAGTATATTCAAATGGCACAAAACGAGAAAGACCTCAGTGTTATTATGAATATTGCAAAAGAAATGATTCTAGATGAAGCAGGTAACCCAGTTATCTCAGAGACATCAATGCTTCCAGGTGATATCGCATTTAAGGCACTGACAAAAGTTGTTGAAACGCTGGGAAAGTAGCAAACGTTGCCTACTCTGATAAGGACCCTACACTCAACACCATTTTATTAATAGATGCAATGGCAGAGCATTACGGAATGCTGCCAACGCAACTGTTAAGAGAAGCGTCCACAGTGGACTTGGTAATTTTTGACACAGCATTAAGTTGGAAAAATTATCAACAACAAAAACAGAAAGGTGGCGTGCCAAAGAATAGCGTAAGTCAAAATGACCTACAACGAAGAATGGATAAAGTTAAACAATGAAAATAGACACTCGACAATTCGACAAACTTATGAAGGAAATGAAAACACTTCCTACTGAAGCCGTCGGTGAAGCGGGTGTTTTTTTTAAACGCACAACACCAATTGATACAGGTAATGCTCGAAGAAAAACAAAGACAAATACTAGAGCAAAAACAATAACTGGTAATTATGCATACGCAGGTAAATTAGATGATGGTTGGAGTAGACAAGCACCACAAGGTATGAGTGACCCCACAATTAAAAAATTAACACAAATAATAGACGACTTGGTAGGGAGACTATAAGTGGCTAAGAATATAAAAGTTGTATTAGAACTTGATGATAAGAATTTTAATCGAGGAATAAAAAGTGCAACAGGTAATGTAAATAAACTTGACAAGGAATCTAAAGGTGCTGGGTCCAGTTTAAATCTATTAGCCGCAGGCCTTGCCGCAGGTGCAACTGCCGCATTAGGTTTAGCCAGTGCAGTTAATGCCGCTAGAAGTGTTGAAGACTTAGGCATAACATTAGAAACGCTATATGGCGATGCTACTTTAGCCGCCGCAGCATTAGAAACAGTTAAAAATAAAGCCGCTGAATTACCAGTAGCACTAGATGCAATCCAACGAGGTGTTCCTAGTTTAGCACTAGTAGAAGACGCAATGGGTGGACTAGGTAACACTATTGAATTCACCAGTGGTATTGCAAGTGCATTCGGAATGACATTTGATGAAGCCGCTACTCAAGTTCAACGTGCATTATCATCAGGTATTAACAGTGCTGAAATGTTCAAAGACAGAGGTGTTGCAGCCTTCTTAGGATTTGAACAAGGTGCAACTGTAACAGCAGAACAAACCAAAGAAGCATTCCTCAAGAACTTTGATAAAATAACAGCCGCCAACGCTAAAGCCGCACAAAGTATGACTGGACAGTTCAGTATGCTAGGCGATTCTGTATTCCAAGTTCAAGAAGCAATAGGAACAGCCTTTAATGAAGAACTAAAAAATGTTATTGGTGACTTCTTAGGTGTGTTCAACGAGAACAAAGAATCCATACTTGAAACAGCAAAAGCAATTGGTGAGAACCTAGGCACAGCATTAGCATTCTTAGTTGAAAACTTAAATATTATTATTCCATTGTTAGGAGCATTTGCCGCAGGCTGGGCCGCAATGAAGTTCGTAGCCATTGCTAATGGCATCCTAGGCATACGCACAGCAGTAGTAGCATTGAACTTGGCTATAATGGCCAACCCAATTGGTGCAATAGCCGCAGCAATTGCCGCAGCCGCAGTTCTTATTATATATAACTGGGATGAAATTAAACTAGCCGCAGTTAATGCCGCTACCAAAGCACAAATTGCCTTTAAACACTTAGAAATATTCTTTTATGAAAAACTAGGCCCTGCAATTGGCTCAATTATTGATGCCTTTAGTGATCTCAAGGTAGTAGCAATGGCAGTAGGCGCTGGTATTGTAGCCGCTGTTAAAAGTCCAATGGATCCTATAGACGCATTCAAAGACGCATTCAGCAACGCAATGAGCACAATGAAATCAGACAGTAGTAGTGCTGTTGATGCCTTTGCTGCTTCCGCACAAGAAGCAAACGGTGAGTTAGATGAAATGCAAAAGGCCGCAGATGCCGCAAGTGAATCATTAAACGATAATGCAGATGCTTCAGACGCAGCCGCAGACGCACAAGAGGTAGTAGCCGACGCAGTAAATGATGCAAACAATCAAATAGAAGAACAAATATCTCAATGGAATGAATTAAACAATAGTGTTGCCGAAAGCACCAAAGAACTCAAAGCAGTTGATGGCGCATACCAAGATTTTATAGCCGACCTAGAAAAGGATATTGCATTAACAGGCTTGAGCAACGACGAACGAGAACGTCAAATCACATTAAACAAAGCATACGAAAGTGCCGCCAAAGAGTTAGGTGTAACACTTGCAGATTTAAGTGATGAAACAAAGACCCAAATTGAAGAACAAGTAGATGCATTAATTACTCTCAAACAAACAAAAGAAGATGAAGTTGAATCTGCTATCGAAGGCGAAACAGCCAAGCAGAAATCATTAGATCGCACACTAGAACGTATCGAAGACAATATGGCCGCTCTTAACGATGCAAGTCAAAATGCTGTTGATAGTATGCAAGAAGAACACGACTACATGATGAAAACAATCGATCTGTATGGTGTTGAAAAAGATGTTGCAGAAGCATTACATGACTACGATAAGAAGATTCATAACATTGAAACCAAATTAGAAAATGATATTCAACAATTGCGTGAAGACGGGCACACTGATGAAGCAAATGCCATGCAAGAGAAGATGGACGATGTTGTAGCCGCTAACCAACAAGAACGTGAAGAAATAGCAAAAACTGCCGCCGCAACTGCAGAGTATCAACGCAGTTTCGAATATGGCTGGCGCACAAGTTATGCCAAGTTCATGGATGAGAGTGCAAACGCCGCTAAGTTAGGCCAAGACGTATTTGAAACAATGGCGTATGGCATGACAGATGCACTAGAAGAATTTATTATGACTGGTAAGTTTGATTTCAGAGACTTATTAGACGATATGAAACGTGTTATTGCTAGATTCCTAGCAGAGAGAGCCGTTAAATCATTCTTAGAGTTTTTAGCAGGTGGCAAAGGCAGTGGCAGTAGCGGTGGTGGGTTCATTGATTCAATAAAAAGCATATTTGGATTTGCTGATGGTGGTTATATCCCAGGCAACAAATTATCCATTGTAGGCGAGAACGGACCAGAGTTATTCATGCCAGCAAGTAGTGGCACAATTATACCTAACTTTGCAAGTGGCGCAGGAGTAGGTGGTGGCGGAGCAACCAGTGTCACTTATAACATTAATGCAGTAGACGCTAGAAGTTTCAAACAATTAGTAGCCGCAGATCCAGAATTTATATACAACGTGACCTTAGCAGGCAGTAGGAGAGTTCCACAGTGAGCATACAAAATATAATAGACAAAGCAGAGACAATATCAATTAGTCGAAGCAAGATATCCGGTAGCACTATTTCACGTGGTGGTAGATTGAGAAGTGCACTTGTGGCAAGTAACCAACCTTACATGCTCACAGTAAATTATGCTCAATCTCAATCATACACAGACAATCGTGCTATGATGGAAGAATTAGACAAATTAGATTTAATACACAACGAAGATGTTGACATTGGTAGCACTAACACAAATTTAAGTTGGTTAGTAGATTATCAAGGTGCATTATCAACTGCTCAAATAGGGCAATTAAAATTAAGTGGAACCTATGCAGGCAACACTGTAGACATAGAAACAGAAGATGTTACTGGCTCATCCAGCACAGACATAATGTTTAAGAAAGGTGACTATATCACTTTTGATAATGGATATAGATATCCATACACTGTTACAGCAGACGTAACAATAGGTGCAGTTACCGCGGGCAGTAATGTTAGTGTTCCTGTTAGTAGACCTATTATAGTGCAAGATGGTTACACATTTAACGACAGCAAAGGCGTGTTAGTAGGACCAGATGTTACTTGGCGTGTTAGAATGACAGAAAAGCCTAGTTTCACAGTTATACCGAGTAGATACATTGATGTAAGTGGTGCCTTTGTGTTTATGGAAGTAATTGGATGAGCACTCTAGTAGAGTATACTGAAAATGCCAACAGTATTGTTCATGCTATGTTCGTTAACATGGTGCTCAACAATACAACATATTATCTAAGTGATGCTTACAATCCACTCACAGTAGATGGCAATGTTTACACAAACTTAGGTAGTCTAATGAGTGTAAGTGACATCCAAGATGATTACAAAAGCACACAGGGCACTGTAACAATTGCTATAAGCGGTATTCCTAACACACCTGATTTTATGCAAATCATATTAAATGAAAAAATAAAAGGTGGTGAAGTAAATATGTATAGAGCATTTTATGATACCACAACTCTTGTTCAAGAAGCAAATAGTTTTTTACGATACAAAGGTATTATTAGTAATTACAACGTAGAAGAAAACACTAACATAATAAATGGGACCAGCACCAATACGCTGATATTAAGTTGTTCAAATGTGTTTAGTATATTAAGTAGAAAGATAGCAGGACAAAGAACAAACGGAAGTAGTCGCAGGCAATTTTATACTGGCGATGCAAGTTTTGATAACGTGAGAAAGTTCACAAGTATACCTAGATTTGGATAAAGCATATGGCAGTTAATTTAAATACAATATTAGATTCAGTAAGTAAAAACAGCACACCCAGTGGTAGTGAAGAATCTGTTCGTGGCATTGCAAGTTCACCATTAGCAAGTGGTGTGCCAGTAGGCGTTGGCACAAGTTTATTACCTAGTGCTCAACAAAGTCAAACTACTAGATTATTTGGTGGCGGTGACGTCAGCAGAACAGGTGGCAATCAAGGTGACAGAGAACAAGTAAATCCATCAACAGATAACAAATTGCCACGCATATATGGCGCAGTTACCACAGGTGGTGTTGTTGTAGATGTTCACAAAGAAAGTGCTAATGTTATTTGGGCGTGTGTTGCACTCACTGAAATGGATGGCAATCGATTCGATCAGGCTAATTCGGGTATACAACTAGGTTTTCAGCCAGCATGGGAAACATTAAATTTATATCGCGATAACCAGGAATGTATATTCACTGGTGGGGGAGGGCCGAATCATGTAGTAGTTAGCGGTCAAACTAAAGTTATTAGATTAGATGACATAGATGATCCATCTTCAAACGCAGAGATCTCAGCCGCTAACGTTATTAACATGTGGGCATGGGCAGGTAACAGCGATTCCACATCTCAAATATTTCCATACAATGGCGCAGATGGCCACCCAGGACCAAATGCATATGATGTATTCCCAACTTGGACTTCTGCTAACACTATGGAAAATACTGTTTTTGCAATTTTAAAAGTAGGCAGGTTAAATGAAGACATGGATCCAACTGCTAATGTAGAGATAGATGAATTCGGCGAATTTAGTTTTAAAATTGAATCACAAGGCTATATTCCTGTTAGTGGTGTTTCAGGTGAATACAGGGCTTTAAACAACCCAGCAGTAGCATTACAAGATTATCTAATAGACCCAGTATACGGCTGTGGACTAAGCAACGCAGATATCGACTTAAACAGTTTTGATGATTGGAGAGAATGGTGTGATACGGCTTATGCTTATGCAAGTTATTCACCAAGTGGGTCTAGTGTAACATTCCCAGATGCTACTACAGGTTACATTCATGATACTACAAAACGTGTAACTAATGTTTTCTTAAACACACAAGATCCTGTAATAGACAACATAATTAAAATTACCCAATCCGGCAGTGCAACATTAACATATGACACCAAGCAAGGTAAGTTTCGTGCGTTAGTAAACAAGCCAATAACTACCACAGAAGAAACTAATGCGTTTGTGTTCGATAACAACAACATCATTAGCAGTATTAGTGTTAACAGCACAGACTTATACAGTTTATATAACTTTACTGAAGTTAGTTTCCCTAACTACTTACAACAAGATAAAGTAGATAACTTAATAGTAGATATACCTATAGCAGATCGTGTTTCCAATGAGCCAACATCAGGAACAAATTATTCAATTCCAGGTATATCAGAAAGATACAGAGCATCAGATATTGCAAATGTTAGTTTAAAACAAAGTAGAATAAACAACACAACCAGTTTCACAGCCGACCACACCTCAATGGGTGTTGCTGTTGGTGACTTTGCAAAGATTACAGATACCACAAAAGGATTTGAAAACAAGATAGTTACAATTATGCGTGTTAACGAACGCGAACAAGAAGACGGAACATTGGTATTTGATTATGTAACATTGGATTATTCAGATGAGCCATATGTAGACTATTATTATTTAGATGCTGTTGACGCACCAATTGGTGGAGCATTTGGTAGTTTTGAAAATGGTTTAGGAACCATGAGCAACGAAGACTTTTATACCACATATGAAATACCATACGGAACAGCAGGTGGCTACGCCACACGATATGTTGGTAACATCTTTGTGGTAAATGAAACAGACACTGGCAATGGTAATATTTTTAATTACACTGGTGCATTATTACAAACAAATGACGTTGCTAGCCAAATGGCTACTGAGGCTGGCGTTCCTGGCATAATTGACTCAAACAATAATCCATGGATAGCCATTAAAGGTAGTGCAAACAGATCATTATATCCGCTAGCGGCTGACTGGGTAAGTCAATACATAACATTAACAAATGTAGATGGGGACGGCACAGGATCACCAGCATTAAATTCTACCACTGTTAAATTTGATTTGCCGGGCACTGACTCAAGTAACTGGGGTTCGTTTCCACTAAATAAATTAACCACTGGTAACTATCAAATAAGTTTACAATATGAAAACCCAAATAGATATCCAGCAAGAGAAAGTATTTACAGCACCACAGTAGGTAATATTGCCATCTATGATTTAGATAACGATATCCCTAATATAACAAATTTAACTGATGACACATATGGCCCAGGCACACAAATTGTAGATGCATTTGGTCCATTAAATCAAAGTGGCAATCTAGATGACACAAAAATATATCCTAGACAATATGATATTTGCAACATTGCTCATGCAACATTTGAAGTTAGCACTAATTTATGGTGTCAATGGAGTGCAAACGTCTCTTATAGTGACCTAAGATTATCACCCACTGCTAATATTACGTTTGAAAACAAATCAAATATAGATTCTCAAACATTTAATGTGCCAATGCCAGGTATTGATTATATAGATGCTGGCGAAGGTGGTAACTTAAATACTGTAAGAAGCACATGGGTAAACAATGTAAGCACAATAAGCACAGTGGCTAGTGATTATGGACTGGACAGTAATTATTATCCTGCTAGATTAAGAACAGATCTAATAACACGACATAATGACATTACCGGTTTAGCGTTTTATGGTGAGATGCACTTTACCCATGTTCCACATGCCTATAGGTATAAAACATAATGGCAATAGGATCGGGTAAAACAGTAAACTATGGTGCTTTAAGAAGAGGAGGCACTGCTATTGAAATTAATCTAAATAGCACAAATAATTCAGACACTGTTGTTTATTATATTAATACTAGTTACAGAAATGAATCTACATTAAATATTGATTTCACAGGTCCTGAAAATCTCTTTAATGAAAGTAATAATACTGTGCAATTAGACTCATCCGGTAATGCTACAGTAACAAGAACTCTTAATCAAACTCAGGCATTTACAGATACAACAATTAGTATTAACTTAAGGGCATTCGATGGAACTCTGTTAGCCTCAGGTGCTAATCTAGATATCTTAGGTAATGTGCATGACACTTATGTTATGTTAGGTTCAAATGCCCAACCTCTAGAAAGCAACATTGCTGGTGGGTATGAAATTTGGGCTGAAACGGCAATTGGCGCTAATCCAAGTGCAAATATAATTTCTATAATAGGTTCTGACCCATATGTATGGAATGATTGGAACAGGAGCATTGAGGCTGAAATAGTAGGTGGTGGTGCTGGCAGGACTCCCGGCTACACTCGGGGAAGACCTGGAAATGGTGCGAATGTTAATGTTAGTATCCCCTCAATGCCCATCCCGGGGGGAACTACTGGTGAGACTGACATTCTTGGTAGTTACACTACCGGCGGTGGCGGCATAGAGACACCCGGTAGTAACACAACACTTACCTTTCTTGCAACTGACTATGTTGCAACTGGCGGAACAATCAATACTGATACTAATAATGATTATCAATTCAATGGTAACATTTATTCAGAATTCACCGGCGGTGGCAAAGGTGCAAATCAGTTAACCGTAGGCACAAATGGCACTGTAACAGGCCCAATACCAGATGAACTATATGTTGGTGTAGTAACAACACAAGGTGGTAATGGTGGTGATGGATATTTAAGTTCTTTAACAGGTCTTTATTATGGTGGTGGTGGTGCAGGTTTTTCAAGGCAAAGAATCCAGCCTGCAGGAACGCCAGATTATGTCATGAATACACTACAAGGAACACCAGGATTAGGACAGGTATATGGCTATGGCGCCACATCCACTCTATCCCCATATATGGACGGCGGACCAGGTGCTATATTTATAAAGCTGTCTAGGAAGGTAGGATATTACCCTGTTTTTGCTCCAGTAGCATAAATACTAACATAATAATGTTTATATGCCTTAGCGTATAAATTTAAACCCTTTAGGAGTATAATCATGAGTAGCAGATTGCTTGACATATCACAATATTTGGGTGGGGCATCTAATGTTAAGGTGATTAACCTTTTCCCACGCAGCCAAAAAGCATTTACATATAACTTTGACGGTGACGTAAGTAATTACACATTCACAGCAGATCAACAAAGTTTAGTCTTAGACAGCATAGCATATGATAGAGTAACAGGTGCTCCTAATTTTGCAGAAAGCACAATCACAGGGTATATGAATACTGTGACATCAATTGATCCATCCACATACATTAATGAAGTTTCAGCCGCAACAGGTTTGGTAACATTTACTATACCAGAAAATAGATACACAGGGCCATTGCTACCAAATGCAAGACAAAATCCTGTGATGACAGTGGTAAGTTTTGAATGGGCAACAGATGATACTCCAGCACAAAAAGACAGCCACAGATGGGCAATTATTGAAACATGGGAACCAGGTGTAACAGTAGGTGATCCTGCAGTAAGTAATACATACATACAAATTGGTGTTGGTGCAATTAGCACATTTACATCAGACGAATCCACAGACGCAAGCAGAGTCGCAGGCACATACACTGTAACTGGATTACCAGTAGCAGGCTCAGACGGAGCAGGACATAGTTTCCTTGTAACAGTAGATGGATCAGGTGTTACCACAATAAACATATTAGCCAGAGGCACAACGTTTGCGGCAGGCGATACAATTAAAATACTAGACAATGAGCTAGGAGCAGGCGGCGCAGCCGATATTACTATAACTGTTACTGCCGTAGCATAAGGGGAATATCATGGCTAACATAATAGTATCAACCACAGATCTAGGCGTAAACGTTGCTCAAACAACAGCCAATATTACAATTACAGATACTGAAAGTAATGTAATTGTTGCTAATCTTGCAACAGCAGTTGCAAACGTTGCAGTTACCACAACAGAACTATCAATAAATGTTGACCAAACAGCAATTGTATCTAACAGTGCAGTAAGAACTAAAATCTTTGTTAGTAACCTAAGCGGATTTGGTAATTTAGCATATGATAGCAGTGCTGAATCAAATGGTATTATCCAATACACTGGCACAAGCAATGCAGACATACTTAGTGTAGTAGATGACAACCCTGCAAACATAACACAACATTTAAGTGTAGTAGACACTGGTGGTGATGGCAGTTTATCATATGTAAACACAACAGGTGTATTTACATACACTGGTCCAAGTGCCGCAGAAGTAAGAGCACACATAAGCTCTCTAGACAATGGTGGTGATGGATCCATGAGCTATAATCCAACCACTGGTATAATCGAATACACTGGTCCAAGTGCCGCAGAAGCAAGAGCACACATAAGCTCTGTAGACACCGGCGGAGATGGCTCATTGGGATATAATCCAGCCAGTGGTATAATCACATACAGTGGTCCTAGTGCCGCAGAAGTAAGAGCACACCTTTCAAATACATCACCTATTACATATAATGCATCCACAGGTGTTATAGGCTTAGAACAAACACTTGATGATTTAACACTTGTAAAATACCAAGAAACTATAGTGGATAGCGGTAATGTGTCAGGCACAGCAACATTTGAAATCACAGCCGGCACAGTTCACACAGCAAACATAGTAGGCACTGTTACAAACATTGTGTTAGCAAATATTAGTGCAGGTGGTAGTGCTACACTATTTTTAAAGCAAGATGCAGTAGGTGCACGAGTATTAGACTCCGCAAACTTTACTGGTAATTGGAAATTTTTAAATAATAATACAACAATAGACCCAACTTCAAGTGCTACAAGCGTTGTAAATGTATTTTATGATGGAACAATCTACACCGCAGCCGTTGTAGATTATGTTGCTGGAAATAACACAGATTATATAGCACAGGGTAATGTGCTTCTGCATAGATATCTACGTGCTGAAGAGTATGGCCCAAGTCAGTTACTAACAACTAATTTCTTAGATGTTGATGATGGCAGTTCATCTACAGGTATCACATCCAACACTAACGGCAGTGTTTACGCAGTAAAACAACCTGCTATCGCATTGCCTGAACGAGTGCCTTTTGTTTTCACTGCAAATAGTTCTGTATCTCATGAAAGATTTGATGGATCCTTCTTCCCAGGACAAATGAACATTACTATTGGTGACAGACTTTTAACCAAGGCTGCAATATGGGCTAAAGATTCAGACACTGGCACTCCACGTGTAATAACCAACAGTGCATTAATGGGCTCCCCGCCTAGTGTAGACGGAATAAATGTTTTAAATCAGATGCAGCCAGATTATCTTGATGCATCACCCTTTACTGGGGTTGGTTTAGGATTCATGAATGGATCATCTAATGAACACGCAAATGTTCACACAGCATTTTTAACATTCCCTAAAGCAGACCCAGGGCCAACCCCAGAGTATACAGGAGCACTGAGAATAACAAATGCCGGTGGAGTAGTAAGCGGGGTTATAGTAAATAGCCCTCATATAAATTTAACCACAGTTGGTAACAACAGAACTATTGCTGACAAGGCTAACATTCGTGTTAGTATAGGAACAATAGACACAGATGCTTCGAATTTATTATTAGTTGATGGTAGCATAGGTTCTAGAGGTGATGTTACAGCCACTGGTAACGTGAATGCGGCAATTATCAACACCACTAGCAATGCTTACATAGGTGCAAATTTAAATGTTGCAGGTAACTTAGAAGTTACAGGTAATATTAATTACAGAGAAGTAGAAGATCTATTAGTTAGAGATCAAACAATCACACTTAACTTTGGTAATGCAAGTGCTCAAACTTCACAAATTATTGTAGATAGAGCCGGTTCAGGTTTTGCTAACACAGATGTTAAATGGAATGAAACCACAGACAGATGGCAGTTCACAAATGATGGAACTACTTACTTTAACCTGACAGAGTCAACAACTGATGTAGCTGAAGGCACTAACTTATACTATACAGATGGTAGAGCAGATGCCAGAGTTAACTTACAAACAGGTGTTAACTTAGACCTAAGTTCAAAGTCAACAACTGACTTAGCAGAAGGCACTAACTTATACTATACAGATGCCAGAAGTCAAGCGGCACTAAGCGTTACAACAGCAACCGCTAGCGGTGATGGTGCATTATCATATAATGACACATCAGGTGTATTTACGTTCACGCCAGCAGACGCTGAAGCAAGTAGATATGGTGACGCTAATGTTATAACATTATTAGGTGCTTATGGAAATGCTATCGTTTCAAATGCTGATATTACAACATCTGGCGTAGTAGAAACACGAACCAATGTTCAGCCAGTTACATTAGTAGACAACGGATTTATAGTAAAACAAAGTTCAGGATCAACTGGTGACAGTGCAAACGTTTACAGTGTTCCTAGAATTAGCACATACAAAGGTGGTCCAAACACAGACTGGGACACAGGCACTATAACAGAATCAACTGCAAACACAATGATCAGTGCATTTAACAGTGACAGTGCAAGATACAGAGACATTTTTGTTTTTCCACCATATGGCACAGGCGCTATCGCACAGGGCATAACAAACTTACCGGCAACAGCCATTGTGAGCAGCATAGGCACACCTTTTGATGCAAATGGAGTTTTTAGTGGTGGTTATGTAAAATCAAATGCAAGTTTAGCACCAGGAACAATAAGTTTTAGAACAACGCAAGAATCAGTTGCAACCTCATTGATTAATGATAATGACAACAGATTCTATTCAAACATGACTAGCACAGAAAAAGCAACTGTAGCGTTTTTGGATAGTCAATTCCACATAGGAACAGAAGAAACTAATCAAAGTTATAGTTTCCCTAAGTTGCCTGGCACTACAGATCAAGTATTAAAATTAGACTCAAACTTTGATCTACAATGGGCTAATGCTATTGGTAATGCATTAGTTGATGTAAACAGTATCACACCAGAATCAAATATTAAAGCCCTCACTGTAAAAGGTGCATTTGGAGCCGACAATATTGAAATAGATATGGCAAATATTACCAGTGATGGTTATGCTGTATTCCCAGGTAATCAATACACTCCAACAGCCAGAGGTAGTTATTCAGGTGCCGCTAATTTAGTATACCATAACATCGAAGGTAGCACTGTATCAGGTTCAACCACACTTACTATTAGTGCAATCAGAGATGGTGGCACACTAGTAGTCGGAACACTAGCAGGCTTAAATACAGGTTATATAATAAGTTCTTACTTCCCAAATGATGCTTATGTTACAAGCATTGACAGTGGCGCAGGCACAGTTGAAATGAGCCAACCTGCATTCTCAACTAATACATTTGCATATGCACAAAATATAGATCTAACTCCAGCAATAGTAGATACTACCACAGGATTAGTTGTTGCTACACCATCAGTATTAGAGCAAGATGGCACTGGAAGTTATACTACATTAAAGTTTACATTACCAAGAAATGTTAAGTATGGTTACCCAGAATCAGGTTTTGCACCTTCAGACTTTGACATTTTTGCAGTAGGTATCAGTTCAGAATATACATTAGATGATGACACTGGCTTTACACAAGCAAGAAGTAAAATTAGTGCTGCCAACAGTGTAATAAACGCACCCACAGGTATCACAATTGGTGCAGACACTGACTTATCTAACAGAGCAGAGAATGATATATTTAGATCCTTTGGTCTAAATATGATGTGGAGTGGAACAGAGGGTGTAACTGACAATATTCAGCCAGCCATTGTTGCTAAATCATATACACAAGGCACTCTTCAGGAATATGCACCTAACATAGGTTCTGGTGCAACTAGATTATTCTTTACAACAGCAAACGGACAAGCAACTGATGATCCATTTACTACATACCCTAGAATAAACCAAGAATTAGGTAGACTAAGTTTTTGGGGCACCACAGGCACTCAGATAACTCCAAGTTCATACAATGTTCCAGCATACACTAGTGTGCAGGCAGCCGACGATTGGGACACATGGGGTGGTGGTGTTGCAGGTAATACTAATGTATACATGGCTTCTACTGCTAATGGTGTAAACGCAGATACTTATTTAAGTTACAAAGGCGGTGAATTATTCTTAGGTAGTGGTAACAGCAAACCTATTACACTAGCACCAGCCGCTATGGTAGATGGTGCGGCACCTCAAAATGCATACGCAGGAGCAGTTACTACTTGGGCAAATGCAAATTATGCAAACACAAGTATTAACAATGGTGCTAAATTTACTGTAACAAACGGTGAATCACAAGGTGCAGGCCAAGTAGGTGACATGGAACTTGCTATATTCCGTAATGACGTAACAAACGGCGGATCAAATGTAAGTGTTTTAAACAACTATTATGCAGGTAGCGACAACTTTTATGCATCTCTTAGTATTAACCCAGGGCCTGTGTTGTTATACGGCGCACAATTTGGGGTGAGTGTAGATTTAACAGGATTAAGTGACGGTCAACTTGCTACATTCTCAGGTTATACTGGCACACTAGGCACAGAAATTAATGGTAACGCATACTATGTTAAAATATTTGCAGGATCACCGCCAGTTAATGCTCCATTATATGGACAATATGGAATAGCATTGTATGATGATGAGGCTTTAACCACACCAACAACACTAACTAGTTCAACAGATGATTATGGAACTGGCGGTGCTATGGAATGGCTTGTTGCACCTAGCGTAACTGACAGAGAATGGAAATTTAGTCTAGCAGAACAAAGTGAAGACTTAGTATTCAGTTCAAATGATGTTACTAAATTAACATTCACTGACACTACAAGTATATTCTCAAGCAGCGTGAGGTTCCAGAACTTAACAACCACAGAGATAAACGCATTAGCAAGTCCACAGGCAGGCGATACTGTCTTTAATACTACCATTGCAGACATTTGTTTCTATGATGGAACAGCATGGCAGAAAGTAAACAAAGCAACAATGTAAAGGAATAGCAATGGCTAGTAGAAGTATATACAAAGGCTCACCGTGCAAAACAAATTGCAGTGGGCACAGAGCAGGTGCCGCATACTCCAGAAGTGGTGGCACTAAAATGCCACATAGAAATGCAACTTCATTTAAGAATGGAATGCAAATTGCTAGTGGAACATTTAAAAGACCTAAAAAGAGGAAATAAACATGCCATATCACAGTAAACCAAAGAAAAAGAAAAAGACTAATAAGCCTAAAAGGAAGTAAACATGGAAGAATTTAATATACCACATAAAGATTACATAGATAGCCTTAGTGGACAAGATGTATTAGTTGCATTACAATTTATGCAGGCTAACCCAGACTGTCCGTTAGACACAATTAAGCATGCGGTGAGTCTTCATGCCTCAACCTAAACCAACAGTAGCAACAAATCATGCAACTATTTCAGATCTACAA
>TARA_R110000796_G_scaffold14011_28_pt1 | contig 18208 bp, 15 predicted proteins | sample TARA_R110000796 | Tara Oceans TARA_R110000796 (sample SAMEA4397815) | marine metagenome | biome: Polar Biome; feature: [SRF] surface water layer (ENVO:00010504); material: water (ENVO:00002006), including particulate matter (ENVO:01000060) such as... | depth 5 m
ATCTCTTTTTTGAAACCGATTCCCTTGCTTTCCAATTCCTTGCGATAAAAGTCTATAACATCTTCTGCGCTATCGCTGGTCGTAAAGACCACCATCGCGCCGGATTTTCGCTCGCCAGCACCCGCCATGCTGGTCTGGATATCAGCGCCGGGATAGAGTTTGATATCCATCGGCAGATCTTCGGCTGCCTTGTCACCCATTGCAATCCGCACCATGCCCTGGTTGGCCTTGACGACGGTTTGGCTATTCGCTTCCTCCCCGGTTGGGGCATAGCTGCCCGCTCCACCATAGCCGTTGTCAAACGAACCTGCAGCCATTTCTTCGTCGCTGCTCCCGCAGGCAGCAATTGCTAGGCTCAGCGGCAGGACAATGTATTTGTGCATCGGGAAAGCTCCGGAAATGGTGGCACGACCGGTTCGCGATATACGAGACAATCCGGACCAGCGCAAACCCGACCATGCAAATCGCGGTGCATTTAAGCGAGCCGGGTCAAGGGCCCTCTACCCAGCGCCCGCCATCCTGCTTCCAGTAGCGCGGGGTGACAACATCATTAGCGGTCAATTCCCGCCAGACGGTGCGCGCATGGTCGATCTGGTTAACAGTAAACAGGAAGAATGCGCGCTCGAACGCCAGCGCCGCTTCTCGCCACAGGCCGTCGGAAAGGATGATATAGGGAGCTCCGTTCTCCGGCTCGCATTGATCGGAAACCAGGATCGGCTGATCCGCCTGCCGTTCTGATCCGCCGAAATCATGGGCAAGGAAGCTAGTCGGGTCATCGCGCCACAGGGCATTACTGAGCGCGACACAGCCAGCCTCGTCCCGCGACAACAGCAAAACCCGTTTCCCAGCGTCCAGTGACTTGCCCGCCAGCATCGGCACCAGCTTCTCCGCTGGATCGCGAGTCAGATGGTAAAAATCAACCCGCACCGCATGACTTCCGACTCAAGATTCGCCGCATTATTATAACCGGATCAATCTTCGAAATGGTCAGCAACATATTGGTTGAGCAGACGCACACCAAAACCGGTAGCGCCTTTTTCCCAAACCGCGCTGGGTTTATCTGCCCACACCATGCCCGCAATATCGAGATGCGCCCATTTCACGCCATCTTTAACAAAACGCTTGAGGAATTGCGCTGCGGTAATCGACCCTGCCCCGCGCGGCCCGACGTTTTGCATATCGGCGATTGGCGAGTTGATCAGCTTGTCATAAGCTGGACCAACCGGCAGCCGCCACAGCGGGTCACCGGATTCCTTACCCGCATCGATGAGGTCGTCGGCGAGGTCATCATCATTGCTGAAACAACCGGCATGTTCATTACCCAGCGCGATAATCATCGCACCGGTCAGGGTCGCCAGATCGATTAGCACTTCCGGTTTGAACGTTTCCTGTGTCCAGTGCATCGCGTCGCACAATACCAGCCGCCCTTCGGCGTCGGTGTTGATCACTTCGATTGTCTGGCCATTCATGCTGGTCACGACATCGCCAGGGCGCTGTGCTTTGCCGTCCGGCATATTTTCGACCAGCCCGCAAACGCCGACGACATGCGCCTTGGCTTTACGGCCAGCGAGCGCTTTCATGGTTCCGGCAACGGCTCCAGCGCCGCCCATGTCCCATTTCATCTCTTCCATGCCGGCACCCGGCTTCAATGAAATCCCGCCGGTGTCGAACGTGACGCCCTTGCCGACCAGAGCGAGCGGTGTCTTCTGCGCACCATTGGTGCCGTCCCAGCGCATCGCGAGCAGACGTGGTGGACGTTCCGAGCCCTGAGATACGCCAAGCAGCGCGCCCATGCCGAGTTTTTCCATTTCATCCCAGCCGAGAACGGTGAATTCGACACCAAGCTCTTTCAATTCTTCACAACGGGCGACGAAGCTTTCAGGGTAGATAGCGTTCGCCGGTTCCGCGACCAGTTCGCGAGTCAGGGCAACCCCGTCCGCCACAGCAGAAAGATCCTGCCAAGCTTTTGCGGTTGCCATGTCCTGATCAAGTACCGTGATTTTCTCGAGCGTGACCTTCTGCTTCTCGGGCATGGTTGTACGATATTTATCATGCCGCCAGCTGCGCAATTTTGCACCGAAGAGCAGTCGGGACAGATGTTCCTCGTCCAGACCTGATGGTTCGATAACGGCGTGCTTGGCACCGGACGCAAGAATTTTGGCTATGGCTGAACCACCAGCAGATTCGGCATCCTTAGCCTTGCCTTTGCCCAAGCCTGTCAACACTATCCGCAAAACCGTACCTGCCTCGGGTACGAAAATTTCAAAAACTTCGCCAAGTTTCCCTTCAAACCGGGCCGCTTGCGCAGCCGCTTTCACGGTGCTTGCTTGCTCCAGTTTAAGCTCGACCTCATTCAAACCATTTTTGGTGATCGCAAAGATGATCGCATCAGCATCCGTAGGCCGCTCGTTGGCAAAGTTAAAATTCATCGGGAAACTGTCCTTATTTTTGTGTTTTGAAGAGTGAAAAGCCTTATGGGTCCACTCGTCGAACCGACTCATTCCTGATCCGGTCGACATTCATCCTATCGTGGGGCGTTGCTGCACCGTCTTGGTTTTTGGGTCAAGCATCTGTTCATCAGAATCTGGCAAAGAAAATTTGCAGACCAAGCAAACTGGTGCAATAGGCATTCGGAAGATGGACAGCGCGATATTTAATACTGTCCGAAATGGGGCCAAAAGCAGGTTGAGCCAGTCGATGAAATCTTCACCCGCCCTTTTCACTCTAGTCTTGGCTGCTGTAGCGCCGGTTCCGGCGATCGGCCAAACACCGGTAGACGCGATCACGACCTCTGATCAGCAAAAAGACGAGATCGAATTCAAGGCTGACACGCTTGATTATGATTTCACCAACGACGTCGTTACCGCTCAGGGCAATGTAATGCTCAATCGCGACGGCTATAAGCTGCGTGCTGATCAGGTTGTATGGAACCGAAAAACCGGATTGGTCGTCGCAGAGGGCAACATCCGGTCAATCAGTCCCGATGGTGACGTGGCTTACGGTGACAGGATTGAATTGACCGATAGCCTGCGAGACGGGGCCATCGACAATCTTCTGCTTGTTCTTGACGATGGCAGCAGATTGGCCGCGCAACGAAGCGAACGTTTTGCAGATGGTACGCTTGCACTCCATAATGCAGCCTATACTGCGTGTGCAGTGACAACCGAAGAAGGATGCCCGAAAAGCCCTAGCTGGCAGATCAAGGCTGTTAAGGTGATCTACGATCCGGTTAAAAAGCGAGTAAAATATGAAGGCGCTCGCATCGAAATTTTTGGGTTGCCCGTCATACCTTTGCCCGGCCTATCACACCCCATAAGTGACGAGAACCGCAGTGGCATTTTGGTTCCGGGTGTTAAATTCGACTCGGTGAACGGCGTTGGCGTAACAGTGCCTTATTATTTCAATATAGCTCCCAATCAGGATGCCACCGTCACCGCGCAGGTATTTACCGATGTTGCACCCCTTGTCAGCGGGACGTTTCGCAGCCTTGATGAAAAAGGTGCATTTCAAATTACCGGATATGCGACATATAGTTCGCGCATCGCGACCGGTGCCTCAGCGACAATACCCAACGCCGAAAGTGATTTTCGCGGCTATTTTGCGACCAACGGGCGGTTCCGGCTCGACGATAAATGGACTGTTTCCCAATCAGCTCGCATCGCCTCAGATCGCACGTTCCTGCGGCGTTACGATATCAGTGACGACGACAGCCTCCGTTCAACGATCAACCTAGAACGGATCAGCAACAGCAGCTATTTTTCATTTGCTGGCTGGGCGTTTCAGACACTACGCGTGGACGATCCGCAAAACCGGGTTCCCGTCGCTCTGCCTGTCATTGATTATCGGAAGCGTTTTGACGATCCGATTCTGGGCGGTCGCCTGCAGCTGCAGGCAAATAGTCTGGCGATAGGTCGCAGCGAGGGCCAGGATACGCAACGCGCCTTTGGCTCTGCCCGCTGGGATCTGAGAAAACTCACCGATTGGGGGCAAGAAATCACCTTCACCGGTTTTGTGCGTGGCGATGTATATCATAGTGACGACAATGCGCTCAACGAAACTGCTATCTATCGTGGTAATGGCGGTTGGCAGACAAGGGCAATTGCGACAGCTGCTATTGATGTGAAATGGCCACTCATCGGCGAGGCTTTTGGCGGCACGCAGACGATCACACCGCGTTTTCAGATTGTAGCGACGCCGGGCTTGGCCAATCTCTCGCTTCCGAATGAAGATTCCCGTGCCGTTGATCTGGAAGACAGCAACCTTTTCGCTCTCAACCGCTTTCCCGGCTATGATCGCTATGAGGACAATGTCCGGGCGACCTATGGAGCAGAATGGGAAATCAATCGTCCGAATCTGCAACTGAACATGATCGTTGGCCAGAGCTATCGGCTGGAAAATAACGATAATATCGTCCCGGACGGCACAGGCCTGTCCGATCGATTTTCCGATATCGTTGGCCGGACCAATGTCCGGTTCAAGGACGTCGTGAAATTCACACACCGCTTTCGGCTGGACAAGGACAATCTTGCTGTACGGCGCAACGAGATCGACGCGACTGTCGGTTCGAAAAGCACTTATGCTCAAATCGGATATCTGCGCCTAAACCGCAATATCGGGTCAGGACTTGAAGATCTTAGTGATCGCGAAGAGGTTCGAATCGGCGGCCGCTATCAGATTGATAAATATTGGTCCGTTTTCGGCTCTGCCATCATCGATCTGACGGATCGTAGCGAGGACCCTCTTTCGATAGCGGACGGCTATGATCCAGTGAGACATCGTCTTGGTGTCGCTTATGATGACGGCTGTCTCTCGATGGGCGTCACATGGCGTTATGACTATGAGGATACCGGCGATGCCCAGCGCGGCAGTACTTTTCTGTTCCGGCTGGCCTTGCGCAATCTGGGCGTGTAAAGGACTTTCAAACGCGGTAACCCGCTCATATTGGGTTCAGCAGACAACTGGTATTTGCCGCATGAAAATAACTCTTAGTAGTTGAGAAGATACAAGAAATGAATTTATTGAATATGAAAATTCAGGGTTTTAAAACCAAGGCAACGTTGATTGCTGCGCTTGCCATTGCAGGGGCTTCTCCATCCGCAAGTCAAACCGTTGCAGATGCTTCGTTGCCGCAAACCGGGTTGGATATTCCCGACGAATTGACAATATTCGGCAAAAATGACCCGAATGTTCGCCGCGCTACAGCGATAGTCAACGGCGATATCATAACCGGAACCGATGTCGGCCATCGTCTGGCACTGATTATCGCAGCCAATGGCGGCGAAGTTTCTGATGAAGAGATACAGCGCTTGCGACTTCAGGTGTTGCGAAACCTGATCGATGAAACGCTGCAGATTCAAGAAGCGGAGGCCAATGAAATCAACATTGGAGAAGCAGAGGTTGAAGCAACTTTCCGCCAAGTAGCCCAACAGAATTTCAAACAGGACGTCGGCGCGTTTGATCAATATCTGAGGACCCAAGGCTCTTCCACCGATACCCTGAAGCGCCAAATCAAGGGCGAGCTGGCTTGGAGCCGTCTGCTTCGCCGTAATATCCAGCCATTCATCAACGTCGGTGATGAAGAGGTAAACACCATTATAGAACGCTTGAACGCCTCCAAGGGTACAAGCGAATTTCGTATCGGCGAAATTTATATGTCTGCCTCTCAGGAAACGGCGGAACAGGTCGTCAAAAATATGCAAAATATCCTGGAGCAGATCCGCGCAGGCGGTTCCTTTGTTGCATATGCCAGGCAGTTTTCGGAAGCCTCGACCGCAGCAACCGGCGGTGACCTTGGCTGGGTCCGTCCCGCTCAATTGCCACAGACGCTTGCTGATGCCGCTGAACAGATGCAGGTCGGACAGGTTGTCGGACCGATCGACGTACCAGGCGGCTTCTCGATCCTCTATCTGATTGACTCCCGGCAGGTGCTTACCGCGGATCCCCGCAATGCTCTGCTTAGTCTAAAGCAATTGGCAATTAGCTTTCCGGCTGGGATCACCGAATCACAAGCTGCTGCACAGGCCGAAAAATTTGCTAAGGCGACACAGAGCATCAAGGGCTGCGGAGCGGCCAATGAAGTTGCTGCGCAACTGGGTGCCAGCGTCGTCGACAACGACCAGGTGAAACTTCGCGACCTGCCCGCCGCCTTGCAAGGAACGATCGGGGAACTACAAATCGGTCAAGCAAGCCAGCCGTTTGGTTCGGTTGAGGATGGCGTTCGCGTACTTATCCTGTGCGGGCGCGATGATCCGCAAAATGCTTCAGCCCCGTCTTTTGATGACATCATGTCTCGTTTGGAAAATGACCGCGTCAACAAACGGGCCCAGATTTATTTGCGGGATCTGAGACGCGACGCGATCATCGAATATAATTAATGACAGACTGGAATGCCAAACCGTTTGCAGTTTCTTGCGGCGATCCGGCGGGTATTGGGCCTGAGATCATAGGCAAGAGTTGGAAACAGCGAGCAGAAGCCGGTCTGAAACCATTTTTTGCCATCGGCAATTTTGCCGATTTCGAGAATCTCCCCGGTGTTCCTGCCCGGAAAATTGAACAGCCGATGCAGGCTCGCGAGATGTTTGACAAAGCATTGCCTGTCTTCCACATTCATGAAGCAGCGGCGGCCGTGCCGGGAGAGGCATCGCTGGATGGCGCACAATGCTCGCTTCATGCACTCGAGATCGCCTGCGGACTGACACGCTCTGGAGATGCGGGAGCAGTAATCACCGCGCCGATATCGAAGTCCCAGCTCTACAAGATCGGCTTTCGCTATCCCGGCCAGACAGAATTTGTCTCGGAGCGCTGTGGAATAGCACGGGAAAATGCCCTGATGATGCTGGCCGGGCCAACATTGCGGGTTGTCCCCATGACTGTTCATATCGCGCTGAAAGACGTCCCCGAGCATATCACCAGACGATTGATCCTCGCTCGTGCCCGCGCCGCCGAGAAAGCGTTGATCCGCAATTTTGGCATAGAAAAACCCCGCATTGCAATAGCGGGGCTCAACCCGCATGCCGGCGAGAATGGCAATCTTGGCGATGAAGAACAGCGGATCATGCAACCGGCTATCGATGAACTCCGTCAGGAAGGCATGGACATTACCGATCCACTCCCTGCAGATACGATGTTCCACGAGGAAGCGCGGGTCAAATATGATGTCGCTCTGTGTCCCTATCATGATCAGGCCTTAATCCCTTTGAAAACCCTGCATTTCTTTGATGGAGTCAACATCACCCTGGGATTGCCTATCGTCCGGACGTCACCCGATCATGGAACCGCATTCAATATCGCCGGACAAGATATTGCCGATCCGCGATCGATGATTGCTGCGATCCAGATGGCCGCTACTGCCGTCACCAACCGACAGATCCACGGCCATTGAGCCAGCATATTATCCTGCCCCCGCTGCGGGAGTTGATCAAGAAACACGGCCTGACCGCAAGCAAGGCGCTGGGCCAGAATTTTCTGTTCGACATGCAGCTTCTCGACAAGATTGCCGCGGTTCCCGGTAAGCTCGACGGGCAATCGGTCTTCGAAGTGGGGCCCGGCCCTGGCGGATTGACACGCGCCTTACTGCAAGCAGGTGCGTCGGTAATCGCTGTTGAACGCGACGAGCGCTGCCTGCCAGCCTTGGCGGAATTGTCCGATTTCTTTCCCGATCAGCTGAAACTGATCAATGACGATGCGCTTGCCCTTGATCATGGCAGCCTGTTTGACGGGCCGTTTCATATCGTTTCCAACCTGCCCTATAATGTCGGCTCGGCGCTGCTCATCCAATGGCTGTCGGCACCGCAATGGCCTCCGCAATGGCAATCGCTGACCTTGATGTTCCAGCGCGAGGTCGCCGACCGGATCGTCGCAGAACCCGGTTCCGGCGCTTATGGCCGCCTCTCCATATTGGCGCAGTGGCGCAGTCAGGCCAAGCTGGCGATGACGGTCCACCGTTCGGCCTTCACACCCCCACCAAAGGTGATGTCGGCGGTCGTCCATCTGGTTCCCAAGGCCCAGCCCGAGGGCGTTGATTTTGCGAAGCTCGAGATTTTGACGCAGACCGCTTTCAGTCAGAGGCGAAAAATGCTCCGTCAAAGCCTCAAGAAACTGCCCGGCGGACTCGAAGCCCTCGAGCAGGCCGGCATTGACAGCCAACGCCGGCCCGAAACGCTGGCCGTTTCCGAATTCGTCGAACTGGCGAGATTACTTTCCTAGCCAGCCGCTTTCAGTTTCCGCCGATAAGCATGGAGCAACGGTTCGGTATAACCGCTCGGCTGCTCGACGCCCTTGAACACCAGATCGCGAGCCGCCTGAAAAGCCAGGCTGTCATCGGGATTCGGCGCCATTGGCAAGTACAGCGGATCTCCTTCATTCTGGCCATCGACCTTAGCTGCCATCCGCAACAAGGCGGCATCGACCTGCGCGGCCGAACAGACGCCGTGCAACATCCAGTTTGCCATATGCTGCGATGAAATCCGCAGTGTCGCACGGTCTTCCATCAAGCCGACATCATTGATGTCCGGGACCTTGGAACAGCCGATCCCCTGATCAATCCAGCGGACAACATAGCCCAATATGCCCTGCGCATTATTGTCCAGTTCGCGTTCTATCTCTGCATCAGACCAATTATGGCCATCGGCCAAGGGAATGGTCAGCAATTTGTCGAGCGACGCAATGCCATCAGCTGCGACCTCTTTCTGCCGGTCGAAAACATTGACCCGGTGATAGTGGATCGCGTGCAGCGTTGCCGCGGTCGGGCTCGGTACCCAGGCGGTATTGGCGCCGGTCATCGGATGACCGATTTTCTGCTCCATCATGTCGGCCATCATATCGGGCGCGGCCCACATGCCCTTGCCGATCTGTGCCTTGCCGGACATGCCGCAAGCCAGACCGATGGCGACATTGCGCTGCTCATAGGCGGTGATCCAGTCGCTCTTCTTGATATCGCCCTTGGCCAGCATCGCGCCCGCCTGCATCGATGTGTGGATTTCGTCGCCGGTGCGGTCGAGGAAGCCGGTGTTTATGAACACGACCCGGTCCTTCACCGCATGGATACAGGCCGCGAGGTTGGCCGACGTCCGGCGCTCTTCGTCCATCACACCGACCTTGATGGTGTGGCGGTCGAGGACAAGCAGGTCCTCCACCGCATCGAACAAATCATTGGTAAAGCCGCATTCCTCCGGCCCGTGCATTTTCGGCTTCACGATATAGATCGATCCGGCGCGGCTGTTGCGCAGTTCGCCCAGTCCCTTAACATCGTGCATCGCGATCAGGCTGGTGAAAACACCGTCAAGCAATCCTTCCGGCGCTTCCGACCCGTCGGCCAGCAAGACTGCGGGGTTGCTCATCAGATGGCCGACATTGCGGACAAACATCAGGCTGCGGCCCGGCAATGTGAAAGCCTTGCCGTCCAGATCAGCATAGTCGCGATCCCGATTGGCCTTGCGTTCGATCGTCTTGCCGCCCTTTTCAAAGGACGCATCGAGATCGCCGCGCATCAGGCCAAGCCAGTTGCTATAGGCCAGCACCTTGTCTTCAGCGTCTACCGCTGCGACCGAGTCTTCCATATCGATGATCGTGGTCAGCGCCGCTTCCATCAGGACATCTGCGATATGGGCGGGATCATCCTTGCCGATCGGGTGCGCCGGGTCGATCACGACTTCCGCGTGCAGTCCGTTATGTTTGAGCAGCAGCGACTGGCCATTCCGGCCCACCAGTTGCGCTGGATCAGCCAAGGCTGGCTCACCGCCCGCATAATCATTCCATGATCCAGTCGAAAGCGGAAAGGCTTCGTCGAGAAAGGCTTTTGCCGCTTTGATGACGGCAGACCCGCGCAGCGGATCATAGCCGCCCGGTTTGGCTGGAGGCGCATCCAGCGCATCCGTACCGTAGAAGGCATCGTAAAGACTTCCCCAACGCGCGTTGGCAGCGTTCAGAACAAAACGGTCATTGAGCGAAGGTACCACCAGCTGCGGTCCGGCCATGGTCGCGATTTCCGGATCGACATTTTCCGTTGCGATGGAAAAGGCCGCTGGTTCTTCAACCAGATAACCGATGCTCTTCAGAAACGCCTGATATTCGGTCTGATCAATCGGCTGATCCTTATGCTCGATATGCCAGGCATCAATCTGCGCCTGAATATCCTCCCGCTTTGCCAGAAGCTCCGCGTTGCGGGGGGCGAAATGGCCAAGCAGGTCAGCAAATTCGTTCCAGAATTTCGCGCGAGCAACGCCGGTTCCCGGCAAAGCGCGGTCGTTCACAAAATCAAACAGCTCCTGCGCGATCTGGATACCATTCTGGCTGACATAATTGGACATGGGATTTCCTCTTCAATGATAAGGCACTTTTCGATGCTGAAAGCGAGTATCAGTGCCGATTTGCAGATAGTCCGGGGAGGAATTACGGCGGGATATGACGTTGTGCATCCGTTTTGTAAATGGCAGAATTGAGTCATTGCGGACGTAATCTTATAGGTTCAGGAATCGGGGCGTATGCAAACGAAACAAAAAAACGAACTTCTGGAAGCCAGTCTTGAACGGGCCGCAACCATTTTGGGTGATATAACGGAGCCCGTCATGACGCAATATTATGCCAGCCATCCCGGGGCAAAAATATCTTTTCAGGACCATGGCCTCGGCAATAGCGTCAAACTTGAAGCAGAAATGGTTGAGAGCGTGATTTATTGCCTGCTGAACTGGTATGAAAGACCAGAGGAAATCCGGATCATGTTCGGCAGCACCGTTCCTCATCACAAACATGCCTTGAACGTTTCAACAGAATGGTTCGCGGGACTAATCGACGCCGCCATCACGATCATTTCGGACACTATACCGGAAACGAGCGCGGAGGAACTAACGGTCTGGGCAGAAATACGCACCGGCTTCCAGACGCTCGTCGAGGAAGCGCAAAGCTGATGAGCCGGGATTCAGGAAGTCGAAGAGAAACGGGTTACGATTAATGGCTCGAAATGCTATCGGTTTCAAATGAAAGCAGATTCCTTCCCCGAACAAGAGATGCTGGAGAGCGCCGTCAGCCTGCCACTTCTGCCGCGCACAGTTGAATGGGCAAAAATCAACAGCGGCACCACCAATCTCGATGGCCTGGCAACCGTTGCCGGATTGTTGGCAGATGCATTTTCGGTTTTGCCCGGAGAGACCAGCCTGATCGATCCCGCACCAGTCGAGGCGGTGCGCGCCGATGGCACGGCAGATCAGGTCCAGCGCGGCCAGCACCTGGTCACCTCTGTTCGCCCCGAAGCGCCGGTGCGCCTGCTGTTGACCGGCCATATGGACACTGTCTTTGCGGCAGATCACCCGTTCCAACAAATCGTCGAACTGGAAAGCGGCATTTTGAACGGCCCCGGCCTTGCCGACATGAAGGGCGGCTTGTCGGTCATGCTCGGCGCGCTACAATTGCTCGAGCAAAGCGAATATGCCAGCCGGATCGGCTATGACGTGATGATCAACAGCGACGAGGAAGTCGGCTCGGGATCATCGGCCTCGCGGATCAAGCGACTGGCCAAGGGCAAGACCGCTGCCCTGACCTATGAACCCGCCCTGCCCGACGGCACATTGGCCGGAGAGCGTGGCGGCAGCGGCAATTTCTCGATCATATTTACCGGCAAAAGCGCTCATGCAGGGCGCAACCCGGATGAAGGGCGCAACGCGCTGATCGCGGCAGCGGACATGGCCTTGCGGCTGAAAGCATTGCATCGCGATGGTCTCAGCGTAAATCCGGCCAAAATAGATGGCGGCGGCCCGAATAATGCTGTTCCAGATCATGCGATATTGCGAGTCAATTTCCGGCCCAAGTCATTGGAAGATCAAGCCTTGGCGCAATGCGCTCTTGATCAGATCGTGAAAGAGATCGCGAAACTGCATGATCTCAGCGTCCATTGCCACGGCAGCTTTGGCCGCCCGCCCAAACCGATTGATCCTCAGGCAGAGAGGCTTTTCGGCCTGGTGAAGCAATGCGGCGCCGAACTCGGTCTCGACATCAACTGGCGTGGGACCGGCGGTGTATGCGACGGCAATAATATCGCAGCCTGCGGTATCCCGGTTGTGGATACGATGGGCGTGCGCGGTGGGGCGATCCACAGCTCCGACGAATTTCTGATAACGGAAAGTCTGGTCGAACGGACACAATTATCGGCGCTGACGATCATGCGGATCGCCGAAAAGGGAGGATTATGAGTTTCCGGATACGCGCAGCGCGGGTCGATGATCTGCAGCATCTTTACGAAATGGCGAAACTGACCGGCGGCGGGTTTACCAACCTGCCGGCAGACCGGGACTCGCTGACCCAGAAACTGGAACGATCCGAGCGCGCCTATCAGAGCGACAGCAATGCGCATGGCGATGATCTGTTTGTCATGGTGCTGGAGAATGTCGAAACCGGAGCGGTGCGGGGGACCTCACAATTGTTCACCAAAGTTGGCCAGACCTGGCCCTTCTATTCCTATCGCCTGAGCACCCTGTCGCAAACCAGCAAGGAACTGGACCGGACGTTCAGCGCCCAGATGCTGGGCCTTGTCACCGACCTTGAAGGGGCGAGCGAAGTCGGCGGCCTGTTTCTGCACCCCGGCGAGCGCGCCGGCGGCCTTGGCATGTTGCTGGCCCGCAGCCGTTATCTCTTCATTAAGGAACATCGCGACCGCTTCGGCGACAAGATTTTTGCCGAACTGCGCGGCATCATTGACGAAGCGGGCGGATCACCTTTCTGGGACGGGCTCGCCGGTCGGTTCTTTGGCATGAGTTTTCAGGAAGCCGATTATTTCAACGCCATCCACGGCAACCAGTTCATCGCCGACCTGATGCCCAAACACCCGATCTATACAGCCATGCTCAGCGAATCTGCGCGAGCCGCGATTGGCATCCCCCACCCTAACGGACGTGCCGCCATGCGGATGCTGGAGAACGAGAATTTCTCCTATGACGGCTATGTCGATATTTTTGACGGTGGCCCGACGATGATTGCCAAGACCGACGACGTGACCAGCATACGCAATGCAAAGTCGGCAAAAATCACCGCTTTTGCCGAAGGCAAAACGAAAGTGATTATTTCGCGCGGCAGTCTGGCCAGCTTTCAGGCAACTTATGCAATGCTGGACGAAAATGATGATGGTGTGACGATCAACGAACAGGCGGCCGTCAATATTGGTCTCTCGGTCGGTGATAAAATCCGGTATATCCCGCGATGACCGCTCTCGTTGAAATCAATTTTGACGGTATCATCGGCCCAAGCCATAATTATGCCGGGCTGAGCCTCGGCAATATTGCCTCTTCGACCAATGCCGGAGCCACCGCCTATCCGCGGGAAGCGGCGTTGCAGGGTATCGCCAAGATGCGGCACAATCTCGATCTGGGATTGGCACAGGGCTTTTTCATGCCGCTCGACCGGCCGAACGAGAGCTGGTTAGCGGCGCTCGGGACGACAGTTGCGGACGCAGAACCGCATTTGCGGGCAGCAGCCTTCTCCGCGTCCTCGATGTGGGCGGCCAATGCCGCAACCATTTCGCCCGCTCCTGATGCTCCAGACGGCAAATGCCATCTCACAGTCGCTAATCTGCAAACCATGCCGCACCGCAGCCATGAATGGCCGGGAACGCTGGCACAGCTGAAACTGGCTTTTGCCAACGACGAGTATTTTTCGGTTCACGCTCCCGTCCCATCCCCGTTCGGAGACGAAGGCGCCGCCAACCATATGCGCTTATGCTCCACCCATGATGCTGCCGGTATCGAGATATATGTCTATGGCAAAAGCGGCGGACCTTTTCCTGCCCGCCAGCATATCGAGGCGAGCAAGGCGGTGGCGCGGATACATGGCTTGGGCCAGGAGCGCGTAATCTTCGCGCAGCAAGCGGAAACCGCCATCGCAGCGGGTGCGTTCCACAATGATGTCGTGGCAGTGGCCAACGAGCGGGTGTTGTTCACCCATGAACAGGCCTTCGAACGGCCCGAGGCGCTCTATGACGCAATCCGGAGCAAAATGCCGGACGCTGAGATTGTCATCGTTCCCGCCGACAAGGTCAGTCTGGAAGATGCAATTAAATCCTATCTTTTCAACGCCCAATTGGTGACACTTCCCGAGGCTGCTGGCATGGCCCTGATCCTGCCGACCGAAGCACGAGAGAATGATGCCGTCTGGAACTATCTGACCGAGCTCGTGTCAGGCAACGGCCCCATCCGCACGCTCTGCCCGGTCAACGTCCGGCAATCGATGGCAAACGGCGGTGGCCCCGCCTGTTTGCGCTTGCGTGTCGTTGCCGACCCCTTGACGGTTGACGAGCGCTTCATGGCCACGCCGCAGAAACTCGACCAAATTGAAAAAGTGATAGCTGAATCTTGGCCGGAAGCGATCCATCCGGATCAGCTCTCCGCCCCGGACCTTGCCGCTGCCATTGGCAAGGCCAGAAGCCGACTGCTCGAAGTTTGCGGATTATCCGAACTGGCTGGCTAACCGCTGCCCTAATGTCGGATTAACTTACAGTTTACTATATTTTACGGCAGGAAACGTCGCATTTCTGGGATTGGCACGGGGCTTGCTACTAGAATTACATGTGGAGAAAAATCAGACGTTTGTTCATTATCAAAACGAAATTTGAGGTTTTTCTGATCACCTATGCCCTTGCCACTGGTGCGGTAGCGCGTGGCCAGATCTATCTGGCCCAATATCCCGGATGGGGTGGAAAAATGCTGTTTCTGGCAACGACCGGCGCGGTTTTCATGGCCGGCGCCAAGATGATCGAAGCGATCGAGTTGCACAGAACTTACGGGTCCGAATATTAAATCATCCCGCTGCCCCACGATAACGACATGGCTATCTCCCGACCCTCCACTTCTCGAACGATCCCTGCGATTCTGCTGTCATATTGGATAAAGTGGAAGGCTTCTGTTGCCCGGTGCCTTCCAAACCGCTGAATTCCCTTCTGTTGCCCGGTGGGTTCAACCGCGCGTAGCTTTCTAACTTATGACCGTGAGGTCAATGGGTTAGGCAGCGATAGCGAGTGCTTCATTATCATTTGCACTTATAGGTTTTGAGCAATCACGGCATACTCAGGCCGGGCAAAAATAACGTTTTTGAACACCCGTCGATCCTAATTCGGCCCCATCAACAAAGGCGTCCTGCATTGCTGCAAATCACCTGAAATGGTGGAGCCGCCGGGTACTGCCCCCGGGTCCGTAGTGTCTATTACACGCCATCATTTATCACCATAGTCCGCCGAAACGGACAGTCCCTATATAGGGATATAAATCTGAATGAACAGTGCACAGACAAGAAAAAGGGCCAACCGGTCTCCCGGTTGACCCTCCTCTAGTTCCCCAAAGGGAATTCGTAATTACTGGGCGAGAGCGCCTTCTTCCGCATCGGCTTTGTCTTCCAGGACGTCAGCCTTATCTTCCATTGCGGCGGCTTTATCTTCCATCATTTCTTCGCCGGCTTCAGTCGGAGCCGCATCAGCAGCTTCGTCCAACCGATCTGCTTCCATTTCGGCTTCCTGAGCCTGCATTTCGGTTTCGGTTTCTGCACCGCTGGTATCTTCCTGTGCACAGGCGCTTAGCGCCAATGCAGCAGTAGAAGCGGTCAAAATCATCAATTTACGCATAATAATCCCTCGTCAATTAGAAGGAGCAAAAAATGTCTCCTCGGCGATATCAACCTGTCGAGGAAAGAATGGTTCCCGATCATATAAAAAAACAAAAAAAGGGCCAACCAGTTGCCCGGTTGACCCTCCTCTAGTTCCCCCAAGGGAATTTCGGCTAGTGTAGCTTACTCGGTAACGGCTGCGTCTGCAGGCGCAGCTTCAGCGTCGGTAGGAGCAGCTTCAGCAGTTGCTTCTTCAGTAACCGGAGCAACTTCTTCAGTAACCATAGCGTCTTCAGCAGGTGCAACTTCTTCGGTTGCAACTTCGTCAGTTACTACAGCGTCTTCAGCTGGAGCATTGCAGGCACTCAAAGCGAATACGGCTGCTGATGCAGCCAGAACAGCGAATTTACGCATAATAATTAGTCCCCTATAGTCGTTCAAATTGGCTGAGAATCAATCCAGCCGAGCGAGCCTATAGGATCGAAAAATCCGAATGTATCTCAAAAAATGCGATCATCATTTATCTCATTGTAAGATAAACAATATTATTCATATTTCGGTGTGCATTTATGGCACGCGCCACGTAAATCTGCAGGCTTCAGAAACAAATATCGCCCCTTTTGCGATGCATGTTTTGTGTTACACAAACCACGCAGCAAAAGGGGCGATATTGGAGATTCTGAATTGCTATTTTTTCAGGCTGTCCCGGATTTCGGTCAGCAGATCAATTTCGCTTGGTCCAGGGTCAGCGGCTTCCTCTTCCGCCTTCTTCATCATCTTATTGGCATAGCGAACGATCATGAAGATGATGAACGCCAGAATGACGAAATTAATCACGACGGTCAGGAACTGGCCCCAGCCGAGCATCGGAACACCCGCTTCCTTCAGCGCGGCATAATCGGTCATAGCACCGGCATAATCGGCGGGTGGCGATCCGAGCAGAATGAACATTCCGGAGAAATCGGGTACGCCGAATATGGCGCTGACAATCGGCATGATTACATCTTCGGTCAATGAAGTGGTAATCGTCGCAAAAGCCGCACCGATAATGACGGCTACCGCCAGATCGAGCACATTGCCCTTCATAATAAAGGCCTTAAACTCGTTTAACATATGACTTACCTTCCAATTTCTAAAGGCGTGTAAATGCATGAAAAACCCAAAATAGTCGAGGGAAGTCGTTGCAAAAGTGGCAGTAGATACCTATTTTTACAAAGTGGTGCGGCGTATCGCCGTGTGGATGGAGGGATTTCAAACATGCTGAATAAACTGATCAAATTTCTGGTGGTTCCTGCCGTGGCCTTGTCGCTAAGCGCCTGCGGAATCAACAGCGTGCCGACGGCGGAAGAAAATGCAAAAGCCAAATGGGCCGATGTCGAAAGCACCTATCAGCGCCGTGCCGACCTGATTCCCAATCTGGTGGAAACCGTGAAAGGCTTTGCGACGCAAGAGCAGGACACCCTGACAGCCGTTGTTGAAGCCCGGGCGAAGGCATCTTCCATTCAGCTCAGCGCCGATGATCTTGGCGACGCCGCGAAGGTTCAGGAATTTGCCGCAGCACAAGGCGCACTGTCTCAAGGGCTAGGGCGCCTGATGGCGACCGTCGAAGCCTATCCCGACCTCAAGTCCAACCAGAATTTCCTCGCGCTGCAAAGCCAGCTGGAAGGCACGGAAAACCGGATTAATGTCGCTCGCCGCGATTATAACGAAGCGGTTCGTGAGTATAATACCACGATCCGGACCTTCCCGGATATTATCGGCGCGAAAATTATCCACGGCGCCAAGCCAATGGAACCCTTTGCAGCAACCACAGAAGGCGCTGACGAAGCGCCTAAAGTTAGCTTTTAAGGGTGATTGCACTTCGGTCCATTCTGCCATTGAAGACGGTCCTTTTCGGTCTGGTGATTGCCTTTTTGGCGATCGCCAGCCCCGCCTTTGCCCAAAGCTTCCCTGAACTCACTGGTCGCGTTGTCGATCAGGCTAATTTGCTCGATCCTGCGCAAGAAGCTGCACTCACGGCAAAGCTGGCTGCGCTGGAAACCGAGTCCAATCGGCAACTGGTTGTCGCGACGGTCAACAGTCTCGAAGGTTATGATATCGCCGACTATGGCTATCAGCTCGGGCGAACCTGGGGCATCGGTCAGGATGGCGAAGGCGAGACCGAAAAGGATAATGGCCTGATCCTGCTGGTCGCACCCGATGAGCGCAAGGTTCGCGTCGAAGTGGGCTACGGTCTGGAAGGCATCATGACCGATGCGTTGTCGAGCATCATCATACAGAATGATATTCTTCCGCAATTTCGCAGCGGTGATATGGCCGCAGGCATAATCGCAGGGGTCGATCGCATATCGACCCAACTGGCTCTTCCAGAGGAAGAAGCCCGCGCCTTCGCACAACAGGCCGAACAGCAAGCTGGCAAGGGCGATGGCGAGAATATCGGCCTCGGGATTTTCTGGATCTTCATTCTTATCTTCTTTGTGATCATTCCAATGTTCTCCAATCGCGGTGGTAAACGTTATCGTCATGGAGCCGGTCCGGTGGTCATATGGGGGGGTGGATCACATTGGGGTGGTGGCGGCAGTAGCGGCGGCGGCTTCGGTGGCGGCGGTTTTGGCGGAGGCGGCGGCGGTTT
>TARA_R110000796_G_scaffold60220_10_pt1 | contig 18198 bp, 10 predicted proteins | sample TARA_R110000796 | Tara Oceans TARA_R110000796 (sample SAMEA4397815) | marine metagenome | biome: Polar Biome; feature: [SRF] surface water layer (ENVO:00010504); material: water (ENVO:00002006), including particulate matter (ENVO:01000060) such as... | depth 5 m
GGCGGTTGATTCCTCTGGGGTTGTCGTTCTAACTTTAGATACAAACTCATTTTCAAAAGCTTTTATACTGGTTGGAAAGTTATAACCCAAACCAGTATAAACCTTTGCAGCGGCAGACCCATAGCCACCAAAAGCATTTGTAAAACTAATGCTAGCAGAAGTAACATCTTTTACTTCGAACTGACCTAAACTATCAGGAGTCCCTACTTGTTCAAAGTCCCAATGCAGGAGCATCGACAAATAAGAAGGAACAAACGTTGAATCGTCATCGTTCTTTCTGTTTACATTTTCAAATGGTCTCAGTCGTCCTTCACTATTTTTGTATTTCGCGTGTAAGAAGACTTCGTCTTCTTCAAGGGAATCAGCGTAGAACTTGCAATTTCCGACTCTGGCTTGACTTTTATAGACCAAAGAACCAGTATAGTTTGTTCTTTCCGCTCCGACAAAAACTCGTTTTCTTTCTGGGAGAATCTGTAAGGAGTCGGCATAAGAAACCGATGAGGAAATATTGAAAGAGTTTATTGTTTGACCAGATTCAACCTGATAACCGATCAACCTTGCCCAGTATGTGCTTTGTGCTGTTGATGGCAAATTTCTTTGATCTTGTTGTGGCTCAAAAACAAGAGCCAGATTCCAGTTTGTACCATCAAATACTTCGTAAGAGTCCGATTCTACGGCGGCGAACTTGCCATTGGAAGATGAAAGCGCAAACTTTCCGTGTCTTTCTGTTCTCCCACTATGCACGGTGTAAGCTGCCATACCGCAAGCATCACCACCAAACCAAGTTGTTTGAGTTTGGTCAGAATCGGCTGAGTGGACACCGAAGATAGATCCACTGGTGTCATAAGCAAAAAAGAAATCACTGTCAGCCGATGGCTGAGTTGGAAAGTATGTGTTACACTCTATTGTAAATGCTTTACCAAGACTTGAAATATATGTCTGGTTGTTCAAATCGCTGGCTGACGAAGAGAAGTGGAAAACGGATGCTTCGTTAGGAAGCGTTGTCCCAGCTACATAATTCTTCAATCCGTAAAAATCTACTGTTTTATCTTTGAACTGATCTAACTCATCTCTATTCTCGATCGTTGTTGTTGTAAAATTAGAATAGTTGCGAAGCCTTATTAGGTTTTGATCTACGTTATAGCAATGAAGAAGGTTTCTAATGGATTCATTTGTTCCCTTAGATTTATAAATATGAAGAAGGTTGTTATAGATATTTCGGTAAACCTTGCTTTTTAGATCTGCAATGGAACCACTAGCCAAGTTCCCTACTGATGTCTTCTCGTTTAGTTCAGCTAAAATATCCGAGCCGATCAAAAAGTTGCTAACATCAAAACCGTGTGATTCAACCAATCGCTCATAAAACGGGAAAATCTTAAGATCTTGATCTTGGTAATCTTTAGTTTTTACTTTTTCAAATGTAGAAATGTGCGCGTATAGTTCATCAAAATAAGATCCGATAATATGAGATAAGTATTTTAGATCACTTGTATCTTGATCTTTTATCCACTCGGGCATCAAGCCATAAAAGTTATGTCTATTCAAAACATCGTATCGTATTCCGTCTTGTCTTTTATCAGATTCTAAGGTAGACACGGTTGGGTGGTTAGAATAAATAATAGGATCTGGAACTTCATAAAATTCTGAGTTGAACTCTGTAATGGCAGACGTGGTGCTTCTCGCAGCGGAATCATAAACTAATAACTCCGAGTTCATGACGCGACCAGAATAATCTAAAATAGCATTATCTACTGTGCTTATACCAGTGATACCCTCATTGAATTTATAATAAATACCAAGCGATTGTTCATCTGCGGTGTTATTCCCGCCATTGACGTGAGTATTCCAGTTGAGACCTATATCACTTATAGTTCTTTCTTGTTTCCAGAAACGGAACTCATCAAAGGAACCAGAGACCCGACCCCAACCTTCTGCGGATAGACCACCGGCTGCTGGGGTATCATCTGTCATAACAGTGGCTAAAGCACCTATGGTCGCAATATATGAACCAGTTATCTGGGAAATAGATTTACTTGATACCGTAGTTGTTTCAGATAAATCTCCATCTAAAAAGAACTTCAGCGTTGTGTCTGTTCCATCGGACTTTGCTGTAACTGCATAATGATGCCAAGAACCAATAGAGGATGATAAGCCGGTTGCGGTGAATGATGAAGTGTGACTTACTGTACCAGAAGCAAAGTGAACATTGAATTTGTCTCCGCTTCCCGCACGGTCATCAGTATAAATAGAAAAGCGACCATAACCCGCAGAACTGGTCGAAGCACCATTCCAAATATCAACGAGAGTTTCCTTTGAGCCAGATGTCGCGCCGCGCATAAACCAGAATTCTACCGAATTACCTCTGGCAAAATCAAGCTCTAGGTTATTTGTTTTGTTTTCGCTGGTTGCATAAACATTGTTTATCGCAAATGAGGACGAAAGTTTTATATAGCTCGCTGGAAGAGTTTGGAAAAAGCCAAGGCTGCTTGACGCAGTTGAGACAGAGGAGGTCCACTGCGTGCCAAGATTTATATGCCCTGTTGTTTTGGGGTATAAATCTTTCCAGATATAATAATCAAATGTTGTTGAGTCATTTAGAAACTTATATTTATTACCTTGAGATCCATCGTAAGGATATTCGTTATAGATCCTCTGGATTCCTGACTCATAGTGATATTCAGCCAAACCAAAGCGGACATAGTTATTTAGGCTTGCAGAAATATCAACAAAAGCAAAGATCTTTCTATCGAAATCTGCTTTTTGTTTTGCCGCATCGTAGGATTCTACAATAGAAGAACCGCTTACATTGAACTGTTGTTTAGAGGCTTTGGTCAACGCGGTTTGCGCGTTGCTTTTAAAAAATTTCTTTAAGCTCATTTACCCAACCCTAAATCTGAAAGTGTTTTTAGGCTCAATATACTTACTCTGTAAATAGAGTTTGAAAGAAATTTCATACTGGTATCCTGCTTCAAAATTTGAGAAGTCTACATCGGCGTATGAACCCGATACATCATAAGACATAAGTGTTTCTTCGGCAGAGCCTGTTCCGTAAGGCACGACGACAAGATTGTCTATTACTCTCTTGATAGAATAATAAACTTTTTTTACCACCTCTGACTCTATTGCAGCAGTTGCGGTTGTGTAAATGGTTGGACTCCAGCCTTTCTTTCTTATGTAAAGACGAATTCTATCTTTGGTGGTCGAATCTGTCATATAAGAAGCTTGTAGATTTGTTACGTTTACAACATACTGTGAGTCAGGATTGTATGTATCAGATGCAAAAGATTTTACTGTTATAGCGGACCCTGTGTGGTACTCTGTGGAACCAGAGAACCAAACGTCATAGATAGAAGATGCGGTGGTAGTAAGGGCAGCAGAGGCTGTGTAAATGCCTGTTTCTGACCAGCCGCCAGTGACGGCAGTTGTGTTGAGTGCGGTGCCGCCAAGTGTTTCATAATAGTTAACGTAAATCGCACCAGTATCAACGCCGGGAACATTTGTTAGTTGACCCCTTATGTTGTTGTAAAGATAGATTGTATTCAAGTTATCAGTTGATGAAGCCAAGGAGGAACTAGCGTAAAAACTGCCTCGGTCATCGCCTTTTGATGAGTTCCATCTTGCATCAAGAGAAGGTCGCTTGAAAAAGTATTCGCTGCCTCGTGCAAAAAACTTCTTTGTATAATAAGAAGAAGACGCGATAGTGTTTGCTTCACCGCTTTCGTATGATGAGGAAAGCTTAATAAAAAATCCATAGTTTGATTTAGTTCCTGCCAACCACTGTTCAACAATATCTGTTACATCTACATCAAGATCCTCGATGCCTGTTGTGAAGTCAACTGTGGTTTCTGGAGAGGTGTGATAATCTCCTCCTTCTGTGGTCCAAGCGGTATTTGTGGTGCCGTCATAAGAAGCGGTTTTCCAGTTTGAAACTCCCCTATCTAAATATTCATCCATATCCAAACCAACGCCTTCGTCCCAAGAACGAGAAACTGCATTGATGGTTAGGGTGAAGTCTGTAGCCTGTGTTCCTTCGTGTGGGGTATTCGTAAGCTTCAAGAAAAAGCTTGTCGAGCCTGATGCTGGGATATCTCCGTCCGTTCTTTTTGTGGCGATGTCGGTTGTATCAAACTGGACCAAGAAACGGGATTTTTCCAAAGAAGAAGTTGCAAATGCTCCGTAAAGAGAATAAACCTCTAAAACATCTGCTGCACCCATATTGGCGGCAGTACCGCGAGTTGTCATCACAGAACCGTAGCCGTCTGTTATGGTATTATCCTTTGTGGCAAAAAACTTCTTGATAGCCATTAGAGCGCTTCTCCTGTGATATTAGTGCTAAACAGCTTTATCTCAAATAAGTAGTTTTCTGACATTGTAATAAAACGACCATCGGAAGTTGTATTTTTGATAAAGTCATATTCGATGTCTGAATAGGTTCCTCCGGTAACGGAATAGAACTCCATTTTCAAAACATCGTTGACCTGTTCTGTATCATTTATTTGTTTTGTTAGCTCGGAAACATTGATTGATTCACCAAAGTTATACTTTCTTCGGTTGAAATAATCTCTCATTCTATCTTCGGCTGCTGTGCGGGCGTCAAGTAAATTGAAGTTTTCATTTGATACAAAAGAAAAGCGAACTCCAAAGTTGACTATTTTTCCATCTAAAATATCTACCGAATCAGAAACTGTTTTATAGCGGCTAATCCAAGTTTTGAGGTTATCTTTTACTGCTTGTGGAGCAACAATCAAGTCCCCTATACTATCCTCCGATAAAACATAGAAGTTTACCGATCTTCTTGGAGACATATCATCACGAAGAGCAACCGATCTTTTTATGGTGCCGAACTCGGCTGGCAGTCTATAACTAAAAGATTGGTAATCTTGCAAAGTAATTATTCTATTTTGAGAGGAATACACTCCAGCTACAACCTGTTTTAGTTCGTCGTCGGACAAAGTGAGTTTTGCTCCAGAAATTCTTTTTTCATTTTCGACTTCGATAGAAGTGACTACTTGTTCTTTGAGAGTTTCGTCTGTAGCGTCAGGTGAGAAACTAAAAACCGGGCTGCTAACTTGTGTTAGAGTTCCCGCGCCTGCGGACAAGAAATTTGTTGTATTATAGCGATATGTGATCGTAAGTCTTGTATTAGATGGACCAATGCCAAACTTGTCATTATCGTTCAATACTGTTGGATCTAAAACAGCGGAAGAAACGTAGTCCTTTCCGTATTTTTGTAATACAACTTTTGTAGGATCGTTTACGCTGTCTAAAACAGAAGTAGAATCTTCTTTTCCGTTGCCAAAAATCAATGAAACCGTGTCGTCCTTGAAATCAAGAATAAAACGGCGGGCTGCGACGGTGGGCTTCATAACCTTCAAAGTGTTAGAAGCTGTTGAGTTGTCGTTGATAAGAGATTTATAGACTACGTCTTGGCTTAGTGCGTCTACTTGATAATAGATGTTTCCTTCTAAATCTCTTACAGTAATCACTTCAATAATATTTTCGTCTTGCAAGTCTAGCTTGTAAAACGAATCAGTTGATGACTGATCTGGTACATCAAAACTTTCTGTTTTTATTAGCCCTGACACTACGGGTGCATCTCTTTTCGCAGCATATTTGGAGGGGATACCAGTAACCGTGTTTAGCTCAGAGACGGTATATTCAGTATCTGTCTCAGAAAAGTCAACGTCCTCAACCAATACAAAGACTGCGCCGTCTATAGAACTAAACGATGTACCAGCTTTCAGAATAGGCAAATAATCAGTTTGTGGTCCGGTGTTTGTTGAAGTACCGGGGATGTTCATATATATTGTTACAAAACCAGTAACATTGGGCGATAGCGGTTCTTTATAACCAAGTTGTCGAGCTAAACGAATAATGTTGTCTCTATTGATTGCGCTATCAATCATATTTTCATTCGCCTGATAATCAAGCTGGAATGAAGCTACGTCACCGATGTAAGCAACTGCGTCCAATAAGAATGAACCGAACGATGCTTCTGTGAAGTCGTTATACTCGTTTGGATAAAATCTTTTGGCGTATTGAACCAATGTGCCTTTTATACTTTCAAAATCTCTTGCAAGATAGTTAATCTCTGGTTTATTCGCCATTATGTGGTTACCTCAAAAATGTCTTCTTCTGTCGTGTTTGTTGGCTCTATGTTATATTTTATTTTAACGGCGACTACTTGTTCTTTGGAAACAACATCTATGTTTATTATATCTATGTAAGAGGCATATAAGTTGATCTGTTCTTTGAGTTCTTCTTTGATTTTATCTTCGTCCACCGCGCCTTCTGGTTCAAATAAAAACCTTCTTAAGCCTGCGCCGAAATCAATGTCAGTTAGTTTTTCGCCCTTTTCAGTGAGTATGATCATTTTGAGATTTTGTCTCGCATTTTCATTGAAGGTTTTGGTCAAAACATATGGTCCATCAAGGCTGTTGGTGTTTAGCGGTATTGATGGTTGGTAGCCTATAGCCATTTTATATTAACCCTGCCAAGTCGGCGCAATCCTTAGACCACGGGAAGTCTCCCAGTAAATAGCCGTTCAATGAAGAAAACATTTCATTTAGAACATCATCCATACCCTTAAACGCTCCGGTCTTTCTCATTAGCGGAATAATGTCCCTTGCTATTTCAATATTAGGAATCACTGAAATGGCATTGAATAGCAGTGCAGGCACCAAAATAGACTTTACAAGGGCATCAAACTCTTTCGTTTTTACAAGTTCAATTAGTAAACCTTCAATAATCGGAATGTCGGTCGGGATACTTGTGAACTGAAATACTTTATTTAGGTTCATACTGTTTGACTTTTTACCTTCATCAATAACAGTTACGATTTTAGCAGGATCAAACTGTTGTTCTTTTTTTGCTAAAACAACTGTGAAGCGTGGTTGGGTTGCTGTAGCATCAAACACTCCACCAATAGCGACCTTTTTTATTTCCTTGAGATAAAACACTGTCTTTTCAGGAAAACCCTTTTCTTTCATTTCGTCTGTAATAAAGTTTGCTGGTCCGACAGTACGGTCAAGAGAACATCTAATACCGAGTGTTATTGATTTGAATACGGAGTTATATATTTTAGCCATGTCTTGAGGGGTTAGATTTACTATCTTTCCACTCTTTGCCAAATTTATAATCATATTTTTATAATAAGCATCAAGATCATCAACAGAGCAGATTGCAGTTTTACCAGCCATCGCACCCAAATTCAAGTTTCCAGTTATAAACCCAAAATCACCCAAACCAGTAGAAACCTTTGCGGATTTACCACTATAAAATAAAGTAAACATTTTGATAATCTCGCCTATTACTTCCCTAAGTCCGTCCTTATCTATGCTTGTAAGCTCTTGTGTACAGAGCATAATATCTTGTAGATCCTTGGCTTCAAGTTTTATGTAAGTTTCAAAACAATATTTAGGATGAACAAAATCATCAAATTCTAGTGGTATGTTCCTGTAATCTTGTTTTCTATCTAAATCAACAAAGGGTGCGCCTGCGAGACTCAAATCACTTGGATTCAAGAAAGAAAGTTTGTTTGTATTCTCCAGAATAAGAAGCTCATTTATAAACAAGCTTGCGAACTTCTTTTTTTGAATATCGGGATCAAAGTCAGAAATAGAAGTTGGTGAGTCCTGATATAGCTTATTACTTATCGTGTTGACAGCTTTGAAGACCACCTTCTTTATCGCTAACTGTGCCAAAAGAGAAATCTGTGTGCTGTTGAGTTCATCAAGCCGCAGATCGGGATAAGTTTCTAAAACAATGTTTTGGGCGACCTGTCCGTATTCTTTTCTTTGTTGTAGTGTTGATTTGGTATACTGGAAAAACAAATCCACTATTAGTTCATCAGTAGCGTCGATGAGCTTGAACTCACTCATATAAACAGGAGGTAAAATAGAGAAGAAAATCTCGCTAACAATGTTTTTTATTTTTAGCTCTGCACCATAACTTGCAAGGGCTGCTGCTGCTGCTTTGCTACTCATCTGTAATCTCCTTCACGGCTGTCAAAATTTGTTTTTGTTGCCACTCTGAATAATCATCTTCGCCAAGCATATCCGTGCTGATTCTACTTGACACGTTCTTTTGGAACTCATAAAAAGATTTTGGATCAGGTGACGTTGTTGAGATCGCGTTGGCAATGACGTTTGGATCGTAAGCCTTGCCATCGGTCATATCCTTATAAAATGTTTTAAGATTTGCTTTAACCTTGCGAATAATCTTTTCGACCTCTTCTGTTTGGTCGCCATCAAAGAAGATATCGCTCAAGAGATTGTCAGACCGCTCAAAAAATAAAGCTGCGGGTGCTTTGGGGTTGCCGATCTTTATCAGCGCTTCTGAAAAATCTGAATAGTCCAAATCTTCAAATTTTTTGTCGTCTGGTGGTTGCAAGGCTGCTGCTCGCATAAAAGGCTGGAAAAAGAATCGAGCGACTTGCTCATTTGAATCTTCAATAGAATCCTTGAACTTTTTATCTAGAAAGGCGTAGGTTTTATCGAAGGTGTCAGTAATGGCAAGTTCAAGAGACTTTTTCTCATTCGGGGACATAGTTTTTGGATTTTTATAAATATTCAGTTCTACCAAGTTTTGTTCAACAAGAGAATTGAATATTTTCTTTTGTGGGTTTTGTGTGTTTGTATTTGAACTTATATCTCCGTATTTTATTATCATCCCTTTATAATCTTGTTCTTCGTCAACAAAGAAAGGTTCTGATAACTTCGGAAGATCCCTCGTAAAGATGCTTCTGTTATCGTTGATAGCAACCTCAAATTCTTCTAGACCAACACTAAGATCCATCAAGGTTGTGTTACCGTTATGATATCTATAGCGCAGACCATTTGAATCAAGGACGACGCTCAATGTATAATCTGATTCTAATGTTTCTAGGGTATTGCCAGTGGCATCATCCTGTGCATTGGGATAGTTTTCTTCTACAAACGCTTTGTACTTCTTTGGGAAACGGCGAGGATCAACAATAGGAATCAAAGCTAGTAGTTCTTCTGCCCAAGCGTAAAAATAGTTTGGATTATTTAGTTCTTGACTTGCGCCCAAAAGCATTGACTCAAATGAACCATTGGGGATTCTTGGGAGTTGATCCTCTACATCATAAAGTTGAGCGACCCACTTTGGATGAATATCAGAAAGGATAGGAGTCATAGAGGTAAACACGTCGAGCAGATCTTTGGCAAATTCCTTCTCAAAAGAATCATTTCTGAGAAGCTTTTTCGTTCCTTCCCAGCGGGGTGTGTCTGATTTGAAGTTATTTTTGAAGACTCGTGGTTCTAAGTTGAACTGCTTCACATAGTTTCTTGTTTCAGGCTTTCCATCTTGTTTCACTCTGCTCAATAGATAGTTTTTATATAACACGTTGAAAGCAAGAGATAAATCAGCGCGGATTAGATCTTCTTTTGTTGGATTGTCTCCGAAAATGTTTCCCGTATAGAGGTTTTTCAATAAAGTAAAGTCAAACGCAGGCTTTACACGAAGTTGGGTTATTATTTGAGAAACTATTCCGGCGATAGTTGTTTCGGTAAAACCAGCTAACTGTGCGGGGGCAGAGTTTATCTCTGTTATCGCGCCCGCACTAAAGTTTAGCAACTTACAAAATGCGCTTACTCTTTTTTCTATTGATGCCTTTATTTCTTCTTCTGGCTTTTTTCCAGCTTTCTTTGGGTCTTCGTCAAGGCGCTTCAAGATAGTATCCTTGATATCCTGTGCCAACTCGTCGCCGTTGATTAGTTCTGGTGGACAGCCCTCACCGGGGGCGATTTGCTCAAACAAGGTCGCGGCGATAAATGCTTCGAACTCATAGTTGGAGGAAATGAGATTCATCATTGTTCTAAATTCTTCATCAGTAAACTTCAAAGGCGCGAAGTAATTGTGAGCCAGATACTTACCAAAGTTGAAAATGTGTATTGGGGTGTCTTCGTTCAAAAGTGCTTTGAACTGTGCGATGGGCATTTGGTTAGCTAAGAAGGTAATGAAATCAATAACCCTTTGGGCGGTCAACTCAATATCCAAAACTTTCTTTAGTTCAGATGCGACCTTATCAGCATTTGGGCTTGGCATACCTGCACTGGCGAGGTCACCTTTGGCGGCTGGGTTTGGTCCAATATCATCCGAGCTTGGATCTAATGCTGATTGTTCACACTTCGAAAAGTCTGCCTTACACTGAACATCAAGCGAAGCTAAGATAAACCTTGTAAAGTTTACAATCAAGCCAATAATTATTTTTTGTAGTAACGAGAGTAGAAATACTCGGAGACATTTGTACCAATCGATAGAAGGCAAACTGGGAATCCGAGTATCATAAACAAGATTCAAAATAGGAAAATTAGGATTTTCTGCTGCTTCCTTCTCAAGTGCTTTCTTGAAATTGGCTGGGTTTACCAAGTCTTTAGCTTTTAGCGCATTAGAATAAGTTCCCATTACATCAAAATCTGCCAAGCAAGACAACTTATCGTCGCCCACTTTGGAAAGCTCACACTTGAAACGATCAATGGCTTGGGCAATAAACAAAGACCAGTTGGCTTTATTCATAACATTGTCGTATAAGTCATCAACTGTATCAACTGACTTTATTACAAAATCAATGCAACCAGAGCCACCAAAGGCTTGTTCGACCATTTGGTATCTTTTACGGTATAAGTCCTCAAGCATTTGGTCTTTTTCTTTTTTGGTAAGAGAAGAAAACGCATCGCCAAAAGATGTAACGGTGCCAGCTTGTTCTTTGTCTTTTGCTTCGTCGCGGGAAGGATCTGACCCCTCAACATAGTCTTTATAGAAGATTGGGTATTTATAAAGCTCTCCAAAAAAATCACTATAATTTTTAGAGTCTCTAAGTTTACCGTGGGTGATACTGTCTGTCGAAAGAATCCAACAATAATCCTCAGACTTGTATCCTTTGATTACTTCGTTTGATTCTTTAGAATATTTCTTGATTTGTAAAAAGTTATAATCTAACCTTGCGCTCGTGCCTTCCTTGTTGAAGGTGACCCAACGAATTTGTCTCAACAAAGAAGAAAAATCTGGAGTGTAAGAAACTAATGTGCCTTCGCTGTCTCTCCCCAAAATAAAAGGACCACCAAGCTTTTTATAGTCCTCCACTGATTTGAGTTTTTTATTTACCAACTCATTGGTAATCAAATTGGATGAGATGTTTGGCAAGTCAAACTTTCGTTCCCTCACTCCATCGCGAATAATATAAGCCAGAACGTATGTCAAATAATTTTTGAGAGCGTTTTCTTTTGATTCTTGGTAAACAAACTCTGCCTCAGTTCTTTTATCATCTGGCTTTTGAGTTGTCAGCATTTGACCTATTTTGTCTGTGTCTGATTTGAAGTCTTTTATAATCAAGGAACTAAATGCTTCGTTTATTTTTTCGGCGTATTCTTCCTCAAGGAGACTAAGTTTACCATGAACTAGGAAGATCTCTTCAGTCGGTTCTTGTTCCTGCTGGGCTATGATAACTGGTGTTTGGAAAGATGGTGGTCCTCCATTCTCCCCAAGCTGAGTTGATTCAACCACAACTGCGGAGATGCTGTCAAAATAATCTTGATTTTTCTTTATCTTTATGTTCAAACCTAGAGTCTCAATCGACTTCAATTTTTCTGCGGTTATTTCTCCATAAACGGCTGCGGATTTGACGAAGGTTGGAAATGTTTTTATTGACCTTACTTGCTGTAGGACACTTTTTTGTTGTTCAAGATCGTCTTCTGGTTTACCAACATAAATGGCTTTGTTAGCTTTCTGTAAATCTTTACTAAAATCAAGTGCTTTTCTTGCCAACTCTGGCAGTCTTTTATCTAAATCTTTTACCTTTATTGTTATTTCTGAGGTTGTATCTAACAAGGAGGGGATTTCTGCCAAGAAACCGTGGATTTCCTTTGTTCCGTGAAAAGTTCCCTCTTGTAAGTCCACTAAGAAGTTGACCGCTTCTATATCAAGTAGGTCAGGAAACACTATTTCAGTATCCGGTGCATCAAAATCAGCAACCTTTATTTTATATGTAAAGTAACCCCACCTTGGTGTTTGTACAACCTGCAAGCTTGGTATAATGACAATCTTTTTTCTTGTTTCATCACTATCGAAAAAGGTTTGTAACGCATCTGGATTTAGTTTTAGAAACTGTGCGGCGCTTATTTCTATTCCACCCAACAATAAGAGTTGTTCACCGAGGTCTTTTGTGGTAATCCCTTTTGTCTTAGCCAACTCTCGTATCTGTTCAGGGTTCTTACCGGGAACTTCAATCGGAGCTATTTGCTCAAGTTTTGTTTTTATTGCTTCTTGCTGAATGAACAGTCTTTGAAAATCTTTTGGCATAGATTCCAACTCGCTGTTCTCTACAATAAAATCTTTATCCAGAGGAGTGAAGTAGAAAGGTTGAATAATGTCAAAAGTTTTGTCTGTCTCATTATAAAAAGAAACGCTTGTCAAAGCCAGCTTGGATGGTTTATTTTTTCCCAGATTGCGAAGATTGTTGAAAATTGCGGGTATTTCTGTTGGATCTTTGAGGTTGGCGTTTTTTGATCCCGCTACTTCAGCGATCCTCTGTACCGTGAATTCGTCCCTTAGTGAGATGAAAGATTCGTTTATCGGAAGTTCTACATCTTTTGTTTTTTCGTTTATCGGTGAATCAATAGGAGGCTTGCGAGTGTGTATTCTACGAACCCAACCTGATAAGCCAGACGCAGGACCAGCTAAGACCTTTACTTTATAATAGACACTGCTTTTGCTTTTACCTAAAAACCTAAGAGGTGTTCCATTGTTTAGCTCACCATCGAAGGATTTGGCTTCATTACCAACCTTTTCTGGTTGTTCTTTTGAAAGCTTAAAAAACTTTTCTCCTTTGGCGCTGTACGCTGACCAACCAACTTGACCGGCAAGATCCCCATCAATGACTCTTATACGCCACCAGTTTTTCTTTTTGGCTAATCTTATTACCTTTTCGCCGTCATAAAGCTTTCCAAGTAGTTTATTGCCACCGGATGTACCAACACCGGGGTTGAGCCTAAAAGCTAGCCACTTTTCATTATTTTTGTCCTTATAGGTGTTTGTGACTTCATAAATTTGTTCCTTGTCTTCAACATTGTCAAGCCATCTGCCGTGGACCCAGCCTATTTTATCTTTTAGCTTTCCAGATAAAACCTTTATTCGCCACCATTTTTTTTGTGACACTGAGCGTTTCAGTTTCTCTACGATGGTTCCGTCTGGTATTCCACCGACAACTGTGCCTTTACCTGTCCCCGGTTGGCTTCTTACATTTAGAAAAGGTTCCTTTACATCTTTGTAGGTATCAACTACAACTGCCTGTGGTGCTTTCTTAGAGGCTGGGACTTTACTTGAGAAGCTAGTATACTTTCTCTTTGGCTTCAACGAAGAATAGAAGGTTGTGGAGAACTTGGTTTTATTGAATATTTCTCTCGTCACCTTACCAACGATGGTAGAAGTTGGAACAAAATCTTGATCAATAAATTCGGCGGAAACTTTCTTTATATGGTCAAACCGAACATACCCTTGGTCTAGTTTATTCTCTCCAGATACAACCGTAACATAAAAATACTTTTCGTTATCGGGAGTTGTGTCTTTTTTATTCTTCGCGGGTTGTGGATAAACCGCTTTCACAACCAGTTGTGTTCCAACTGGAAGTTCTGTTTGTGCGGAAAGCTCTAAGCCTTGCAGGTTTTCTCCTGAACTTATATATAACCAAGTTTTAGTAGTTACTTCTGAATAACCTACCGCACTTAGATCATATGAAACGACAATTTTGCCGCCGTTTATAAAATTTGATGGAGTTAGTTTTTCGTTGGGTGTCGCCATTTTATGTTGTCTTGTTTTGTTTGCTACAGATATAAGTAGCAGAGCCGGGAGTTAGATAGTTCTTTTCAAACGCTGCGTGGTTGAATTGCCGTAAGTTTATTTCTACAATCTGCATCAAACCATCAATCGAGGTTAGAATATTTTGTGTAATACTATTTGGATCGATCGGTGGTCCAGTAACCGGGACACCGCTTACATGTGAGTGAGTAATAAAAGCGAGGACCATCTGTCTTACCTGTTTGTTCAACGAACCAATCTGTGTATCAAGTTCTGCGACGTGTTTTGACATTTGTTTCAAACAAAGAATCATATTTTTTCCTTTGACCATCGGCTGTAGATCATAGTTTGGTTCGTTGATATTTGCACCGGCTATAAGATCAATGCCGTATTTGCCGACTATCGCGTTATTTGAGGAATTATACTTATCAGTCATTGTAATGAGCTTGATACTTTCTCTTGCGACAAGTCGGACACCATCTGCCTTCAATGCAATCGCAGATTTGTTTTTTGCTGCACCGTCAATGACACCTTTTATATCATAAAAGTTTGTTAGTCCAAGATTATCATCTATATCTGTTCTTTGAGAAACATAGATTCGAGCAGCATCAAATTTGAAACTGTTATTAGCTCGGCGGTCTGGGTTATTTTCTCTTATTTCTTGACCGACAACACCCCAGCGACCCGCTACAAGATCTATTGTTGAACAGTTTGTTTCGCCAAAGTAACCAGAGTTCATACCAGACGGCTTATCTTTTCCAAGAACAATATAAGCATCACCTACCGAACTTATTTTCTCGCCGGGGGATGCCTTGTAAGGTAAAAATAACTCTCCAGTAAGAGGACCAGCCTGATAGGTTCTTTCAAAAGCTTGTGGATCTCTCATTCTTTGTTCGGGAGATATAGTACCCTTTACTGCTTTTGGTTGTTTATCACTCATTTTCCAAAATCCTTTCCAGCGGCGGGTAGCTCCATAAGTGCAGTATCATAGTTTCCTTTACGGAGATCACCAGCTTTGTTAGGTGGTTTGAGATATTTATTGTCTGCTCGCCATTTTGTTTTTAGGATATAAAACTTCTTCTTGGAGTTTTTTACTGCCCATTTGTTCATTGCCTTTGCATTTTTGATTGCAGAAGTTGGATTGTGACCAATCAAACGAAGTTGGCAATACAATAGCTCAAACCTTCCATCTGTGTGAGTAGTTCCTAAATCGCTGCCGTGGGCGCGGACGCCTCCTTTTACTGGTTCTTCCAACTTCCCCACAAAAAAGTAGCCTGCGGTTACATTTGCCTCTGCAATAGAAAAGGGAATACCTATTTTCTTAGTTAGTTTCAAGAGAAACTGGTAAAGTGGTTCAAGTTCTTCGGCTGAGTGTGCCAAACCGGGAGTATAATTCCTCGGATCAAAGAAACCGCCTCGGAAACTGGTGTTTTCCACTCCTATACTGCGGCTATTCAAACGACCGGCGTGTGCGCCTTTTATGTCTACTGGCAACCACTGTTCTATAACACCCTTGTTATTCGCTCTTCCAACATTGAAATGAATCGATGCGTTCTTCCCGAGCAAGGTTTTGGCTGTGCTGTTGGCAGTGTAGGACACAGAGTGGTGAACAACAATAACACTTGGATTCCTAAGAGGAGTCTTTCGCGCAAAGCCTCTCTCAACGAATGGAACACCTTGTATGTAACTTGTGCCACCGGGAGTAAAATTGCCGCAGGCGGCAGATATGTTGTTTGATACCTGTGCTGCGGGTTTGGGAGGTGCCGGTGGTGGTTGGACAGGTTGATTTTTTATTTTCTCAAAACTGTTCAAAAATTTAGTCAGGTTTTTCTTTGTTTGATCAAGTAAAGCATTTGTTCCAAAGTTTATGCCCTTCGGAAACGAAAACAAAAATGAAGTGTCGTTGTTTTTCTTAGCAGTATATGTTTTTGAAAAGTTGTTGAGATCCTTTATTTTTGAATCCAAGTCGGTGGCACCGTCCAATGTAACAATCATTTTACCGTTAGGGTTTGGAACATATGTGGCTGAAAAGAAGAATTCGCGCACTAACATTGCCCATTGCTTTTGGGGGTTATTATTTCCTTGTAAATCGCTTATTACCTTTTCATTTGCGGCGGTGCCTTTAGCAAACAACTCTTGTATGTTGATGTTTCCCGAGCGTAGCCCCTTGGCAGTTTCTTCGTCAAATGGGAACTGGACATTGGATATCTTAACATTATAATTGTCAGACTGCCAGCGGGCTAACTCATAAAGAGCTTGAAAATAACCCGAATTTCTATTTGTAAAGTTGTTTGGAGTAGAACGTGGTATCGGCTTTTTTAGCTCAACCTTTGGTTGAAAAGAGTTACACGCTTTTTGTATTTGTTGCAAAAGTGCCAAAGCTGCACTGGCAGGATTTGCTTCTAGTTTCTTGACAAAGGCGGCTCGGGAATAATCGGTTGTCATAAACGAAACCATTATTTGATCGCCGGGGACCAGCACGGTCTGGTCGATAACTTCGACGGCTGTTAACATAAATTTATAGTTTGTATTATTAACAAATGAAGCGATATCTGCGTGAATAACATCAATAAACACATAAGCAACGCTTGGTAGGGTTGCGGGGCTTCCTTGGGGAAAGAGCTTAGTATTCATTTCTCCAATATTATTTTGATCAAAAAATGCCACAATGGCTTTTAGAGTTCCATAGGTTTGAAGTGGAATAACAGAATTTAGTTTTTGTGATACAGTAAGAACACTGTCAGTCGAAGAATAAGTTAGGTTTGGCTCTTTGTTTACTGTAACAGCATTCATTTCACCGGCTTTGATGGAAGGAAGAAGTCCTAAGATCTCAAGATTTTGCGAAGTGTCACTCGCCATCTTTGTCGGTGTCCTTATGTTCGTTTAGGTTGTCATAGATGGCGTCAATTTCTTCACCAGAGATTGCGCTGCTCTCTTGGCTAGTCTTCGCCATTAGAGACGCAACCTTTACCAACTGGTCATTTGATCTTTGAAGAGTTTCAAGATATTTCGCGACGACCATACCAACTTGGGAATGACTTACCTTACCGCTATGAATATCTTGACACACCTCGTCAAGAGCAGTGTTGGTTGCTAGTCTATCTAGATCTACGTTTTGTAATGCTTTCTCAAGCAGTTCATCAAATTTCGCCATCGTCCCAATCCGCTTTGAACCCTCGATACTTTGTCTTCAACTTTCCAAGAACTGTTGCTATTTGTTTTGTATTGAGGTCTGTAATCTCTCTCATATATAAGTAAATAGCCTTTTTATTGAAAATTTCGATGTCGTCACTGTGTTCAAATAGGACTTTGATGGCATTTATAACTTTTATTTCATTTTCTTTGTCGGCATCACCGTGCCATTCGTCCAAAGACTCCCGAAAATGACCAATGAACTCTTCTTGTTGACGGGTGCTTTCATACGGATTTCTGCTTGTTAGGGCTTCGTCGTGGTTATGGTAAGCGTCTAAACTGCTTTCAGTCCGCACTTTCTTGGCGGTCTTCTTTACCTTGTGGATAAACCAGTTTTTTGTAACCACGGAAAAATAAGCAAAAGCTTTTGAGCCTCTGTTTGGATCGTATTTATCAAGGATTGTTACAAGCCAAGCTTTACACTCTTCACGAAGATAATCAATGTTCGGGAGAGTGGTAAACTTGTATGTATAAGTAATCTTGTCTACCAACTCATCGAATGCAGGGTGGATGAATTCTATGTAGAGTTTTTCTTTCTCGTATCTGTCAGTAAGCGCACAATACTTCACTATAGCATCCTCGTGGACCTTAGTGAAATACATTCGCTTAGTCCTCTTCTTTCTCTTCCTCACCATGTAGTTCTCCGGTTAGTTCTTTTTGTAAGTTGAGAATGACTTTGAGATTGTCACCAAGCTCATTACTCATTTTTACAAATGCTTCTATCGTGGGGTCTCCGTAATAAGTTTCACTTTCGTTGACCTTTTTTATAAGCTCGTTGTATTCTTCAACAAAAAGATGTAATGCATACAGGTGTGCCTGAATATTGTTCAGGGTTCGCCACATGTTACGAAAAATATGTATCGTAATGCCAACAGTCAAAAGCAAAACTATTATTAGTATCCATTCAATCATCTAATGTAAACTCGCTGGTGCGAGCCTCCTCTTTCATTTGTTTAAGAATCTTTCTGTTGTCCTCAATGTCTTCTTTTGTAGTTTCGCCCACATTTCTTTTAGAAGGGGTGTATGTTGTTACAGCAGTCGAAAATGGCTGTGGAACTTTATCAAAGTCTGTGAGCCTTCTGGCGCAGCGGCAGACCTCACGAGTGTCGGACATAGACCGCCACTCTTCCCACTCTTCGGCGCACCAGTTACATCGATAATAATATTTAGGCATCTTCTTCTTTTTCAACA
>TARA_R110000796_G_scaffold13047_2_pt1 | contig 18109 bp, 16 predicted proteins | sample TARA_R110000796 | Tara Oceans TARA_R110000796 (sample SAMEA4397815) | marine metagenome | biome: Polar Biome; feature: [SRF] surface water layer (ENVO:00010504); material: water (ENVO:00002006), including particulate matter (ENVO:01000060) such as... | depth 5 m
GAAGCATGAGCATAAATCCCTGCTTCGCTTCATCACCTGTGGATCCGTGGACGACGGAAAGTCGACCCTGATCGGCCGCTTGCTCTATGACGCAAAGATGATCTTCGAGGACCAGCTGGCATCGCTCGAAAGCGACTCCAAGAAAGTGGGAACTCAGGGTGAGAATATCGACTTTGCCCTGCTCGTTGACGGACTGACCGCTGAACGGGAGCAAGGCATCACGATCGATGTGGCCTATCGCTTTTTCGCCACCGACAAGCGCAAGTTCATCGTCGCCGATACGCCAGGACATGAGCAGTATACGCGCAATATGGCGACCGGCGCATCAACCGCAGATGTCGCCATTCTGATGGTGGATGCGCGCAAGGGCATCTTGACGCAAACACGGCGCCACAGCTTCATCACATCCCTGCTGGGCATCCGCAAAGTCGTGCTGGCCATCAACAAGATGGACCTGATCAATTACAGTCAACAGGCCTATGACGACATCGTAGACGATTTCTACGCCTTCGCAGACGAGTTGGCGACGGATTTGGAAATCCAGCCAATCCCGATGTCTGCCCTCGAGGGCGTGAATATTACAAGCAAATCGAATGAAACAGACTGGTATGATGGCCCCAGCCTGATGGATTATCTGGAGACCGTGCCGGTTGGTGATCGCCGCCTGAACACGCCTTTCCGTATGCCTGTCCAATGGGTCAATCGACCCAACCTCGACTTCCGGGGTTTCTCCGGACAGATTGCTGCGGGCTCGATCCAACCTGGTGACCGCGTCAAATCCATGCCGTCCGGGAAGCAGTCCACCGTCCAGAGAATTGTCACGGCGACGGGTGACCTTGAGCAGGCAATCGCCGGACAATCCGTTACAATCACGCTGGACGATGAAATCGACTGTTCGCGCGGCGACGTTCTCGTTTCAGCCGAAGACCCTTCCGAAGTGTCTGACCAATTTCAGGCTCGCCTGCTTTGGATGAGCGAAACGCCACTCCTGCCCGGTCGCCGCTACCTGCTGAAGATGGGGGCGAAGACTGTCACGGCCACGGTCAACGCGCCGAAATATGGCATTGATGTCAATACACTGAACGATGTTCCCGCGAAGACGCTGGAGCTTAACCAGATTGGCGTTACAACCCTGTCGCTAGACCAAGCCATTCCGTATGATCCGTATGATGTCAATCGAGAGATGGGCGGCTTCATTCTGATCGACCGGATGACGAATGACACGGTTGGTCTCGGCCTTGTCGACTTCGCACTCCGCCGCGCATCAAACATCCACTGGCAAGCCATGGATGTTGATCGGTCTGCGCTTGCGGAACAGAAGGGCCAGAAGCCAGCCGTGCTCTGGTTTACCGGCCTGTCAGGATCCGGCAAGTCGACCATCGCCAACGCCCTGCAGAAACTGTTGTTTGCCCAAGGCAAGCACACTTTCACGCTGGACGGGGACAATGTCCGTCACGGCCTGAACCGCGATCTCGGTTTTACCGATGCGGACCGCGTCGAGAATATTCGCCGCGTCGCCAATGTCGCCCGCCTGATGTCCGACGCCGGATTGATCACGCTGGTCTCGTTCATCTCGCCGTTCCGGTCAGAGCGACAAATGGCGCGCAATCTGATGGCTGATGGCGAATTTATTGAAGTCTATGTCGACACGCCACTCAGCGTCGCGGAGGACCGGGATGTGAAGGGCCTCTACAAGAAAGCCCGCGCTGGAGAGATCAAGAACTTCACCGGCATCGATAGCCCGTACGAGCCACCTCAGGCGCCCGAACTGCGCATCGACACAGTGAACAATTCTCCGGAAGAAGCCGCCGAAGTCATTCTTGGCTTCATGCGCGAAAAGGGCCTGCTGAACGGCGAGTGACCCAGCATTGAAGGCGCCGTGCCCACCTGACCGGGCACGGCGCCGATCATCGCCTCCTTCCCCAACGTACCGGCTCGCCTTGCCGAATTTCGCACGCTAGGTGTCGTTTCACACAAGGATAAGGGAGCGTGTCATGGCAAAAGGCGATCTGCCGGTTCTGGTTGGCGTGGGACAAAGCCTCAGCCAGTGGGATGGAACAAGCGGAGCAGACGGTGCGCCGTCGCCCCTGTCGCTCATGGTCGACGCGTCCAGGGCAGCCCTCTCTGACAGTGGTGCAGACCTCTCCAAGGCCATCGACACGATTGCGGTTGTTCGCATCTTTGAAGATTCAGTCGGTGGCGCACCGCACCCGCACGGCCATAACACCAACCTTCCCGGCACGCTGGCGCGCGATATTGGCGCTGCACCCGATACGCTGATCTATGAAACCGTTGGCGGTCAGAGCCCACAGGCCCTTGTCAATGAGATGGCCGCGCGCATCCATGCGGGCGATGCTGACTGCGTGCTGATCTCCGGTTCCGAGGCCAATCGGGCTTCGAAGGGCGCGCGCCGGAACAATGTGGAAATTAACTGGGCCGACGGCGCTGATGTGGATTACGAAGATCGCGGCATGGGTCCGATGATGCTGTCGCGCGAAGAAATCAAGCATGGCATCGTCGCGCCAGCTTATTTCTATGGCCTGTTCGAAAACGCCATCGCCGCCCGCGAAGGCCATTCACGCAGCCAGCACCGCAAGGCCATGGCCGAACTCTTCCAGCCCTTCTCTGTTGTTGCTGCAAAGAACCCGTATTCTCAATTCCCGGAGGAACGCTCGGTTGAGTTTCTTTCGACACCGTCCAAGGCGAACTACGAATATGCTGATCCGTTCCTGAAATGGTTCATCGCCCAGGACGCTGTGAACCAGGGCGCTGCTGCGATCCTGATGAGCAGTTCCAAAGCCGACGCATTGGGTGTTCTGGAAGACAAGCGTGTCTATCTTCACGGTGCAGGCGAAGCGGCCGACGATCTGATCTCGCTGCGCCCGAGACTCGACGGCTCATGGGCAATGCAGACCGCCATAGATCGCGCATTGGATCAGGCCGCGAAAGCAACAGGCGATATCAAGCATCTGGATCTCTATTCCTGCTTTCCATGCGCCGTGTTCTCTTCAACTGCCGCGCTGGGCATCGACTGGAAGAATGATCCGCGTCCACTCACCCTGACGGGTGGCCTACCCTTTTTTGGTGGACCCGGAAACAATTATTCCCTGCACGGTATCGCGGAAATGGTGTCGACCCTTCGCGCAGATCCCGGCAGCTATGGCCTTGTGCTCGCCAATGGTGGCTGGATGACAAAGGAAGCGGTCGGGATCTACTCGACACAGAAGCCGACCCGTTTCGCACCCGCAGAATCCTATGCAACACCAACCGAACAAGTCACGCTTTGTGGCGAGGATTGCGAGGGCACGCTGGAAACCTTCACGGTCACGCATGGCAAGGAAGGACCGAACAAAGGCATCGCGTTCGTACGCCTCGAGGATGGGCGCCGGGCACTTGCCGTCGCATCCCCCGCCGCGCTCGCGACGTTACGTGAAGATGCCTCGCCCGTCGGTCGCAAGGTTGCCGTCAGCGTGGATACTGAAAAGGAGCGTGGCACGTTCAGTTTCATCTGACCGAGCCGCTTGCCCCGCCCCCCGGTTTCGACCAATCTCCGGCGCATGACGAAACATTTCAAGACATTCGGCGTCATTGGCGGCGGCGCATGGGGCACAGCGATTGCCCAGATGCTGACCCGTGAGGCCCAGGACGTGCTGATCTGGTGCCGCGAAGCAGAGGTGGCCGAAGCCATCAATACGCGCCATGAGAATACGGTCTTCCTGCCGGGCGTACCTTTGAACCCCGCGCTCACGGCGACATCGGACCTCGCAGACCTGCACCTGATGGACGCGCTCTTTTCTGTCGCCCCTGCCCAGCACACACGGGCAACCTTGCAGGCACTGAAAGAGCATATCCGCCCCGGCACACCAGTTGTCCTCTGCTCCAAAGGCATCGAACTGAAGACAGGCGAATTCATGACGCAGGTGCTGGCCGACGAGCTGCCCGAAGCGGTTCCGGCTGTCATGTCCGGCCCGAGCTTCGCCATCGATGTGGCCAAGGGCCTGCCGACGGCTGTGACCTTTGCCATCAAAAATGAAACCCTTGGCGCCGAACTGATCGCCGCTGTTGCGACCCCGAATTTCCGCCCTTACCTCGCGCATGACCTATTAGGCGCAGAGATCGGCGGCGCGGTGAAGAATGTGCTCGCTATTGCGTGTGGTATCGCACTCGGCAAGGGCCTGGGCCGCTCTGCCCATGCAGCGCTCATTGCCCGCGGCAGCGCGGAAATGACCCGGCTCGCTCTTGCCCTGGGCGCCGAGCGCGAAACCCTTTCCGGCCTGTCAGGGCTGGGCGACCTCGTCCTGACCTGCTCTTCCGAGACGAGCCGCAACATGAGCTGCGGACTGGCGTTGGGCAGAGGTGAGCCCCTTGAAGACATCATGGGCGCGCGAAACGCCGTAACCGAAGGCGTCGCAACCGCGCCGGTTCTGAAACGGATTGCTGCCGATCGCGGCGTCGACATGCCGATCTGTGATGCAGTTGCGGATGTGATTGAAGGCGCAATCAGTGTCGATGACGCGATCCAACGCCTGCTGATGCGTCCGAACAAGGTTGAAACAGTCTAGGACGGGTTTACCGACATCAAGCCCGTCACACCGGGGTTTTCACGAGTTCGAAATGAGACCGGACGGTGGGTTTGTCATCCGGAGAAACCGCGACACCGGTCTTGATCAGCTCGATCATATGACCAAGCACAGACATGGCCGCGGCTGGATGCAAGCGCTTGTCGACTTCGGCGTACATCACCTTGACCATTTCAGGGATCGAGGACTGACCCGCCCGAAGCTGGTCAAGAATGGCAGCTTCGCGAGCCCGGCGGTGGTTGGCGTATTCCGTGATGAAATGGTCGACGAATTCGCGGCCACGCACCGGATCGCCATGGGTCGGCCAAAGCGTGTCGAATTTCCTGGATTGAATCTTGTCGAGGCTGCGCATGTAATCGCCCATGTCCCCATCCGGCGGCGCGACAACAGTCGTCGACCAGCCCATGATGTGATCACCCGACAGACACGCATTCTCTTCGCGCAAGCCGAAGCAGAGATGGTTGCAAGTGTGACCCGGCGTCTCAATCACATCGAGTGTCCAGCCGGGGCCCGAAATCACGTCGCCATCGCCAACTTTGACATCCGGCATGAAGCCAAGGTCGTCTGCACTGCCAAGCTCGCCCTTGGCGGTCGGCACGCCGCAATTTTTCGCGTAAGTCTTGCAACCCGCCCACTGCGCCAAAGGCGTCGCCAGCGGGGAATGGTCGGAATGACCATGAGTGACCAGAACGTGGGTGACCGTCTCCCCCTCCAGCGCCCGCTCCAAGGCTTCGAAATGCTCAGCATCTTCCGGGCCGGGATCAATGACAGCCACTTCGCCATGACCGATGATGTAGACGCCGGTGCCAACATAGGTGAACGGCCCGGGATTGTTCGCGATTACGCGGCGAATGAGCGGGGAAACCTGCTCTACGATGCCGTATTCGAACTCGATTTCGCGAACGTAGGGAATAGCCATATTATTCTAGTCTCTTGCAGCGATCCTGGCTTGCCGGAGCGATCAGCGCTTCTTCGAAGCAAAGGCGACGGCAAAGGCCTGCGCCATGCGACGTGTGGCCCTCAGCTTGGCGCCGAGCTTCAGCGCCACGGGCGGGCCCATATCCGTCTTGTTTGCATCGACGATGTAGATTCGTCCGGATGAACGGTCACGTAGGACGTCAACGCCGCCCCAGTCTAGTCCGATCGATGCAGCAAACCGCTCAATCACGGCAATTTCATCGCTCGTGTAGCAATTGCGAGGCTCGTCGAGCAAAACCTGAACATTCTCGTTCAGGAAACGGCGCTCCAAGGGCCGACGCTTGCGGAACACGATGACGGGTGAGCCGGCCACGATGCAACAGCGCAGATCCTCGACCAGACCGCCTTCGATCTCATTGTCGACGAGGCGCTGATAGGTCTTGCCCGGCAGGGGCGTATCCAGCGGACCTTCCAGAATCCGGCCATCATGCGCGGCATTCAATTCAGACTTCTCGACCATGCGGCCCTGATGTGTCGTGGGGTCAACCGCGAGAGAATATCCCGCAGCCTCACCGAAAGCGGCTGCGACGGTCGATTTTGAAATATCATCACAGGTGAAATTGACCAGTTTCGCCCCATCACGAACCATCGGGACCGTATTGTCGGTTTCGGTGGAGTCATCAAACTGCATGACAATGTCAGCGGTTGCGACGTCATCAATCAATTTGGCACCTGACACATGTGTCACGGGCCAGATGAAATACCATGGGCGTGGCTTGTCAGGATAGAATGCAATCGTGGGGCGCTTGTGTCCGGTGACCCGGCGCCAGGTGCGCCATGTCTGCGCAAAGAAATAGAAGCAGAACCAGGTGAAGATGTCGTGCGCCAGCGAAAATGTGAGCGGAACGCGGTGCCCGGTCTTCTTCACCAGCATGGCGCCGTCATCGTATTTGAAATCGGTGATCCACAGACGATCGCTCATCCATTCCACTCCTCTTGCGCATACAGCCTCATGGCCAGCGCCTCCCTGTCTTGGCCTTCGCATGACCGGTCATCACTGACAACACACATAATGCGGCGCAAGTGTGACCACTTGCTCACAACATCTGTGAGCAGGATGGTCACAGCAGCGATTGCAGGCTCGACAGATCATAGCCCGCATCTGCGGCAGCATCGACGATTTCCTGACCTGTACCCTGCCCGGCATGAGTCAGGGCCCATGCCGTTATGCATCGTGTCCCGGTGCGGCAATACGCCAACACCGGCTGAGGCGCTTCGTTCAGGATATTGCTCATCCGCTCGACGACTTCTGGGGTGGGGGCGCCTGAGAAAGGCAGTGCCACAAAGGCCAAACCCAGGGATTCGGCTTTGGCACGAATCGCGCCCATACGGGGCTGGTCTACGCCGCCTTCGCCATCTGGGCGGTTCGCAACAATGGTTTTGAAGCCTGCAGCCTGAATTTGGGCAACATCCTCCTCGTTAATCTGGGGGGCGACAGCAAAAGCTTCCGTAACGCGGCGAATATCGGCCATATATTAGTGTCCCTGCCTGAGTCTGCGGTCTTGATCGGCTGTCGCTACAAGCTAAGGATTGCGGATCGTTATGCCAAGCGTCGGTGACGGCGGCATGATCAAATTCCTATTACCAGCAGCGGAATAACTTAAGTACGTGTCCTCATTTCAACGTGTCATCAGCCGAATTCCGTGGGCCTATACGTTCAGGCGTCTGCTAATTGCAATCCCCACAATGCTTGCCATCATAACGATGGCTTTCCTGATGATGCGCGCCGCTCCGGGTGGTCCGTTCGATGGTGAGCGGAAACTGCCGCCTGCGACCGAAGCTGCCATTGCAGCCAAGTTCGGTTTCGACAAACCGCTTCACGAACAATATCTGAGCTATGTTGGCGGCGTTGTCACCGGCGATTTCGGACCGTCCTACAAAACGCTTGGCAAGAGCGTGAACGACTTGATTGCAGACGGCCTGCCGATCTCCCTCACCATCGGGTTTCTCTCCATGGGTCTGGGCATAGCGGTGGGCACATTGCTGGGTGTTTTTGCGGGACTCAGACAAAATTCGGCGGCGGATTACAGCGTCATGGGGATAGCCATGGCAGGCATTTCGATCCCCACCTTTGTTACCGGCCCGATCCTGATCCTAATCTTTGCCCTTGGTGCCGGCATCTTCGCGGTTGGCGGTCTCGGAACCTATCCGAATATCGGGATGAACTGGCACAATATGACCTTGCCCGTAATCACGCTGGCCCTGCCACAGATTGCGATCATCTCCCGCCTCATGCGCGCCTCGATCATCGAGACAATGCGTTCCAACCATATCCGCACGGCGCGTTCCAAAGGCCTGACCGAACGCCAGGTGATTGCGCGTCACGCCCTGCCATCGGCCTTGCTGCCACTGATCTCGTATGCCGGCCCCGCAATGGCACGCGTCATGACCGGGTCAGTGGTGATCGAAAAGATTTTCGGCCTGCCCGGCCTCGGCTCATATTTTGTCGATGGTGCCCTGAACCGTGACTACACGCTCGTGATGGGCGCAATCATTGTCTATGCGGGCCTGATCGTACTGCTCAATCTTGTAGCAGACATTCTCTACGCCCTGCTTGATCCGAAAGTGAAGTATGATTGATGACGGATCTTGATCCTCTCCTCGACCCGACTGGTCGCATCGAACCGGTTCAGAATGCCATTATTGGGGGACGCTCGCTATGGGAAGATGCCCGGGCGCGCCTGTTCCGCAATCGCGCCGCGGTCGTCTCCATGTGGATTCTCGGCTTCCTCATTCTGTTTGCAGTCGTCGGGCCGTTTGTCTGGGTCCACAAATACAGCACCATTTCTGACCTGCGCACCATTGCGCCGACGCTGGAAGGCCTGCATCCACTCGGAACCGACCTGCAGGGACGAGACCTGCTTGCGCGCCTGATGATCGGCCTGCGAATCTCGCTCATGGTCGGCATTGTCGCCACGGCTGTCAGCCTTGTGATCGGCGTCAGTTGGGGTGCCACGGCAGGTTATCTCGGTGGTCGCGTCGACAATTTCATGATGCGCATTGTCGACGTGCTCTACGCTTTGCCCTTCATCTTCTTCGTGATCCTGTTGCTGACGGTTTTTGAGCGCAATATCGTACTGATCTTTGCCGCCATCGGCGCGATCGAGTGGCTGACCATGGCCCGGATCGTGCGCGGCCAGACACTGGCCATCAAGGGCAAGGAGTTCATTGAAGCGGCGCGCGCCTCTGGCGTCAGCCGCAAGGACATCATTGTGCGCCACATCCTGCCGAACGTGATCGGCCCGGTCGCCGTCTATGTCACGCTGACCATCCCGGTGGTGATCCTCGCCGAAAGCTTCCTGTCCTTCCTCGGCCTCGGTGTGAACGAGCCCCTTACCTCACTTGGCGTGCTGATTTCGGACGGCGCACACCGGATGGAAGAAAAGTCCTGGATGCTGCTGGCACCCGCCGTCACGATGGCAGTCACCTTGTTGTGCCTCAACTTTATCGGTGACGGCCTGCGCGATGCGCTGGATCCGAAAGACCGCTAGACAGTATTCACTTGGACAGACTGGACCAAATGCCCGTCACACAGGGAAAATCTTGGTATTCAGGGTGGCCTTTGCTCGTGCGCTGAGGCAAGAGATTCGCGGGTAATTTGAAAGAGCAAACGATGACAAAATTGATGACCAACATCGTTCCGGTACTGATGTGCGGCGGAGCAGGCACGCGGCTCTGGCCGCTGTCGCGAAAGAGCTATCCCAAGCAATTTGTTCCCCTGATCGGCGATACATCCCTGTTCCAGGCATCCGCGCTGAGATTGACCGGAGGCGCCTTCACGCCGCCGCTTGTCCTCACAAATGCGGATTTCCGGTTCATCGTGCAAGAACAGCTCACCGACATCGAAATCGATGACGCTTCCATCATGATCGAGCCAGACGCGCGCAACACGGCCCCGGCAATCCTGGCTGCGGCTCTGCATCTGCAAAAGACCCAACCAGATGCCCTGATGCTGATCGCACCATCTGACCATGTCATCCCGGACAGTGATGCATTTCTGGAGTCAATCAATGCGGCCGTCGATGCGGCCCAAAAAGGCCAGCTCGTCACGTTCGGAATCCAGCCCACACATCCCGAAACGGGATACGGATATCTGGAGCTCAGCAAGCCGGTGGAAGTCAACAGTCTGTCCCCCATCAAGTTGAAGCGTTTCGTGGAGAAGCCCTCTGCGACCCATGCCCGTAAAATGGTGAAAAGTGGTGACTACCTCTGGAACGCAGGGATCTTCCTGTTCAGCGTCAAAAGTATTGTCGACGCCTTCCAGGAACATGAACCCGGCATGGTTGAATGCGTCAGCAGATCTGTCGATGACCTGCAGACGGATCTCGGCTTTATGAGGCTCGATCCGGAGAGCTGGAACCGGGCCCAGTCGATCTCGATCGACTATGCCGTCATGGAACGCACCGAAAATCTTAGCGTCGTGCCATTTTCGGGCGGATGGTCAGACCTTGGCGGCTGGGACGCCGTATTGCGCGAAACCGGGCCGGACAAGCATGGGGTTTCGACCAGCGGACATGTCACGGTCATGGATTGCCAAGACTCCCTGATCAGGTCCGAAGACAATGGACTGGAAGTCGTCGGTATCGGTCTGAAGAACATCATAGCCGTTGCCATGCCGGATGCGGTGCTGATCGCAGATGCGTCCCGCGCACAGGACGTGAAACTGGCCGTTACCGAGCTCAAGGCCAAACAGGCACGCCAGGCCGAGCAATTTCCGCGGGACTATCGCCCCTGGGGCTGGTTTGAGTCCATTGCGATGGGCGAACGTTTTCAGGTCAAGCGCATCCAGGTAAAGCCGGGCCAGTCGCTGTCCCTTCAATCGCACCATCATCGCGCCGAGCACTGGATTGTCGTATCCGGAACAGCCAAGGTCACGATCAATGAGGACGTCAAGCTCGTCACCGAGAACCAGTCCGTATACATCCCTGTAGGATCCGTTCACCGGCTGGAAAATCCGGGGAAACTGCCCGTCGTCCTCATCGAAGTTCAAACTGGCAGCTATCTCGGTGAGGATGACATCATACGATACGAAGATAAATACGCGCGCGATTAGAGTCTGCGGAGTCGAACTTATTTGAATTCGAATGAATCTGCACCTTGCGGCACGAGGTGCGGCACTCTTATCTAAAAAGTTCCCCCATTTCAGACCCGAGGATGCCCGTTGGAACTCTTTGTCTTCCTTTGCAGCCTCATCATATTTGTCAGCTTTGCGCTGATGCCGCTGGCAAGGCGAGCAGGAGCTCCATTTCTCTTGATCGCACTTCTCATCGGCATGCTGCTGGGAGAAGATGGTCCAGGCCGTATTCAATTCAGTAATTTCAACTTTGCGTTTGACCTTGGCAGCGTGGCCCTGGCCGTCATCCTGTTTGCTGGCGGATTGGAAACTGGACGCAGCGTCTTCCGTTCCGCTGGTGCGCCGGCATCCCTACTCGCAACCATCGGTGTGCTGATTACAGCAGGCATCACGGGTGTTGCGGCCTGTCTATTCATGGGCCTGCCCTGGCAAGTTGGTCTATTGCTTGGCGCAGCGGTCGCCTCTACCGACGCGGCCGCGACCTTCCTTCTCGTTCAGCAAAGCGGCATAGCCCTGAGACAACGCCTGAAGGATACGCTGCTGTTGGAATCCGGCCTGAACGACCCGATGGCCATTTTCCTGACAGTGTCGCTTACCACGCTGGTCGCCTCCATACAGACCAATGCGCCGGCGGACCTCCCCGGCATGGCTCTGTTTCTGCTCATGCAAGCCGGTATCGGCATTTTGGGCGGCGTCCTTGGCGGCAGGCTTCTGGCCCGCATTCTTGATCGCCTTTTCCTGCCAATGGGCACGTATCCCATCATGACCCTTGCAGGCGCCCTCGTCATCTTTACCGGCGTGTCGCTGGTTGGGGGCAGCGGCTTCCTCGCGGCATATCTTGCCGGCGTCAGTTTCAAGGCCAAACTGAAGCGACCAATCGATCGCATTGTCGACTTCAATGAAGCCTTCCAGTGGCTCTGCCAGATGGTGTTATTCCTGACCCTCGGTCTGCTCGTTACGCCGAGTGCGTTGTTAAACGACATCTGGCCTGCCATCGGATGCGCCGCAGTATTGATGCTGATCGCTCGACCGCTCGCCGTATTTGCCAGCATGGGATGGATGGGCTTTTCCTTCCGTGAGAATGTCTTCCTGAGCTGGGTGGGCCTGCGCGGCGCGGTACCGATCCTTCTCGCGATCTATCCCGTCATCGCACCAGGACCGATTTCAGTTGGCTTCTTCAATGTCGTGTTCGTGATCGTGACAATCTCGCTGACCATTCAGGGCTGGACGATTGCGCCGACAGCACGGCTCCTTCGTCTGGGCCCGGAAGCCCAGACAAAGGAAACAACTGATACCTAGCGCAGCGCGATCTCGATATCATCGAGCAGATTGCGGACCCGTTTGGCATTCGCACCAAGATCAGACAGGCCGACCCGACTGGTTGAGCGCACATCAATGCGGGACCCGCCCTCTTCTGTCGGCTGGATACGGATCATGATGTCATCCTTGAAATCAAACCAGAAGCTCGTTTCGGTTGCCTCGATGCGACCGGCCGTCTCGTCACTGGCAACGATCACCCAACCGCGCTCCTTCACAAGCGTGAGGATGGCCTCGAATGCCGCTTCCGACGGAGCTTGAGTGATATAGGAATCAAGTTTCGGATAAGGGGCGTCCGCACGGTCATCCTGTTGGGTCGGATCGAATTCGGCCTCTTCCTGCAATTCGGACACGAGGCGCCCCGGAGTGCCCGGCCAACGGTCTTCGGCATATTCCGGAACGATTGGTGCAGCTTCGACCGGGTTCATGGCCTCGGTCTCGGCCCGGACGGCGAACAGGGCATCGCTCGGCATGATCGGGTTGGACCAGTCGGTCTGAACGTCGTGGATCGGCGGCAAGCGGGACGCTTCCCCGCCAAACGCCGCGACGCGCCCAAAGCTGAGCCCGGCAATCAAGAGCGAGGCAAACGCCAGAATGAAAGCGCGTTTCCGGGGTGCTTTGATCAATGAGAGGATCACAGCGATCACTGAGACACCGAGCGCCACGAAGATCAGCTTGAGTCCCCAATTGATCGTCATCAGACCAAGCCCAACCTGCCAGTTCCACAGGCCCAGCTTGGTGCCAAGCGCTGCGATGATGAACCAGAAGACCGTAAAGATCGACAAGGCAAGCGACGCCTTGGCAACCGTGCCGCGCCATCCGGCATCCTGTGTCTGTTCTATCGTATCCATTGTGTTTCCAGCCCTCTCCGGATGATCCCTGTCACCTGACATAGATCACACTGCCCCTCTCAACCAGTCTCGTGGAACAGATTCGTGCGGAACAGCGTCCGCTCCTGCACGTTCAAACTGAACCTCTTCAACGTCAATTCGAAAGGAAAGACCATGGACCATTCCGGCAGCTATCTCCGCTTCGGCCTGATGATCACGACCTCCGCCATCGTCATGTTCGGACTTATGTATCTAAACACCTATGCCCTGCCCCATGTGCATTGGAGTGAAACCCGCTTCTACATGACCCTCATCATGGCCGCGTCGATGGCGATCGTAATGTTGGCCTTCATGCTCAACATGTATCAGGATAGCCGCAAGAACCTCGCAATATTCGTCGGCAGTGGCCTGCTCTTTGTTACCGCCCTGCTTCTGGTGCGCTCGCAAGCAACGGTAAGCGACCAATCATATATGCGCGCCATGATCCCGCATCATTCCATCGCCATCATGACCAGCGAAAGGGCAGGCATAGAAGACGTACGCGTTCGGCAATTGGCCGATGAAATCATCAAAGCTCAGAAGGTGGAAATAGCTGAAATGGAATGGCTGATCGATGACATCTCCAAAAATGGAAAAGCGGCCACTCCCGAAGAAGCGGCCGCCCGTCCAGTTCCCGAGTTCAGCCCGAACTAGGCCGTCGGCAGCTTGTAGTCCTTGAACTGGTTGCGCAGGGCCAGCTTGTTGATCTTGCCCGTGGCGCCAAGCGGAATTTCATCGACAAAGACGACATCGTCCGGTGTCCACCATTTGGCGATCTTGCCTTCCAGTTGGGCCAGCACGTCTTCCTTGCTCGGCGTTTCCCCCGGCGCGGCTTGAACCACCAGGAGTGGGCGCTCATCCCATTTCGGGTGATAGATGCCGATAGCCGCCGCATTGGCCACTTTCGGGTGGCCGACTGCGATGTTCTCGATGTCGATGGAGGAAATCCACTCGCCGCCTGATTTGATCACATCCTTCGCGCGGTCGGTGATGGTCATCGTGCCATACTCGTCGATATTGGCGACATCGCCCGTATCAAAATAGCCGTCCTCGTCCAGCACGTCGCCGCCGACGCCCTTGAAGTATCCAGCTGCAATCGCAGCGCCGCTCACCATCAACCGGCCAGATGTCTCGCCATCATTCGGCAGCACCTTGCCTTCGTCATCGACGATCTTGAGCTCCACGCCGAATGGCGGGCGCCCCTGCTTGAGCTTCTGCTCCATACGCGTGTCGATGTCGGCATTCACGAGATGGGGCGGCAAGGCGCCCAGCGTTCCCAGCGGCGAGGTTTCGGTCATGCCCCAGGCGTGGACAACATCCACTTCATAATCCTGCTCGAAGGCACGAAGAATCTTCTCCGGAATGGCTGAGCCCCCGATCAGAACCTTCTTCAAGTGCGGCAGCTTGAGATTGTTTTCCTGCAAATGTGTCAGCAGCATCAGCCAGACGGTTGGAACCGCGGCGGTGATCGTCACCTTTTCCGTATCCAGCAATTCATAGATGGATGCGCCATCCATCTGTGCCCCCGGCATTACCATGTTCGAGCCGACAGCAGGACACGATAGTGCAAGGCCCCACGCATTGGCGTGGAACATCGGCACGACCGGTAGAACCACATCATCAGCGCCCATGCCCATCACATCCTTGCCCATCGTGATCAGCGTGTGCAACACGTTCGAGCGGTGGGAGTAGAGAACTCCTTTCGGATCGCCTGTAGTGCCCGACGTATAACAAAGGCCACATGCGGTATCTTCCGGAAAGTCGCCCCAGCGGACCTCGGTCGAGCGACCATCAATCCAGATATCAAACGGGATTGCACCGAGAGAGTTTTCCGGCATCGTGTCAGCATCAGCGTATATGACGAAAGTCTTCACCGTCTGCAGATGGTCCTTGATGGCCTCCACGATAGGCAGGAAGGTCTTGTCGAAGATGAGCACCTTGTCTTCGGCGTGATTTGCGATCCAGGCGACCTGTTCAGGGTGCAGGCGTGGATTGATCGTGTGGAGCACCGCGCCAATGCCCATGGCGCCATACCAGGAGGCCATATGCCGTTCAGAGTTCCAGCCCAGCGTCGCCACGCGGTCGCCCAACTGAATGCCGCTATCGATAAGCGCATTCGAGACCTGCTTGGACTGGTCAAAGAGATTGGCATAGGTCGTGCGGACAATATGGCCTTCCACGCGCCGAGTGATGATTTCTCGTGTAGGATTGATGCGCTTGGCGTGTTCGAGGATTTTGTTAACCGTCAGCGGCCAGTCCTGCATGATACCCAGCATGGTAAGTCTCCCTGTAATGTTTTTGTCTTCGGCAATAATTGCCTGATTTAGAACCGGTTTATGCGTGCGATTGCTGCAGCGCAAGAAGAGGACCACCCGAATGAACCACTCCGCACTGCTTGTTATCGCTCTCATCCTGCTGTCTGGCTGCGCCCCGTCAAGCGATACCCCACAGTCAGGGGCTGTGGAGCCCGCTATCACCGAAGCTTCTGCGCGCATGCCCCTGCCCGACTATTTCGACTGCCTGCGTGAAAACGGAGGCGTGGTGATCGCTGCGCATCGCGGGGGCCCTGCGCCGGGCTATCCTGAGAATGCCATTGAGACGATGCAGTTCAATTTCGACAAGGGAGTCCGGGTCTTCGAGATTGATGTCGCCGAAACCCGAGACGGCGTGTTGACCCTGATGCATGATGACCGGCTGAACCGAACGACGACCGGCCGGGGCTATGTCTCCGATATCAGCTGGGAAGAACTGTCGGGCCTGACCCTGGTCGACAATGATGATGGTCACACGCGCTTTAGCCCGCCCAAGCTGACCGACGCCCTGATCTGGGCCCGAAACAGCGGCGCCATTCTGGAACTCGACCGCAAGAAGACCACAAGCTTCGCCAATATGGCGAAGGCCGTCTATGCGGCTGGCGCGGAAGAGAACGTCATCATGATTTCCTACAATGATGACGAAGCCGCCGAAATCGCGGCCATTGACCCTCAATTCATGATGACCGCCTCGGCACGCGGCGGCCGTGACATTGCGGCGCTTGAGGCACGCGGTGTGGACTCCCGTCGACTGATCGCCTGGACCGGCACTGGCCGCCCCGATGCCGCAGCCTGGGATCGCAATGCCCGCAATGATGTCGAATCCGCTTTCGGCACGCTGGGTCGTTCCGGCGAGCGATTGGACGATATCTATCTGGCCGACGGCAACGGATCGGAGTTTCAGGATCTTGCCGATGACGGCCTCGTCATGCTGGCCACTGACCGGCCGCTCGAAGCGGCCGCGGCAATGACCGCAGATGACACCGCCATCGCCGCGTGTGGTGGCTAGGCTCGGGCAGAAACCATCCGTTGCCAGAGCACAAAGATCACAGGCACAACCAACTCGATACCCAGCGCGACCATCTGGTCCTGCGCGGGCTGACCGACGGTCATCACTGAGACAAGACGACCGAGCCCTCCGATAAAGATGGCTGCGCTAACCACCAGAAGAAGCCGCCCTTGTTTTTCGATGGATGGAATAATCGACCAGATCAGGAAGCTCACCACAAGATACATACCGGAGAAGTACCGATACTGATTGTCCAGTTCTGTCGTGACGCCTGCCGGGGACAATCGTTCCGCCCCGTGCAGAAAGCCCATCAGGGCAAAAATAGCGGGAATGAGTGAGAAAATGCCAAGGGCAATCTGAAGTCCGCGTTTCATTATGTGGTGTACCTCCCCTAACGGCGCATCGTTTCCGTACGCCCTGCCGTCACTTACTCACGGCAAATGTCTGGTGACAATGATTGACGCAACGTCTTCCCAGGCGTATGAGGCGCGCGGGCTCTGGGACGCCCGCCGCTCGCAAGGCCTTTGGTCTTTCGGTGAAGATCTCCCGGCGCACTCCGCGCCGCGACTTTTGATCACGGAACACCGGTCCATCCGGCAGTCCCGCGGCAAGGCGAGCCCCCGCTGAGAAGTGACTGCCCGGACAAGGATGTTTCCAATGTCTATTTCTATAACAACGCGCGAACAGGCCAAGGCCCGTGCCCGCGACATTCGGACAGAACAGGCAAATGCCGGTACGTCCATCTCACATGCGAGAGCACTTGAACTCGTCGCGACTGAACTCGGCTACCGCGACTGGAATACCGCATCGGCGTGCCTGTCGAACAAACCCGAGGCACCCTGCCAGCTGGGTGACCGCATCTCGGGCCGCTACCTCAAACAATCCTTTGAGGGGCGCGTGCATGCAATCCGCGAACTGGCGGGTGGCATGGGGTACGAAGTGACCCTGCACTTCGACACGCCGGTAGATGTGGTTGAGTTCGAGAGCTTCTCGGGATTTCGCCAGCGCGTGACCGCCATGGTGAGTGGTGATGGCGTGTCATGGGCAAAGACCAGTGATGGCGTCCCGCACCTTGTCATCGAAGCCGTCTCGAACGGAAACGTTTGATCTGGCAGCGGAACGCTACGGATAGAGTCGACCGGTGGTCCAACCCTCGTTTGAGCGGACAAACTTCAGCCGGTCGTGCATCCGGAAAGCCTGGTCCTGCCAGAACTCGATCTCGACCGGCACGACACGGAACCCGCCCCAGAATTCGGGGCGGGGAATGTCTGGTCCGTCGCCGAAGATTTCCGATAGTTCAGCCACGCGCTGTTCGAACTCGGCCCGATCGGCCAGTGGACGCGACTGGTCAGACGCGATGGCGCTGATACGGCTCTGGGCGGCACGGGTGGCAAAATACTCATCGGCGGCCTCTTCGGAGACTGGCATAACCGTCCCGCGCACCCGCACCTGCCGGCGCTGGCTCTTCCAATGAAAGCCAAGCGCTGCTTTGGGGGTCTCGGTCAGTTGCTGGCCTTTGGCACTTTCGAGATTGGTGAAGAAAACAAACCCCGCCTCAGTCACCTCTTTCAACAATACAATACGGACATCCGGCATGCCGTCAGCGTCCACGGTCGCCAGAGACATTGCGTTGGAATCATTCGGTTCGGCTTCGCGCGCCGCCGCCATCCACTCTTTGAACAGGGCTATCGGGTCAGCCACGTCTGGAATCAGGGGTTTTCCCGACGGGTCGATCAGATAATCCGTCGCGCTGGGTGAAGGAGGAATGATATCGGGTTGGTCGCTCTGGCTCATCGATCTGTCCGCTCGTCAGGCTGTGGGGGCTGGCCGTCATATAGGCCAATCGGGCGCGGAGTCATACCGCTACGGCGGCGACATCCTGCGGCATAGGCGCATGGCCGCTTGCCCTTCTCTGACAAATTCGTCATTGATGCCGCGAAATCACCCTATGCAAGAAGGACTCTCCCATG
>TARA_R110000796_G_scaffold252595_1_pt1 | contig 18029 bp, 17 predicted proteins | sample TARA_R110000796 | Tara Oceans TARA_R110000796 (sample SAMEA4397815) | marine metagenome | biome: Polar Biome; feature: [SRF] surface water layer (ENVO:00010504); material: water (ENVO:00002006), including particulate matter (ENVO:01000060) such as... | depth 5 m
CTCTAAAGAGTATGAAAAAATGTACAACGCAATAAAAACATCAGACTGTAAAATTGATATTGCTAATTCCGAGTATTTAGTAGAGAAATTGAAAGAATTTTCTTATATTAACTATAATGATTATACACATTGGAGTAAATTAAGAGATAAAATAATAAAAATATGAGTCTAGATTTAGAAAAACAGCTTTTAGAAGAAAGAAAAGTAAAAGCTATTGAAAAAATAGCTAAGATTTTAGATAACCTTACCTTATGGTTTGAAGAAGTTGATAAAGAAGAGTGGGGAGAGAGAATACAGTACTACCTATCCGAGTTTTTATCCAAAAAAGAAGAGACTCCCCTATCAGGCATTGATCTAAAAAAGAAGAAGAAACTTAAGAAAGATGCATAAGTTAGGGATAGTAGTACCTTATAGAAGCCGATCAGAACAACTTGCCGTATTTAGAAAAGAAATAAACAATTACCTGGAGATAGATTTTGAGTTAATTATAACTGAACAAGCAGATAAAAAACAATTCAACAGAGGTAAACTTTTAAACATAGGTTTTTTAGAAGCAGAGAGGTTAGGATGTGATTATGTTATATTTCATGATATTGACATGCTACCAATAGATGCTGATTATTCATATGTTAATAAACCTACACACCTAATTACTGAAGTTAACCTACCAGACGGAGTTTCTAGAACTTTATTTGATGAATACTTTGGAGGAGTAACAGCTTTTCCTGTAAATCTATTTAAACAAATAAATGGCTACTCTAATGAGTTCTTTGGTTGGGGATTTGAAGATGATGACCTTCTATTACGTTGTTTAGAGAATCATATAGATCTAAACGGCAAAAAAACAGTACAAAAAGGTAGAGAAGGGGTATCGTTAGAATTTAACGGCAAAGATAGCTTTGTAGCAATACCCAATAAACTGACAGAAATAAGAGATTTTACAATCTATACTTCTTTTGGGTATAATGATATCATGTCTGATGTAGATCAGGTAACAGATGAGAATTCAATATTCAGTATACCTGGGTTCGATACTACATTAACAGTAAATTCCTTTTTCGACCTTACCTTTCAATTTTGGAAAAAAGATTTAAGTTCTATTTCACTTCCTACTAAAGGATTACAAGCAGGTAGGTACAATGCTACTATAACAGTGAGTAAAGCCGGTAACTACTTACCTCCTTTAGTTAAATTTTATTTAAACGGTAAAAAGGTAGGGCAAAGTCCTTTTGATAAGATGTTAAAAATAAGAAAACAAAAATATATCTACTTAGGAGTAGGAGATCCTGAAAGAAAAGAAAAAAATAACTGGTTTAAAGGAACTATAGATACTTTTGCTACTTATTCCGAAGCATTAACTGATGAACAGTGTGCTGAATTAGGTAATAACTTTTCTAAAAGTCTGTTTTCACTAAATTCAAAAGATTATCTAACATCTTACTATGATATGAAATTTGTAAACGGTACTGAACTATTAGACCTTAAAGGAGGTAGAAACGGAAGAGTATTTAACTGCAACCAAACACTAACTCAGACCAGTAGGGATATACTTAAACCTATTCCACATAGAAAAAAAGGTAAATTTAAGGTTTTACCCCACAAGGAAAATGGATATAAAGACGGCTACTGGATTAGTTGGACTAGTAGAGAAAATCAATTAAGATATTTAAACAATTATTATACTTTTAAATCTAACTATCAAAGAGACGGATTAACTTCTTGTAAATACAAAGAAAGAAATAGATTTGAAAGCAAAAACTATCATCATTTAGAGGTAATGTTATGAATCATAAGTTAGGAGTCTGTGTACCGTATAGAAATAGGGAATTACACCTTAATGAATTTATTCCTAAGGTAGGTAAGTTCTTAAAAGACTCAAATATAGACTTTCAGATGTACTTTGCTCATCAAGTAGATGACAAACTATTCAATAGAGGTGCTATGAAGAATATAGCTGCTAAACATGCATTCGAAGATGGGTGTGATTATATAGTTTGGCATGATATAGATATGATACCTGAAGATAATTCATGTGATTATTCATTCCCTACCGATAATCCTCAACATATAGCTGTAAGAATATCTCAATCCGACTATAAGTTAAAGTATTTTGAGTATTTCGGCGGAGCAATTATATTTTCTAAAGAGCAAGTAGAGGCCACCAACGGGTATTCGAATGGATACTGGGATTGGGGTATGGAAGATGATGATTTATTTTGGAGATGTCATTTAGAAGGTATGACTAACGTAACCACAAGCAGTCTACAGACATATCCTGAACATTACTACTTTAATGGAGATAATTCTAAAATGGTTATACCTAAAGAGATACTACCTAAAGGATTCTTCCAAAGAGAGTTTGAAATATCAGTATTAGTTAAAGCAGAACACCAACAAGACAAAGCACCTATACACCTTATAGGCGATAATAGAGCTAAGTTCTACGAATATCCTATATTTAGAATACCTGGAGAAGACTTTGGATTCTCTTTTAATAACTCTAGAGCAATGACCCTACAGTTCTTTAATACGTTTCACCAGCACAGTTATATGTGGATTAAGAGGTATGCTAATCAATGGACTTGGGTTACTGCTAAATTTAATCCTCGTAATAGATCTGTTAATCTATACGTAAATGGAATAGAAGCCGATGCCGACCTGGGTCATGGAACAGAATCACCATTAAACTACAACGGCAGGTTAAGCAGCCAGTACAAAGAAGGGGATATATACTTAGGGTATACACCAACTTTCGAAGAAAACTACCCAGGTAAGAGGTTTAAAGGAGGTATAGGAGAAGTATCTATAAAAAGCGAAGGAAACCCAGTATGGAAACTTACTGAAAGCAAAGAAAAATATAGTGAAGATGTAGTAATAAAGCAAGAAGAGATGATTCTATACAATGCTATTATTCCTCACCGCAGAGATGGTAAATTTAGGTGCTTACCGCACATAGATGAAGGGCTAATTAACGGTACCTGGGCAAAAGGAAAGACAACAGCTGCAAATGAACGTAGATATGTGCTAGAAATGCAACAAGGTAAGCTCAACCATAAAGAAGATGGTATAAAGCAGGTTAAGTATACATTAGAAAGCGAAGAAGTATTAACTCCTTGGGCTAAAATGTTGAATGTAAGACTATGAATTACCAAGAGGTAAAAAATAAACTAGATAAAAAAGGTTGCGGATTCTGTTTAGCTAAATGGACTCAAGTAACTATGCACCTAGGTACAGGTATGACTCACTCATGTCACCATCCTTCTCCTCATAAGATACCATTAAGTGAGTTAAAGCGGAACCCATCAGCACTCCACAACACTAGGTTTAAGAAAAGTAAAAGAAAAGAAATGTTGGAAGGTAAAAAACCTTCTGAATGTAACTACTGCTGGAATATAGAAGATAATTCCAATAATTTTTCTGATAGAGTATTTAAATCATCAGAACCTTGGTCGTTAGATCAAATGGAAGCTATAAAAAGCTTGAGCTGGAGAGAAGATTACAACCCTAGGTATGTAGAAGTATCATTTGCTAATACCTGTAACTTTAAATGTGCTTACTGTGGTCCCCAATACTCATCTAAGTGGGTAGAAGAGATTGAAAAGCATGGTAGTTACGATAATGGGTATAATGAAATAGAGAGCTTAAGAAAAGCAGGAGAAATGCCATATAAACATGCTGAAATTAACCCATACGTAGAAGCTTTCTGGAAATGGTGGCCTGATTTATTTAAAGATTTACATACATTTAGAATTACTGGAGGAGAACCTCTACTAATTAAAGATACATTTAAAGCACTAGAATACATACAGGAACATTGGCAAGAAAATCCTAATTTATCTTTAGCAATTAATACAAATTTAGGAGTACCTGATAAACTGATAGAAAAATTACTAGTAATAGCCAAAGACTTGACTGAAAATAATAAGGTTAAGGAGTTAATTATATTTACTTCAATAGAAGCTGAAGGAAAGCAAGCAGAATATACTAGATTCGGTTTAGATGCAGATAAATTTTGGTACAATGTAGACTACCTGCTGAGAGAATTGCCTAAAGTTACTGTGAATATAATGGCCACATATAATGCTTTATCTGTTTTTACATATGATAAACTTATAGATAAGGTATTTGAGTATAAAAAGAAGCATGCTAACGGCAAAAGGTACTGGACATCCGCAATTCAGTTGGATACATCATATTTACGGTGGCCTTCTCATTTATCCGTAAAGATTTTAGACGATGAACACAAAGAATTAATATTAGAATCAGCTAAGAAAGCACTATACTACGGAATTAAAGAATTCACACATGATAACTACGGTTTTTCTAATGTAGAAATACAGAAATTAAAACGAATTTATGACTACGCTATAAGTGATTCCCTATTTGACGTAAGTAAACAACGTAGAGACTTTGTTAAGTTTGTAGATAAGTTAGATAAAAGAAGAGATACTAATTTTAATGAAGTATTCCCACAATTAAAAGAGTTTTATGTTAGAAATAAAAAAGAGTAATCCATGGATATTCTGGCCAAGTAGTATATGTGACACTCTACCAGAAAAACCAGCTAATAAAATACTATCAGGAGAGCATTACTTTAAACTTAAAATATCAGGAGAGGTATTAAATATTAATAATGAAAAACAAACAGTATTCTGTATACTACCTGAATATACTGGGTTAGATATAAGTAAAAACAACTTAACACTAACTATAACTTATAATACCGGTCCAGAATATTACATCCTTCCATCTGTTATTAAAGATAAGTTTGAAATTTCAATAGAACATATACCAAATCATAATATTACTATATTTATAAATGAACATAAAGAACAATATAAGTTATCAGAAAATAAAAGTTTTGGCTCAGCACCCTCCCCCCATATCATTTTAGGATCAGGTAATTTTCCAAAAAATAATTTTAATTTAAATTATGCTAGTATAAACCTTAACTCCTTTACTATTAAAGATTCAAAAGAAATAATAACTAATCACGATTTCACTAATTTTATTTACGATAAGAGTGTAGATAAAACAGGTAATTGTAACTTTATACATAAATTATAATGGGAGTATACGCTAAAAAAGATGACGAAACTCATCAAGAATACAGAGATAGAGTTGTAGATAAGTTATCTGCTTCCTTTTGTGGTGCTAAGTGGTATAATGCAACTATTTGGCTAGGTAATGGACAGACAACTTCCTGCCATCACCCACCAGCCCATAAGATCCCTTTAGATGAATTAAAGTTTAGTTATAAAGCACTTCACAATACAAAGTATAAGAAAGCTGTCAGAAAGCAGATGATGGAAGGGATAAGACCTAAAGAATGTGAATACTGCTGGAAGATAGAAGATTTAGGAAAAGACAAAATATCAGACAGAGTATATAAATCAGTTATATATACAGATGAAGAATTAAAAGATGCTAAAGAAACAATGGGTTATACAGAAGATGTTGACTTAAAGACTTTAGAAATAGCTTTTGATGCTAATTGTAACTTTGCTTGTTCATACTGTAATGCCTCCTTTAGTACAACTTGGCAGAAAGATATTAAAGTTAACGGCCCTTACCAGAACTTAGTATCAGATGGAGCAGGTGCATTTCAACACGACGGTTCTCATTCTATGCCTTACGGTAGAAAGAATAAAGAAAACCCTTATGTAGAAGCTTTTTGGAAATGGTGGGAAGCAGAACTTCAATTTAGCCTAAGAGAATTAAGAGTAACAGGAGGAGAGCCAACTATGTCTCCTGACTTTTGGAAACTAATGGATTGGTGGAAAGATAATCCTGATTGCAAAGTACCATTCGCAGTCAATTCAAATTTAGGACAAAAGAAAAAACTATTAGATGCTTTAATAGATGCTTCACATAATATTAAAAAATTTAGCATCTACAGTTCATGCGAAGCTGTAGGGCTACAGGCTGAATATATTAGACATGGTCTGGATTGGAGCGTGTGGTTAAAGAATATGTACAGAATTAATAAAGAAGCTAATTTAGAATCAGTAAATGTTATGATGACTATAAACAGTTTATGTTTATTCTCTATTACTGAATTTATGGATGAAATGATGCAACTTAAAAAAGTATTTGGACCTCATGCCGCAGTAATGTCTTTTAATATTTTACGCTTTCCTTCTTTTCAGTCTATAGTTACTCTCCCTACTAATATAAGATTAGAAAGAGCTGCTGTTATAGAAAAGTGGGTAAACGATCACTGGAATGAAGGCTCTAATGGATTTCTCGATATAGAAAGAGATGGACTATTAAGGTTAATAGAATACATTAGAAAAGTTGATACTGGTCATGAATTTACATCTTCATTAGAAACTAGAGAAAGAGATTTTAAATCTTTTTATCAACAGTATGATAAAAGAAGAGGAAAAGACTTTCTAAAAGCATTCCCTGAATTAAGAGCATGGTATGAAAGTATACCAGATACTAATTTAACTCCTCTTATTAAAGCTATAGATGGAGATGATGCTAAGTCTAATAAATACGTTACTGGGGTTTTACAGCAAGCTAAAGATGAAGGATGGGTACTTAACCCACAATGGACCAACCCAGGATCAAAAGGCTATATAGAACCAGACGAACAACAACAAGATGATATGATAGACTTAGTTGCGGACCTTCAAAAAGGGCGTAAAAAAGTTTCGGAGGTTAACAAAGGAAAAACTGCCATATGAAAGTAAAACCAAAAGATGGAAATAAAACTTTCTGTATGGCTCCATTCACCCATACCTATCTTTCACCACAAAGTGAAAGAAGGATGTGTTGTGCTTCTAGAGAAAAAGCAGAATGGGCTACCCAGTACTTAGACTCTGAAAATGCAGATCAAAATTCTCAATATAATCCTGGCACATTAAAAGATCACTGGAACTCAGATTATATGAAAGGTATACGAAAAGACCTTTTGGCAGGTAATGAAATACCTCAATGTCAGGTGTGTAACGGTAAACTCCTTAACATATCTATTTACCGTGATTACTTTAATAAAACGTTATTTCCTAATAAGATAGAAGAAGCTTTTGAAAAAACAGATGAAACAGGCTATACTAAAATGGTACCTATTTCATTTGATTATAGAGTTAGAAACCTATGTAACTTTAAGTGTAGGATGTGCGGGGATCAGCTCTCTTCTTCATGGGAATCTGAAAGAAGACAAATGGGAGACTACGATAGAGAAGGCAATACCGACTTTTGGGCTCAAAAGAAAAACAAACCAGCAATCGAAAACTTTCAACGTGATGTAGCAGAAGCTGAATTATGGGAAGCAGTAAAGAACGGCACTATTGAAGAGATATACTGGGTTGGTGGAGAACCTCTTATGTGGGAAATACATTGGGAAATTATGCAATATTTAATTGATAATGACCTAGCTAAAAACGTATGGATTCGATACAATACAAACTTTAGTCGAACTACTTACAAACATTGGGATTTAAAAGATATGTTACCTCATTTTAAGACAGTACAGATATGTGCCTCAATTGATGGAACAGGAGATATAGTTGAATATGTTAGACATGGAATTAAATGGAAAAGTTGGATTAAAAACTTTAAAGATTATATTTTCTTAAACAAACAATATGGTGATTACGGAATAGCATTTGATCTTACAATTACTACACCAGGCCTTTTCAGCCTTAAAGAACTATTTGACTTAGCTGTAGAATTAGATGTAAATACTTTAATTAAAACTACATTTGCTTTTGATAGCACTATAATGATGTGCCCTCAGGTACTACCTAGAGTTCTATATAATGAAGTCTTAGATGACATAATAGACTATATAAAACCTAAATTAATAGGAAATGAGAAACACTCTAATTGGATTGAATGTTTAGAAGATTTAAAAAACCGTCCAACCTTCCAAGAACAGTACCCTAACTGGGAAGAGGGCCTAAAAAAGGGAAAAGCCAACCTACATAGAGTAGATAAGTGGAGAAAAAATGAAAATGTATTGAACGAAATATATTTAAAACACAATAAAAAAATATACAAATGGTGGAACAACAAACAGATAATATAAAAGATAGTTTCTGTGTTCTTCCATGGATACACTTAGCTACTCACCCTATTGGGACAGTTACCCCTTGCTGTGTGACAGAAATGAAAAACAGCATGTCTACAGCTACTACAGAGGAGAGTGATAAAGAACATTTATTTCTTTCTAAAGATAGCTTAGAATCTATAACTAACTCTAAAAGATTTAAAGCAGTACGTAAAGATATGATGAACGGAGTAAAACCGCTAGTATGTCAAAAATGTTTTAAGTATGAAGACCAAGGTGTAGGATCTAAAAGGCAAGAAGCTAACACATTATATGCAAAACATATCAAAGACTGTCTCCCTAACACAAACCCAGATGGAAGTTTAATAAAAGTTAATTACAAATACGTTGAATTAAGATTAGGTACCGTATGCAATTTAAAGTGCACTACTTGTAATCCATTCTCATCTAACAGGTGGCATCAAGACCTACCTGGTCTAAAAGGAACAGAGTTCGAAAATGATTATTATAAAGTAGACATAAAAACTGAATGGTATAGGGACTATAAGTTCTATGATGAACTTTATTCTAAATGTGACAACTTGCAGGAAATCTGGATTAATGGTGGAGAACCAACTTTAATTAAAGAGCACGCTTATTTTTTAGAGAAATTTATTGAAGATGGGTCTTCTAAGGATATTGACCTACACTACAGTTTAAATTGCACTCAGTTCCCTGATAAGTTTATTGAAATTTGGAAAAACTTTAAAAATATTAGAATTCATTTATCTATAGATGATATCGAAGAAAGAAACTACTATGTTCGTTTCCCCTCAGATTGGAATCAAATAATGAAGTCCTTAAATAAGATATTAAAGTATCGAGATATATTTACTTTAGAACTATGTCAAACAGTAAGCTGTTTAAATGTTTTTAATATAGATAATTTTAAAAAGTTTGCTGACGATAGTAATCTATTTATTGCCCATAATTATGTTCATTACCCTGATCATATGCATGTTAGTTTAATACCTGATGAAATGAAAGCTAAAATTTTAAGTAATATAAAGTATTTAGAAGAACATGAAATACATAAACTTAAAGTTGAATTAGATAGAAAACCAAATCTTAGAGATGCAGATAGATTCTATTCATTTATAAGAATTATGGATAGAACAAGGAACGTAAAAATTTACGATTATTTACCCGAATGGGAACCATATAAAGATAAATTTAAAATTAAAGCTATATGAAAAGTTTATGTGCCATTCCCTGGGTAGGCTTTTCTAACGACCCGGACGGTTCAATTCGTCCTTGTTGTATTTCAAAAGAACAAGTTACCAAACCTGATGGAAGCAATTATTATACTCAATTAGATAACATTAAAGATATATTTCATAGTGACTATATGAATAATCTTAGAGAAGAATTTACTCAAGGCAAAAAGCCTAAAAATTGTGAAGTATGCTGGAAAGATGAAGAAAATGGGTATACTTCTAAGAGAGAAAATTATAATAAAATTATTAGAGACCACTTAGGAGAATGGGCAACCCCCGAAAATTTAGAGAAAAAACCTTTATCTGAATATCCAATCGATTTTCAAGTTATACTAACTAATGCCTGTAATTTAAAGTGTAGAAGCTGTGGTAGTTCCCACAGTACTGAATGGTATAAAGAACTAAAAACCATGCCTTCGTCGGACATAAGCGGCATTAGTAATCACCTTTACGAATTACCACACGGACAGGCTGGAGGAACAAAGAGTGAATTTATAACTTCAATGGAAGAATGGTTACCCTATGCTAAAAGAATAGAAATTGTTGGAGGAGAACCTTTTTACACTAAAAACTGGGAAAATGCTTGGGAATTAATGATTAAAAAAGGATTCGCAAAAGATATAACTTTAAATATGTCTACTAATGGTACTTTATGTAACGAGGCACTATTAAGAAGAATTGCAGATAACTTTAAACAGGTAGGGATAGGTTTAAGTATAGATGGATTTGGAACTACATTTGAGTATTTGAGAAAAAATGCTGAATGGGAAAAAGTGAAGTTAAACATTTTTAACTTTTATTCATTGTATAAAGAGTACATACACTTAGATAAACTATTTTTTAACTACACGTACACCTTATCTTGGATAAATGCTTACGAATTGCCTGAGTTTGACGATTGGATTAAAAAACATACACCGGAATTCTCACTATGGATAAATGTAATACACAACGCTTCCCATATGTGCCTATATACTCTCCCAGTTGAAACAAAAGATAGAATAAAAAGTAAATGGGATAAACACGACTGGGGATCCAACCAAACAGATATTGACGGCTTGATTAAGTTCATGTATAGCACTCAGCCAAAAGAAAAAGAGTTAAAGATAGAATATAATAAGTTTACTATTTTAGATAGGTATAGAAAAGAATCTACATTTGATATAGTAGGAAAAAATTACCCTGAATTAAAAAAGTATGTCTAGACCTAAAATATTTTTAAGAGATCCCTGGGATGACGTGACGAATAAAGATTCCGGATGGGGAAACCGATTGATTACCTGGCTGGCAGCTTGTATACTAAATAAAAGTATGGGTAACAACCATATAATAAAAGTACTACCTGAAGAGTTTCCCGAACTTACTTTAATAAATTTTCCAAATACTGAATATACTACTCTATATGAAATAAATAAAAAAACTACTCCTATTGTAGATATAGAAGTTGAAGAATGGATAAAAAATGATAAAGTAAAATTAAATAATCAACTATCGTACACTAATGCTTTTACTTACGGAAATACTCTAGATCTGGTTCAAGCTTTTTTTGATCCAAAAACAGATACTTTTAGTTCTGTGAAAATAAAAAATAAAATCATTCACGAAAAAATAAAAGCCACAGTACAGGGCCGTACTGGTATTCATATAAGAAGAGGAAACGGGGTATATTTAGACCATCATGATATACTAAGCATACCTAGAGGGTATATGAAGTACTACACGGTATGTCCTAAGTGTGATCCTGACTATACATTTATAAGAGATCAAATTTATTTTGATATAATAGATGACCTAATTAAAAAAGATAAAAATGCAAAGTTTTTTATAGGAATAGATGTTGATGAGAATGCTATCGAATACTACAGAACTAAATACCCCGGTAGGATAAAAACCTGCAAAGATATTGTTAAAGAAAATAAAAAAGTACTTAACGACGCAAAATTTCTAGATCCTAGACTACAGTTAAAAGATATGGGGTATGACTTAATAGATTTTTTTAGTTTGAGCTATACTGAAACAATAATTCATAGCCCACCCTCTTCTTGGAGCTATATGGCTAGTCATATCGGTGGACACCCTCAAACTTTTGCGAAAAGTGAAATGACCTCAGGAAGAGTACATAATGAATATAATAATTTAAATTACGCAAATCATAATAAAAATGAATATAAATTACAGTTCATTTCAAGGGATAACATTATTTGAAAATAAAGTTGCAGAATGGTTTAATTCACCGTATGGAGTAGCAGTAGACTGTTGTACTCATGGACTAGAATTAGCACTAAGGTATACTGAAGCAAACGAAATAAAGGTACCAAAGCATACATACCTTTCAGTTCCAATGTTAGCTAGTAAGTTAAACATTAAACGTACTTTTGTTAGTAATAAATGGGTAGACTACTACTATATTACAGATAATATCGTAGATTCAGCTGTTTACTGGAAAAAAAATTCGTATATTAAAGGTACATATATGGTTTTAAGTTTTCAATTTAAAAAACACTTACCGTTAGGTAGAGGAGGAATGATACTAACTGACAGTAAGGATGCTTATGCAAGATTAAAAAGTATGGCTTATGATGGTAGAGATCAAAACAGTAGTAAATCTTGGGTAGATCAAGATATACACAGTATAGGGTACCACTACTATATGACACCAGAAACAGCAGAACTTGGACTCAGTAAACTACCAAAAGCTATTGCTACTAAACCCAGGGGATGGAGTAGTTTAGATTACCCTAATTTAACAAATTTAAAAGTATTTAAAAATGGTTAATGTAGAAAATGAATACGGTAAATTAAAAGAAGTTATAGTAGGTAGAGTTGATAATGCTAATCAACCTTACCACGGTACTGACTTACATGCAATTAATTATGCAGATAAAGATAAAATACCTTTATCAGAAAGAGGGGAATTTGATGCTCAAGTATATGAAGAATCAATAGAAGATTTAGATTTATTATCATCTGCATTAGAAGATTTCGGAGCAAAAGTACATAGACCCAATATATTAGATACTAAAAAAACCGTTTCTAACGGTTATTGGGAAACAGATCAATACTATACATTCTGCCCTAGGGATACTATGACAGTAATAGGAGATACCATTATAGAATCACCTATGACGTTAAGGTCAAGGCAGTTTGAGACTGATGCTTATAGAGAGCTGTTTATTGACTATATGGACAAAGGAGCTAAGTGGGTATGTGCACCGAAACCTAGATTAACAGATGATTCCTACCAAAGGGACGATTTAGGTAAATTAACTTTGACTGAAGTTGAACCTGTATTTGATGCAGCTAATATACTCAGACATAATGACGATATACTCTACTTAAATTCTAATACAGGGAACTACAAAGGCTATACCTGGTTAAAGAATTTATTAGGAGATAAGTACAAAGTACACTACTTAGAAAATATGTATTCGTATTCTCATATAGATTCTACTATTGCTATTCTTAGAGAAGGCTTAGCATTAGTTAATCCATCTAGGATAAGTGAAAAAAATATGCCTGAGCTACTTAAAGGGTGGGATATTATTTATTCCCCTCCTATGGTAGATATAGGATATACAGGAGTATTAAGAGCATCAGAATGGGTGGGTATAAATCTTATTTCTTTAGATGAAAATACAGTGATAGTTGATAATAGACAGAAAGAATTAATTAATGAACTTAAAAAATATAATATAGAAGCTTTAGACTTAAAAATAAGACACTCTAGAACGTTAGGAGGATCTTTTCACTGCTGTACAGCTGATATGATAAGAGAATGATTATAAAAGATAAGGTAGATAGTTTATTTATTGGAGATGATTACTTGACCTATGAGTACACCAAGCAACCAATAAAAGAATCAGAAGTAAAATCTTGGAGAGATAAAGGATACTACCATAAAAGCTTTACAGGCGGACTATACAGTAGTAGAAACACTATGCCTAGATGGACTAAAGACATAAGCGATAGTATAGGGTTATGTGATTGTGGGTATACATTCTATAAGATGGAGACTTTGGACATTATGCCACCTCATTTTGATCATTTTGATACATATAGTCGTATTTTTAATATAAACAAAGACAAAGTTTTTAGAGCAATAGTATTCTTAGAAGATTGGAAACCTGGACACTACTTTGAATATAATAAAATAGGTAATACTACTTGGAGCAAAGGGGAATATGTAATGTACAGTCACGATATAGAACATGCAGCTAGTAACATTGGAATAGAACCAAGATATACCCTACAAATTACAGGTACTATTTATAAACATATAAACTCTAAATAATTTTATATGTCTTTTAACCTACTTATTGAAAATAAATACGATCAGAGTATATACTTCGGTTACGACACTTTAAATAAAAAAGAGTGTGACTTTAACACTGCACTCTACGGTGTTCCATTTCTGGAAACTCTTGTAATAAAAAGAGATATTGAGTATTTTTTGGGAAAAAACCTAAAATTTATTTACCCAATATCTGGTTTGGACGAAACAATGTATGAGGAAGCTCCTTTTAAGTTAGATAGTAGCATAATAGATGCATGCAAACAAGGCCAATGTAAAGTAGGTATAATGTTCGATACCGAAGGAGTAGCTAGTGGGAAGATTGGTAAAGAGGGACTATTACTTTGGCTTCAGGCATTTGCAAAATTAAATGGGGTAGACGATACTAACTTTTTTTTTGCACACGGTGATAGAAAACTACATCAAACATATATAGATTTATTGAAAGCTAGACTAATAGACAATAAATCTAGAGTTAAAATTTTAAAGTATTCTTATTTTGAAAACTTTCCTTGGTTTTTACCACCTTCGATAGGTAGAGTTTCCCCAACTAAAGAACAGTTATTAGAACATGCTGAAGGTATAATTAATAGTAACAGAAAAGTAAAAAAAGAAAAACATTTTCTTTGTTTGAACAGAATATTAAGGTTGCCTAGATTAATATTATTTGGGACTATAGCGTCTAATCCTGATCTGGAAGAAAAAACAATTCTATCTATAGGTCGACAGGAAAAAACAGGACTTATAGTACAGGATATCTTTAATGACAATACTTTAAACATAAAACCAACTGACCAGGTAAGTAACTATATTAACTCGTATGATTTTAATAATCCTAAACATATTTTAGACAACCCAGATAATAGTAATAAAGCATTTGTCGTCAATACTCACTTCCATCAATCTACATTCCTTAACATAGTTACAGAAACTCTACACCAAGAAGATACTATCTTTTTTTCTGAGAAAATATTTAAACCCGTATATATGCTACAGCCATTTATATTAATTGGGAACCCTAACTCTCTAAAAGAACTGCAACAAATGGGCTACAAAACTTTTAGCAAATGGTGGGATGAGAGTTACGATGAAGAAATAGAGTTAGTTACCCGTATATCTAAAGTAGAAAAAATACTCAAGGAATTGAGTAAGCTAAGTGTTGACGAACTACATAAAATAACGCAAGAAATGGAAGAAACGTTAGTACATAACTTCAATAGGTTTCTATTTGATATAAAGCAGGAAACACTAGACTACTTAAACTTCTTTATATTACAAAATCCACCACCATCTTACCCAACTAAAACATTTAAACTACAAGTAGCAGGTGAAAAAATAAAGATACAACCACATTATAAGGTAACTACTCAAAAATACTTAATATGACAACCTTACTGACTACAGGCTGTAGCTACACTGCACATTCCAGCCCAACATGGGATTTGTGGTTAACCTCTTATTTTGATAATTATGTTCCTTTAGGAAAATCCGGCTCTGGTATGAGGTATAGTTATATTAAAATTAAAGACTATTTTAAGTATAATAAAGAAATTGACCCTAAAAATCATACAGTAATAGTTCAATGGAGCTCTCTAATCAGACACGATATTAGGGATATTGATCATTACTGGAAATGCGCAGGACAGATTGACAATAACCCTTATTTTAATAAATCTTATGTTAACAACTATTATAGTTTAGTTGATTCTACAAATGATTTTATACATTATGTAGATTCTTTAACTTTATTATCAAAAGATTTAGGATTTAAGCTATGTATGTTTTATATGTTTGAACCTTGGTTAGGAGACCAACTTGGAGAACCCTGCTTTCATGATCAGAATATTAACAAACAAATACAACAGTGGAAAAAAAGTAAGTACTATACTTCTTTACAAGAAACTGAAAATTCCCCTTACTTTCTTTATCCATCTATAGAGTCACACTGCCTTAGTAACCCAAAAGCAAAGCCAATATGGGATTTAGATGCTAATGGAAAAGCGTTTATCGATGAACACCCTACCCCATTACAGCACTTTAGCTACTCTAAATTAATAAGTAAAAAATTAAACCTTCCTTTTCCTTCTTCCGCACTACAGAAGATAGTTGAGGATGTAAATAATATTATGGAAACAAAAGAACTTGCTTCTAAATTTATTCCAAATTATAAACATAAAATTAATGATATAAGCAAACTTAAAAAATTAATATACACTATATGAAAATAGGTTTTATAGGAGTAGGTAAATTAGGAAAAGACGCTGCTGAAGTCATGGCTGAAAAGCACGACGTTATCGGCTATGACATTACAGAAGTAGAGCCTGAAAATTTTATAATGGTATCGACTATTAAGGACGTATGTCAAAATCGTGAACTTATATTTGTAGCCGTACCTACACCTCACGACCCGGACTATGATGGCCGCTACCCTACCTCACACTTACCCAATAAAGATTTTGACTATACTATAGTTAATAATGTACTAGAGGAAGTAAATAAACATGTAACCAAAGATCAGCTGATAGTCCTTATATCTACAGTACTCCCCGGGACTGTAAGGAGAGAGTTTATAGATAGGATACCAAACGGTAGATTTATTTACAATCCTTATTTAATAGCAATGGGTACAGTAAAGTGGGATATGGTTAATCCTGAAATGATTATAATAGGGACTGAAGATGGATCTACTACTGGAGATGCTAAGCTATTATTAGAGTTCTACGAAACCTTTATTACTGAGGGTACAAGATACGAAATAGGAACTTGGGATGAAGCAGAAGCAATTAAGATATTTTACAATACATTTATATCTACTAAAGTAGCATTAGTAAATATGATTCAAGATGTTGCAGAAAAAAATGGTAATATAAATGTAGATAATGTAACTCAAGCATTAGAAAAGTCCGAACAACGCATAGTTGGAAAAGCTTATATGAAAGCCGGAATGGGAGATGGAGGAGGATGTCACCCTAGAGATAATATAGCTTTAAGGTATATGGCTGAAAAATTAGATATAGGTTACGATTTATTCGATGCTATTATGTTAGCTAGAGAAAAACAAGCTAAGAATTTAGCTAACAGACTAATTATAGAGTCAGATAAAGCTAACCTTCCAATAGTAATACTAGGTAAATCTTATAAACCAGACGTACCTTATGAAGACGGATCTACATCTATACTAGTAGGACACTACTGTGCATCTCACGATTCAACAAAAGAAGTAATATTCGACCCTATAGAACCTATAAAAGCAGTTTACCTTCTTGGACACATGGGGAAACATCATGATTATAATTTCCCTAAAAACTCAGTAATAGTAGATCCATGGCGTTCATATAAGAGTAGTAGAGATATTGAAATAATACACTACGGAAATACTAGATAAAAGTTGGTAAACATTAAAAATAAACTTATATTGTAATCAATGAGGAATTTATGGATTTATGGATGTTCTTTCTCTTATCCTTTTTGGGACGGGGAAATTAAAGACGCTGGAATACCGAAAATAACAACAGCAGAAGGTTGGCCTAGTATATTATCAAAGAAATTAAATTACAAATACCAAAATAGAGCCCAGCCAGGTTATGGTTGGAATCATATTTCTTATAATTTAGAAGAAGATATAGTAGAAGGTAGAATAAAGAAAAACGACATTATTGTAATTTCCACTTCGTTTTTTTCTAGAGTTACTTTTCCTGAAGTAAACGACGAAAAGATACCAAATCAAGATTTAACTGAATTTGCAGCCAGGTACTGTTATGACCACTCTACATTCGTTCAAATGAATATAAAAAGATTTACCTATAAACTTTTAACTTTAAAAGAGCTGGGGTATAACGTTGCAGGATGGATTTGGGCTAACCCTGTTGATGTTGGAGACTCATTCCATGACCCCTACCTACTTAAGGTTAAAGAAAGTTTAATACCAGCACCAGATGGCAACCTGATATGGGAGGACTGGATAATTAAGAACCCTGAGTGTATGGTTATACCAGGAGAACTCCGACCTAACTTCGGCTGGGATGGTGATACTCATTTTAGTTCCTACGGTCATAAGATAGCAGCAGAACAAATATACAGCTCTGTATCAAAATTTAGTAAAGTTCAAATTATATAAATGAAACAAGAACTCAAACTTATAGCAGTAGACTTAGACGGTACTTTATGTTATATACCAGAAGGAGAAGAATATTTAGGTATATCTAAGTACATACACTGTAAACCTATTACAGAAAATATAAAATTGGTTAATAAGCTATATGATAGTGGCCATGAAATTTTTATATATACTGCAAGAGGTATGGCTACTTTCAATTCTGATGTAACAAAAGTATACGCTAATTTATACGAACAGACTTTAAATCAATTAAAAGACTGGGGTGTAAAGCATAGTAGGTTAGTTATGGGAAAACAATCATTTGACTACTTACTAGACGATAAGGGACTATCTTTACGAGAAAAA
>TARA_R110000796_G_scaffold64104_1_pt1 | contig 17974 bp, 8 predicted proteins | sample TARA_R110000796 | Tara Oceans TARA_R110000796 (sample SAMEA4397815) | marine metagenome | biome: Polar Biome; feature: [SRF] surface water layer (ENVO:00010504); material: water (ENVO:00002006), including particulate matter (ENVO:01000060) such as... | depth 5 m
TGAGTAAGGATAAGCTAAGTAAAAACCAGCATGTATAAAGTGATGATGCATATTTTTAAGTTGTACACCAACTCCTTCTACGCTAATTTCACCTGCAGAAACTCTTGCTATTGTAGTGTCTGTATCAGCACCAAGATTTATAGAGGCAACTCTGCATTGAGAAGAATCTAATTGCAGTATTCTATTTGTTTGACCTATTACTACACGACTACTTGTTATTGTAGCTACTTGCACGCTATCCATGACAAACGTATTGCCAGAACCTGTAACGCTTAAGTTACCTGCTATAGACTTATTACCACTAGTTAAAGCTGTTGCAGTAGCTGCATTACCTGTACAAGAACCTGAAGATCCTGTAACATTTGTTTGGTCAGCTGTAGCATTTGCTTCAATGTTATTTAGCTTAGTATGGTCTGCATCTGTAAAGTTGTTTTGAGATAACTCTCCATCTTGTACGCTGTATGTAGTATTAGTGTCTGTAAATAAAGCATTAGCAGGAACATTAGTAAGTACTTGACTGTCATCAACCTTAGCATCAAGCGCTTCTTGTAGTCCATCAGTCATTGCAATAGTTAGATCTTCATCGCCAATTCCGCTTTGTTTACTATCCAATGCTGTTTGCAATCCAGTTATAACTGATATAGCGTGGTTTGAAGGATGCGTGTAAACAGTGTCAGTAAAGACTGCATTTACTGGTACATCGGTTAATACTCGATTACCACTAACTTTGCCATTCAATGATGTTTGTAAACTATTAACCATAGCAATAGTCAAGTCTCCATTTCCAATAGAATCTTGCTTTGAATCTAAAGCCGTCTGCAGGCCTGTAATAACAGATATAGCATGATTAGATGGGTGAGTGTATACAGTGTCTGTATAGTTGTTAGAATGGATTGTACCTGCTCCATCAACTGTTAAGTCTGCTTTAGCTGTGTTTGCAATTACAGCATTAACATGATCATTTGTCATAACACCCCAATTAGATTGAGTTGCTGAACTCAGACTTGCATTTTGACCATCACTTGATGTTATAGTAAAGCTATTAGAAGCAGCAACAGAACCTAAGTCTGTAACTGTATTTGTTGCTTTAGCTGTGTTACTAGTAATAGCACTAGACTGTAAAGTTGTTATTCCTGTTTTTAGTGTATTAGCAGCTACATCCGTAGCTATATTTATTCCATCAACATTACCAGATAAAGTTAAATTACCGCTCTGATCAAAAGAAGCTACTGTACTTCCTGAAGTATTTTGTATGTTTAGTTCATTATGAGTCTTAATGTTTATATCATCGCCAGAAGGCCCCTCGATAAGAGCTGGACTACTACCCTCTAATTCTAAATGATTAACCGTAACGGTACCTATAAGAGTTACATCGTTTTCAATTGCATTTCCATCTACAGAATTATCAACAAACAAAGCTCCAACCAAAGTGTTGTTTGCTATTTCAGATGCCGTAATACTTTTACTGCTAATTTGACTTGCTGTAATTAATCCTAATTCTAAAAGTTCTGCAGTTATAGCTCCATCAGCTATTTTAGTTGCGTCAATAGAGTTTGCTGCTAATTTATTTCCAGCAACAGATCCGTCAGCTAATTTAATTCCTGACACACCTCCATTAAGAATTTTATCTCCGTAAACAGAATTATTTTGTAACTCAGAGTTGGTTATAGAGCCATCTATAATTTCAGTAGAACCAATAGAGTTAGGAGCCATGTTAGCTCTAAAAACAGTATCACCTTCTGATACGCTTCCCGTAGGTCCAACTGCTCCAGAAGGCCCTGCATCACCTGTTGAGACGTATTTAATAACAGGGCTAACAGATCCTGTTCCAGAAACAACACCTGCATTATTAACTGTTATTTTTACAGTTGGATTACTTTTTGCTTCTATAGATACATTTAATATAGATTCAGCCATTATATGTCTACAACTTTAAATTTACCAACCATTACAGTGTTAGTTACATTATCTGTTCCTGATTTAACGTAATATTTATATTTATAACTACCACTTCTAATAGTCATATTAGTTGCTGGCGAATTAATAAGAAGGGTAGCTGTTGCTCCATCTACAACTATAGAGCTATCTACTGTAGCAGAATTTGAGTCTGTGCTAGATAAAAATCCTAAAATTAAAACATCATTAGCATCATAGATTTCAAAATGAGCCGTGTAATCTGCTTCAGAGGTGTCTATAATATCGTATATAGTTCCGTCTGTATTTTTTAGCTCTGCTTTTAAATAAAAAGAATCGTTACGTCTTGCAGTAATATCTATTATAGATGCTATGTCTGCTGAAATTTTTGTTGCCATTATTTTGTATTTGCTGTAAAGATAGTTTAAATATTTATAAATTTAACCTGTAAATACTCTCCTGGAGTGAAAGATCCTATTCCGTTAAAGTTGTAAGTAGGCAAGTAATTACCTCCTGATTCACTTTTTACAATATCAATCTGATTAAGGTCTGTGTATGGTTTAAAGAAATCTACTAAATTAATTATTTTTAAAGTGTTGCAAGGAACATTATACCAACCAGTGTTATAAGGAATATTATAATCAGATAAAGTATTCACTGCATAATTCTTTTCAGCTTTTATTTTAAAAAATAAAACGCCAGTTACTTTTATTTGATAGCCAGTTTCTTTTGTTACTCTATTTATACCGCTATAAAAAAAAGTTGGTAAATAGTTTAAGCTCTCATCTTTTATAATCTGCATTCGATCTATATATAAAGATTGGTTTTTATAAAACAAAGGAGTTTCATCATCTTCAAATTCATAAATATTATTTTGCATGAAATGAATAAATGTATTGTTTGAAAAATCATCACTTGCTAATCCGTAATTTATTTTATCTCCTGAAGAATAATTTGGCATGTAATCATGAGTCATTACTGCCTTATCAGAATCTAATGGGCAGCTAAAAAAATTCCACCCCACCTTTAATTTACGCTTAAAAGAAAATAAATTAGAAACTTCTAAAGCTGGAATTAATTTAAAGTTCTCATTAATAATTACATCTAACTTATTTACAAAAGTATTAATTTTTAATTTATTTGTTTTTGGATAAACACTTAAAGATCCTGTTATTGCATTGCAGTTTAACTCTTTGTTAGAAAAAAGAAACGTGCTTGCTTTATCTTTTGTAAATAGATCTATATTTAATCTTTTTACTTTATTAACTACATTTAAGTTTTTTGTGCTTAAGATCATTTTAATTCGTAAATTAAATTGTTATATATTTTTTTTGATTCTTCTTTTATCTCTATTAAATTAACAATAATATTTTCTTTATCAGCAGCTAATAAATTTGTATATGAATTTACAATTAATTCTAATTCAATATTTTTTGTTATGTTTTTATAGTAAAACTTCATAACATCGTTAGTGTTAAATCCATCTTTAACTCCAGTTGTAGAATCACTAATAGGAACTTTTATTACAGAAGAATAACCTTGTCGTATTTTATTTCTATTAGCTTTTTTAGTTGTTGCAAATTCATTACCTAAAGAATCTTTTATTAATAATACAAAGAAATTTTTTTCTTGAGATAATATTGAATTATACTCGTTAATAAAATTTTTGAAATCAAATTCTATATTGTTATTATAAACTCCATTAATTATATTACTTATAAATAATTTGTATCCAACCTTAATATATTGAAACTCAAAAAAATCAACACCATTACTTAGCGTGTTTAGTATAGTATGATTTATTAAATTTAAAACTTTATAAGTTGTTTCTATTTCTTCTGGCAACTCTTTATTTAAAAAGGTATACAAAGAATCGTTAAATATTATATTGCAATCACCATCTGTTAATCCTGTTAATTCATTGTCAGTTGATATGTTGTTATTATTGTTTATTGAAATTTTTGAATAATTTTCTGTTAAAGAATTATTTTTTTCTTTATGCAAAGTTGAAATTATTTTAGATTCAACATCACTTCTAATAGAGGTTTTTATTTTATAAACTTTCATTATTCGTTTTCTGCTATAAAAAAATAATTAGTTTTATTGTCTTCAATTTTAATTTGATAGCCTTGTCCTGGAATAAAATCTGGTATACCATTATAGTTCCACTCTGGAAGATAAGTACTTCCATTACTATTTTTAAGTATTACCACATCTTCAACTACACTTAAAAGTGTTAAAGCGCAATCTGCTGGATGCTTGCAAGGCCAATTCATTAAACTCCAGCCTGGCCAAAGCCTAACGTAAGATCCGTATAAAATACCTTGACTTCCATTAGCTTCAGTTATTATTATATGATTTCTTTTTGCTGTAACTCTTATTATAAGAGGATCGGTTAGTTTGCATTGGATTGACTCATACTTTTGAATAAGCCCAATTCCATCAAAGTTATATTGTGGAAGATAAGCAGCACCTAAATAGTCTTTAGCTATAAGAAGTTTGTTATCACTGTTTGGACCTACAAATAAAGTTGCAGCACTTATGGTTTGATGAATCTCTTCAGTGTAACCGCTACTTATTAATCCAGCGTTAGAGCTTGCTCTCTTTTGTATATGAGTTCCTTCTTTACTGTATATGTATACAGGTAATAAAGTTGGGTTAACTTGAGTTGACTGAACAACTCCAGAGTTGTTTAGGTACTCTATTTTTGTTATTGTAGACAGGTCAAAAGGAAACCCAATAATATTCCATCCTTGAGTAAAGCTTATGTCAAAAGTTTCTTCTTGAACAGCAACAGAAGCAAGGTCTACATCCATGTTAGGTAAAAATAAGTTATAAATTTTTGATCCTGAATAGCCAGCAATAGACTCACTAATTACATCGTTTTCGCAATCCGTTATTTCTATTTGTCCTGACATTATTGGATTATTAATATACCACTAGAATCTATTCCGTTTATTTGAATTGCAACATCAGGAAAGCTTTTTCCATCTACAGAATTTATCGAGCTAATATAGTTAGCTTTAATTTTATGAGTTAATCTTCTTGTAAAATTTTCTCCGTCTATTACATAATCTACAACTAAATCTGCTATATAAAAATCTATTTTTATATTTCTAGGATTAAAGTTTAGGTAAAAAGAAAATGTTTCACTTGGAGTTAAAGTAAATGACATTAAGCTTTTATAATAATAATTAGAACTAGGTAATACTCCTATGTTATTATACTCTATATTTCCTGGTCTGTAAGGATAATAGTTAGGGTACGGAATACTGTATTGAGAAATTCCAATTGTAGAAACACTACTGTAGTTAAGGTCAGAAATGTGTATACAGAAATTTTCTATACAATTATCTTCTTGATAATTTGATATGTAATTTTGAATATATATTTTCTCAATAACAGCGTTTAATGACCCTGAGTTTTTTACACCAATTAGTGTTTTTACCCCAGGATCATCTTGCGACCAGTAACTGTTAGTATAATATTCGTATATAAAAGCCATTCATTACCCTATAGAAAGATTTGGAAGCTCTATTGTGCTAGGTGCTTCATCATTTTCAGTATCTACAACTTTGATAACTCCACTAGGGCTAACATCACATCTTAATAAGTATTTTGAAACATGAAGTCTAGTATTGTAATCACTGCTGTTAGTACCCATACTTGCATTAGTTTCTGTTATGTTTCCATCACCATCTACTGAAGCTGATTTTCTGTTTTTATAATCGTTAACGTAATAAGAAACTAAAATTTGAGTGTAATAAGCTCCTTGATCATAGCTACTTGTATTTGTAGGAGTTAATTCAAATCCTATTACTATTGGGTTTCTACCAGGTACATTTCCAGATTGGCTTCCTCCAGTAATTTCACTTGGAACAGAATGCCTTTTTGTAGTTGGAGTATCGTAAAAAGTCATTATATCTGTAGTGCTTACTTCATCTGCTTCATTAACTCTAGCTTTTGCTGAATGAAAAACTCCACTAATAACAGATGAAACTCCATTTGGGATTTGTCCAGATGTAAAGTCATCCCAAGAACTAGCACCAACATTATTACCCTTAACTGCTACAGCCCATATTGGCTCATTAGAATTTACTAAATCAGGCTTTCTTCCTTCACCAACAGATAATCCAGTTGTAGGCATAAGCATGTTGTCTAAAGAGCTAGCGTGATTCATGTATAAATCTCCATTAGTATTATCTCCATCGCCACTTATGCTTAAGTTTACATGCCCTACGCTTACTGATTGTATGCTAATTAAATAATCTCCTGTATTTTCAACATACAATTCTCCCATTGATCTAAACTTTTGCAAGTTTGAATCGTATGAAGCGTCTTGCATTTTAAAATAAAAATTAGCTACATCACCTGTTTCTTGGTAAAAATTAGTACCATTTATTTTTATATTTTTATTAACTGCAGCATGATCAATGTAGGCTCCAGAACCAGATGCAGGAGTATACCTTCTGCTAGCATTGCCTTTCCAGCATTTAGGCTGATTAACAGTCATCCCTGATGATCCGTACCAATCTCCCTCTTGAGCTAATATAGCGCTATCTGTAGCGTAAGTTTTCGTTTTAACATCTGCTGAAGTTGTACTTGAGCTTGAGTGTTTATACCAAGTTTCTACACCTACTTTAGTAACTATAGAAGACCTTTTGTATGCCTCTCCTTCTGAGTCTGTAAGGTAGGACGCATCTGAGCCATCATAAAATATGTAAGGCTCTGGAGCTTCTACTGGGCTACCTTCAGCGTAATCAAGTAAATTTAATTTAGACTGTATAGGTAGAAAATATAAGTTATTTTTTATATGCGGTATGTTGTGACTTCCTAAACCTTTCTTCCATATAGTATCATTATCTGTATAGTCAGGAGTAATTTCTAATTTATAAATACCGTATGGTAATTCTGTATTATTAACATTACTAAAAGAAGTGCAATCAATAGCGCTATACATGTTGTACCAAGCCCAAGACTTAACTCCTATTTCATACTTTACAGCTAATCTATTTTCGTTAGCTGCATTTGATGAGAAGCCCTGAAAAGTAACTCCGTCAGTAGTAGTATCTATATTAGTTCCGTATGCTCCTCCGCCAGTAGCGAAATTTAAAGAATTACTGTAATATTTTGCATAATAATGACCACCTTGACTAGTTGTTAAGGCTAAACTATCATCTTCAGTTTTTGCAAAATCAATACCAGTAGTGTTTACTTTGTATTCTTCAGCAGTATTATTATCAAAGTTATGATATAAAAAATAAGATGCAAAGTTACATACCTTATCTCTAAACATTGCTCCACCATCTTTAGTTTGTAGCCAAGGACCATCTGTGCTTTGATTTAATGTTAAAACTATATTGTGACCATTCTCACCTATAATAGGGCTTAACGAATTTGCATGATTAGTAAGATCGTCAGCACTCATTCCTAGCTTGTTGTAAAAACCACAAGTTACAGCGTAAATAAAAGCTCTATCTCCTACTGGAGTATCTTCAGGAGAACTAATGTTTAATATGTTTCTTAAATAATAATGTGTTTTTAATTTAATAAGAGCCTCAGTAACTTCTCCGTAATCTTTTTCTGGATTTGCAACAGTCCAATCTTTATGGCTTGCTCTGTAGTTTATTCTTTCAATTGCATCACCTGTTTTAAATTCAAAATTCTTAAACAAAGTTTCTGCTTGCGTAATTTCTTCACCAACATTAGTCTGATCATTACCTATATCCGCTCCACCTTCAGTAGCACAATCACCTATAGCTGTATAATCTTCTGATCCGTGCTTAAAAGAAGTTATTAATTTTGTTCTTAAATTAAATAAACCTAATTCATTTGCAGCTAAATTATATCCATCTAATGTTGGTGTATTGGCATTGTAAATAAAGTTAAAAGCAATGGCCTCATCACTATTGTCGTGAGATTCAAAGCCATAATCCCCAGGTGTAGCGCTATTATCTTTTAATTTTAAAGTTTTATCTGTAGAATCCCATTCATAACCTACTGGGTGATAACCTAAATGATAAGTACCCTGATCTGTTAGTACGTCATTTCCTCCTACAAAAGTATCTGTAGACCCAGCACCACCTGCTGCAGTACCAATTACTGCATTAAAGTTTAAAGAATTAACTGCGTTACCTGTAAAGTTTATTATTTGTGCGCTATGCGAATTAAGTATAGTAAGAGTCATTGGGTTGTCTGCAAAGTCTTGTGCTGTAAAGCTAGTATTTGGCTTGTATTTAACAAGAAATGTAGCATAACTTAAAGGAGGTATACTAGTTCCTATTATTGCGCTTGTTGTATAAATAGGGGTTATTCTATTTGCGTTTGTAGGGTTAAATCCAACAACATCAAAATTTGCTCCAGAACCACTTACTTGTTGGTTACTGTGACCAAAAAAAGCTGTAGAACCAGAAGCGTTAGCTGCAACAGCTGCTGCAACTACACCAGTGTTAGTAGAACTAATGTTTGTAAGATCTTTTAATTTATTTTGAGCAGACCCATCTAAACCTAAATGCAACAATGTTTCACCTTCTTCTATAAAGTCTAAAGAGAAATGATTATTAAACATTGCATTACCTAAAATGCTTGTGATATTTAAATCTTCTCCAGCTCCAGTTGCTGTATTTTTTATTGTAAACAATAGATACGCAGACTCAACTCCGTTTGTTTCTTTAAACTTAAAAACATCAAACGAGTTGTCTGGATTTAAAGAAAAATCAAACTTTGCATTTCCATTAGTAATACCAGCATTGTTAGCAATAGTAGGGTAAAAAGTAGCCATTTTAGTTTATTTTTATATAAGTACTGTCTGGCTCAAACCAAACTCTTTTTTTATTAGTTTTATTAGGAACACAAAACCCTAAAGACCTTACCCAAGAACCTGAATTAGATGCAGGAGTAATGTCAAGTGTATTAGAATTATTTAAATATAAAGTTCTTCCAGCAGTCCATTGACTTATATTAGAATCTTCTAAATCAAAAAAACCTTTATTTAATATAATTAAATTATTATTTACATGGCTAACAAAAACAAATAATGCGTTAAAAGATCCTTCGTATACATTGTTAATTTTTGCTTTTTTACATGTAGCATTCCAAGCGTTAGCTCCAACACTTAAATTTGACTCTAAATAAACTACGTCTCCGTAATTCAATGTAGAGGTTCCGCTATCAATAAAATCAGGAAATGAATATGTAAACCCATCTAATTCTGATTGTAACGGACTCTCAAACAAAGTACCTAAAGTAATGTTAAGTTGAGGCCCTGCATTAATTAATGTTACATTATTATTAGCGTAAGTATTTAAATTAACAACTTCAGGTCCAGAACTCCCTATTACAGATGTAGTATTAGAAGGTTCCGCTACAACATAAGGGTTAGTTGTAGTATCATTTGTAATAGCCAATCCATCTGGATAACCAGAAATTATTATTTCCTGTACTGCAGAAGTTATATTTACACTAATTTCGTGTGCCATTAAACTTGAGTTATATCAGCGTTTAAAGTAAATGTTCCATAAAGCCAAGTAGTATATTCAGCTACATCCTCATCCCCAGCTGTTCCAGATTCTTGCTTTCTTATTTGAAGGTCATATTTGTAATTACCTGACTGAAAAATCATGTAAGCATGAGGAACATTTATAGTAACAAAACCATTAGTTCCGTTTGCATTACTAAAGTCAATTCCCATATCTGAAGCATCACCTGAATAATGCCCTTCCGTGCTACTATTAGGTGTAAGATTATTAGCATGGTTAGTTGTATTAGGAATAACATCCCTCCAATAGTAACTGTAAACACTTAAAACCCTTTCTCCAGAGCTGTTTATAATACTCATTTTAGCTTGATAATTAGGGTAAACACTATCTCTTAAATCGTTTAGATCTATTAAGCCTGAAGAGTTTTTTACTTCTAAATTTAATTTAAAAGAATCATTTCTTCTTGCACTTATATTTACTTCTTTTGCTATATCAGCTTTTAGTGTTTCTGCCATTGCTTTATTTTTTACAAATATACATTATATTTCTATATCTTGTTCTATTGATTTAGCTACTGATGAGCTAGAACTTAGCACTTGAGAGGCTGTCCAGCTAATACCAGATAAACCTCCTTTAAACTTGTCTTGATTCATTGTAGCCATTCCTATAGCCATTGTCGCTCCTGATTCCACAAGACTCCAAGACGCAGGTTCAGCCATGTTTTTTATTCTTCTAGGATCTACTAAGAACATTATATCATCAACACTGTCATCAGCAAATTTAGCCATACCTCTTAACTCATCATCATCGGATTCTCCAAACAACATAGACAAAGCGGTTAAAGCGCTTACTACTTGCATTCCTCTAAAGAACGTTTTAACAGCTTCTTTTTTATGCTCAGGTAACTTTCTAAATTCTTTTTTGAAATCACTAGCACTCATGTCTCCTGCCATTAAACCTCTAGCAAAATCAGCCCCAAAAGCAAAAGCAGTTGCATTACTACCAGCTCTCATTTGACCAAACCTATCTATAGTTTCTTTACCAAATCTTTCAGCTACAGCAGTTGGAACCCATTTCTTAAATTGCATTATTGCCTTACCCCAAGAGTAAGTAGCAATACCAACTTGGTCTACCTTAGAGTAACCGTAGCCTTGTTGTCTTACAACGTTGTCTATGTAAAGATCAACCTTTTCCTTCATGTCTGCAGGTATCTCTCCATCTTCACTTATTCTATTCCACTCAGCGTCAGTAAATTGAGAAACAAAACCAGAACCTTGTATGTAGTGTTCTGTACCAATATAAGGCGACATCATTAAAGTGTCAAAACCGCTTGTATCATTTCCTTGTATTAAATCGAAAGCAAACTTCTCAGGATCCATTTGCTTTTTAATTAAAGCCCATGCTTTTTTACGTTGCCCCCAGTATCGTTTCTCTCCAATAATAAACTTCTTACCACCTTTAGATCTAAACTCATTATACTTACCTACTGTTAAGTTTCCTATACCTCCAGAAGCACTTAACGATAAGTATCTAATACGAGTTAACTTAACTAGCTTATGTATAGCTGAATCAGCTAATCTACCTAATCCCATTTGACTATCTCCCATGTTGTAGAATCCTTTCTTCCAAACATTTTCTAAATAGGTTACAGCATTTTTATTTCCCTTCTCTTTATTGTATCTAATTACACCATCTAATAAAGGAGACATAGATTTAAATCCTGAAAAGTTTTCATTACCATAAGTAAACAGTGTTGTGTTTACGTACTGAGATAATGCTCGACCTAAATCTTGAGAGCCAAACATAGAAGCCTTAACACCTCTTGATCTTGTAAATCTTGACATAAGATTTGTTCCAAGTGTTCCGTGTATTTCTTGCTCTGACATAGAGATAGGTTTACCATCTTCATGCTTACCAGACTTAGCCAGCTTCTCAGCTCGCTTTCTAATTATATCTAAGCTAGCAACAAATTTAACTTGATCTCTTTTACGTATATTTTTAACACCTTTCTCTGAGTAATACAAGTATTTCCACTCATGAAATGGCAGTATCTCTGTTTTATTAGTAATAGGATTAGTTCCTTTTACTCTAACTCCATCTATATCGCCTGTACCTTGCAGCATGTGATCGTACAAACCAAACAAACCTCTTTGTCTTATTGACTCTTTTAAACTTGTTTGAATGTGAGGAATATATCCTTTCTTAAATCTTTCACCTAAAGACTTTTTAGTTATGTTACCATACTTAGTAGTTGTCTCTACAAAGAAATTATAAAATTCCTTTTCAGCTTTACTAGGATTTGTTCTAAGAAAATCTGTTTTACTTTTAAGTTTTAATTCAGGAACAGACTTTCCATTTACGTATGTTGTAGTTTTATCATACATGTTACCATAAACAACGCTGTTCTGTTCTTCTTTTAGACCTCCAGTAAACCATCTTGTAAAGTTCCATACCTTACCTGCCATTCCTAAACCATCAGCTAGCTTATCTCTAACTAAATTTTTAGTAAGGCGTTCAAGTTCAGTTTGGAATTTAACATTCTCATCCATAAACTTGTCGTATTCTTTTTCCATTTCACGAACAAGCTTTTGAATTTCTGGTCTATTACCAGATATGTTATTAGAACCAAACCAAGCATGTAACCAAGAGATGTCTCCTTTGTCAGTCCATTCTATCCCATTACGAGACGCTTTCTGATCGTTTGCTGCACGTTTAGCTAATTCTAATACTACAGCTCTGTGAACTCCAGATATAGCACTAGGATCCAAGTTTTGGAATAGTAAAGCATAATCAGTTAATCTACCTTCTGATATGCTTGACAACTTCCCAGTTTGAACAATGTTTCTGTCGAACTCCTGGGCTAGATTAAAATTTGCTTTATACCTATTATGCAGTTTTTCTAACGCTTCTTTTAAAGGTTTGTTTTTATTAACCTCTTGAACTGTGTAGCCTTTATCTGATAAGTATTCTTCAAAAGTAAACTGCTCGTAGTTGTCAGTAAAACCTTGCTCGTTACCTGAACGAGTGTTATTCATTTTCATTTTTAACTGACCTAATCCTTCGCTTTGATTTATAAGACTAGTTAAGCCTCTGCTTGTTTTGGCTGCTCTTTCTAATTTTACAAGATTGCTAATTCTAGTTGGTGCACCCTTCTTAGACATACCAACCTTAACATATTTACCGTGATTTTTAGAAGATCTTTCCCAGTTATCTTTATCAAAATCTTTTTTACTAGCAGGAACCCATTTGTATATAGCAAAGCTAGAACCTTTTTGTGTCTTAATGTAGTGCTCTTTATTAGCTCTTAAGCTTGATTTTTGAATATCTGTCTTAGGTCGTAATAGCTTTATTTCTTGCTCTCCAAACTTGCCTGTAACAGAATTTTTAAACTCAGGATTTTCCTTACCCTTGTTGTCGTAGAATCTTTCAGCCGTACTTACTATGTCAGCATTTTCTACAATAATAGCTTCCGCCATAATCTCTGGCTTAGATATAGCTCCTGTAGTTTCGTTTAAGATCTCTTGATGCTTAGAATCTATTGATTTACTAATTGATATTAAAGTGTTATTATCAAACAATAAAGATACAGACGAGTTGGTTAATCCACCTCCGTTTACTACTGCGTCAGCGGCAATAAACATTTCTTGTATTTCTACTGGTAGTTTAGCAAAATCTTTTTGTATTTCTAAAATCTCAAAAGGTCTAGTCTGCTCGTTTATATAATCTCTGTTTAAGCTTAAAGAGTATTTATCTTGAGCTTCTTTAAAGCCTTCTTGTTTTCTAATAACAACAGCGTTAAGAAATTGATTCGTTTCATCAACCTCGGTATCTACGTCATTATCAATAGCTAAAGATTCTTTTTTAAATCTTTGCAGCCTTTCCATTACATACGAAGCAGATATTTCACCGTCTTTGCTTTTAGCATACTTACCAATAGCATTAGATATTTTTGGAGAAAAATTCATAATAATGTTAAGCATGTAATCATTTAAGATTTTAGCTTGATTACCATCTACAGATTTAAATAGTTTATCACCACCAACCATTTGCTTAATTAAGTCAAATGTTTCTTTAGCATGCCAAGTACCAGTTAATTGATTCTTAGCGTAAATTTCTGATGTAGATTTAACTCTATCTCTAAATGATTTTATAACAGGGTTTGCAGCTAAAGCATCTAACTCAGCTTTACCTTTTAGAGTTGATTCACCTTTAAACAAGTTATCAACCTCTTCCATCATCTCTAGCGCTTCCTGTCTGTTAGACGGAACAGTTTTATGTTGACCTACAAGATTATTAAGAGTGTAAACATCTTGCCCTACAGCGTCTAGCTTATGTAATAATTTAATAACTTCTATTTCGTTATCCATTTTATCATTATCACCTTCTTTAGTGTAATCAGGCATTCTATCCTCTATAGCTTTGGTGTTTATTTTAACACCCATTTCTGGATTTTTATTTAGGTCTTCTACTATGTTTTTAGCTTTATCTTTTCCTAACATTTCATTTAGTGCAGATTCAGCCGCACTTACGTAAGAAAAGTTTCTATTTCTTAAAGCTTTTTTACCAGCATGTTTAGTATATATTTTAGCAGCAGTTGAGTTAAGTATTATGTCTACTTCACTAGCACTAAAACCAAGCCTAGGCAGTATAGCTCCTGCAACAATAGTTGATGGATTTAATCCTAAAGCAGTAGCTTGTTGATTATTTGCATTATCCAAAACTATCTGTAAAGTCTTAGCTCCTTGAAATACTAACGAGTTACTTTTATAATCTCCTTCGTAGTCGTTATTAAAAGCTTTTTTAACTTCTTCATTAATAGATATTTGGAATCCTAATTCAGTCCCATATCTAGAAAGATAATTTATACCGTTGTTTAATGCAGCAACGTTACCTACCATACCTGAACCTAAAACGTTTTCTTCAAAAAACTCAGCAGCACCAACTGGTGTGTTCTGATTAGATCTATCTACTCTACTTGGAAATTTAGACTTGATAGCTTCAACTCTTGCATCTATCTCAGCTTTTATTTCTAAGTCAGCAGTTATTTCTTCAAACCTTGCTGGCTTCTGGTAAAAGTCTATAGTCTTTTTTAAGTACTCATTTACTTTTCTTTCAGTAGAACTTTTAGGGTTGTGATGTTGGAAATTCATAAATATAGAATCACCATCATGATCTGATCCTAAAACTTTATTTACCTCAGCAGGAACCTGTATAGCATTATTCTTATGCTTACCATCTTTAGATTTAACTTCAGTTTGGAATCCTGTTATTTCCATTACAACTCTTGACTGATTACCGTGCGCAGGAATACGAGAACCTAAGTACTCTTCTCCTAGTATTACGTAGTCTCCACTAGCTAATTTAGCTACCTTATTGTATAAGAAGTTTTTAGCTTCTAACTCAGTATCAAAAGATCTATCTAATCCCTCTATCTTAATACCAGCTCCTTTGCTAGATGCAATTCTAACCATATTTTTATTTATATGATTTCGGACAGCATCTAAAGAGTTAAACTTTTTATTTACTCTAGCCATGTACTTACCTTTAAGAGATGCAGGCACAATAGTTTCAGCAGGTAAAGTAACAGCTCTTGACTCTCCGTTAGCGTTATATCTAACACCTCCAGTATAGGCTTTCAGGCCTTTACCCACAGACGTAGCTTGTATTGCAATAGTTCCGTTTGTAACTATCTTAGAAGACTTTTTAATTAAAGACTTTATAGCATCACCATAGTACTTATGTAATCCAGGTAAGTTTTGACTTATCTTACTATTAGCTGCTGCAAGTAATTTAGCTGCACCATTTGAGACAGAAGATATAGCGTTGCTTGCAAGAACTTTTCCTAATAAAGTTTTAGCTGCCTCTCTTGATTCTGGAGTGCTAGATTCTTTATCTTGCATAAGAGCACCTGTAGCTTCGTTTAAGTTAGCGTCAAAGATTTCAGCTTCTAAAGCCTGTATCTCATCCATAACTAAAGCCTCTTCAGACGTTAAATCATTATTGTTACTACTTACGTGTTGAGTAGCTAAAGTAATAGTATCTCTATCTTTATCCATAGGTAATTGAATACCCATGTTTGCACCATCAATACCAACTAACTTATTACCTAGCATGTATGCGTTATCTAAATCTTGTTGGGCTTGTGAGTCAGAACCAAAGTCTGCATCATGCTCAATACCTTTTTGATCGCCATGAATATTAGGAAACTTCTTAGCACCACTTTCAAATATTGCAATATTTAAAGATTCACCGTATCCATTCTTTTTACGTCTTTCTCTAAGTTTTTTAGCAATGTTTTTTAAAACTTCAGAGTCTCCTATCATTTCTGGAGTCAATACATGGACTGCAGTTTTTAAATAAGTATCTTCATTTTCTAAATTCTCATTTGCATTTTCACCTCTTTTGTCTGTACCATAATGTACAAACTTAAATAAGTGCCCCATCTTAGGTCCAACTCTATCCTGTACAAAGCCTACGTCTTCAGGTAGTATAAACGATCCAGCATCTGTTTCTTCGAACCCTGTGTTATCAACAACATCTTTAATTATAATAGGTTCAATAGACACACCTCTCATAGATCCATCATGTCTAGCAATAGCTCCTGTTGCTCTTTTGATATAATCAGACTGGCTTTTAGATTGAGTATGACTACCTATTAATAGTTCTTGTGCGTATATAGTATTTAAAGCGTAGTTAAATGCGTAATCATTAAGGATTTTTAATCCTCCTTTTGACATTACAACTTCACCATCTACAATAGAAGCAATTTTATTTAAAACAGGATTATCTTTTAGCACTCCTGGATTAGCCATTATCATTTCTGTAATTTTAGCTACTTGATTAGCAATAGACTTATTGTCTAAATCTAAAACTGGCGTACCATCTTTATATTTTTTCTTATCAAGTTTATTTTTCTTTAACTCATTTACAGCATTTATTTTTCCTTCTTTAGTTGTAATCATAGGCATCTGTATAGAGTACCTTCTTTTAGAGTTAGAAAATATAGATATAGGTTGCGTGTAATAAGTTCTACTACCTCCTGGCTTACCGCCATCGTGTGAGTTTACAAATTGCTCTAAATCACCAAAGAATACATCTTCTTTAGTTTTGTTTTGGAATGCAATAGCTTTACTATTTGCGTTTGTGTAAGAAACAGTTCCACCATCAATACTTATCTTAATAGCTTCTTGCTCTAAACCTTGAGCACCTAAAGCTACAATCATTTTAACTAAAGGATTTCCTGGGTACTTTTTCAGTAAAGCACTTCTACCCTCTTCCGTACCAGCCTGATCTATAATATGTTGCTGTTGGTTAAGTAAGTGACTATTCATGTTCATTACAGATGTAGCTTTACCTTCTACGTTTGTAACAGTTTTAATTGCATTCTTAGCTCTAGCTTTTATAACCATAGAGTTAACAAGACCTTTAAATTGTTTAGTCTGTACCGATAACTTACCTTGACTAAAATATTTTTCAAAGTTTTTATCTGTAACCCAAGACTGAACTAAATCAGGAAGAGCTAATTGCTTTCCATCTACGGCAACTCTTATGTTTACTAAGGCATCCATGTCTAAGTATTGATTACTATCAGACATATATAAGATTGGAGCCATAACCCTTAAGGCTTGAGACATTGTAACCTTTTTACCTTTAGCTATATCAGCTTTTATTGTAGCTATTTTTTTAGCTATTTCTGATCCTATCTTAACGTTTTTTGAGGCAAAGAAAACATTGTTAGCAGCGCTAATTATATTGTCTCCTCTACGCTTTTCACTACTAGCTATAGCTTCGCTTTCTATTATATTACCATCACCTTTTATAGTAGTGTAAGTAATATTTTCTTGAAATTTATTTCTAAAGCTATTGTGAAATTCATTTAAAATAGACAGCCTTTCTTGTGGTTCTGTTTGGCTTTCCAATATTTCCATTAACTTAACAATGTGACCATTAGTAGATCTTTTCATTGCTTTTATAAAATGTGCAGGTCTATTTCTATTAGCCTTTGCTAAGTTGTATATCTCAGCTTCTAATCTAGACTGTTGGTAAACTCTATTCTTACCTACTGGATTTGCTATCATCATAATAGCTTTTAGTAAGTGAGAAGAGGAATTATCCATAGCTAATTGCTTTTGGTAATCACTAGAAACAACGTTAACATTGTCTTCACCCATTCCATCTTGATATTCGTCTATCTCAGAACTATGTTCGTCTTCGTTTACGTTATCACCATTTATGCTTGGAATAGATTTGTTATACCCAGCCTTGTCGTATATACGAGCAACACCAGAAGAGTTACTACCATCAGGACTTAAAGTATTGTTATTCTTTCTGTTTAATTCTACAGCTAACCTGTATTCAACTTCATCTTTAATATCCTCAGCTATAGAAGGATCTTTTAGTTCGTCAGAAACTTTATTTATAATTGCTTCTACTGTATTGTCAAAACCTTTGCTTTCACCTTTAATTGCGCTAGATATTTCAACAGAAACTATTGCTCCAATCTCTTTAGATAGTTTACCAAACTTCATAAACTTAGGCTTGCTTGTACTAAACTTACCTTTGTTTACTCCTGTCGATATATC